>Ga0070741_10011519_pt1 | contig 16313 bp, 13 predicted proteins | sample Coa_R1_4_FD_66440 | JGI IMG/M metagenome (GOLD analysis project Ga0070741, IMG submission 66440) | Surface soil microbial communities from Centralia Pennsylvania, which are recovering from an underground coalmine fire - Coalmine... | ecosystem: Environmental > Terrestrial > Soil > Unclassified ...
CAATGAGAGGCCGAGCAATGACATCGTGTTCAGCGTAAAACCAAACGCCCACACGGCGATGAACGCCGCGAGCGTGGACACTGGCAAAGCAAGGCCGGTGATAACTGTCGAACGCCAGCTATTCAGGAACACAAAAACCACCAAAACCGTGAGAATCGCGCCCTCGAGCAGCATTTCCTCGACATTGGTCACCGACTGCGACACGCGAACGCCGGCGTCCTGCACGAGTGTCAATTCCACCGCTGGTGGCAGCGTACGCCGAATCTCGGGCAGCTTGGCCTTGATAGCATCAGCCACGCGTGTCGTGGATGACCCCTTCGCCTTCGTGATGTCAATGCCGATCCCGGGACGACCATTGTAGAGCGCGAGAGAGCGAGCCTCGACCACGGTATCCTTAACCTCGGCGATCTGACCGAGGCGAACCTGCCGAGGCCCGCGCTGCGCGACGACGAGTTGCAAAAAATCTTCAGGCGATTGCAGCCGCCCACTGAGTCGAATCGTGCGCTCAGTCAGCGCGCCGTTCACGCTCCCGACCGGTGCCGCCAGATTCTGCGTGTTGAGCGCTTGAAGCACTTCGCCGATGCTGACGTTGGCCGACTCGAGATCGTGCGGCCGCACGTTCACCGCGATCGTACGCGTGTCGCCACCCTCGACGTTGACCTGCGCCACACCTGGGATGCCACGCAACTCCTTCGTGACACCAGGATCCGCGAGAAGCGTGAGATCCGCCGGACTCAACGCCTGCGACGTGATCGCGAGGGACACGATCGGCAGCGCCGACGGATCATACTTCCGAATAATTGGCTCGCGCGTCTCGGACGGCAGTTGATCGCGCACCACCGAAATGGCATCGCGCACATCCTGCGCGGCCTGGTCGACCGTCTTGCCGAACTGAAAAATCACCGTCACTTCGGCGAAGCCGTCGACGCTCGTCGACTCGAGGTGATCGAGGCCGCTGATCGCGCTGAACTGCTCCTCCAACCGGTCGACGACCTCGCGTTCCACCTGGCGCGGGGTCGCACCCGGGTACGGGACCGCGACCGAGATCACCGGTGAGGCGACATCCGGGTATTCGTCGATGTCCGTTTTAAGGAGCGCGAAGATCCCGAAAATGACGAGCGCGATCATCGTCACGGTCGTGACGATCGGCCGTTTGATCGCGAAGTCGGAAATGAACATTATTTCTCGGCGGCGATCTGCGTCACGCGAACCGGCGTGCCTGGCGTGAGGCCCTGAGCTTGGCCGAGCAACAGCGTGTCACCCGCGGCCACGCCAGCGGTGATCTGGACTCGCTCGGCTACTTCATCGCGCAACCCGATTTCGACATCGACGCGCTCGACCTTTCCGCCACGGACTCGCAGCACGCTCGGCTTCAAGTAGCGCGTGTCGATCGCGGAGAGCGGCGCGACGAGGCCGTTCGACGATTGCGTGACGACGCGGCCGGTCGCGAAGAGACCGCCGACAATGCTGTTGTCGGGATTCTTGATCTCGGTGAAAACCTGAACCTGCCGCGTCGTGGGATCCGCGACAGGATTGATCCGAACGATCGAGCCGGTGAACGTGCGGGCGTTGTAGCCGGTGAGCACGAACGAGACCGGGTCGCCGACGTGAACCGTCGAGATTTGCGCGGCGGGAACCGTCGCTTCGAATTGCAGACGGCTCGGGTCCACGACGGTGAACGTCGGGCTGCCAGGCCCAATGACATCGCCCGCGCTCACATCGCGCTCACTGACGATCCCTGAGAACGGCGCACGAATTTCCGTGTTCGCCAGCGCCTTTCCGGCCTGCACAAAGCCCGACTTGGCATTCGCCAGCGCGGCATGCGCCTGGGCGTCCTGCTCGACGACACCCTCGTGATCGCGTTCCGATATCGCACCTGCCGCCAGCAAAGTGTCCATGCGCTTCACCTGACGGTCGGCATAGTCAGCGGCAAGTTGCGCAGTAGAAACGGCGGCTTTGGCTGAGTTATACGAGTCACGAATGGCGGCCGCGTCCAGTCGTGCAAGCACTTGGTCAGCGGCTACATGCTGTCCTTGGTCGGCCAGCGTTTCCAAGACCGGGCCGCCGACCTGTGCGCGCAATGAGGCATTCTTGGTCGGCGCCAACGTTCCTGATATCGCCGGGCCGCCTTGAACGCGACCCGTAGTTATCACAGCAATATCCTCGACACCGAGCTCAATGACCCGAGGAGCTCGTGCGGCGCTCTGATCACCGTGATTACATGCAATGGTCAAAGCCAGAAGCGGCCAAATGCGTCTCATTTCGCCGCCAGAGGCAGATCCCGAATCAGAGCAGCACGCATGCGGGCGACCTGAAGATTGCGGGCGGCCTGCGCGCGATTAGAGAACGACTGCTGTCGAGCGAGCCGTGAGCCATTGAGCTCGACCAAAGAAGAAAGCCCTTCGCGATATCGCAACTCAGCGATCTGATACGCCTGGACAGCCTGCTGCCAAGACGTAGACACGGCGCGCCAGCTAGCCTCGGCCGCACGCAACTCGGCGATGGTGTTCCGCGCGTCGAGCGCCGCCGCATCGCGCGCTTGGCTATACCGTGCCTTCTCGGTCTCGAGATTCGCTTGAGCGACCAGGACGTCTCCGTGCGTCTTGAACCCATTGAAGATCGGAACCGAGGCCGTCACGCCGATAGTCCAGTTATTCAAAAAACTGTTCCAGGCCGGCAGCCCACCCGTGGGAAACGCGACCCGCTGATAGCTCGAGGTGAGCGCCAGCGATGGGAAATATTCAGCGCGGCTCTCCGTCAACAACGCCTGATTCGCGACGATCGCCTCCTGCTCCTCGCGGACGCTCGATCGGTGATCGACCGTCGTGTCGCCGACCGCGAAGGACACACTGTCGCTCAACGAATCCTCCACACCGGTGGTGAGCGTCAATGGCACATCGAGCGGCAGCCCGATGAGCTGCTTGAGCCGCAGGTAGCGCTCATCACGCCCAGCCTTCGCCTGAACCACCAAAGGGACCTGGTTGTCGCGCGTCACCTGGCTTTCGAGCAGCTCGAACTCCGACTGCTCGCCGATCCGCCGCGCCGTGCGCGCTTGAGCCAGCGTGCGCTCATCCATGGCCATCGTCGAATCGGCGATGCTCACGAGCTCATCGGCCAGTGCCGCGTCATAGTAAGCCTGAGCCACGTCGAACATGACCTGCGCGCGCTGCGCCGTGATCTCTAGCTGGGCCGCCCGCTCGGGCGCCGACGCGGCGTGCGCGGCGGCGAGCATCTGGCCGTTGAAGAGCTGCTGGGAGAACGAGAGGCCCAGATTATAGGCGTTGAGCGCGCCGATGCCGACGCTCGAAAAAATGTTGCCGGAGAGTTGTGACGGGCAGGTTTGGGCCGAGGCGAGAGCGGCCTGACGCTGGGCCGGCGTTGCCGTGGAGTCGAGCGCGATCGTGCAGAGCTCGAACTGGTTCGGCTTGAGTGACGTGAGCGGCGCGTACTGGGACTTGAGTGTCCGGGTATAACTCAAGGTTCCGTTCAATTGCGGGAGGAACTCCGACCGCGCTTGCGCGACTTGCCCACGGGCGCGCGTCAGACCCGCCCGCGCGATCGCCATGGTGCCGCTCCCATTGAGCGCCGTGCTGACCGCATCTGACAGGGAGAGAGCCCGAGGTTGTTGCGCCCCGAGGTGGGCAGTGATACTGAGCGCGAGAGCGAAACCACGAGTCATTTGCGGGCGCAAGTTAATGAGCACAGACAATACTCCGCCGGGAATCCGCGGGTCGTGGCCTGGGCAGACGCTCGTTTCATTCCGGCGCGATCCACTTGGATTTCTACATCAACTGAGCAAACGATACGGTGACGTATCATCATTCAAGATTGGCCCCCAGCTGCTCGTGCTGATCAACGAACCCGAGGCGATACGGGACGTGCTGGTGACCAACCAGCGGTCCTTCAAGAAAGGACGGGGACTCGAGCGCACCAAGCCGCTGCTCGGCGAAGGGTTGCTCACGAGCGAGGGCGACGTGCATCTGGAGCAGCGGCGGCTCGCGCAGCCGGCGTTTCATCGTGAGCGGATCGCGGGGTATGCGCGCACGATGGTCGACGCCGCGGCCGCCGCGCGGGATCGCTGGACGCACGGCGAGAGCATCGATTTCGCCAGCGAGATGATGGCGCTGACGCTCGGCATCGCCGGGCGGACCTTGTTCGGATTCGATGCCGGCACCGAGACGGCGGCGATTCGGAGTGCCATGGCTGAGGCGCTCGAAGCATTCGAGATCGCGACCCTCCCATTCTTCGAGATCTTCGATCATCTGCCCGTGCCGTGGATGATTCGACTCAAGCGGGCGAAGGCGACGCTCGACGCGATCGTCTACCGCATCATCGCCGAGCGTCGTGCACGGCCCGAAGACCGCGGCGATCTCCTGTCCATGCTGCTGCTTGCCGGCATGACGGACACGCAGTTGCGCGACGAGATTCTGACCATCTTCCTCGCCGGCCATGAGACGACGGCCAACGCGCTCGCCTGGGCCGCGTATGCGCTGTCTCAGGCGCCAGCGGTCGAGCGCTGCATGGCCGAGGAGGCGTGCGCGGTCGGCGGCCTGCCATCCGTCGAGGATCTACCTCGTCTACCCTACACCCGTGCCGTCGTCTCCGAGGTCCTGCGGTTGTATCCACCCGCATGGATTATCGGTCGGCGTAACATCGTGCCGTATTCCGTCGGCGGATACGAGTTGCCTGTGGGTGCGCTGGTCTTCGTCTCGCCCTGGGTCACGCAGCGCGATCCGCGGTTCTGGGCTGACGCCGAGCGTTTTGATCCTTCCCGCTGGGAAAAAGAAGCTCCGCCGAAGTTCGCGTACTTCCCCTTCGGCGGAGGCTCTCGCATCTGCATCGGCGAGTCGTTCGCGTGGACCGAGTTGATACTGGTGCTCGCTACGCTCGCACAACGTTGGCGCTTTGACCTCGTGCCCGGGCACCCGGTCGTGCCGAAGCCGGTCGTGACACTCCGGCCTCGGCACGGCATGCGAATGATCCCGCGACGACGCTAGGCCTTTCCCGTACCTTGCTCGATCGGAACTCGCACGGAGTTACCCCATTCGGTCCAACTCCCGTCGTAATTCCGAACGTTAGGATAGCCGAGCAGGTAAGTCAGCACGAACCAAGTGTGAGACGACCGCTCGCCGATACGGCAGTAGGCGATGACGCTGTCGCCCTTAGACAGCCCCTGCTCCTTCTCGTAGATGGCGCGCAAATCCTCGGCCGACTTGAACGTCCCGTCTGGATTCGCGGCCCGAGCCCACGGAACGCTCCGAGCGGTCGGGATGTGCCCACCGCGCAAAGCGCCTTCCTGCGGATAGTCCGGCATGTGGAGCTTCTCGCCGGTGTACTCCTGTGGCGAGCGCACGTCGACAAGCTTCCCCTTCGCGCTCAGATGCTTCTTCACGTCCTCGAGAAAGGCACGAATCTCGGAGTCCGAGCGCTGAGGCGCGGTGTAGCTCGATGGCGCGAACGTCGGCCGCTCGGTGACGAACTGCCGCTTCTCGGCCTCCCACTTCGCGCGGCCGCCGTCCAACACGCGGACGTTGTCAAAGCCAAAAAGCTTGAACACCCAGAAGGCATACGTCGCCCACCAGTTATTCTTGTCGCCGTAGTAGATCACGGGCGTGGACTCATCGATGCCGAGCCGCCGCAGCAACGCCTGGAACGCCGCCGGCGTGATGTAATCGCGAATGACCGGATCGTTCAGGTCGGTATGCCAGTCGATCTTCTGCGCTCCGGGAATGTGCCCGGTGTCGTACAACAGCACGTCCTCGTCGCTCTCCAGGATCCGGAGATTCGGATCGTTGAGATGCTCAGCCAGCCAACTCGTGGTCACCAGCACCTCGGGGTGCGCATACCCCTTTTTCTCGATCTCCGGATCCACAGCGGTGGTAGCGGTCGACATAGTTCCTCGGGGGAAAAAAAAGGGCCGCTCTCTAGAACGGAGCGGCCAGGGAAACCACGACAAGCGTGCTGTCAGACGGTCACGTATGTCGCCCGGGCCGCGTATCGGCGATGGCACAACAGAACGTGACGGGTCCGCAACGCATGTCGGAGACTAGGGTACGGCGTTATAACTTGTCAAGCCATGAAGGCCATCCGTGTGCTTGAAAACGGAGGACCCGAGGTCCTCCGCTACGAAGACGTAACCGACCCGAAACCCGGGCCCGGTGAGGCGCTGGTTCGCCTGGCGGCCGTCGGGATCAACTTTATCGACGTGTACCGTCGCACCGGCATGTACCCGGTGCCAAAGCCGTTCATCCCCGGAACGGAAGGCGCGGGGACGATTACGGCCCTGGGCGACGGAGTTAGCGGGCTCGCGGTGGGCGATCGGGTCGCGTACGAAGGGCCGCTTGGGGCGTACGCCGAGTTACAGGCCGTCCCGGCCGCGAAGTTGGTGAAGATTCCGGACGGCGTCGCCACGGATGTGGCCGCCGCAGTGCTGCTCCAGGGGATGACCGCGCACTACCTCGCCAAATCGACGTTTCCGCTTCAACCCGGGATGACGTGCCTCATCCATGCAGCCGCCGGTGGCGTGGGCGGGCTCCTGGTCCAGATCGCGAAGAAGCTCGGCGCGCGGGTCATCGGCACCGTGGGCAGCGCGGCAAAGGCCGAGATCGCGCGCGGGGACGGCGCGGACGAGACGATCGACTACACCATCGAGGACGTCGTCGCTCGCGTCAAAGCCTTCACGAAGCATCGCGGCGTCGATGTCGTCTATGACTCGGTCGGCAAGACGACGTTCGACGCGAGTCTCGACTGTCTGCGCCCGCGCGGGTACATGGTGCTATTCGGCGCATCGAGCGGCGCCGTGCCGCCACTCGACCCCCAGATTTTGAATCGCAAAGGGTCCCTGTACCTCACGCGGCCGACGCTCGGCAACTACACGGCGACGCGCGAGGAAATGGTCGGACGCGTGAATGACCTGTTCTCGTGGATCAAGGCCGGTCAGCTCACCGTTCGCATCGCGCACGAATTTCCGCTGAAGGATGCGGCGGAAGCGCAGCGCGCGCTGGAGTCGCGGCGGATGGCTGGCAAGATCCTGCTCGTTCCCTGACACACCTCTGACACGTGCTCCGGCTCCGAACGTTCGGCGGTCTTTCCATCGACCGCGATGAAGGCGACCGCGATGGTGGCGCGGGTGGCCAGCGGCGCCCGTTGGCGGTGCTCGCCATTCTCGCGGCCGCCGGCGAGCACGGCGTGCCGCGCACAAAACTGATTCAGCATCTGTGGCCGGACAGCGACGACGAGAAAGCACGGCGCGTGTTGGCGCAGACCGTCTACGCGCTGCGCCGCGATCTCGGGCGCGACGATCTGGTGCTCGGCACGACTGAGCTTCGCCTCAACCCCGAGGCCATCACCAGCGACCTCGCGGAGTTCGAGCACGCGCTCGGGCGGCGCGAGTCGGAACGAGCGGTCGCGTTGTATCGCGGGCCATTTCTCGACGGATTCTATGTGCCCGACGCGCCGGAGTTCGAGCGCTGGGTCGAGGCCCAGCGGTCGCACCTGGCGGAGCGATATCGCAAGGCGCTGCGGTCGCTGGCGGCCGATGCGCGCGACCGTGGGGATCCGCGCGCGGAAGCCGGCTGGTGCCGGCGACTCGCTTCGGCCGATCCGCTCGACGCCGGCGTCGCGCTCGAGTTGATGCATGCGCTCGTGGCGTCTGGCGATCGAGCCGGGGCGTTGCAACACGCCCGGGTCTATGAGACGCTCGTGCGTCAGGAACTGGACGCCGCACCCGATGCCTCGATTACGGCCTACGCCACGAAACTCCGCGACTCGCCCGAACAGGCCATCACGATCGCCCCTCCCAAGCGTCGTACGCCCGCCGCATTGCGTCGGACCAGCGTGCCACAGGTGGCTCGACCTCCGGTCTCGCCCAAGCGTCTTTCGAGAATCGTTCTCGCATGCATAGCGATTGCCGCGACCGGCGCGATAGGGGCCCATGTGGTGACGGAGTACCGAGCCAGCCGCCCGCCCGCATTAGTCGCGACCCGGGTCCTCGTGGCGCCGTTTGAAAACAACACTGGCGACACGACGTTCAACCCGGTCGGCCTCATGGCCGCCGATTGGGTAACGCAGCGGTTGGCTGAGACGGGCCTGGTCGATGTCGTCGACGCACGGACGGCGATGCTCGCGGCGCGGCAGCCCGTGGGCTCGGGGCCGCCTGCCGTGCGGGCGCTCGCCCAGCAGACGGGCGCCGGTACCATCGTCTGGGGCAGTTTTTATCGCGACGGCGACTCGCTGCGATTTCAGTCGCTCATCTCCGACGCGCGCGCGGGGCGCTTGCTGCGCAGCGTCGATCCAGTCAGCGGACCGGTCCGCGCGCCGCTCGTCGCCGTCGACCGGCTGCGCGAGCACGTGACGGGTGCGCTGGCGGTGCTGTATAACCCGCGCCTCAGCGAATCGATTCAGCGGGCGACGTTCCCGCCAACGTACGAGGCATATCAGGAGTTCGAGCAGGGGCTCGACGCGCAGGTGCGCGGCCAGAAGCGGGAAGCCATATCCCATTACCTGCGCTCGGCCACGCTCGATTCGACGTATGCCCAGCCGGTGCTCTGGTCGATCGACGCGTACCTCACGACGCACGAGTACGCGAGCGCCGATTCGCTCATCACACGACTGGCCGCCCGCCGCGGAGAGCTCGCGCCGTTCGATCGATTCTTCCTCGATAACTCGATCGCGCAGATTCATGGCGACTGGGCGTCCGCCGTCCGAACATCCCACCAGATGGTGGATGCGGCGCCCGGCGGCGAGGGGTTGCTCGATGTCGGCTACTTCGAGCTCATGCTCGATCATCCGCACCATGCGCTGACCGCGCTCAAGGACGTGGACGCGAATCGGGGATGGATGAAGGGATGGGACGGCTACTGGATGCTGCCGGCGGCCGCCTATCACATGCTCGGTGATCATCGATCCGAGTTGGCGATCGCGAAGGAAGGGCGTGATCGGTTCCCCAGCGCGTGGCGAACCATGGCCGCCGAGGTGCGCGCGCTCGCCGCGCTCGGACGGTCATCCGACCTCACGGCGCGTCTCGACGAGACGCTGCCCTGGATCCCGAGCGATACGATGAACTCGGGACGGTTGATGATCATCGCCGCCGACGAGCTGCGCGCGCATGGGCATTCGGACAGCACGCTCTACAGCCGCGCCGTTCGGTGGTTCCGGATTTCGGGGCCGAACGATCGTGCCGGGTTGGCGGAGGCCTTGGACGCATCCGGTCACTCGATGGCCGCCGACACGATCTGGACCGCCATCTGGACCGCGACCGGCGACATCGACGCCCTCGGCTCGCTCGGCGTCGGCGCCGCGCGCCGCGGCGACAAGGCCACGGCCGCGCAGTACTCGGTGCAGCTGGCGGCGATCGCGCGGCCGTATTTGTTCGGCCGCAACACATATCAGCGCGCGCGGATCGCCGCGCAGCTGGGCGACAAAGATGGCGCGGTCGAACTACTCCGCGTCGCTTTTACGCAAGGCAAGCCTTACGACCTGACGTTACACACCGATCGCGCGCTCGAGCCGCTCCACGGGTATGACCCGTTTGATCATTTGCTGGAGCCGGCGGACTGACCCTGAAACACCGTCAGCACGCTGTCGAACTGGGCCGGCTGATCGACCATGATCGCGTGACCGGAGTTCTCGACCGTCACGAATCGCGATCCCGGAATGGTTGCCGCCTCTTCCTTTTGCAGATCGTATAACGGTCCCTTCGCGGCCGCGATGATCAGCGCGGGCTTGTCGAGCGCCCGAAGCGCCGGGCGCCGGTCGGCACCGAAAATGTCTTGGACCAACATGGCGACGCCGATGTCCGGCGGCGTTTGCATCGTGGACCGCACGATGTTGTCCATGTCAAGATCCGGATGCGGCTGAACAAAGATCGAGCGCACCATCCCTCGCGAATAATCTTCCGGCGATTTCGCGTAGTTCGGTATGCCGCCGAGTATCGCCTTGCTGAACGCCGGGTGTGCATCGACTTCGGCTGGTCCCCAGGACACCGGGCTGTCTACCAGGACAACGCCATCAATTGTCGACGTACCAAATTGCGCCAAGTACGCCGCGACATCTTGGGCACCCTGCGACCAGCCCACGAGCGTCGCATGAGTGACGCCGAGGTTGGCGAGCACGCCATGCAGGTCAACCGCACGAGACTCCGGCGTGTTGCCGGCCGTCGTTTTCGTGGACGGCCCTTGTGACCGCGGATCAATCGCGATGACGCGTTCGTGCGCGCCGAATCGCTGCAGTTGCTCGTTCCACAGGGACGCCGGCAACCGCCAACCGGGGATCAGCACCAGCGCGTGCGTGTCCTTCGTTGGGCCCGATTGCAAATAGTGAATCGTGACATCACCCACTTTGGTCGTGCCTTCCGTGATCTGGATGGCGAGGCTAAGTCCTACGATCAAAGAGTTGAATAACATTGCCATTCGGATCCTGTATGAGAAGAAAGCGAATTTGAAATTGCGGGAGCGTCGTGATACCGCGCACGATTTGCACACCGCGCTGCTGGAGCTCCTTGAGGACCGGATCGAGATCATCGACGACGAATCCTAACTTAGCAACGCCGAGCATCGTGGCGTCTGGGGAAGACAGCAACTCGATAGCGTACGGCCCGCGCTCCACCACGACTTGCCTGAGCCCGTTGACGGTACTCGCCCCATTCTCGGTGAACCCGAGATTGTCGCAATACCACCGAGCGGCCGAGTCGGCGTCGGGAACGTTGATGCCGGCCAAAAACGGACGCAGGCCGAAGAGCGGATCGATGATGGAGTCGCGCCGCGCGTGACGGACGTACATAGCGACGCGCCAAGCATCGGCGTCCGACATGGTACGAAATGCCGGCATACCGGTCCACCGAATGCCGTGCCTGATGATGTACGCATCTACCGCGAGACTCGCGCGCGGCGCCTCGGCGAAAAACTGCGGCGGTCGCGGCGACAGCGAGCGCGCAAACGAGGCGGTCGACCCATCGACGCCGCCATGGCAGAAGGCGCAGCGCTGTTGGTAGATCTCGCGGCTGCGCTTATCGTTGCTGTCAGCCGGCAAGGCTTTCGGGGTACCGCTGATCCCAATCCTCGCCTGCAGGAACCCGAACGCGACAGTCCGCTCGAGCCAGCCGGGCTCGGCCTCCGCGGTCAAGTTGATCGTGGCCAGGAACACCGCGGCGCCGACGAGCACGATGAGCGCCAGGATGCGAAATTTCATACGGACAGGTTACCCCGTCGCATTTATCGGTTTTTGCGAAAATGGACGATTTCCTCGAGATCAATGCTCCGGAACCCACCGGCCCGCGCCGTAGCGCCAGCGGCGGCCGGAACACGTTGATCTCGGCGTTCCGAACCTGGCACTCCCCGCACGTCCACGTGCTGTCCGCCTCGGTCAAATTCGCGATCCGCGGCGAGATCGATGTGGAGACGCGGCGGGGCACGTACCGCCTCACGAATCGACGGTTTCTCTTTCTGAACGCGTACGAGCCGTACACGTTCCAAATCGCGCCCAAGAGCGCAGCGCAGACGTGCAGCCTGTTCTTTCGCTCGCGCTACCTCGCATCGCTCGAGCGCGCGCTGACGACGCGGGATGGGGATCTCTTGGAGCTACCTCCAGATGACGAGGCGCTGGCGCCGCACCTGGAGTATCCGGAGGTGCTCGTTCCCGCCGGCTCACACGCGGTGGGTGCCCGCTTGATTGGCTTGTTCAACGCCTGGCAGGCGGGCGCCTCGCCGCATGGTCTCGCGGACCGGGTGCGCGATGTCGGGGAAGCGCTCATCCGGCTTCGTTCGCGCTGCGTCGCCGCCCGCGAGGGCATACGAGCGGTCAAGTCGAGTACGCGCGCCGAGTTGTACCGGCGGGTGCAGGTCGCGTCGTTGTACGTTCGTGAGAATTACACCAAGGATATCGACCTCAATCGGGTGGCCCGCGAGGCGGGGATGGCGCCCCACCATTTGCACCGGACGTTTCGGGCCGTAAATGGTATGACGCTGCATCAGCTTATCGTGGGTCTTCGGTTGGACGAGGCCAAGCGACTCGTACAGGAGACGGATCTGCCGATCGCGCATGTCTGTCATCGCGTTGGGTACGCGAGTCTGCCATCATTCACGCATCTCTTTCGCGCGCGGTTCGGCCGCCCGCCGGCCGCGTTTCGTCGGGCACGGGGGACGTCATGAGCGGGATCGTTTATCTCAATGGTGCGTTCGTGGATCGCGCCGACGCGAAAGTGTCGGTCGACGATCGCGGGTTTGTCTTTGGTGACGGCGTGTATGAAGTCACGCGATCGTTCGACGGTGTGCTGCTCGAGGTCGACCGCCATCTCCGTCGGCTGGAACGGAGCCTCGCTGGTCTGGACCTCGCATACGCTTCGGCCGAGCTTACGTCGATTTCGCTGCGCCTCCTCCGTGACAATGGTTTAGCGCGCGGCGAGGCCACAGTCTATTGGCAAATCACTCGCGGCGCGGCCTCGCCGCGTACGCATTGGTTCCCTCCAGTTGGCACACCGGTCACGGTTTACGCCGCCGCGTCGCCCTTCACCGCGCTACACGACAAGCGCGCGACTGGCGTCGGCACGATTCTATTGCCGGATCAGCGCTGGGCGCGCTGTGATTTGAAAACCGTGAATCTGCTGCCGAACGTCATCGCGAAGCAAAAGGCCGTCGCGGCTGGCGTGCACGAGGCCCTCTTGATGCGCGATGGCGTCATTATGGAGGGCGCGGCGACAAACTTCTTCGGCGTGATCGATGGCGTCATCCGGACGCATCCAAAGAGCAACTACATCCTGCCCGGCATTACGAGAGAAGTCGTCCTGGAATGCGCGGATGAACTGGGCATGGCGGTTCGTGAAGAGCCGATGTTCGTCGATGATCTCCCGAAGTTGAGCGAGAGCTTCCTGACGGGCACGACCAACGACGTCATGCCAGTCGTCGCAATCGACGGTCGCGCGGTCGGCGATGGCAAGCCCGGGCCGGTCGCCGGCCGGCTCTATTCAGCGCTGATCGCGCGCTGGCGCATGGGAGACTGATTACGCTCGGCATCCTGCTGCTGTTCGCGATACCATCGTGTCAGCCGAAGGGAGCCACGCCAGCCGCGGTCGTGGCCTCCCCGCCGCCTGGCGTGGGTCGCGGCGCGTTCTTGCTCAAGACCGTCGCCGAGATCCCGGTGCCCGGACCGGCGGTGCGGTTCGACTATCAGAGCCTCGATACGACCACGGACCGGCTGTACATCGCGCACATGGACGCCGGGACAGTGCTTGTGATCGACGTCAAGAACCAGCGGGTCGTGACCGACCTGAGTGGCTTCCCGCAAGTACACGGGGTGTGGGTCGTTCCTCAGCTCGAGCGCCTGTATGCGTCGGTGACGGGACGACAGCAGGTCGCGGTCGTCGATCTCGACGATTTCCACGTGATAGCGAAGGTCAGCCGGATCGACTACCCCGACGGCATCGCCTACGCGCCGAACGTACGCCGCATCTTCGTGTCCGATGAGCACGGCGGCGAAGATGCGGTGATCGATGTGTTCGCCGACACGTTGGTGCGCCGCATCCCGCTCGGTGGCGAAGCGGGCAACACCGTCTACGATCCCATCAGCGCGTGCATCCTGGTCGCGGTGCACGAGAAGAACGTGATCGCGGTGATCAATCCCGAGACCAACCAGATCATCGAGCAGATCGCGGTGCCGGGCGTCGAGCGGCCGCATGGCATCGTCCTCGACGTCCTTCGCCGCATCGCCTTTGTCGCCGGCGAAGGCAACGCGCGGTTGGGCGTATTGGACCTCAAGACCGAACACGTCATCGCGACGTACAGCCTCGGCGACCATCCCGACGTGCTCGCGCTCGACCCGTCGTGGGGCCGGCTCTACGTCGGAACGGAGTCCGGAACGGTCTCGGCGTTTACCGAGGTCGAGGCTCGCGATGGCATCCGCCTCGTCCGCGACGGCGACTTCTCGCTACCGCACGCGCATACGGTGGCTGTGGACCCCCGCACCCACTTGATTTATTTCCCTCTGGAGGACATTGATGGCGCGCCCGTATTACGGGTCATGAGCGCCACGCCACCTGGACGAGGTTAAATTGCACGTATGCGCTGGCTAGCCCTGTTCGTATTGGCGGCGGTACCAGCGGGCGCGCAGTCGTTCGCGTACACGCCTGGGACGCAACGCTACCGCATTGAGATCGCCACCCAGAATCAGCGCGATCAGAATGGCGGCCGTGCCCCCGCCGAGTTCGACTACACGACGACGCAGGTCGTGACGGTGCAGCTGACGCGGCAGTCGCGCGATACGCTCGCGCTGACGGTGACGATTGATTCGATCGGTCAATCAACGGCATTAGATGCGCCGAAGCAGGATCTATCGTGGGCGAAAGGCGTCAAGCTCACGGGGAAGATCTCGCCGACCGGACAGGTCTACTCGTTCGGCGCCCCGTCGAGCGCGGACGCCAACATGCGCGGCCTGTACGACGGCTTCCGGTTTTTCCTGCCGGAGCTGCACACGCAGATCGCATCCGGCAGCGCCTGGGCCGACACGACGACGACGCACTCGGGTCGCCGCGGTGCGTTCGACTCGGTCTCGACCGAGAAGATCGTGAACTCGAAGGTGACGGGTGACACCACCGTCGCCGGCCAGCGCGCCTGGCGCGTCGAGCGCACCGGCAGCATCGAGCTGCATGGCCAGGGCTCCGAGGGCGGCAAAGTCTTGAAGGTCGCGGGCGACGGCACCATCAGGGGCGTGCAGTACATCGGCGTCGGCGGCGTGTACCTTGGCTCCAAGGTCACGCAAATCATGCGACTCGTGGAGTCGTTCCCCGACACGGGCGACGGACCGGCGAGCACGCAGACCATCCGCTCGCAGATCGTCCCATTGTAGCGCTATGTCTCGCGCGTTTGTCGATGACGATGCCGGCGGACATTGGGGCAACCCAGCCCGCCGATTCGATCTCCCGCCCCGCGACGATCCGTCGTTCGACGAGGCCGCCGCGGCCGCGTTGCTCGAGGCCGCTCGCGAAGGCGAGACCGGCAGTGCCGAGATGGCGACCGGGTACTACTGGGGCGAGCGGAAGCTGCGGCCGTACGTCGAGCAGATCCTAGCGCGTGCGCGAGCGGATCATGACGAACGGCTCGAGCAACTCGCCGAACGATTCCTGCGTTAACTGGCGCTGAACCTAAATCGCTCGGAACGCCGCAGTCGTGTTGTGCCCGCCGAACCCGAACGCATTGCTGAGCGCGACGCGAATCGGCCGCTCGACTGGCGTGTTGAACGCGTAGTTCAGATCGCACTCAGGATCGGGATGCCGGACGTTGATCGTCGGCGGCACGACACCGTGCACGATGCTCAAGATCGACAGAATCGCCTCAGCCGCTCCAGCCGCCCCGAGCATGTGACCAGTCATGCTCTTCGTGGAAGTCGCCGTGATGCGATCGGCTTTGTCGCCGAAGAACATCCGGATGGCCTTTGACTCCGACTCATCGCCGAGCGGAGTCGACGTCGCGTGCATATTGATCGCGTCGACCTCGTCCAACGCGATGCCGCCGTCGCGCAGCGCCGCCGCCATGGCGAGGCGTGCGCCGAGACCCTCTGGATGCGGCGCCGTCATGTGATACGCGTCGGCCGACGAGCCGACGGCCAGCAACTCGGCGTAAATGCGAGCGCCACGCTTCTCGGCGTGCTCGAGCGACTCCAGTACGAGCGCGGCGGCGCCCTCACCCATGACGAACCCGTCGCGGTCTTTGTCGAACGGCCGACTCGCCATCTGCGGACAGTCATTTCGCGTCGACATCGCGCGCATGGCGCAGAACCCGCCAACGCCGAGCTCGCAGATCACCGCCTCGCTCCCACCGCACAAGATGATGTCGGCATCACCGGAGCGAATGGCGGCCAACCCATCGCCAATGTTGTGATTCCCAGTCGCGCACGCCGACACGACGCAATGGTTCGGCCCGGTGAACCCATGGCGAATGGAAATGATTCCAGCGGCCATATCCGAGATCATCATCGGCACAAAGAACGGCGACAAGCGATTGGGCCCGTGCTTTTGCCACTCGACCGACTGCGCCTGGAGCGTTTGGATACCGCCAATACCACTGCCAAAGATCACGCCGATGCGCGACTTGGCCTCAGTCGACAGCCGAGCGGGGTCGATTCCGGCATCACGCAGGGCCTCGTCACCGGCGACAATCGCGTACTGACAGAATGGATCGAGTCGCTTCGCGAGCTTGCGATCCAGAAATTCGAGCGGATCGAACCCTTTGACATCGCACGCGAACCGTGTGTCGAACGCCGACGCATCGAACCGCGTAATAGGACTGGCGCCGCTCTCACCACGCAGGGCCGCGGCCCAAAATTCG
>Ga0070741_10011520_pt1 | contig 16313 bp, 15 predicted proteins | sample Coa_R1_4_FD_66440 | JGI IMG/M metagenome (GOLD analysis project Ga0070741, IMG submission 66440) | Surface soil microbial communities from Centralia Pennsylvania, which are recovering from an underground coalmine fire - Coalmine... | ecosystem: Environmental > Terrestrial > Soil > Unclassified ...
AGCGCATCCGGCGGTTTGGTTATTCTGAAAGGAAATCTTGCGCCTGAAGGTTGCGTGGTCAAGCTTAGCGGGCACACCCGCCACCAGCATCGCGGCCCGGCGCGGGTCTTTGAGTGCGAGGAAAATGCCTTTGCCGCGGTTCAGGCAAACCAGATCAAGTCAGGCGACGTGCTGGTGATTCGCAACGAAGGTCCGCGCGGCGGTCCGGGAATGCGCGAAATGCTGGCAGTTACCGCAGCGCTGACCGGCGCAGGCCTGGGCGAATCCGTAGCGTTACTGACCGATGGCAGATTTTCTGGCGCAACTCGCGGCTTGATGGCCGGACACGTCGCGCCCGAGGCGGCCGTTCGCGGTCCAATTGCTGCCGTGCGCGATGGCGACATTATTATTTTCGACGTGGATAAACGCCAGTTATCGGTCGAAATTCCCGATTCGGAAATCGAGTCGCGTCTGCGCAACTGGCAGCCGCCCAAGCCCCGCTTCGCGACCGGCGTTTTTGCGAAATATGCAAGCCGGGTCTCTTCCGCTTCCGTCGGAGCAGTAACAGGATAAAGGATCGTATGAGCACAACGACAGCCCCGCAAACGCAGGCTCAATCCCCCGCCAACGAGAAGATGACGGGCGCGCGGATTCTGTGGGCCTCCCTTGAGCGAGAAGGCGTGCAGACCGTCTTCGGGTATCCCGGTGGCGCCATCCTTCCCGTTTACGACGCGCTTAAGCATTCGGCCATCCGGCATATTCTGGTGCGGCACGAGCAGGGCGCGACCCACATGGCCGATGGATTTGCCCGCGCCAGCGGCAAAGTCGGTGTTGCCATGGCGACCTCCGGGCCGGGCGCGACCAATATGGTTACCGGCATTGCCACAGCCATGCTCGATTCCTCCCCGGTGGTCTGTATCACCGGACAAGTGGGCAGCAAATTTATTGGTAGTGATGCTTTTCAGGAAGTTGACATCACCGGCATCACGCTACCCATCACCAAGCACAATTACCTCGTCACCAAGGCGGAGGACATTGCGCGCACGGTACGCGAGGCGTTTTATATCGCGCAGTCAGGACGTCCCGGGCCGGTATTGATTGATATCACCAAAGACGCGCAGCAGAGTTCGTGCGTATTCGATTGGGAAGGGGCAGCGCCGCAGTTGCCGGGCTATCGTCCCGATCTTTCTCCCAGCAGACAGGACTACGAAAAAGCTCTGGAGCTGATTCGCGCATCGAAACGACCCATTATCCTTGCCGGACATGGCATCATTCTTTCCGGCGCCACGCAGGAAGTGTGCAAGCTGGTGGAGCATCTCGATATCCCGGTTGCGGTCACGCTGTTGGGACTGGGCGGAATTCCGGCATCGCATCCGCTGAATCTCGGCATGATGGGAATGCACGGCGAAGCCTGGGTCAATACCGCAATCCAGGAAGCCGACCTGCTGATCGCGCTTGGCATGCGCTTTGACGACCGCGTAACCGGCAATCTGAATACATACGCCAAGAATGCGAAGAAGATTCATGTAGAAATTGACCCAGCCGAGATCAACAAAAACGTAAAGGTTGATGTTGCCTTGGTGGGCGATCTGCGTGAAGTGCTGCGCGAATTGCAGCCCAAGCTGGAGTCCACGCCCAAGCACCCGGAGTGGGTGCAATACATCGGCCAGCTCAAGGGAGACTCAGCCGTCCGCGACATCCAGAACCTTCCAGATAGCGGCCATCTTTATGCTGCCCATGTGATCAATGATCTATGGCGCGAGACCGGCGGCAACGCCATCGTTGTGACCGACGTAGGCCAGCACCAGATGTGGGAAGCGCAGTATTACCGCCACAACACTCCGCGCTCGCTGATTACCTCCGGAGGCCTGGGTACGATGGGCTTTGCCCTGCCAGCGGCGATTGGCGCGAAAGTCGCGCGCCCAGAAGCGGAGGTCTGGGTGGTCGTGGGTGATGGTGGCTTTCAGATGACCATGCCGGAGATGGCGACCATCTTCCAGGAAAAAATCAAGATCCACATCGCCATCATCAATAACGGATACCTTGGCATGGTGCGCCAGTGGCAGGAGTTTTTTTATTCGCGCAATTATGCGGCGTCTCCGCTGGTCAATCCTGATTTTGTTAAGCTGGCTGAGGCCTGCGGTATTCGCGGAATCTCCGTAACGCAGCGTGCTGGTGTGATTCCTGCGATTCGTGAAGCCCGCGAGCATGCCGGGCCGGTGCTGATTGATTTCCGCGTCGAGCAGGAAGATACCGTATATCCGATGGTCCCGGCGGGTGCCGACTTGAAAGATATGATTCGCCGCCCCAACCCGGTCGTTGACACCGAGATGGAGTGGTAAAAATTAAAGAGTCGCTATGCTGAACACATTTGTCGTTTACGTCGAAGACAAGCCAGGTGTGCTGGCGCGTGTGGCCATCTTGTTCCGCCGCCGCGCTTTCAATATTGAGACACTGACTGTGGGGCGCACTGATGTGCCCGGCGTATCGCGGATGACCATCGTTGTAGATACCGACGAGCAGGGCGCTCTCCGCATCGAAGCCAATGTCTATAAGCTGGTGAATGTTTTGCGCATACAGAACATCACCGGTTCCAATGTTACGCGCGACCTGGCATTGATTAAAGTTGCCATCAACGCCGATACCCATGCGCAGGTGCAGGAGATTGCGAACAAGCATGGGGCTAATATTGTCGAAACCGGTCCTGAGGCAGTGATCCTCGAATTCACCAGCACTAAAGATAAAATGGATCAATTCATAGCGGCGCTTCGCCCCTATCGCATTCTGGAAATGGTATGTACGGGACACGTAGCCATGGCTGGCTGCTCCCAGGCATCGCACAGCGGCGCGCTCTTAATTGAAGAGATTAAAGGCGGCGCCCAGGGAATTCCACGTTCGGTTTAATCTTAGAAAAATCTTTTGGAGAAAATACAGATATTATGGCGAAAGTTTATTTAGAAAAAGATGCAGACCTGGGTTTAATCCAGCAAAAGAAGGTTGCCATCATCGGCTACGGCTCGCAAGGCCACGCCCACGCGCAGAACCTTCGCGATAGCGGCGTAACCGTGCGGGTGGGTTTGCCCGCCTCGAGCGCCTCCCGCTCGCGCGCGCAGGCGGACGGATTCACCATCATGACTCCGGCTGAAGCCGCTGCCTGGGCAGACGTAATCATGCTGCTGGTTCCCGATACCAAAACAGCGGCGCTCTACCAGCATGACATCGAACCGCATCTTACCCCTGGCAAGATGCTGATGTTCGCTCACGGGTTCAACATTCGTTATGGCACAGTCAATCCGCCGCCCAAGGTGGATGTCACCATGGTCGCGCCCAAATCGCCGGGCCACCGCGTGCGTGAGCTTTATGTGGAAGGCAGCGGCACGCCGGCGCTCTTCGCCGTTCATCAGGATGCCACCGGCAAGGCCCATGCCATGACTCTTTCCTATGCGAAAGGGCTCGGATGCGCGCGCGCTGGCGTGCTGGAAACCACGTTTGCCGAAGAAACAGAGACTGATTTGTTTGGCGAGCAGGCCGTGCTCTGCGGCGGCGTGAGCCATCTTATCCGCGCCGGTTTTGAGACCCTGGTTGAAGCTGGCTACCAGCCTGAACTTGCTTACTTCGAATGCATGCATGAACTCAAGCTGATTGTTGACCTGATGTATCGCGGCGGGTTGAGCTATATGCGTTACTCGGTAAGCGACACCGCCGAATACGGAGACTACACCGCTGGTCCGCGGCTGATTACCGAGCAGACCCGGCAGGTCATGAAACAATTGCTGAAAGAGATACAGAACGGCACATTCGCCAAAAAGTGGATCGCTGAAAATGAAGCTGGCGGCAAATGGTTTTATGAAAAGCGCGATCAGGAACAGGACCAGCAAATTGAACGCGTTGGCGAAGAGCTGCGCGACATGATGTCGTTCCTGAATCCGGTGAAAGTAAAGAAAGGGAAGCTGCTGAACACGGTTTCAGCTTAGGCGGTTTTGGCGCGGCATGTTAGCATGATTGAAATCAGTAAAATTGGATTTGAAAGCTTATGGATTTCGATCAGCTTAATACATTTGTTGAAGTCGCCAAGCTAGGCAGTTTTTCCCGTGCTGCAGAAAAAGTACTGCGTTCCCAGCCGGCGGTGAGCGCCCAGATCCGGCAACTGGAGCAGGAGTACGGCCATCGGCTCTTTGATCGTACCGCTAAATCGGTGCGGCTTACCCCGGCCGGTGAGGTGATTCTCGAGTATGCCCGCCAGCTATTGGCGCTGCGCGGGCACTCGTTGCGCGCGGTGGCCGAGCGCAACGGAGTCCCCGTCGGCACGCTTTCCATCGGCGCCAACGAGGGCACATTCCTTTATGTGCTTCCCAAGGTATTTGCCAAATACCACAAGATGTTTCCCAAGATTCGGATCAGCGTCTATCGCAACTTCACTCATAAAGTCATAGAAAAAGTGGAGGATGGGGCCCTTGACCTCGGCGTTGTGACCCTGCCTGTCAAATCGCCAAGCCTTAACGTCGTTCCTCTTTTTAAGGACCGGGTGTTGCTTATGGTCGGCTCCGGCAGTCCGCTTTTTAGCAAGCGTTCGGTCACAATGGAAGAGCTGGCGCAACAACCGCTGATTATTCCCAAGACAGGATCAACCCGGAAACTGATCGAAAAGAACCTGCGGCCCTACAGGGAGAACCTGAATGTCACCATGGAACTCACCAGTTTGACCATGATCAAACGTTTCGTGGGCGCCGGCTTCGGCGTTTCTTTGATCAGCTCGACCTTTGCCCGTGAAAATGTGCGCCGCGGCGATGTGAAGCTTTTGAAGATCGAAGGGCTCGACATATGGCGCGAGTTGGGGCTCATTTTCCAGAAGCACCGCAGCCTTCCCCGTGCAGCTTCAACCTTTGCCGAGTTGGCCCGCAAAGAACTTACCTCGAAAACACAGCCGGCAGAAGATTAAGTCATTGCATCTTTCAGGCTGCACTAGCCAAGCCTTGCGCTCTCGCACTATCATGGATTGCTCTTTGTGAGCGGGCCTTGTCATGATGAATATGCCCATTTTTGATACGAGGTAAATACAAATCCATGAATCGACGCGAAATCTGTTCTCTGCTTCCAGCTGCTTTGGCCCTCAACGCTTTAGCTCTGTCTGCTGAGGGGCCTTCTTTGCCTTCCATTACGATTCCATTCGATCAATTGCCTGTAGAAAAGGGCAAAGGCGCGCAGTTTCGCCAGATTATGAAAGGCAAGCTGGCTACCGGAGAAGCGGTTGAGATGCACGAAACCACGCTTGAACCTGGGGGAGCGCCACATGCAGCTCATCACCACGAACACAGCGAAGTCTGGCTGGTTCGGGAAGGGACGATCGAAATTACGATCAATGGCACACCTCATATCTTAGGCCCGGGCGGGGCCGGTTATGTCGCTTCGAATGAGGAGCACGGAGTCAAAAATGCGGGTTCGACTCCTGCGACTTACTTTGTGGTTGCCATGGGCCCTGGAGCTGACAGCTTCACTCCTCCCCAGGTATTGAATAAAGGTACTGCAAAGCCCGGACTGTGAAACGTTAGCCAGGTCATGCCGTGCGCGCTGGCCTGGCTGAGTTTTTCTGAGGATTCTGTACTTCCTATCGAACTGCATTTCGTCGCTGACTTTTATCAGGGTCAGAGCATTTCCCCATGGTGCTTACGGATTCACGCTCACAATCGCCGGATGTAATTCCCATGCCGTAGCTACATATTGCGATCCACGCTTATGCGGAAAATCTTCAAACGCCAGACCCTGGACTGATACCGCGAGCGCCTGCGGCAGTTCGCCTCCTTGCGATTGCGTGAGGGTAAAGCCGTGTTGCGCAAGCTGCGCCTGAATTTGTCCACGGGCTGGGCAATATTCCGAGTCTACCGGCGTCTCCACAATCACGCGGGGCGCTGTCTTGTCGGGAACATCCGAAAGCTCCATGTGTATGTCGCAGTCACCGGGTTCAACTGCTGCCGATTGCAGGTAAGCCAGCGAGATGTGGAACAGTTGCAGTTCGCGTCCACTGCGAGGCGCATCGAACGCTGGCGCTGGCGAACTCTGCTGCCAACCTAAGATTGTGGCGACTGTGATCTCCTGCGGCGTGTCACCGGGCAGTGGAACATGCTTGGCGTTGTGACGATAGTCAGCAGAGTCAGGCTCCAAGGGTGTGCAGTTGCATAGCACGCTCGGAGTTGGAGTAGGAGTAGGGTTAGGAGCAGGATTGGAAATGGGGATGGGATTAGGTTTAGGTGGCGAAAAATTTGTCCCGGTCCCGCACGATAAGGCAGCTATTACAACGGCGAATTCGACGAGGATCCCCAGTTTTTTCCAGGGGATCCATTTTGTCATGCTTACTTGGATGTAGAGTTCTTAGCCGAGGTTTGCGGCTTCGGCGAAAATCGAAAACTGCTGGTCCGAGCAGCCGCTCAACCGGTGCTCGTCGTCAATTCAGTTTGCTGGCCCCAAATTGGGTGCAAGCTGTGCGAATATGCGGGCTTTTCAGCGCAATCCGACGGTGCCTTTGCAGGCGTCAATTAGCTTGGCGGAATCGTATCCGATGCCATCTTTGAAGACCGTCTCAACCTTCTCAATGTCAGAAATCTTAGCTGCGGGGTCGCCGTAAATCACAACCAGGTCGGCGGCCTTCCCGGCGGCGATCGTGCCAATGCTGTTATCGCGGCCGAGGAACCGGGCGCCGTTCTCGGTTGCGATGTGAATCGCTTCAGCCGGAGTAAAACCCGCGTCTACCAGAAGTTCCAGTTCTAGCCAGTCTCCGAAGCCGGGCAAGGTGCCGCCGTTGCCAGTCGGGTCAGGACCGGCGAGCAGCAACCCGCCGGCTTTAACGAAGGCGTATTCGAACTCCATCTCTTTCTTGATCAATCCGGTTGTTCTTGTGTTTGCTTCGGGCGTGATGCGGGCGCGCGCAGTGAGGAAGCTTTGGCGTTGGGTCACGCTCATGGCTTCGAGCGCGCGCGGGTTGGGCGGCGCGTTCACAGTAGACGCGGCGAACACCGGAAGCGTGGAGGTAACGGCAACATGATGGGCAACGAGGTTCTGGATAAGCCCGTGCACCTCCGGACCATTGATATCCAGCTTGGCCCAGGCGGTTCCGGTTGAGGTCGCCGGACATTTGTCTGGTTTCTTATCGGCAAGAAATTCGGTATCGGTAAACACCGGCCCATGTTCAAAATCATCGATGCCCATCGCGATTGCTTCCGGCCATGTAACCGAGCACAGGTGGCCGGTAAGTTTAAAGCTCAATTTGTGCGCCTCCTGGATGGCGGCTGCGAGTTCGTCGCGCGTGATGTACATATACGCCTTGAACGAGGTGGCGCCCTCTTGCGCCCAGAACTCCACCATGCGCCTGGCATCATCGGCATCCTTAAGCTGATGCATCTGGCCGAAGATGGATCCCTCGCCTTCAAGGTAGGGCGCACTGGCGTCCATATGCGGGCCGGGCATCTGTCCGGCATCGATCCTGTGTTTTACCTCGAAATCGGTAAAGCCTTCGACATTGCCGGTGGTGCGCAACGTGGTGACGCCGGCCGCAAGATAAAGCCGCGGCGCGGTGTAGGGAATCTCTGTGACAAGAAAACCCGGTCCCAGAATCTTGCCGTCGTCATCCCGATTCAGGAAAGCAGAATCGTAGAAGTGATTGTGCATGCCGACCAGCCCGGGGATGACAGTGTAACCATGCAGGTCGAGCACCTTGGCGTCAGCGGGTGGCTGCGTGGAAGCTGCGGGGCCAACCGATTGTATCTTCCCTGCGGCGATGACAATGGTCTGATCGTCGAGAGCGGCCGCGCCCGTACCGTCAATCAGCTTCACATGCGTGAGTGCAACGGTTGGCGCGCTGACGGAAATGTATTTTTGGACTTCCGGTGAAAATGCAGTTTGTGCAAAGCCGGTGGCGGCAAGAACAATGCAGATCAGGGCGTGTTTCATGCTTCACCTCAAGAAGGCAAGTAGGATAACGCAAGTGATGCCCCTTGATGCAGCAATCATTCCGGGAATATTTGGTATTCCGCCACTTCGGCAGCCTCAGACCTAAACCGATCAGCGGTATGAGCTTCTTCACCAACGCTGTATTTGCCGGCTTTATTTCCTTTCCCGGTTCTACTCCCATTCCCATTCCCATTCCAAAGATACATAGCGGCATAAGCCCGCCACGGCCGCCACCCGTCGGCGCGCTGCTCAAGCTCACCCGCATTCTTTAAACCCAGTGCGCGCAGAAGACCGAGGTCGCTGGAGGGAAACGCATCGGGCTCTCCAAGCGCTCGCATGGCCACGTATTGTGTTGTCCACTTTCCGATGCCGGGAATTTCACAGAGCCGTGCCAGGAACACCTCGGGCTCCACGATCCCCTCAAAATTGATTTGTCCATCGCAAACCGCGCGGGCGAGAGCTTGAATTGTCTCGGCGCGCGCTCGGGTAAGGCCAACGCGGGTAAGATTGGCGTCGGCAAGAACCTCAGGTGTGGGGAATAGATGAGTAAGGTTGGCTGCGAGGAAAGGCTGCCCAAAGGTTTTTGCAATCCGGCCTGCAAGTGTGGTCGCGCCCTTCACGCTGATCTGCTGCCCGAGAATCGCTCGCGTCACCAGTTCAAAGCCATCCCAGCAGCCCGGGATCCGCAATCCCGGAGCGGCGGCAACCCGCCCAGCCAGCACCGGGTCAGCCTTGAGGCACCGCATGATGGCCGTCCAATCTGCGTTCAGATCGAACATGGCGCGTATTCGCTCGATGATAAAGAACAGTGAGCGTGGATTCCCAAATTGAACACGTACAATAAGTGCGTCTTTCCCTTCGTCGAGCGAGACTTCAAAATAGCCGTCGTCGCCGTTCAAGGAAATGGAACGCCGGTAAATGCCATGCTCCGCGGCTTCGACGCCGGGCGTTGCCCGAGCCGACAGAAAAGCCAACATGCCCTTCCAGTTATAAGGCGGCCGGAAATGAAGGCGGAACAAATATTGGTTTTCCGGCTGCAGCACCTTCTGCCTCGCAAGATTCCTGATGTGAGTCGGTGTTCGATGGTAGACCTTGCGGATGCCTGCATTGAATCGCCGCACGCAGCCGAACCCTGCAGCCAGGGCGACCTGGCTCATCGGCAGGCTGGTCTCGTCGATGAGCTTCTTGGCAAAGTGCAGGCGGCGTGTCTGGGCCACGGCGCTGGGCGTCGCTCCCAGGTGCCGCAGGAACAGGCGGCGAAGATGGCGCGCGCCAACTCCCAGGCGTTCTGCAAGAACCTCTACCCCACCATCTTCCAGGCCGCTCTCGCCGATCAGCCGCAACGCTCGCGAAACTGTGCTGGGGGTTCCCAGCCAGGCCGGGGTTCCAGGCGAGCATTCCGGCCGGCAACGCAGACAGGGTCGAAAGCCCGCCTCCGCCGCCGCCGCTGCGCTGGGAAAGTAACGGACATTTTTCTCTTTTGCCGTCCGGGCGGGGCAAATGGAACGGCAATAGACCCGGCTGCTGAGCACGCCAATGAAGAACTTGCCGTCAAAGCGCGCATCGCGTGACAGTCTTGCTCGCGAACAGACCTGCAGATCGAGATTCATGCCTTTGCGAGGTCAATGATAGCCGATATTTCGCGATCCATTGGACGTTTTCGGACGGCAATCCCAACCGGGTGATTTGTGCGGGAGCGGCGTCCGCAAATGTCCAACCTTGTTTCGCCGATTGATCTATTCTTCGTTCAACGTTCTACGATGAACCGTGTTCGTCATTGCGTGGAGTGCCCGAACTGCTTGACGCGGTATCTGATTGGTTCAAGCCTGTACCGCAACGGCTCTCACCTCGTCTCCTGTCTTTCCGGCGACGCGGAGGTGCATATATTGTTCTGCTCCTGCGGCAGACCACCCATTTCAAACCGGTGGAACGAGTTGAAAAAATATGTGGTTTCGATCCGAGCTTATGATCGCGGCTATGGCACGCCCGATGAGATCGTGCCGGTAAGCTCGATTGAAACAAAACATCAGCGTAACAGGGAGATGAGATGAAAATAAAAACACCGCTTGCATTGGGGTTGGCGCTCGGCATACTCATAATGATTGCCATGAATATGGCAAGCGCCTCTGCCGGCGACGAGCAAAAGACCGTCGCTGCGCTCGATACCCAGTATCAGGCCGCCGTTGAAAAAAGTGATGTCGCGGCCATGGAGCGTATTCTGGCTGATGATTTTGCGCTGGTAACCGGTACCGGCAAGAGCTATAGCAAGACAGATTTGCTCCAGGAAGCGCGGAGCGGGCAGACACACTACGAGCGTCAGGATGACAGCGCGCAAACAGTTCGCGTTTGGGGTGATACCGCCATTGTCACCGCCAGGCTTTGCGCCAAAGGCACGGAGAACGGAAAGCCGTTTGAATATACGCTTTGGTTCAGCGACACGTATGTGCGCACTCCGGCAGGATGGCGGTATGTGTTTGGGCAGGCTTCACTGCCGCTGCCCAAGCCTTCTGAGTGAAATAGAGTAGCGCCAGCGTCTCGCCGGCTGTCGTGTTGGGCATCTTGCCCGCACGCCCCTAGCTAATTCTGCTTTCGTTTTCAGAACTTCGGGAGAGACTAGATGGCAGTTGTTCTTCAAAAGGTTCCAAGGAGAGAACTTCGGTATACAATCTTTGCAGCTTTGGAAGTCAAAAAGGAAATTCCGGGTCAGGAGAGTAATCGCGATGCGCAAAGTGGTTGGCATGATGGCGCTGGTGGTCCCGCTGGTTTTGTTTTGTGTGAGCGGATGGGGCCAGAGCCAAGGTAGCGTTGCTGCCCAGTTGGGCAACGTGGACCGCTTTTTTGACGGCCTCAGAATCGTTACCCAGAAGGATGGAAGGTGCGGCTACGTCGATGCCGCCGGCAAACTCGCCATCCCCGCGCGGTTTACCTATTGCGGCGTCTTTTCCGAGGGGTTGGCCGGAGTCCAGTTCAACAACCGCATGGGGACGAACATGAACTACGGCGTCATCGACCGGCAAGGCAAGATCGTGATTCCGGCCAGGTTCCAGTATGTGGGCGAGTTCGTGGAGGGCATTGCTCCCGCCAGGAAAGACCGCAGGGGCAAGTGCGGATACATTGACCACCGCGGCAAGTGGGCAATAAAGCCGGCCTTTCAGTTGTGCGAGCCGATTTCAGAGGGTATGGCCGCAGTGCAAGTTGGAAACGCCCCGAGCAAGTGCGGCTACATCAACGCCCGAGGCACAGTGGCCGTACCGTTCGACTTCTGGCACTGCGAGAGCTTCCACGATGGAGCAGCGCACGTTGGCGTCTACGTGGACGCGCAAGAGGGGATTGTGGCAGATGCGGTGGTGCGCAAGTCCGTGCGGCGGATCATGTGCCTGTCGGGAGAGACCGGCCCGCCCGCGGAGCCGCCAGACTGGTATCCGCGCCTGCGCTGGGGACAGATCAATCTCTCTGGAAGCTGGCTCATTTGGCCCCGGTCGCGCGATCCGTATCCTTAAATTGCTGAGGCGCACACGCAATCCGCAGGCAAGCTGAGCACTTCTGCTTGAACTCAGGCTGCTCGACAAGCTGGTGAAACCCAGGACCGACAAACACCGGCAGCAGACACGCGCAACTTATCTGACCAAACTCGCCCAGCTTGGCGGTTATCTGGCTCGCACCCACGATCCACCACCTGGAAATAAGGTAATGTGGCGGGGCCTGTGTCGCTTGACCGATATCGAACTGGGAGCTGTCGTCGGTGCTCAACTTGTGGGTAATTGAAAGACGACCACACGCTTACCTTGGAACGAACGTAAGAATGGCGGCAAAGCTTTCAAGCTGACCCACTACTTCCCGCTGAGTAGTCGTTAGAAATCGGGGATGCCTGTGCTATGTTGTTACAGCTATGGACAGCCCAGAAGCGACTGATAAGTGGCCAATCCCACGCAAGCATCAGCGATTCTTGATTGATCTGCGTCTGGTCGTCAAGGCGGCCACCACGCTGCATGGCCGCACCAAGAACATAAGTGAAAGTGGTATGGCAGCCACGCTGGCAGGCGACATCAGTCTCGGCACAATCGTTGAACTGCAATTTCATCTGCCACAGACCCCGAAGCCGATGATCATCCATGCCGAAGTCCGTTACAACCAGGGTTTCCAGTATGGCTTTAAGTTCATCAATATTACGGCCCAGCAAGCGGAAACCATCGGGCGCGTTCTTCGCAAATTTCCTATAGACAGTACCTTCGTCAAACCATGAACACGATTGAGAAGGTCATTTCTGGCTAAGTATCTTTAGCGCCCTGGCCATCGCCGGATCTTTTCCAGCGGCTACGTCGGCAACGGCAAAAACAGGCACTTCGATATCAGGTGGAATGCCCACTAGATCGTAGATCTTACCGTGGGCGGTGCGATAGATCTCGTTCGGCAGGCCGAATCGCCAGCCGTTGGGGAGCTGGCGATCGAGTTCGTCGGAAAAAACGCCCTGGGTGTTCTCGCCGATACGCACGATGTGCGGCGAGCGGCCCATCAACGCCTCGGTGAAGGTTTCGCCCGCGCTGATGGTCAGGGGCCCAATGAGTTCCACCATCGGGCCGCGAAAGCCGGGCCGCGAGGTGGGGTGGACCATGAGGGGGTCCCCCGGAGTCCATTTCTTGCGAGCGAGAGGATCGCGCGCGACCTTGGTGTACGCCAGGTAGTCCGCCGCGGCAAGCCGGGAAGCAATCTCCACGCCGTACAGATCGTTACCGCCGAAATTGATGCGAACGTCGATCACAAGCGCCTTCAGCTTCGGATCGGAAAAGATCTGGTCGAGAGCGGTCTGCAACGCTTTCAATCCGTTCTCAAACCCGGGATCGTTGGAATAACCGGAGAAGGAGAGGATACGCAGATATCCCGTGGTCTCATTGACGTGGGCGTATTGCACCTGGTCGTTGCACCACTTGCGTAATGGCGTTTGGAGATACGCGCGATCAGTAATTGCCAGCAGAGTCGGCATGGTCTGGGACAACCGCCGGCGCCCCAGCCCGCCCGGCACGTCTTTGACAACACGGTCCGTACCTGGCCGCCACGTACGGAATTGGCGCTTGAGATCGGGAGCGTCGATATAGGTGTGCAGGTTGTGGAACGGCTCGATCATTCCCGCAAGAATGTCGAAAAGTTCCGCCGGCGTGGTCGTGTCGGTGACCTTGGCGCGATTGGCGGCTACGATGGCGTCCCAGTCCGCCTTCTGCTGATCGAAAAGGATGTAGTTCTCCGCCCATGTGCGGGTGAAGACCTCGAAATTGCCCTGCGGCGTGTTCGGGATCGGATGATCGCAGACCGCCGGCAACTTCGCGATGCGGTCGATGCGCACGTCAGAGGCAGACCCGGAGCTGTGAAGGATCCTGTGATCGGCCGTGCCACCGCTGCGGATAAAGAGCACGTCCCCGTCTGTGGTCGTGAATGTGGCCTCGCGGCCATCAATGCTGGTCTCCTCACGTTGGGCCGCATCGCCAGGCATGCAGGTCGTCGCGGTCACCTCGAAAGACTTTAGCCTTGTTCCCTGAACCTCGAACACCAGGCCGTATCCTTCGCTTCTCCACACCCCGTCCAGCGACCGTTTCTGGGCTGATGATCTCGCTAAGCCAGCGACCGCGAGGCAGGTGAGCGTCACCGCAATGATCCGTTTCATGCTGAGTATTGTACGTTGGCCATAATAACGGACGAACGCCCTCTCCATTTCCAGCTGAGGCAGGACACCACTTCAAGCCGTTGGCAACAAGCGTGACGAACGTCACAGCCATGCACGGCATTGGGAACTAACCTGAGAGCCAGGAAACACATGAACCATTGGAGCAAGTTCGTTGCCGTACTGGCGCTCTTGGGAGTTGTTATAAGCCCGACGTCAGTACTGTTTGCTCATTCTGAGTGCATCGCTCACCCCAAAGATGTCACACACGGATGCCATTCCATGGCGGCTCGACAATCCGGATCCAGATGTTACACGCAGGCGGCGGATCATTCTTGCTGCCAGGCCGTGCCGGCATTGCCCATGAAGACCACCACCTGCGGAGTAGTGATCCTGACGGCCTTACCTGGTCCTTCCAACCTTGCTTCGCTGAGCCTTCCCACACATGACAGTGGTGTAGGGGCTATGACTTTCGTGCATCCACCAGCACACTGCCGGCCGCAGGCAGTCCTTTGTAGCTTCCTTATCTAATTCTCGCCCCTTTCGCGAAGATCTAAGGCGGAATTTGTGCCGCTGAAACAAAACATTTGTGAACAGGAGAACTACTCTCCATGGAAAGGAATTTATGAATACACTGAGAATCATGACAGCTATTTTGGGAATCATCCTGTTGATCGGTATGACCCCTGCGCACGGCAATTTCGTGCAGGCAGCTTCTGGCCACGACACGGTTGCCGCGAACGAATGGACAGGAATGGTCACGGATTCGGTCTGCAAAGGTCTGAACGTCTACAAAGCCCACACGCAATTTTCATGCGCCCGCGATTGCGTGCAGTTGAAACGCGCAGACTACGTGCTGGTAGTCGGATCTGCAACCTATAAACTGCAAGCGGACAAAACCGAACTTGAAAAGTTTGTGGGTGGTCGTGCCACTGCTAAGGGGCAGCTCAATGGCAACACGATCATTGTGGAATCATTGTCAGCTGTGAAAAAGCATAAAGCATAGGAACACGTTCTCTAAATTCCTGGGGCCGCTTTGGCGAGGCAAATCCAAGGCGGCCTCAAAAACCAACCCACTTCTTTCATTCCCGCCTTTTGCTTCTCCGCTGTGGTCAATCAATCTGGGCGAACAGCGCGACTCCTTTAGATTTGCAGAATATTCTTGAGACTTTCCACCGTCTGCTCGACCGAGTGATGGCTCGGCTATCGATGATTCCTTTGTTCATACTGATTGCGTTTATGTTTGCCGCCGGGGTCATGGATACCTACAATCCCAGATCGCTGAGTCCAGGATGCCCATCCGGACGGCGCCCCAGCGGCCAATGAAACTTGCGGTCCGACTCTTTGATCGGAAGATCGTTGATGCAGGCCAATCTCAGGCGCATCAGGCCATGTTCATTGAACTCCCAATTTTCGTTTCCATAAGAGCGGAACCAATTGCCTGAGTCGTCATGGCATTCATAGGCGAATCGCACAGCAATGCGATTTCCGTCGTGGGCCCAGAGCTCTTTAATGAGGCGATAATCCAGCTCTCGGCTCCACTTGCGCTTCAGGAAAGCGATAATCTCCGGCCTTCCGTTCACAAATTCAGCACGATTTCTCCAGCGCGAATCGATGGTGTAAGCGAGCGCCACCTTTTCAGGATCACGCGAATTCCAGCCATCTTCTGCCAGACGAACTTTCTGGACGGCGGTTTCATGAGTAAATGGGGGTAAAGGTGGACGTGCCGATGCTTGCCCGGATATAACCGGATCGAGAACATGCGTCTTCTCGGTAGTCATATACGTCTCCTTGCTTTTTTGAACTTGAGCCCTCTGCGCGTGTTGGAGCATTGGCCGTAAAGCTAATGAGGGTGGAATGAATGGTGGAGGCGGCGGGAGTTGAACTTGAGGCGCTTAGCAGGCGTGAACCCGAGCAAGGCGAGGGGGAGAGCCTGCTGCCGAAATCCTGAGCGAAGTCGAAGGACCTCATAGTTCAAAACCGGGAAGCCCTCTCTGGGAGTTGAATATTGGTGGAGGCGGCGGGAGTTGAACCCGCGTCCGAAAATGATGACAGCAAAGAGCCTACATACGTAGTCACGTTCCTGCTGCGGGAGTTACCCCGCAACTTTCGCAGCCGGCGCTAAGAACGGACAAGAAACGCAAGCCACTAGCCTGTAAGTCTCGCCTTCGCTACCCAGACACGCGGCAAAGGCCAGTCCGCTGTGCGACGCCCTTCTCCAGCCCACGGACAAAGCCAGAGAGAGCGGCTACTTAACTAATTAAGCAGCGTATGCCATCTGTTGATTGGCAACTATGTTTTTGCACGCGATCACGGGTGTGTGCACCCCGGTATGCCTCTTTACCTCACGCATTTCCGTCGAAGCCGTGACGCCCCCGGAAATCGTTGAGACCTTCTTCAAAGAACTTACTTCAGTCTATCAGCAACAAACTGAACCTGGAAATTTAGATGTAGCGCAGACCCCGTAGGATTCCGGAAATGAATCAGCGGCCTGTAAACCACAGATTCGAATTAAACCGGTCTTATCCTTAGGCTGCTCTAATTGCGTCTGGCTGGAAAAAGACCATAAGGCACGGTGAATGGTGCCGGCGCACCCATTGCTTTGAGCGCGCCGGTGGCTGGATCAAAACCGTAGACGTGCACTTGGGCATCCTTATCTGGAACGGCATACACCAGGCGATTATCGGGGCTGAAGTAGACCTGAGGTGAATCGGCGGTGAACGGAATAAAGCCGCCAGTG
>Ga0070741_10011521_pt1 | contig 16312 bp, 14 predicted proteins | sample Coa_R1_4_FD_66440 | JGI IMG/M metagenome (GOLD analysis project Ga0070741, IMG submission 66440) | Surface soil microbial communities from Centralia Pennsylvania, which are recovering from an underground coalmine fire - Coalmine... | ecosystem: Environmental > Terrestrial > Soil > Unclassified ...
CCATATCAGTCCTCGAGGCAGCTGATGAATAATTACCGAAAGGCATTAGCCTTTAGGCGGCCCGGCGCCAAAACCGCCTGAAGGCGGGACTCCAAACTCAGGTGTCCACGCCCAAGCCGAGGTTTTAAGACACGCTCTCAGAGATTAATGATTTTGAGCCAAACCAGCCGTTGACGCCCCCTTGCTGCACTTCCCTGGTTGACCCGGTTTGCTGATTAGCGATGATGACCGAAGCGATGAGCTCATCCCGAGACCCCGCAAGAAACGAGCAGCCACACCGGCAGCGGCGTGGAAAGAAAGCCGGATTGCCGTTCGTATTCGTTAATTTTGCGATCACGGCGGATGGCAAAATCACGACGGCCAACCGAAAAGTGACCTCGTTCAGCAGTCCACGCGACCGGGAACACATGTACGAGTTGCGGGTCGACGCCGACGCGGTGATGGCGGGGGCGCGGACGGTCGATTTGAATCCGGTCACGATGGGACCAGGCGGAGAAAAATATCAACGCGAACGGGTGCGTCGCGGATTATCGGAATACAACTTGAGAATCGTCGTAAGCGGATCAGGAACGGTCGATCCCAAAGCAAAACTGTTTCAGAAACAATTCTCGCCGATCATTATTCTCACGACGAAACGGGCTTCCCGGCAGCGGATCGAGGAGCTGCGACGGCATGCGCGAGAGGTGAAGGTTTTTGGCGAAACCGAAATTGACTTTGAAGCGGCGCTGCGCTGGCTGCGGCGCGAGTGGAAGGTCCGAACGTTACTGTGCGAGGGCGGTGGCGAACTCAACGACGCCTTGTTCCGGGCCGGACTGGTCAACGAACTGCATCTGACGATCTGCCCGACGATTATTGGCGGCCGGGACGCGCCAACGATGGCCGATGGCTGCGGGCAGGCGCGTTTGGCCGACGCCAGCAAGCTCGATCTGAAGTGGTCCAAACGGTATGGCGACGAGCTGTTCTTGATTTATAAGGTCCGGTAGGATGGGGGGCGGACGAAGAGCCGCAAAGAGGCAAAAGGCGCAAGAGTCCGATGTAAACAGCAGTAACCAGTTCCAGTTTTTGCGCCGGCGCGCGAGCATCCTGCTCGCAGAAACGACAACAACGAACTGGCGCCACCTTCCCCTTAGGAGCCGACCCTGCCGGATGGATCGCTGCGGACAACCGATGTCCGCGCGCCTCCTGCCTGCGGGGACAGTGCGCCGGTGGAGGCCAATCACTGCTTTTCGGTCCAGCGCGCGAGCAACCACAGCAGATCCGAGAGGCGATTGAGGTAAATGATGATTTCAGGATTATCGAGCTGCTGGTTCTGTTGAAGAGAGCAGACACGCCGTTCGGCGCGGCGGCACACCGTTCGCGCCACATCCAGCGCAGCCGAGGCGAGAGTGCTTCCCGGCGTGGCCCATCCGCGGAAAGTGATTTTTTCAGACTCGATGGTATGGACGACCGCTTCGAGCCGGGCGGTCATTTCCGGGCTCACGCGGGAGAAACCGTCTTTGAAATAACGAGGGAGATCCTCGAGTGCGGTGGCCAGTTCCCCCATGACGATGACAAGATCCTTTTGAATGGACAGGAGATGGTCGCCGACGAAACCCTGGGCGGCGGAGGCACGGGCGAGGCCAATCGCCGCATTTAGCTCGTCCACGTCGCCGTACGCCTCGACGCGGGGATGACATTTTGACACGCGTCGATTGTACATCAGGGCGGTCTGGCCGTGGTCCCCGGTTTTGGTAACGATACTCATATTGCTGGCAGGGTTTTAAACCTGATGTAGGGCTGGAAGAGTCATGCCGATGAGAGATTGGTTCAGTCAGAGCCCGCGTTCGACAACTTTTTTGTACGCGGCCAGGCCCTCGACGATGGCGCTGGCCAATTGGCGGCGATAAGCGGGCGAGGAAATCTTTCGACCTTCCACCGGGTGCGACAGAAAGCCAGCCTCGATCAGCACGGCCGGCATGAGGGCATCGCGCAGGACCCAGAAGCGGGCCCGGTGAACGCCGCGATCTTCGACTGGAACTCTTTGCGTGAGGTACTTTTGCAGCTGGTAAGCCAGCAACAGGCTTTCATCATTGTAGCGATTGCCCGCAAACGAACCAGCCCCGGCACCCTCGCCGCCCGCGTTCGTGGAAGGGGCGCCCGGCGGAGTGAGGCAGTAAACCTCGGCGCCATTGACGGAGCCGGCACCCGCCTCAGTGGAGTTGAAATGCAGACTCACAAACAAATCGGCCCGGCGCCGGCGCGCCAGGTCCGGCCGGCTGGGCAACTCGACGAACGAATCGCGCGTTCGGGTCAGGCTCACTTTCCAACCGGCTCTTTTCAGCTGTGTCTGCAGCTCCTGGGAGAGCAGCAAAGTCAGTTTTTTTTCCTGGTTCGATCCGACCTGGAAACCGGGATCTTTGCCGCCGTGCCCGGGGTCGAGACAGATGGTTTTAAGAAGGGCGCCGCGTTTGAGGTGTGGCGGCGACAACAGGGGCTCGAACGTCGACTTGAGGTCGAGGTATGAAATCCAAACGACGTCGCCTTTCTGAGCCAAGGGAAAGAGCAAGCGCAGCTCGACGCCATTGAATTGGGCTTCCGGTGAATGGATCTGGAGGAGGATCCGGGTGTTCGCGCCCGCTACCTCGATCGATTCATCATGTTTGAGCCAGCGAACAGCCAGGTCCCGGGTTCTCGCCCAATCCGAAAGTCGCGCGTACTCTCTGCCGGCAATGCGTGTCGATTCGATCGAAGGGAGGGCCGTGAGGGATCGCAATGGCGCAAAGGAGAACAAAAATCCGAGAAACAAACTCGACGCGCAGCGCATGGCCCGTCAATCTGCATAGAGCGGGTGGGAAGTTCAAGCCTTGGGCCCGCTGAATGTTTGGAGTTCCGACTTCGGACGGCCCGAAGCACCAACTTGAGCCGCTCCCGATATTCCAGGCGCGACAGATTCTCTGATCTGGCCGGCTGAAGCCGGGACTCCCAACCGAGCTCGCAAATCCCAGCGCAGGCCGGGGTTCGGCCGCACCTGCCGAAGAAATCGTAGCGTCAGACTCGCTTTGGGGTTGCTTCCCTGGAGAGACTGAGCTTAATTTTTTGCGCCATCTTCGGTTAAAGAAAGTTGCCTATGGATAAGACTGCCGAACTCATAATCGAGGGGAAGAGCCACGCGCTTCCCGTGGTCGAGGGATCTGAACAGGAGCGAGCCATCGATGTCTCGTCGCTGCGCAATGCCACCGGCCTGATCACGCTCGACGATGGCTATGCGAATACAGGTTCTTGCCAAAGCCAGGTGACCTTCATTGATGGCGAAAAAGGCATCCTGCGGTACCGGGGGATTCCGATTGAAGAACTGGCTGAGAAATCGACATTCATTGAAGTGGCCCACCTGATCATCATGGGCAAGCTGCCGACGAGCGCAGAGTTGCGCCGGTTCTCTGACCTGCTGACCGACAATGAGCTGCTCAATGAGGCGATGAAGCATCATTTCGAGGGGTTTCCCACCCATGCTCATCCGATGGCCATCTTGTCTTCGATGATCAACGCGGCCAGTTGTTTCTATCCGGAGTTGCTTAACGAACATGGCCAGGAACATTTCATGGTCAGCGCCGCCCGGCTGCTTTCACAGGTGCGGACCATTGCCGCCTTTGCTTACCGCAAATCCCGCGGGTTGCCCATTATCTATCCCAAACCGGATCTGAAGTACACCGCAAACTTCCTGCACATGATGTTTTCGGTTCCCTACAAGGATTTAGAAGTAAAACCAGAGGCGGCCAAAGCGCTGGATTTGATTTTCCTGCTGCACGCCGATCATGAACAGAATTGCTCGACGGCGACGGTGCGGATGGTGGCTTCGAGCCGCGCCAACCTGTTCGCCAGCGCGGCGGCGGGCGTGTGCGCGCTGTGGGGACCGCTGCACGGGGGCGCCAACCAGGCGGTGCTGGAAATGTTGCAGGCCATCCATGACTCGGGTGACGACGGCTCGAGATTCATTGCGGCGGCCAAAGACAAGAATAGTGGCAAGCGGCTAATGGGGTTCGGCCATCGCGTGTATAAGCACTACGATCCGCGCGCTAAAATTATCAAAAAAGCCTGCGACGAAGTGCTGGCCAAGCTCCACATTGCCGACCCCTTGCTTGAGATCGCGCAGCACCTGGAAGAAGCCGCCCTCAAAGATCCTTACTTCGTGGAGCGCAAGCTCTATCCGAATGTGGATTTTTACAGCGGCATCATCATGCGGGCGATCGGCATACCGCTGGAAATGTTTACCGTGATCTTCGCCATCGGCCGCATGCCGGGGTGGATCGCCAACTATAAAGAGGTGATGGAGGCTCCCACCCGCATTTACCGCCCGCGCCAAATTTATGTTGGCCCCACCCTGAATCATTACGCTCCAATCAAGGAGCGCAAATAGGAAGCGCGCGTGGGCGCCATTCTGGTCGGGCCGCCTTTCGCTGAGAAACTCCAGGGTATTTTTAATGAACATTCACGAATTCCAGGCTAAGCAACTGCTGGCAAAACACGGCGTCGCGGTCCCCAACGGCGAGGTATGCGATACACCTGAGAAGGCGCGAAGCATTGGGGAAAAAATCTTCCAGGAAGGCGCTTCGATGGTGGTGGTCAAATCGCAAATCCATGCGGGTGGCCGCGGCAAAGGCACTTTCAAAAGCGGATTCAAGGGCGGAGTCAAGCTTTGCAAAAATGCGGACGAGGTGTTTGAAAATGCCCGGGGCATGCTCGGCAATGTCCTGGTCACCAAGCAGACCGGCCCCGAAGGCCGCCTGGTCAGCAAGGTGCTTGTGGCCGGCGCGCCGGAAATTCAGAAAGAACTCTACGTGGCGGTTCTGTTGGATCGCGTCAACTCCAGGCCCGTGGTTATGGCCAGCACCGAAGGCGGCATGGACATCGAGGAAGTGGCCGCGAAAACACCGGAAAGAATTGTGAAAGAGCCGATCGATCCGGCGGTGGGCATGATGCCGTACCAGGCGCGGAAAGTGGCGCAGACATTGCAGCTCAAAGGGGATTTGCTCAATCAGGCGGCCAAACTCCTGATGGGAGTTTATCGGACGTGGTGGGAATGCGACGCCTCGCTCATCGAGATCAATCCGCTTTGCATCGTGACTTCCAAGGACGGCAAGGCGTCGATGCTGGCGGTAGACGCCAAACTATCGCTCGAAGACAATGCCCTTTACCGGCATCCGGACCTGCAAGCGATGCGCGATTTGGCTGAGGAAGCCCCGCTCGAAATCGAGGCCAGCAAATTCAATCTGAATTACATCAAGCTGGACGGCTCGATTGCCTGCCTGGTGAACGGCGCCGGGCTGGCCATGGCGACCATGGACATTATCCAGCATTTCGGTGGGCGCCCGGCGAACTTCCTGGATGTGGGCGGAGGCGCCAGCCAGGAACAGGTGGCCGCCGCCTTCCAAATCATTCTTCAGGACGCCAATGTCAAAGCGATCCTGGTGAACATTTTCGGCGGCATTATGGACTGCGATATCATCGCCAAAGGCATTGTGGCGGCGGTCAGGCAAACGGGGCTGAAGCTGCCTTTGGTCGTTCGATTGGAAGGAAATAATGTCATCGCCGGCAAGAAAACTCTGGCCGATTCAGGTCTAACCATTATCAGCGCCGATTCCATGGCGGACGGTGCGCGAAAAGTAGTAGAGGCTGTTGGTAAAGGCTGACAAAGAGAAGAATGATCCCGGACTAAAACAGGCCTAAGTCTCCATGCACTATGTCAATTCTCATTAGACCGGAAACACGCATTCTTGTCCAAGGCATCACCGGCAGCTTTGGGGCGCGGCACACGCAACTAAGCCTGGCCTATGGCACACAGGTGGTGGCGGGCGTCACTCCGGGCAAGGGCGGCCAACTCTTCGAGAACAAGGTGCCGATCTTCGACACAGTGGCCGAAGCGACTCGTCAGACAGGAGCAACCGCCTCGGTCATCTTCGTTCCACCGGCCTTTGCTGCCGATGCCATCCTCGAAGGAGTGGACGCGGGATTGGAATTGGTGGTCTGCATCACGGAAGGCATTCCGGTCAATGACATGGTGAAAATCAAACGGGTCATGCAGGGAAGCAAAACGCGGTTGGTTGGGCCGAATTGTCCCGGGATCGTGACGCCCGGCTCAGGCAAGGATTCTCAGGGTGGTTGTCGGATTGGGATTTCTCCTGGATATATCCATAAACGCGGCCACATCGGGGTGGTCTCGCGCAGCGGCACACTGACCTACGAGGCGGTATGGCAACTTACTTGCCGTGGAGTCGGCCAGTCGACTTGCGTTGGCATCGGAGGCGACCCGGTCAATGGAACCTCGCACCTGGACGTGATCAAACTCTTCGCGGCCGACCCGGATACGCACGGGATTATTATGATCGGAGAGATCGGTGGGTCGGCCGAAGAAGAAGCCGCGGAATGGATCGCGCGGAATTGCAAAAAGCCGGTTGCGGGTTTTATCGCCGGCGCGACTGCCCCGCCCGGGCGCCGGATGGGCCACGCGGGAGCCATCGTCAGCGGTGGCAAAGGCACCGCGGCGGCGAAGATCGAAGCTTTCAAGTCTGCCGGAATCGGAGTGGCGCCCACGCCCTCCGAAATGGCCGAGACTCTGCTCAAGATGATGTGAGGCCGGACCCATCCGCCGCATGGGAGCGTTGCGGTAGGGACGGCGCGCTGCGCCGTCCGCGCCGCGTTTGGCGGCGCAATGCGCGCTGTAATGAATGCTGAGCGCTTCGTTCCGTCCGAGGACGCGGGCAGAGACATCGCAGCGCGATGTCCCTACCGTCCACTGGACGCGGGCAAAGACATCGCAGCGCGATGTCCCTACCGTCCGACTTTCAGGCGCACACCAAATGGGTGCAATCGATTTGCTGCTTAATGTTGCCGGGCTCCTGCTGTGGATCAGCTGGCGCTCGCAACGCTTTGATCCGCTGGTCAGGAGCACTCCGGTCACCTTGGTCGGAACGCTCAAGCGCGCGGAAACCAAGCGGCTCAAAGGGGTCAACCTGGCCCTGGTGCTCGTGAGCCTGGTGGTGCTCCGAGCGGTGCTTTATTGGCTGCTCGGCGCGCCGGCTAACTGGACGCCAAAAATAAACCTGGAGCTGGTTGTGCTGGCATTCCGTGGCGATTTGTTCGGGCCCGCCTTGTTATACTCCGGTTTGAGTTTCTTGCGTATGTTGATGGTGTTTTATTTCTGGCTATTGGTGGTGGCGATGCTTAACCGGAACCGGCCGACGGCGGACCCGATCGATAAACTGGTCCGGTTGCACCTGGGCAAACCCGGACGCTGGCCGTGGCCGCTGCAGGTGCTGCTCCCGTTTTTGGCGACAGTAGCCTTGTGGATGGGGCTTCATCCATTGCTGGTGCGCCTGGGCGTGGTTGCACCGACCCATTCCATGGCGCACCTGGCGGAGCAAGGCCTGCTGGTCGGCCTCGGGTTGGTCTTGAGCTTAAAGTACCTGCTCACGGCAATCCTGCTGGCGCACCTGGTCTCGAGCTATATCTACCTGGGGACCAGCCCGATTTGGGATTTTATCGCGCAAACCGCCGGAGGTCTCACGGCGCCCTTGCATCGGCTGCCGCTGCGGCTGGCCAGAGTCGACCTGGCTCCCGCGCTGGGCGTGGTAGTGATTCTGTGCCTGTTGGAATGGCTCCCGAATTTTGTTTTGAGCAGGCTGGCGGCGGCGCATTTGAGCGCCTGGCCGCTCTAATTAGCGGCCTTTGGAATCTTGATTGTCACCGAGGTGCTGGAGTCGCGCTGGCTTTGGATGGTCAGCGTGCCGCCGTGCAACTCGGTCAAACGTTTGGCAATGGACAGACCCAGGCCGATGCCTTGCTGTTCGTGGAGCTTGCGATCGAACTGCATGTACGCGCCGACCCTGGTGATATGCTCGGTTGAGAAGCCGCGGCCACGATCCGCCACCACGAGGGCAACCTGGCCATTGTTTTCCGAGAGGTTGACGCTGACCTGGGTGCCGGCTTCGGAAAACTTGAAAGCATTTTGGACGACCTCGTCGACGATTTTGGCCAGATACTCTTCGGAAATGGCAACGGGATAATCGTGCAGAGCCAGTGAGAGATCCTGCTCGCGGTGGACTTGCTGCGCCTGGGTGCGCGCCTGCCGCTCGATCAAAACGGCGGGCGAATCCGTTCGTTTGTTCCTCAAGGCGCTTAATTTTTGAGGGTCAGCCCCTAAGAGTTCGATTTGGGCGTAAATCAGGAAGTTTTCGATCAGACGCTCGAGGCGCTTTCCAGATTCGTGAATGACCTTGCCGAACTCGGCGACTTCCTCCGGCGGCAGCGTGGCGGCCTCGGCGCTGAGAATCTCGCCATAGGCCAAAATGCCATTGAGCGGCGTGCGCAATTCATGCGGAAGCATCAGACTGATGTTATCGCGCAGATCGGCCAGTTTCTTTTCCGCCTCTTGACGGACGGTTTGGACTTTCTTGAGCCGCGCCTCGACGGCGGCATAGAGCGCCTCGATTGAGAAAGGCTTGGGCAGGTAATCGTCGGCGCCCAATTCCATGCCGTGGCGCATGCCGGCATGATCGGCAAGCCCGGTCATCAGGATGAAAGGGACGGCCGCGGTGGCCGGCTCACTGCGAAGAGAGGAAAGCGTCAGATAACCATCGACCTTTTCCATGTTGACGTCGCATAGGATCAGATCGGGGAGGGTTTTGCGCGCGACATCGATGCCGGCTGCACCGTTTTCGGCTTCCAGGACCTCGAAGCCTTTCTGTTCGAGGGCCATATGCACCATCTCGCGCAGCCAGGTTTCGTCATCAATGACCAGGATTTTTTTCATCAGTTCGCGCTAGCACATTCGCCAAGCCATTCCCCGGATCCGACCAAACCCCGGCCGGCTCGGAACCACTGTCCAAAAACGGCACAAGCCTAAGACAGCAACGGTTGGATTGTCCATTAACATTCGTCGCCTACCGTGCGCACCCGCAGGCACTTCGGTACAAGCAAGTCCTTTGCCTCTTTGCGGCGGCCCGCCCGGATCGCCTCACAAACAGAAGTTTTATGTGCCTGCCGATCCCAACAAATCCTCGATCGAAAGCTCGCCGATGCTGCGCCGCACGACCTGAGCGGCTTGCAGGCGCTCGGGCGGAAAGCTCTGCGCCACTGCCACGCAACGCATCCCGGCAGCCACCGCCGCCTGAATTCCATTCACAGCGTCCTCAATGACTACACAGTCCGCCGGAACAACGTCCAATTTCTCGGCGGCCTTCAGAAAGATGTCGGGCGCCGGCTTCTTGTTCACAACGTCCTCGCCAGTAACAACCGCATCCCAAAACTCGATGGGCAAGTCAATTTTGGTCAAGTTCGCAGCCACTTTGATCCGGTCCGCACTGGAAGCCACGGCCACCCTGAGCCCAGCCGAGCGGCACGCCCGTACTAATTTTTGAGCGCCAGGGAAAACCTGCAGCCGGGTTGGCACTAATTCGAGATAAATCTCGTAGGTGCGGCGCTTGGCAACCGGCAAATCGATTGGAAAATGGTGGAACTCTGCGACCCCGCCGAGGTAACGATCTTCGCCCATGCCGACGAAAGGCAAAAAATCGTCGGGTCGTGCGTGCAAGCCGAGCTCTTTGAACATGGTGATAGCCGCGGCATTGATGAGTGGCTCGGAATCGGTGAGTACTCCATCCATGTCGAAAATGGCGGCGCGGACATGGGAGTAGCGATTCATGTCAGCGGTTGGCCGGCCAGATACGCCGAATCCCCTCGAAGACGTGTTCGGCCGATAACTGCTCCAATCCCGCCGCATCGCGCAGGACCATGACTTTTTGGCTGGGCGGACGCCAGACGACTTCCTTGGAGGCGCCCCAAAGCACCAGCGTCGGGAGCGCCAGCGCGGCAGCTAAATGCGATATGCCTGAGTCATGACCAACGAAGCCGCGGCAGCGGGCGAGCAGCCGAGCCAATTCAGGCAAGGGCAAACTTTGCGCCACTCGCGTTCGGGCCGGAGGTAAAGCTGCCGCCAAACGCTGCAGCCGTTCCCCTTCGGCTTCGCCGCCCACCAGGAGCAAGTCAAACTCCGTCGAGTTGACCAGTTTTTGGAGCAGCTCGGCCCAACGCTCTTCCGGCCAGTTCTTGCGCTCGCCGCCGCTGCCGGGGTGCAACGCCAGGCGCAGCGCCGCATGGTGATGTGGGTCCTCGGTGGACGAGTCCGGGTCTGCCGAGGCTTGAGCGGTTACGCCTTGCGGTCGGGTGAGCAAATTCAGGCGGGGCACGTAATCCTCCTCGAAAATAGCGAGGCGCTCCAGTGGCTTCAAAAAGACCTTGGCGGCATGCACCGCCGAGCGCTCATCCGGCCGATGGGGACAAGCGATGAACTGCGCCGGTGAACAGCGGGCAACGTTGGTTTTGAAGATTTCGTCCGGGTCGTACAGGTAGGAAATGATCAAGTCGAATTCGGAAAAATAGTCGGCCAGGTCTTCAGCCAATTGTCCGTTGCGCGCAAAAAAGCCGGCCAAGGCGCGCGCTTCGATGGAACTGACCTGGTCGACCAAACCGCCGGCAATGGCTAACTGAACAATATGGGGATAGCCCAGGACCTCGAGATGGGCTTGCGGAAATTGGCGCCGCAAAGCGGCAATGGCCGGCAAAGTCAGGATGAAGTCGCCAATCGCGCCACCACGAATGACCAGGATCTTGCCGCGACGCGAGTTCACTCCGGGCGCCAGCAACTAGAATTTTATGAAACCCAGCCCGGCCACCAGCAGTCCAAAAGCCAGCCGAATGCCGCACCCGATTTTGACTCGCTTTTCGTTGGCGGTGGCCCACTGCAAAAAATCCCGTAAACGCCACGGCGACACCGTCAGCCAAATGCCCAGAATCACCAGCAGATAAGCCCAGGTCTGAATGATGAGCACCCAGGCACTCTCCGCCAGATGCGGCCGGCCGGTGTCGACCATCAGCTTGGCCAGCAGCAAAAACACCACCGCCAGCCCGCGAACGGCCAGGAAATCCTGCACGTAAATGCAACTGCCGATGCCCACCGCCGCAAAGCCGGCGAAGAGAATATTTTTGTAAGCGGCAAAATCGGAAATAGACTCCTGGCTTAGATTGTAAACGAACCAGGCGGTGCCGAGTAACATCAGAGCGTAGCCCCAGGGCACCGACCTGGGAAATTTACGCACCGCGGCGGCAAAACCGGTCGGGTTGATAAACCCGTAGACCTGGGGAATCCCCAGGCCCAGGCCGAGCAGGACCGCCAGGGTCGAGAGCTTAAGCACAAGCATAATTCACGTTCTTATCCAAGCGATTTCCGGATGATCCAATTGAGCGCAGGCGAGAAAATCCAACATTATCCGTCGAGGTTAATAACCGCCGGGTCCCCGTAAAGGGTAAAGGAGCCGGCCCGCACAATTTGCACTTCCAGGGTCTGGGCCTTATGCCGATCTGCGCCCTCGAAAACGACGATTTTGTTGCACCGGGTCCGTCCGGTCAGGCGGTCGGGATTTCGTTTGCTCGGACCCTCGACGAGAATCTCCAGGCGGCGTCCGACGAGCGCCTCGTACCGGCGGTCAGCGATTTCGTTGACGCATTGCAGCAAACGCTGATGGCGTTCTTCGCGCAGCGCCTCGGGCACCTGTCCCGGCATTGAGGCCGCGGGAGTGTCGCGCCGAGGCGAGTATTTGAAAATATAGGCCTGATCGAATTGGATCTCACGCGCCAGGTCCAGGGTCTGCTCGAAATCCTCCTCGGTCTCGCCAGGGAAACCGACGATAAAATCCGTGCTCAAGCCGATTTCGGGCCGCACGCTACGCAACTGCGCTATGAGGTGCACATATCGCTCCCGGGTGTAACCGCGGTGCATCAGTTTGAGCACGCGATCGCTGCCGCTTTGTACCGGGACGTGCGCGCTTTCAACCAGCTTCGACAGTCGGCCGTAGGCCGCGACCAGGTCGTCGCCGTAACCTTTGGGATGCGGCGAAGTAAACCGGATGCGTTCCAGTCCGTCAATGTCCTGGGCCGCCTCGAGGAGTTGGACAAAAGCGGAAACTCCATTGCGGGAGGGGATGTCGCGCTTGGCGTAACTGGTGACAATCTGGCCCAGAAAGGTGATTTCCTTGACGCCCTGGCTGACCAATTCCCGGCATTCGCCGAGGATATCTGGAATTGAGCGGCTGCGCTCTTCTCCGCGCGTATAGGGAACGATGCAAAAGGTGCAATACTGGTTGCAGCCTTGCATAATGCTGACGAAAGCCGTGACGGTGCGTTTGGCGTTTCCATTGAGCAGGTGCTCCCGAATGCTGGCTTCGCTGTTTTTCTCCTCCTCAACATCCACGATCTGAGCGCGGCGCCCCGCCAGCAACTCGTCGAGGTACTCGGGTGCGCGGTGAAATTTCTGAGTGCCCAGGACCAGATCGACGTCGGGCAGCCGATCGATGAGTTCTTTGCCGCGGCTTTGAGCCATGCAACCCATAAACCCAAACAGGACATTGGGCCGGCTGCGGCGAGTGTCGGCGATCATCGCCCTCATTTTATTGAGAGCCTTCTGCTCAGCCATGTCCCGCACGCTACACGTATTGAGCAACACCACATCAGCCGTGGCTTCCGAACCGGCCAAATCATAACCTTTGGCCACGAGCTGAGCAGCGACGGCTTCGCTGTCGCGCTCGTTCATCTGGCATCCGTAGGTTTTGATGTAAACGCTGGGCATTTTCGCTCTAAAAGAGCTGAGCAAGCTACGATAAATCGACGGGGTTGGAAAGCCGGCTTTTTAACGCAGACCGACTAAAAATACTGAAGCAGAACCGCGGATGGCGCGGATCACGCGGATTTCGAATGAAGGCAGCCAAGCATTAGTAGTCAGCTGCTGATTTCAACCTGATAGAGCGAAGGTTCAAGGCTTTCCAGGAGGAAGCATCTTTTGGGCGGACGCTGATCACCTGTCCGCCCTGAGGCAAATCTATGGTGCCAAGGTCGAAGATTTTAAAAGTGCCCCAATCACCGGTGGCTTCGATTTTCTTTGAAACCAGATTGGCGCCCGCTTCAAGCGCCAATTCGGAACCGTCGTTCACGGTCGCGATGGAAGCGCTGACGTTGAACTTCCCCGCCTTGCTGAGGCGCACTCTCCAGGAAGCCCATTCGCGAGGATTGTCCCAAAAGCCGAGATTCATTTGGCCGTCCCGATCCTCCGTATTGAGCTTATCACCGTGGATCTCCGCGGCATCGGCCGGGAGGGTTAATTCGCCTTTGGCGTCCGGCTCGATGATCGCGGTTTCTTCAACGAGCGGCGCCGGCTTGAGATCGGTACCTTCAATTCGCAAGCCACAGGTGTGCGGAGAGAGCTTCTCAGCAGGCAGATTGACAACCAGCCCTTCAGGAATTCGCGTCCAGGTTAGCTTCGCCTTTGAACCGAGCAAGCTTACCCGTTTTATTTTTCCCGCGCCGGTGCTGGCAAGGGATTTGATCACCAGCTTGCCGTCCTCGGGCCAGCCCAAAGCGATAGCGTAGAGGGCGCGACCTTTGGTGGTGAAACGGATGTCTTGGGCGGTGTACTTGAAATCCTCATGGAAATGGCCCCCTTTGGTTCGGACGGCGCCTTCGCCGTAGACCAGCCACGGGCGTGTCCCATAGATGGCTTCGCCGTGAATTTTGATCCAATCCGCCAGCTCGTTGAGGCTTTGCTCCACTTCCGCATCAAGGGACCCGTCCGGCCGCTGCACCACGTTCAGCAGAAGGTTGCCGTTCTTGCTGACGATGTCGACGAGCATATGAATGGTCCAACTCACCGGGCGGAATTTCCAATTGCGATTATAAAACCAATCCCCGATCGAGGTGTCGGTTTGCCATGGATACGGATTAATGCCCGGCATCACGCCACGCTCCAGGTCTTCGACCCAGCGGCCTTCGGATTTTTGCTTGCAGGTATAGATCACTTGGGGTTTGCCGCCGTGCCGACCGGCGTCGGAGTTGTAGAGATGAGCAATCATGCTCCGACCAACGTCATTGCCGAACGGCACGCCGCCATCGGTGTAAAGCAAATCAGGATGATAGTTGTCGACCAGCTCCTTGATTTCGTTGAACCACATCTGTTGCCAGCGGGGATTGGTGCTGTACCACCCGGTATCCCCTGGTTGGGCTGGAAAATGGTACAAATCCTCGTACTGGGGATCCGCGCCATCGTAAGGAACGCCGGCCAATGGACCGGTCTTGTCCGATTTATGGCTATCCTGAAACCAGGTAAAGCTGGCGCCCAGATGTTCCGAGACGCCGAACTTGAGTCCATTCTTCCGAGCCGCCTTCTGCCAGGTGCCGACCACATCGCGATGCGGCCCCATGTTAACTGCGTTCCAGCGGTGCAGCTTGGAATTCCAGAGGAAAAAATTGTCGTGATGGGAGCCCATGCTGACGAAATATTTGGCCCCCGCACGTTTGTACAGCGCCATCAACCGGTCGGGGTCCCACTTTTCAGCTTTCCAAAGCGGGATAATATCCTTGTAACCGTTGGTCGAAGGATGCCCGTAATGCTCGAGGTGATCTTTATATTGGGCGTGGCCCTGCTGGTACATCTGGCGAGCGTACCAATCGCCATCCATCGGCACCGCCTGCGGCCCCCAATGCGCCCAAATGCCGAACTTGGCGTCGCGAAACCAGTCGGGACAATGGTAGTTGGTCAGAGACTCCATTGTGGGCTGGAAGGGACCCGGCTTTATGGGTAACGAAAGCTCCGCTTCAGCGGCTGTGAGCTGTCCGGTCAGAAAGCCGCAGATCAGGACCGTCAGAGAGAAGTGAAGAATGCTTTTCATAGGGCCGTTGCGTCGAAAGAGAATTAAGCGTCGTTCGGCGGCTTCTGACAAGAGAACTTTGAGAGAGAGCGAGGGACAAACAACGAATCCCCAAAGCCTGATGGATTGAGCAGCCCATCCCAACCGCCGCGTCCAAAAGCGCCGCGAAGCGGACGCACTCCAGAACCTTCGGAATCCCTCACGGTTAGTCGAAAGCCTCTTTTCGCCTTCACCAATTCATTTGAACGGTGAAGCCGCCCAGGACTCGCGCCAGCGTCTTGGAGTGCGGCGCTGCGCGCCGCTTTTGGAGCCGAACGACAGCCAACCCTCGAAAGATATTCATCGCTCAGCCCTCCTCGGTCACGCCCGTCATTGCCGGTCAGTCAAGGGTTGCATGTGTTGCGAGTCTCTTGTAGGAAAGAAATGAAATCCAATATGTCCACGCAAGATTTCGCCATCATCTTTACGAGCCTGCGCAGCATCTTGAGCAAGCAAGCCGCCTGGTTGCTGGTCATGGAAGATGCCCCTAAGCGTTATTGCCTCGCCGGTCGGACCGGTCCGAGCGCTCTCAAAGCCTGGGGCGGCAAGATGAAGGTAAAGACCTTGCCGGTGGGATGGGTCCAAATCGGAAAGTCGTACGTAAGCTATCATTTGATGGGGCTCGGGGATGTTGGAGCGGCACAATGTGCAATGTCCGAGGAGTTGAAGGCCCACATGCAAGGCAAGACTTGTTTCAATTTCAAGGTCCAGGACGAGGCACTATTCGCGCAGTTGGACCAGCTGACCGAGCGGGTTTGCAAGCAGTTCAAAAAAGCAGGCTTCATTGAATGAACAAAGGCCGGTCCGGTAAACGAACCGGATCCAACGTACGGGCCGCAAATACCGCAACGACATCGCGGGCAGCACTGTTGCTGCAAATCGGGAGTAAGACTCTGGTTCCTTGGGTTTTCTCCTGAATCCTAGGCCGTTTAAAAACCGGCGTTCCGACGCCATCTGGACTTTAGCAACAGGCTGTAGCTGGGTTTAAGTTGCTCCCGCGGACTGGATTCTGGCGCAAAACTTGCTTGTTCTCACATGGTCGAACTCTAGAGAAAGCATACTTCATGATGGGAACTGGCTCGAAAAAAGTCCTGGTAATCGACGATGACCTGTCGGTCCGTCAAGCCGTACGACTTTCTCTATCACACCAAGGGTGCAAGGTGTCGGATACCGATAATGCGGAATCGGGTTTTGAAATGGCGCTTCTTCAACAGCCAGATCTCGTCATTAGCGATGTAAACATGCAGGGCATTTCTGGGTTGGCCTTGCTCTCGAAACTACGCTCAAACCCCGCCACGAGCGCAATTCCGGTGATTCTCATGACTGGGGCTCCCGACTCAGCCAGCGTTCGATGCAGCATGGAGCACGGCGCGGATGATTATCTTCCGAAGCCCTTCAGTCACAGCGTACTCATCGCGGCCGTAAGAGCTCGATTGGAACGTCAGGAATCATTACTTTCAAGCGCGAAGGCAAATGAGGAAAGACTGTTAGGGTTGCTGTCCGCCACTCGGGACATGGTTGCTTTGGTTGATCCGTCCACTCAACGC
>Ga0070741_10011522_pt1 | contig 16310 bp, 10 predicted proteins | sample Coa_R1_4_FD_66440 | JGI IMG/M metagenome (GOLD analysis project Ga0070741, IMG submission 66440) | Surface soil microbial communities from Centralia Pennsylvania, which are recovering from an underground coalmine fire - Coalmine... | ecosystem: Environmental > Terrestrial > Soil > Unclassified ...
AAAGGGGACAAGCCAGCCAGAGAGCCGTGATTCGGCTGGACGATGCGGCAACTCGTCCACGTCCGCTCGGGCCACCTCGACAAGGCAAGACTGCTTGGGTGCTTCCGTCCGCCGAACCACGGCTGCTTGCACGGCGCTGAAGAAGTCTCGGCAGCAGGCAACGGCGCGCTCGGCGCGTGCCTCCAGCAGTTCGCGCGGCACCGCACGGCTGCTCACCATGGCGGAAAGAATTGACCCGGCATCGCGAAAATTCGGCACACTGACAAGATCGAGATCGGCAGCCAGGCCCGCGAGCTTATCGTTGCGCCGTACACAAACCAGCCGGCTGCCGCGCCAGGCGCCGACGATCAAACCGTGATACCGGCTACTAATGAGCACACTGGGCGCCGGCCACGCCGCAAAAAGGTGCTGCAATCCCGCCCCTGCGTAGTCCGGGCGATATTGGCATACTTCGGCAGCCGTTTCAGCAGACAGCATTTCGAGCAGCGCCGATTCCGAGCCAGGCAGCGGACGCCACTCCTGGACCAGCCAGGCGGCGGGGCGGACGTCGAGTCGGCGGATGACCTGGGCGAACGTCTCGGCACAGAAGGACGCGAGGTTTTCGAAATTGAGCAGAAACGCCACTTCACGCGACCGCTCAAGTGTGCTCCCTTCCTGCCGAAGATAGATATGGGCAAGATCGGCGCCGATCGTCAGTACGCCGTGACAGCCGTTTGACATCAGCATCTCGGCCGAGGCTCGGTCGCGCGTCCAGATGGCGGCGGCGTAATCGAGCAAGTCCCGGCTCGTGGCGTGCGCCAGCGCCGCGCGATCATTGCAGCCCACGCCGAGAAAGTACATCGGCTTGCCGTGGCGCCGGCACATCTCGAGTTCTTGCCGGAGATGATCGAGAAACCAGGTGCCGCCGTCGCTCTGGAAGGGCGATCCTCCCAGACCCAGCCAGGCGTCGCAACGGCGAATCGAGTCCTCACGTGCCTCACGGTCGTAAGGGAGCCATGCCACCTCCGGAAAACGGTGCTGTTGCGATGTTCGATCGAACGGTGTTGCGCAGCTCAAGGCCCCCTTCCACATCAACGCGCGCGCCGCCGACAGAAAGCCGGCCAGCATCAAATCATCACCCAGATTGCCGGCACCAAAGAAGTGGTGTCCGAGGTGGAGACGCAGAGGCGATGGTTCGGACGCTCGCTCAACTCCGGTCAAGGTCGCCTCACGTTCTTTCACAGTCGCTGCAAGAGCGGTTTCTAGCTGCTTCTGCCGCAGCCCGAGCAACCAGATGTGATGCCTGCCGGTCGCAGCCGCCGCTCGCTCCATCTGCTGTGCCACGACCGCTGGACGACTCACACGGAGAATGCGCATGTCGCCGCAGCCGTCGAGAAGTTCAGAAAATGCGGCCGTTGCATCGGCAAGTGGAATCTCCTTCACGCAATACATGATCGGCAGATGGCAAACCCAGCCGCAGTTCTGGCACGGGACATCGAGCGTCACGACGCGCCCTGCCGGAGCTAAAGGAACGTAGCGCGAAATCGTGCCGCTCCCCCCCACGACCAGTACGCGCTTGCCAAGCGCGCTGGCCAGATGCACCAATCCGGTATCCCGGCCGACATAGCCGGCTGTGCATGCCATCAAGCCGACCAGCAAGTCGATTTGATCGTCCGAATGCTCCAGGAGTGCCGCCGCGCCGGGCCCCAGCGTTTCCAGAATACGGCGATTGGCGGGCACCTCTGTTTGATGGCCGCACAGCACGAAATGAAGTCCGTAGCGTTCCACCCCGTATTTCAAGAGGGCCGCCCAGCACTCGCCCGGCCAGTTCCGCGCAGAATTGCTCGCGCTATCGCCCACGCATACCATCCACGCGCTGTTGCCCGTCCAGCCCCGCGCGGCCAGAAAACGGCGGGCGAGATCAATGTGGGCCGGCGAGGCCCTAAGCGTCGACTGCGCCGCACTCAACGGCGCTCCCAGCACCGCCTCACCTAGCCGCCGGTTCTTCTCCCATTCCGGCAACTCCGCCGGCGCCTCGACGCACACTTCCATGCGCGGACGCGCCTGGCCGTGATTCACCGTTGCCGGATAGCGTGCCCCGGTCATGCCGGCCGCACGAACCTCGGGGAAGGCGGCGATCAGATGCTCTTCAACGTAGGTCCACTGAAACGGCGCGATCAGGAGCAGATCGGGCCGAAAGGCGCGCACCCGCTGCACCAGAGGTTGCAGACCGGCGTTCTCCGGACCTTCAGCTTCTGGAACGGGAAGGTAGGGCTCGACGCAAATCTCGGCGATTTGGGCGCCGGGATAGAGCAAGCGGGCCCACGGATAAAGCGGCGGCCGCACCAGCAGCAGCAACGCGTGGCCCGCGGCTTCCAGCGCAACATACGTCGGCTGGCGCAGGATCAGATCCCCCAGGCCATCCGGGTTGCTGGCGACAATCCGCATCGGCTCGACCTCTTTGATCTATCCACACGTCACCGCGGCAAGCCGTGCATACAGGCCAGACGCCAGACCGTCAACCCGACTCACGCGCGCGATGCCGGCGCTCGCCAGTCCCCCCGGCCGGCGCAATTTGCCCGTTGTCCGATCGAGCCGAAGCGTTGGCCTTGGCATTCGATGTGCAGAAGAAAGGTTCAATCCGAACCGCTCAGCGCGTCGATGGCTTCCTGGCGGTCATCGTACAGGGCCCAGAGCGTTTCCAGGTCGAGCAGGTGAAGCAACTCCCGCGCCGGTTGCGACGCACCAGCCAGCACGATCTCGCTCCCTTGCTTCTTGGCCAGCATGTGGCAGCGCAGGAGAAAAGAGACGAACACCGAGCCAAAATAATTGACCTGGCTGAGATCGACAACGATACCCACGGGCGGATCTTCGCGTAAGGACTGCACCACCATGCGGGCGGCCTGGTCGATGAGGGCCTCATGCATCTCCTCCACCTTGGCGGAAGGGATGACTACCGCGATTTCTCCATGGCGTTCGATGCGAAACGATTGGTCCTGCGTCGGTTCCGGCATGGCATGGCCCTGAAGGGAAAGAGGATTCTACGATCGTAATCAAGCTACCATGGATCGGCGGCGAATCAAGTGAAAATGTGGTGCGACACGCCGCGTCGTTACGAGTTGGAAGTTGCGAGTGGAAAGCTCGCTCTTGGCGCTTCGCTCTTTGCTTTTGGTCCGAAGGGCCAAGAGCTAAGTGCGACGTATCGCGGAGCGCGCAACTGTTAACTCTTGACTTGCAACTTTCAACTCGCAACTCGCAGCTTTCAACGTGAATCACGACGCCGAGCGTCGTGCCACATTGAGCCTCACCCGGCGGATGATCTCCGCATAGATCAGCACCGACGCCGTGAACAGCGCGATCAAAGCCCAGGCCGGCGCGCCGAGCGCCTGCACCTCGAAGACCTCGCCGCCCACGCTCACGATTACAATCTGTCCCACGATGATCAGCCCGACGATGCCCAGGAATACCCAGTTCTCGAACAGGCGCTGAAAGCCGCTGGCCTCGGGCGTGAGCGAGCGGCAGTTGATCTCGTTCCATACCTGGAAGAACACATAAATGGAGAAGAAGACGGCCACCTGCCAGTAGGTGATGGGCGCAAAGGAGCGCGACGGCGTGCCGCCCGGATCGCGCAGCCACCAGCCGTGCTCGATGCCCAGGAGCAGCACGATCATGACCACGATGAAGAACGCCGCCGTGGACAGGATCGTCTGGATCATCGGGCGCGTGAGGATGTTGTCGTCGCGCCTTTTGGGCGGCTGCCGCATGATGCCGGGCCGCGGCGGCTCCGAGCACAGGGCGATGGCCGCGAAGGTGTCCATGATCACGTTGATCCACAAGAGCTGCAAGATGGTGAAGGGTGGCCGCACGCCGAAGAACGGCCCAAGGAATGCGATCGCCAGGGCGCTGACGTTGATCGTGAGCTGGAACTGAATGAAGCGCTGGATGTTCTCGTAGAGCGAGCGGCCCCAGTGCACGGCGTTGACGATGGTGGAGAAGGCGTCGTCGAGCAGCACGATCTTGCTGGCTTCCTTGGCGACCTCGGTGCCGGCACGGCCCATGGCCAGGCCGACGTCCGCTTTCTTCAGCGCCGGCGCGTCGTTGGTGCCGTCGCCCGTCACCGCCACCACTTCGCCCAGTTCCTGCAGCATCTTGACCATGCGGAACTTGTCCAGCGGCCGGGCGCGGGCGAGGATGCGCAGCCGCGGCAACTGCTCCTTGAGTTGTTCATCGGTCAGGGCATTGAATTCCTGGCTGGTCATGACGATGGCGTCGGGGCGATCCAAGAGGCCGATCTCGCTGCCGATGGCCCGGGCCGTCTCGATATTGTCCCCGGTGATCATCTTCACCTCGATGCCCGCCTGCCGGCATTCGGTGACGGCGTCTTTGACGTCCACGCGCAGGGGATCGCGGATGGCAATGAAGCCGTCGAAGATGAGCCCCTTTTCGATGACATCGCGCTGGGCGTGCAGGCTGTCCTCGTCGGCCTTGGTTTCGGGGGGCAGCAGCACATGGCCGAAGGCCAGGGTGCGCATGGCCCGCGAGGCGGTTTCCTTCAAGCGTTCCTGCACCTTCTGCCGTGCCTCCTGCGTCCAGGGCTGGGCGCTGCCGTCGTCGTCCAGATAATGCGTACTGTGCTCGAGAACCCACTCCGGGGCTCCCTTGGCCAGGGCGACAAGCCGGCCATCATAGTGAACGACGCTCGTCATGCGCTTCCGTTCGGACGAGAAGTGAATCTGGTACAGTGGCTCGAACTGCAGCCGCAGCTTTTGATATTCGAGCTTGCCTTCGTGCAGCCACTGGAGCAAGGCGCCCTCGGTCGAATTGCCCACGGGTACGAGATTGCCGTCCTTGACTTCGAGGTTCGCCGTCGAATTGACGCCCGAGTTGAGCGCAATCCAGTCGAGGGGCTTGGTTGCCCTCTCTCCTCCGGGGAAAGAGTTGGATGAAGGGCCGACTCCCGCGGAATGCTGCGCCGCCGGCAATACCCATTCCGTCGTGCCGCGTTCCAGAAGCTGACAATCCCATGACACACGCACCACCTGCATCTTGTTTTGCGTGAGCGTGCCCGTCTTGTCGGAGCAGATGACCGTGGCCGAGCCGATGGTCTCGCAGGCAACGAGTTGCCGCACGAGCGAGTTGGCCCGCGTCATCTTGCGCATGGCCAGGGCGAGCGACACGGTGACGCTCATCGGTAAGCCCTCGGGCACGGCGACGACAATAATGATGACCATGTACATGAAGTACGCCAGAAGGTTGGCGGCCGTATCGAGCAGCGCCTGGCCGGGGCTCTCCAGGGTGCCCAGATTGGTGTCGGTGGTTCGCACTCCACCCCCGGTGTCGCTCACGGTCTTCTGGGTGATCGGGTCTAGCAGGATATATTCGTCCGTCTTGGGATCGACGACGAAGGTTGGAGTGAATCGGACCTCCTTGACGATGACGCCACGGAGGAACAGGGCCACGAAGATGGCCACGGCGGCGACATAGCCGACCTTGCTGATGAGATCGGCGAGCTTCTCCAGCTTGTGCTGTAACGGGGTCAACTCCTTGGAGATGGTCAGCTTGCGCTTGACGCGCTTCTCCTCGGTATCGGCAGCCTCGGCTTGTTCCTCTTCCTCGTCGCCGGCAGCAAGCTTGCGGGCAATCTGGCCCAGGGCCGTGGCGTCGCCCACGTCCGTGACACAAAGTTCGCCGATGCCGTCGACCACCTGCGTGCCGCGATACAGGCAGCCGGGCTGATCGGGCCCTTCGGCGGTCTCGTCGGCCGGGCGGGCGTGCTTGCGCACCGGCTCGGATTCGCCGGTCATGAGCGATTGATCAACGTAAAGGTCCGTGGCCTTGATGAGGCGGCCGTCGGCGGGGATCTCGTCGCCCATCTCAAGGATGACGATATCGCCGACCACGACGTCTTCGAGCGGGATGGTGCGAAATTCGCCGCCGCTAGTTTCCCCCTCGCTCTTCTGGGGAGAGGGCGGGGCGAGGGGCCCACCGCGCAGCACCTTGACCTGCAGCGATTCCTTCTGGGCGTTGAGGATTTCGAACTCGCGGTCGCTCTTGTATTCGCTGGCAAAAGCGACCCCCGTCGCCAAGATGACCGCGACCATCACCGCCAGGCCGTCGTACGAAGGGTGTCCCATCGCCGCCCCCACCGGAAAGAGCACCACGGCCGACACGAACAACAGACTGGGCACCCACTGCGATTGCTTCAGCACATATGCGGCCACGACCGCGCCCAAGGCCAGCACCAGCACGATGCCACCGACGATGAATCGCCCCGCCTCGAACGGCGGCCGAAACAGGTCCACGATCATCGACAGCAGCGCCGCCGCCAGCAGAATCTTGATGATCGGCTCGTCGAACTTTTCCAGGAACTTCTTCCACAGGGGCTCGCGCGGCAAAGGCGTGAGCCGATTGGCGCCGAACTGCTGCCGACTGCGCACGATGGCTTCCGGGCCCAGGCCCTGCTCGAACGTGTGACCGAAGGTCTGTTGAATCTCGGCAATCGTGTGCATTGACCTTTCCCCAAAATGACAGCCCGTGCGCGTTCCCTTCGCTCCCCCGCTGGGCAGGACGTCACCGTTGATATAGTGAAGCGACAACCGACTCCCCAGGTTTTTGTCGCGGGAGCAACTTGATGTACTTGCTCTTACTTCGTTGACACCATGAAGACATTTCACGAGTGCCTGGCGTCGGCCGGCAGGACAACCTTGGGACGATGTGTCGGCCATCATAGGAAGGGAGTTGCGCGAAAATGCCGGTCGCAAAAGGTCGCTTGTCTCAAGCCATTGAGGCGACAAGTGTTGCGATTAGACATCTGTAGGGATCTAAGGCGCCGGCCTTGGGCATCGCGCTAAGGAACGGCAGGCGACTCATTCCTCGCGGCGCCGCGTGGCATCCTGGTCCAGGCGGTTCATGGTTTCGGAACTGAGGCGGCCAAAATCCGGCGTATCGTGATGTGCCTCCTCCGGGTGCTCCTGCAGGCCGCGCTTGAGCTGCCGCCGCGACCGCTTCGTCCCCAGGCGCTTGATGTCGCGCTTGAGCTTGCGCAATTGTCTTTTGTCGGGCTGTTGCATGTCGGCCTCCCCACTTTACGGCTGAGCCCCAAAGCTGAACGTGGCCGCCTTGGGATGGGCGCCGTTCTTGCCGATGTAAATCTTCTCGTGCGCGGGCTGGTTGTCGACATTGAGCTGGAACACGATCTTGGCGGCGGGATGTTGACGATGAAGTCGACGCCGTCGATCTTGGGCTTGGTGTTGAAGGCGAACTGGATGCGAGTGCGCTCCGGGTTCGTGCCGAAATTATCGGAGACTTTCGCCTTCTTGTCGCGCCTGATGCCGCTCACCTCGGTGAAGGCCCCATTCTCGACAGTGACGAGGCCGGAGAACGCGTGCACCTGTTTGCCCGGCGTGGTCGTGCGCAGCGACCACTTGCCCTTGCCGAACCAGACGTAATAGCCGGCAGCGTTTCCCGCCTCGAACTTCTCCGGCATGCCTACGGGCGAAAGCCTCTTCTTGTCCTTCTTCTTCACAATCTCGAACTCGGCGCCAATACGTTTCCTGATGGAAGCCAGCTGCGTCTCCACTTCGATGCGGATTTCCTCTTCCTTGTCGGCCATCGCCGCAGTGTGGCGCACCTGGTCGGCAAAATTCCGCAGATGCCTTGCTCACCATTTCATCGAGGGACTGGGCCTTGGCCATGGTTGGCCTCCTTTGCCATGGCATTGGTTTTAACAAACGGCGCCAGGGCTTCAAGAAAAAGAGTTCGAGACCCCATGCCACGCTCTGCGAAACGGAGTTTCGCGTATTGGCGTTCCCAAACAGAGTTTGGGAACGAGGGGGTGGTACCTGGTCCCCAAACTCTGTTTGGGCACCACGCTTCGGTCAATAAGGTCATTTCATGCCCAGCCGATGCGGCATCTTCTTCTTGAACAGTTCCAGCCTGGCGCGATAATCCTTGCGTGCGGCTTCGGGGACGAGGTCGATGGCCTTGGCTTGCCAGCGGATGGCCTCGTCGAAGTTGCCGGCCTCGGCGTAGGCGGCGGCGAGCGTGGCGAGGAAAAAGCCGTTCTTCCAGGCAGCGCTCTCGCACGCTTTGGCGGCGCTGGCGATGGCTTTCTTGCCGTCGCGCAGCTTCTCGTCCGGGCATGTCGCCCACAGCCAGGCGCAATGGTTCAGGGCCAGGGCGGAATTGGCGTCCTGTTCGAGCGCCTTCTCGAAGTCCGACAGCGCCTGGGTGTAGTCCCCCTTGTTCTGGTAGGCCAGGCCGCGATTGTTGTAGGCATCCACATCCTTGGGATCGAGGCGGATGGCTTCGGAATAGTCGGCGATGGCTTTGGTGAAGTCGCCCTTGGCGGCCCAGGCGTTGCCGCGATTGTGCAGGGCCCAGGTGTGCTTGGGTTCGATCTGCAGAGCGGCGTCGAAATCCGCGATGGCCTTGTCGACTTCGCCTTTCTCCTGCAGGGCAATGCCGCGGTTGTTGAGGGCCCAGGTGTTCTTGGCATCGATCTTGAGGGCGGCGCTGAAATCGGCGATGGCCTTGTCGAGTTCGCCCTGCTGCCGCCAGGCGTAGCCGCGGCCGTTATGGGCGGCGCTGTCCTTGGGATCGAGCTTGATCGCCTCGGTGTAATCGGCAATGGCGCGGGCGAAGTCGCCTTGCTCGCTGAGGATATTGCCCCGGACAAAGTAGGCGGCGCCGTCCTTGGGGTCCTTGCGGATGAGACCGGAGAAATAATCGATGGCCGGGCCGATCGGCAAGACATCATCCTTGTGGATCCAGCCCGGCGTCCCCTGGCTGACGGAGAACCAGTTCCCCGAAACTTTGCGGACGGTGAAGATGGCCCCGCGATACGCCACGTCCACCACCTTGTCGCCCAGCATGATGTTCCCCTTGTCGGCAATGACGACAACACTCTCACCGATCTGCTGGCCGCGGACAGCGACCGCCAAGCCGAGAAAAGACAAACCGACCAGGAAGCTCATCAACTGATTCTTCATAGAACTCTCCACCACAGCTCACAGTTCCACGTACCACAAAGGCCTAACCACAAAGACACAAAGAAGAGAGCATGAAAAACGCGGCCCTGTGGTTTCTTCTCTGTGTCTTCGTGCCTTTGTGGTTCAGCACTTGACCTTCACTGGAGCGTCCGAAACTCCGTGACCGTCTTGCGGGCGCCGGCGTCGATCAGGTCGACTTCGCTCGCCGTCTCGAAGAAGCGCATGCCGCGCGCCACCCACGGCTGGGCAGCCTGGGCGTGCGGCACATACATGCCCGCGACCTTGCCGTGCCTCTTGGCGGCGGCCAGCGCCTTCTCCACGGCGGCGGCCACGTCCGGATGACCGAACTCGCCCGGGTGGCCGTAGCTGATCGACAGGTCGTACATGCCCAGGAACAACACGTCGACTTGCGGATGATCGAGAATCTCGTCCAGATGCTCGATGCCCGTGCGCGTCTCGACATGGGTGATGACGACGGTATCGCGGTTGCCGCTGTCGATGAGTTCGCGGCCGGACATCTGCAGATTGTAATCGCAGTTGCCCATGCCCGGCGCCGCGGCGCGGATGCCGAGCGGCGGAAACTTGACGTAGCTGACGAGCATCTCCACCTGGGGACGCGACTCGGTCCAGGGAAGCTGAATGCCGACCACACCCGCTTCCAGTAACTTGGCCACATGCGTGCGCGACAGTTCCGGCACCTTGGCCACCACCGGCAGGCCCTCCATGCGGCACGCGAGCACATGCCCGGCCAGGTCGGCCTCGTTCATGAAGCCGTGCTCGTATTCGACGTAGACAAAATCCGCGCCGGCGTGTTTGTACAGCTTGGCCAGCCACGGCGTCGTCACATGCTGCGTGGTCAGGCCGACCAGCACGCGGTTTTCCTTGAGCAGAAGCTTGAGGCTCTTCATGGTGATGATTCGTCCGCACTACATTTAGCCGCGGAGCTTGCTCCGCGGGGGGGGGCGAGACTCCCACCGCTCACGTGGTGGGCGCGCCACACTCACGTGGCGGGCTCGGAACATGAACAGAACTCACGTCATGGCCTGGTACACTATGCGCGCGGAGCAAGCTCCGCGGCTCGATGAATTCGGTATGGTCCTCCCCACCCCCGATGGCCGGGACGAAGTGGACTTCATCTTCAGGCCCAAGCGGCGTCAGCAAGCCGAGCCTGGCGACTTCGGTGTTCACGACCACGGCCCAGCCCGGCTTGAGTCGATCACCGTCGCACAGGCGATCGCGCAGACCAGGGTACATCTTATTCAGTTCGTCCACGGCTTGCGCGATGGTCGCGCCCCCGGTCTGGATACGATCGAGACTGCCGGTCAAATCCCGCACGTGAGGTGGAATCCAGGCAATGGGCATGAGCAACCACTCGTGTAGGAAAGTTCCCGTTTTCATGCTCCTCGATCGGGCGGGTCCTGTCCAGGAGTTTTGGTCATTCTTCCCGAAAATTGCCGTTGCAATTCCGGTGTGCATCTTCTACACTACCTCCAACGAAGGAGGCTTGACCACGCGATGACGTGCCGTCTGGGTTTGCTTCTGGGCTTGCTTCTCCCCCTTCTCCTGGGGGGATCGTCCTAGGTACGCCGTCATCTGCAAAGTCTTTGATTTGCGATAACTGCCGACCCTGGGACGATAAGTTCCGGGGTTTTTCGTTTGTATGACCCCTCACCCCCAGCCCTCTCCCCACGGGGGAGAGGGAGGTAGACTGGCCTTCTCCCCACGGGAGAGGGAGACAGGAGAGCCGCGGAGCCGACACCATGAGCGACAACCGTTTGATCATCTTCGATACTACGCTGCGCGACGGCGAACAGTCGCCCGGGGCCAGCATGAACCTGGCCGAGAAACTGGAGATTGCGCACGCCCTGGCCGACCTCGGTGTCGACATCATCGAAGCGGGCTTTCCCATCGCTTCGCCCGGCGACTTCGAGTCGGTGCAGGCCATCGCCCGCGACGTGCAGGGGCCGGTGATCTGCGGCCTGGCCCGCTGCAACAACGACGACATCGACCGCGCCTGGCAAGCCCTGTGCGACAATCCGAGGCCGCGCATCCATGTGTTCCTGGCCACGAGCGCCATTCACCGCGAGTTCAAGCTGCACATGGCGAAGGAAGAGATCGTGCGGCGGGCGGTGGCGGGCGTGGAACGGGCCAAGAAGTGCACGGACAACGTCGAGTTTTCGCCTGAAGACGCGGCCCGCACGGAGCTGGACTTCCTGGCCGAGGTCGTCGAGAAGGCCATCGCGGCCGGGGCGACCACGGTCAACATTCCCGACACGGTCGGTTATGCGGTGCCCGAGCATTACGCCAGCATCATCCGTTACCTGAAGCAAAACGTGCGCGGCATCGATAAGGTCGTCATCAGCGTGCACTGCCATAACGATCTGGGCCTGGCGGTGGCCAACAGCCTCGCCGCCCTCAAGGAAGGCGCCCGCCAGGTGGAATGCACCATCAATGGCCTGGGCGAACGTGCCGGCAACTGCGCCCTGGAAGAAGTCGTCATGGCGGTCAAGACGCGCGGCGACTTCTTCGGCATCGAGACGACCATCAACACCAAGCGGCTCTACCCCACGAGCCGGCTCGTCTCGCGCGTCACCGGCATCCAGGTGCAGCGGAACAAGGCCATCGTCGGCCAGAACGCCTTCGCCCACGAAGCAGGCATCCACCAGGACGGCATGCTCAAGGAACGCCGCACCTACGAGATCATGCTGCCCGAGGACGTCGGCCTGCAGCAGACGGAGCTAGTGCTGGGCAAGCATTCCGGCCGGCATGCACTGCGGCAGCGCATCCGCGATCTGGGCTATCACCTGGACGACGATTCTCTGCAAAAGGTCTTTGAAAGCTTCAAGGCCTTGGCCGATCGCAAGAAAGTGATCTACGACGCGGACATCGAGGCACTGGCCGAAGCAGTCATCCACACCGGCCCGGCGCTGTGGACGCTCGAGGCCGTCACCTGCAACGGCGGCTCGGGCACCGTGCCAAGCGCCGCAGTCGTGCTGTGGAACAAGGACGGCACGCTGCACCGCGATGCCAGCCTGGGCGATGGACCGGTCGACGCGGTCTTCAAGACCATCGAGCGCATCACCGGCGTCTTCGTCAAGCTGCGCGACTTCACCATCCGCAGCGTGAGCGTCGGCGAGGACGCCCAGGGCGAAGCCCAGGTGGAAGCCGAGCACAATGGTCGCATCTTGCGTGGTCGCGGCGTCTCGACGGATACCATGGAGGCAAGCGCGCTGGCGTTTCTGCACGTGATCAATCGCGCCCTGCTCAGGCAGCAGCAGAAAATGAACCCGCAGACGGAGGCGGTAACGGTTACTTGATTTCGGATGTCAGATTGCAGATTGAAGACTTTGGTCTCACATCTGGAATCCGCAATCGCAAATCTGAAATGCTAGTTTTTGGCTCTTTCCGTTCTCTTGGAAAAGGAGTTTCCGATGCTGCGACGCTCGCTATTGTTGGTTGCCGCTTGTCTGGCCGTTGCGGCCAATCGTCCTGACACGCCGGCGGGCAAGGCCGATCAGAAGGAGATTGATCCGGAGATCGGCGATCTGTCGGGCTACTACACATGCAAGGGAGTGGAACTGGGGGGCAAAAGCTACAGCGGCATCGCCGTCATCACGAAGAAGAACGATGTCTATGTGATCCAGTGGGTCGTGGGGGGCGGCTCGAACTTCGTCGGCATCGCCGTCCGCCAGGGGAGCACCTTCGCCGCCAGCTGGTCGCTGCCCAGTGATAAGGGGGGCATTCTCCGCGGCGTCAACGTCTACAAGATCGAGCCGGGACCGCGTCTCGTCGGCCGCTGGGCCACCCTCCCCGGGCACGGCCATCTGCAAAACGAAACTCTCACGTTCCTCAAGCACCTCGACGACCCGGATGAAGAATAGAAGCGTTGCCGAGTTGCCAGTTGAGAGTTGCAAGTTGCGTTGCACGTCGAGTTGAAAGTTGAAACGTGCGGCTCTTTCACCTCGTGACTTTTCCACTCGCAACTTCCAACTCGTAACTCTACTCCGCTGGCAGCTTCGCTGCCATGGCCATGCCCGCTGTGACCAGCGCCACCGTCGCGAAATTCAGCAGCAGGCTGTAGGCGTGCCAGCGGCCGAATTCGCTGCGCGCTTCTTTCATGGCCGACAGCAGAGTCGGCGCGGCAGCATCGTTCGCCTGCAAATACGCATCGGTCGCCTGGTTGCGCGGGGCGCGGAGGTCGGTGACTTTTCGCTCCAGCGGCCATCCGATCACGACGGTCGCCAGGGCCACGAGCAGCACATGGGCGCGCCAGCGATGCACCTTGCCGGGCTGAGACCTGGCCCAGGGCAAAGAGGTCGCCGCCGCCAGGAAGCCGCACGCCCCCTGGACCAGAAAGAACCAGTAGAACATTGGCCCGACGGCATAGCCCGCCGCACGCGAGCCCTGTTCCTTGGGGCCACCGACGTGCTCGTCGGCCTTGTCGAACGGCACTGCCAGCGGAAACCACAACGGCCGCTGCTCGGCAGGCTTCTGTGCCAGCGTTTCGAACGACTGGAACAGCGACAGCGTGACGAAGAACGTGAAGAACACGGCGGCGCCGAACCACAGGCCCAGCGCCAATACGTGGAGGGTCTTGGTAAGCTGTAGCATGGTTGACTCCCCGAGACGATGTTCGTTTCCTTGCACGAGACGGGCGATATTGGCGCGGTGGCGGGCAAAGACCAACACGCCGGCGACCAGACAGAAGAGCGTGCGCGGATCCGACCAGCCTGGGTCCATGGTCCACTGGACGAGGTACAGCACGGCGGCGGCCGCCAGCGACGCCAACGACACATAGCGCGTCGCACACACGACTGTGACCCAGGCGAAAAGTGCGACGGCCGCGGCAATGGGCACCAGCATCGTCACCGCGCCGGCGCCGGTGGCTACCCCCTTGCCCCCGCGAAAGCCCAGATACACCGGGAACAGATGGCCGCAAAAAGCCGTCAGCCCGGCCCCCACCTCCGCCCACGGCAGCAGGTCTAGCGACGGCTCCGCGCTTGCGAGTGTCGGCCCCAGCAGCCGCGCCAGCCACACCGGCACCGCCCCCTTCGCAAAATCGAGCATGAACACGAGGACACCGAAACGCCGGCCCAGCACGCGGCCGACGTTGGTGGCGCCGATATTGCCGCTCCCCTGGCGGAGGATATCGACGCCGCGCCAGCGCGCTACCAGCACGCCAAAGGGGACAGCTCCAATCAGGTACGCAAGCAGCAGTAAGAGCAAAAAGGAAGTCGAGGCAGGCATCACAGTCCAACATGCCAGGGCGAGCGCAAAAAGGCAAAGGAAATCATTTCACCGGTCGCTCGCGGCGAGGTCGCGGGTCGCGCTCGCCAGAGGCACGCGGCTATATAAGCGTGAAAAAAATGTCAAACACCTTGCGAACGGCATCGAAGCGTTTATACTCAACTCTGGCCGTTTCCCTGCTCGGTGGCATTCGCATCTTCATTTTCCAAAGGCCTTGTTCCCCGAATCCTAAAGTGATTGCCTCTCCCCGAGGATTCCGGGAAAGGAGGTTGTCCATGATTGGCCGCTGCCTGGGCCCCGTGTGCGGACGTGGTTTGCTGCTTGCCGTCAGCTTGTCGCTGATTCCACAGGCGTTCGGTCAGCGGCGCGATGAGGAGCCGGAGTCCACAACGCAGCTGGAGATCCGCAAGATCCTCATCGAGGCGGAGAAGGCGGTCCAGGAAAACCGCGTCGGCGACGCGCTGAAGTATTCGCAAAGCGCGCTGCAATTGATCCAGAGCTACCAGCCCACGGAGCGGGACTACATCAGCGAAACGTATTATTGGCACAACGTCGGCGAGTACAAGCTTGGTCTGCAGGCGGCGGAGAAGGCCATTACCAAGAACCCGAATTCAGGTGAGGCGTACTTTGCCCGCGGCTCGATCCACGCCAAGTTCAACAATCCGCAGAGCCAGCAAACGGCCATGAAGGACCTGCGCAAAGCCCTGGACATGAAAGAAGGCGGCAAGGCGGTGGACCCGCAGTGGCGTCTCATGGCGGCCAATACCCTGTGGCAAGTGTTTGCCCGCGCGCGTGAGTTTCCGCGCGCCGTCGAAGAATTTCAAGAGCTGGCGAAGAAGGATCCCGGCAACCCGGATTATCTGTTCTTTCTGGGTGTTGCCTACAGCCAGATGGGTATCGTGAACGAAGCCGCGGACGCCTTCTTCAAGGGAATCAAGTTAAAGCCGAACGACCAGCAGCTGCTCGTCAACTGTGTGGAAAGCTTGAAAAAGACCGGAGGGCTGACGGACGCCGTCGCCAAACTTGAGAAGCTGGTGGAGAAGGTCCCGGAGCCTGGGGCCAAGCTGGGTCTGGCCCTGCTCTATCTCGAAGAAAAGGACAAGGAAAAGGCCCTGGCACTCTTGAAGGACGTGAAAGCCACGCTGGGGAAAGACGACTCCTTGCGCCGCGAACTGGCGAGCGCCTTCTACAAGGCGGAGGCATACCAGGAAGCCGCCTACCAGTTCTTTCAAATTCTCAGCGCCCGCAAACAACAACACGATGGCCTCAGCGTGAATCTCCGCCGCGACCTGGGCAAGGCTCTGGTCCGTTCCGGCAAATCGCAAGAGGGCATCAATCACCTGGAACTGGCCCTGACCGATGCCCGCAGCCTGGACCCGGATCGCCCGCCTCTCGACATCCTGTTTGAACTCGGCAAGGCCTACCGCCTCGCCAAGCGCAAGGAAAACGCCGAGTTTTTCTTTCGCGAGTATCTCGACGCCTTTCAAAAGGGCACGGCCACCTTGGTCCGCAACGCGGACGACGTGGACATTGCCAGTGCCCTGGGGGACCTTTACCTGGAGGACGCCGAGTATGCCAAGGCGGCCAAGGTTTTCTTGCACGCCCTTGAGATTGTCAAGGTCCTGCCCGAGAGCGAAAAGAACAAGTGCAATCCCGGCCTGATTCAATTCAAACGTGTCGAGGCCCTCCACGGCCAGAAAGAATGGCCTGATTGCATTACCGCCGCCCTGCCGCTGCTCGCCGATAAAGATTATGGCCTCAAAGTCCGCCCCATGCTGGCACAGGCGTACCTGGAAAACCGGCAGATCGATCGCGCCCTGGAGCAACTTGTCCCGCTCGTGGGCACGGATCTTTGGAATGCAGACACGATGAAACTGATGGCCCAGGCACTTCTGGCCAACAACCAGCCGCAAGATGCCCGTAAATACATCGAAGAAGCACTGCAGAAGAAAACGGGCGATGAACAGCTCACCATCCTTTACGCCCAGATTCTCACCGTGCTCGACAAACCGGACGAAGCACGCGATCTGTTCAACCAGATCCTCAAGTCCAAGAAGAATTCCGTCAAGGCCCTGCTGGGACTGGGCGACCTTG
>Ga0070741_10011523_pt1 | contig 16310 bp, 17 predicted proteins | sample Coa_R1_4_FD_66440 | JGI IMG/M metagenome (GOLD analysis project Ga0070741, IMG submission 66440) | Surface soil microbial communities from Centralia Pennsylvania, which are recovering from an underground coalmine fire - Coalmine... | ecosystem: Environmental > Terrestrial > Soil > Unclassified ...
ACCCCCTGGGAGCGCGGGCGTCTCGCCCGCCCGGCCGGTGTCGGCGATGCGGGAAGGCCGACCGGCACGGCCGCGCTCCCGGGCCAGCGCAATCTTCCGGGCTAGACCAGCGCCAGTATAGCGGCGCCGCTCGGCTCGCGCCAGTCTGCCGCATCCGGCGATTGTCCGCCCGGGGCCACGCTAGTGGATATTCACGGGCGTGCCGATGCTGGCCCAGTTCCAGAACCAGAGGGCGTCGTCGTAGTTCACGCCGAGGCAGCCGTGCGTGCCGGCGTAGCCGAAGTGATTCGACCAGTAGTTGTAGTGGATGGCCGCGCCGTCGCTGGTGAAGTACTGCGTGTACAGCACGTTCTCGACGTGATAGCCGCGCGGCGAATCGCGCGGGATGCCGAGCGTCTCGCTGCTCATCGTCTCGTTCTCGACGCGCCGCTGGATGCGGTAGACCCCCGCGGGCGTCGCGTCGGCGATCGTCCCGTGCAGCGCCAGCGCCGTGTACACGATGCGGTCGTCCTCGTACGCCGTGATGAGCGTCGGCTCCTGCAGATCCACGTCAATCCAACGGCCCGAGTACATGAGCGGCGGGCCTTTCGGCAACCGGATCCCGTCCGAGTGGACGTACTCGTCCTCGCCGATGCGATACCAGACGTCGCCATCGGCGCCGCGCACGGATTCGGTGACGAAGACGGGCGTGTTGTGCGGGAGGTCGCGCACGCGCGTCTCGGGCGCGACGCGCGGCTCCGACCGCACGGTGTAGGCCAGCGAGCGCCCGGGGAGATTGATGGTTGCGATGCGCTCAGGCCCCGTGCGCGCATCCGCCGGTGGCGGCGTGGACGGCCCGACGGCGCTGGCGTCGATCCAGGCATACTCCGCGATGCGCGGGCTGTACACGAACAGGCGCTCGTCGCTGCCCGCCCCCGTCAGCTCGAAGTAGCTGCCCGCGCGCGCCGTCCCCAGACTTACGGCGTCCGCGCCCGGGCTCGACCACAGTTCGAGCGGCTGCGGGTTCGTCACCCACTGGCCGTTGCCGTGCGGTGACGCGCCGGCTGACGCGGCGGTGGGCGCGCTCGTCACGGTCGGCGTGGGCGCCGCGGTCGGGGTGGCGGGCGGCGTGGCGCTCGCGCCGCGCGCGGGCGTCGCCGTGGCCGGGACCGCGAACGGCGGCGGCAGCGTGGCGCCCCCCGGCAGGGCGGTCGGCGTGGAGCGCGGCGCCCGCGTGGCTGCTCCCTGGACGAGCGGCGCGGCCACCGCCTCTGTGGCGTGCAAGACGCGAGGGGGAAGCGCCAGGCCGAGCGCGAGCACCAGCGCTACGAGCAGGAATGGCACGCGCGGACCCATGACCGGTGGTCTAGCCTCCTGAGTCTGTCGCGGCGCGTCCGCCGCCCCGGTCTGAGCGGGCAGCCGACAGGCACGGCTCTTGCACCCAAGCGTCCTGACCGAGACCAGTGGGAGCGGACCGCATGCACCGCCGGCTGCTACAGCGACGATTGGAGAATGCCCTCGCGACGCTTACTGTCTCGCTGACTCTGCTCGAGCGCGAGGTCTGCGCACCGCACGACCCGCGCCCCCCCACGCGCCTGCCCCGGCCCACCTGCCGCCCGCCGCTGGATAGCAGCCAGTACTTGCCGCCCGTCCAGGCCGCGTAGGCGAGCCAGGTCGCCCGGGCCGTCCTCGCGGCTGCCGGCGTCCGCGACACCCCTATGATACCCTCTCCCGCCGACGGGAGGTACGAGATTTCTGGCTGCTGAGCCAGGAGGGGGCCAGGGACAGCACGAGCGGGGGCCGTGGCCCCCGCTCGTGCTGTTGGCTAGGCGCGCGTGGGACTACGGCTCCTCGATGAACTCCGGCTCGTCGAGGCCGCCCTCCGCGTCGAGGTCGCCCTCGCCCGTCACGTCCGGCTCCACCTCCGTGTCGTCCAGCCCCTCGTCGTCCTCGTCTTCGAGGTCGTAGCGGATGACCGTGTCGCGCGTGTAGGCGCGGAAGGCCTCCGCCGCCGCCGCCGGGAACGACGGGCGGTCGCCCATGCTCGGGTCGCGGTACGTCTCGCGGATAATCAGGCGCAGCGAGCGGTCGTCCACCGCCGTCACGGCCGCCGAATAGCGGTTGCCCTGGTTCATCAGGTTGATGACGCGCTGGCCCAGCTTCGGCTCCAGCTTGCCCAGCAGCTCGCCCGCCGGGCCGAAGACGCGCACCGCGCTGCCCTGCACTTCCAGGGTCAGCGGGTCGCCGGCCGTCACGCGCGCCAGCACGTCGGGCGGCGCCACGTCGGCCAGCGCCGTAACGGTGGTCTTGCCAGTCTCCTCAATGAACAGGCTCGGGTCCACCGGCGTTGGCGCCGCGGTCGCCGTCTCGGCCGCCGCCTCTTCCTCGGCCAGCTTCGCCAGCCGCGCGTGGTTCTTCTGGGCGATGGTGTTCATCGGGTCCACGCGCAGCGACTCCGCGTAGGCGTCGCGGGCCTCGGCGTAGCGCCCTAGCTCCATCAGCGCCTTCCCCAGGCGGTTGTGGGCATCTACCTCGCCCGGATACTCCTCGATCAGCTCGCGGTTCAGCTCGACCGCCTCGCCCCAGCGGTTCTGCATCGCCAGGTTGATCGCCTTCTCGACCTTCTGCCGCTTCGCGCGCAGCCGGTCCTCGGACTGGAATATGGCCATTCTCTTTCCCTCTAGCAGGTGACCGTGACACCGCGATTCGAAACGCCCAGGGATGCCTTGGGGCCTTGGCATCGCGGCGCCAGGGAGTGACCCGCGCACACCCGCGTAATCTTGGTCGGTCGCGCACGGCGCGCCGGCCGCGGCGCGCGTCCCTGTTCTGTTCCTGTACGGCGCGGTGGCTACCTTTTAGTCTACCGTCTGCGGATGCCCGTCCTGGGCAATACCGGGGGCACATGGCAACTGGGGAGTACCGCGAACGAACGACGGTAGTGTACCGCGCGACCCGCCATTTCGCAAGACCTGTGCCGCGATCGTTAGCGCGCGGGCGCCACCACGCGGAAGCGGCGGTCGAGCGCGCCCAGGACCTCGCCGCCCTCGGGCGTCACCAGCACCGTGTCCTCGATCTGCAGGCCCGCGAACCCCAGCTCGTAGTACGGCAGCTCGACCTCGAACACCATGCCCGCTTCGAGCGGGGTGTCGTCGTTCGGCCCGAGCAGCGGCACGTCGTAGACCTCCAGGCCGATGCCGTGGCCGATGTGGTGGCGCTGGTAGTGGGGGATGCCCGCGGCGCGCGCGGCCGCCACGCCCGTCTCGAAGATCGCGCGCGCCGGCACGCCCGGCCGCATCGCCGCGATCGCGCGCGTCTCCGCCTCCAGCAGCGCGTCGTAGTACTGGCGCACGCGCGGATCGGCCGGCTCGCCGAGCGCGAAGTTGCGCGCGATGTCCGAGCAGTAGCCCTGGAGCTGGAGGATCGTGTCGAAGCGGATCACGCCGTTCGGCTCCAGCACGGCATCGCGCTGCATCGTGTAGCCGCTGGAGCCGCGCCGCCCGAAGAAGATGCCCGTCGAGAGCGACCGCCCGCCCGCCGCGACGATGGTCTGGTCGTAGGCGGCGATCATCTCCCACTCGCGCACGCCCGGCGCCGCCACCGCCATCGCCGCCTCGATACCGCGCTCGTTGAGCCGCAGCGCCGCCCGCAGGCGCGCCTGCTCCTCGGCGGTCTTCACCGCGCGGATGCGGCGAAAGGTCCCGTAGCCCGGCACCAGCTCGAGCGCGGGCAGGCGCCGCTCCAGCTCGGCGCGCGCCTCCGGGTGCAGCACCCGTTCGTCGAACGCCACCCGCCCGCGCGCCAGCCCCGCGCGCTCGACGGCCGCCGCCAGCGCCTCGCCGGCGCTCGCCCGCGCCTCGTCCAGGTGGTCAATGACGATGTCCTTCACGCCTGCTTCGACGCGGTCCAGCTCGGCCGCGGGGTTCACGAAGCGATACACGCGGCCCCAGGGCACGTACTCCGTCGTCGGCGGGCACGACTGCAGGCCGTTCGCCAGCTCGTTGATGCCGCAGGCGACGATCGGGCGGTCGAGCGCGGCGCCGCTCACCACGGCGTAGCACTGGGTCTGATAGGGGAGGAGCAGCAGGTTCTCGCACCAGAAGTTGCTGAGGTAGTAGACGTTCTCCAGCATCGTGGCGAGCAGCCCGTCCAGCCGCTCCGCCGCCAGCACCGCCCGCGCCCGCTCCTGGTTCAGCAGCGTGCCCCCCGGCGGCCGCATCCCGTGCTCCGCGTACGCCCCATCGTGCTGCATCATGGCCCCCTCATCTGATTGCCCCATTTTACAGATAGCTCGCCGACCCGCCTCAAACGCGGTGTTGTCCTCCGTCCACGGCCAGCGAGCTGAGCTTGTGCTTTCGGGGTACGTCCCGTATGCTGGGCGGCGCGGGGGCCGGCGGAGTTGCCGGTCACAAGCCAGCGAACCGCCCGCGGGCTGGCGCGCGACGAAGGAGAGCGGATGCAGCGAGGCAAGTGGGCTATGATGGGGCCGCGGCCCTGGCTCGCGCTGGCCGTCGTAGCCGTAATCGTTTCAGCAGCCGGCGCGCCCAGCCACGTCGCGGCGGGGCAGCCAGCCATGCCGCCGACGAGCGCCACCAGCGCTCAAGCCGCGGCGCTCGTCGCGCTGGCGCGCGATGCCATGGCACAGAACGACCTGAAGGCGGTCATCGTCCGGGTCACGATCGACGGGCAAGAAGTGGTCACCGCCGCCCTGGGTGAATCAATGACCGGCGTGCCGACCACGACGGACATGCACTTCCGCAATGGGGCCGTGGCCATCTCCTACGTCGCCACGCTGCTGCTTCGATTAGTAGACCAGCAGGTCGTGGGCCTCGACGACACGCTGTCCAACTGGCTGCCCGAGCTTCCCGACGCCGATCGGGTGACGCTGCGCATGCTGGCCAACATGACCGCGGGGTACCCCGACTACGTGCCGAACGAGCAGTTCACTCAGGACAACTATCTGGATCCGTTCCGGCAGTGGACCCCGCAGGAGCTCATTGACCTCGGCCTGTCCACGCCGCGGGTGTTCGCGCCCGGCGCCAACTGGGACTACTCGCACACTAACTATGTCATCCTGGGACAGGCATTGGAGCGGATCACCGGCCGGCCACTAGCGGCGCTCTTGCGCGAGTACGTCCTCGATCCTCTGGGTTTGAACAACACCGAAAGCTTCTCGACAGCCGCGATCCCCGAGCCCGTGCTGCACGCGTTCAGCTCGGAACGCCGCGCAGCGCTTGGCATCCCTCGTGGCACCCGCTTCTATGAGGAGTCAACATACTGGAACCCCTCCTGGACGCTCCCGCAGGGCGCGATCCAGACGACGAACATCTACGACATGACCGCGACGGCGGTTGCAGTGGGCGAGGGGACGCTGCTGTCACCGGCGTCCCACGCGGCCCAACTGGATCCCGGCCTGCTGGGCTTCGGAGCCCCCCTCGAGGGCTGCGCGAACTGCCGCACGCTCAACACGGTGTACAACTACGGGCTCGGCGTCGTCCTCAGCGGCGCGTGGGTCCTACAGAACCCCGCATTCGGCGGCTACAGCGCGGCCGAGGCCTACCTGCCGGCCAAGAAGATCGCGATTGCGGTCGCCACGACCTTCGGCGAGCAGAGCTTCGACGAGCAGGGCGACTACAAGCACCTGGGCGCCGCTACGGAGCTTTTCGCCGCGATCGCCGCCCACCTGGCGCCTGAGGACGCCCCGTTCACCGCCAGGCCATGAGGGCCGCCGCTCGCGCGATAGGCGCGCGACCCTAAGGCCAACCCGGGCCGGCGGGCATCTCCGGCGGCCAGCCACTAGCGCGCAATACCCCGGCGAGCTTGGCGACAACGGGTCAGCGGGCTGATGGCGCCCGGACCAAGGTCCCCTGGCCGTCCACGTCGAGATAGTCAATCGTCACGCTGGTGGCTTGCTGGTCCGGGCCGATCTGGAAGGTGACGGCGCTCGGACCGTAGGCGTTCTCGCCGCCCGGCTGGAAAGCGAACACGTCGCGGTCGTAGTGCCACAGCGGAAAGCTCAGCGGGGCGGGGCCGAGCCGCAGGACGAGCCCGTCGCCGTCCGCCACGATCTCGGCGGGGCCGTACAGGTCGTTGGCGTAGGCGCCGACGTAGCTGGCCGCGGGCAGCGGCGGCCGCGCGTCGGCCGGCGGGCGCGTGAAGTCCATCCCGCGGTCGTAGGGCGACTCGGCCATCGCCGCGAAGATCGGCGCGATCAGGGCGGCCCAGTCGCGCGTCACGCGGCCCTGCAGCGCCAGGTCGAGGAAGCTCTCCGCTACCGTCTCGGGCGCGCCGATCGGCGCCGCGTTCGTCAGCACGACGATACCAAGCTGCTCGGCCGGGACGAGGTACACCGTGGTGGCCGCGCCATCGGCGAAGGCGCCCGAGTGGCTCCAGCGCACGCGCCCCGCGTCGTCGTAGCTCACGTTCCAGCCCAGCCCGTAGAAGCCGCTCCGGTCCATCGCCGGGTCCTTCGCCGGGTTGCTGACAATCTGGGGCCGGTGCGTCTCGTCCAGCCCCCCGGCCGCGACGACCTGCCGCCCGTCGATGCGCCCGCCGCCAAGCTGCAGGCGCAGCCACTGCGCCAGGTCGCGCACGGTCGAGCTGACGCCGCCCGCCGGGGACTGCGCGTCGGGCTGGCGCACGTACTTCGGCTCGTAGCGGCCGTCCACTAGCACGTGCGTCAGCGCGTGGTTCGGCGCGGCCTCGAAGTCGGCAAATCGCGAGCTGGTGGCCGCCATGCCGAGCGGCTGGTACAGGCGCTCGGCCGACAGGTCCTCCCACGACCGGCCGGCGGCCCGCGCCGCCGCCACCGCCGCCGCCGTCAGCCCGAAGTTGGTGTAGGCGTAGGCCGAGCGGAAGCTGCTGGCGGGCCGCTGGTAGCGTAGGCGGTACAGCACCGCGTCGCGGTCGTAGCCCAGGTCCTCGAGCAGGTCGCCCGCGTGGTCCGGCAGCCCGCTGCGGTGCGCGAACATGTCGCGCAGCGTCACCTGGCGCGTCACCCAGGCGTCGTACATCTGGAAGTCGGGGTCGTGGTCCACGATGCGGTCGTCCCAGCGCACCACGCCGTCGCCGACGAGCGCCGCGACGACGGTGGAGGCGATCGGCTTCGACACCGACGCGAGCTGGAACACCGTGTCGGCGTCCACCGCCCGCGTCGTCCCGGCGTCGCGCACGCCGAAGCCCTTCAGGTACACGACCTCGTCGCGCCAGACGACGCCGATCGCCATGCCCGGGATGCCCGTCCGCGCCAGCGTCTGCTCGGCCAGCGCGTCGAGCTGCGCCACGGCCGACTGCACTCGCCCTCCTCCAGCCTCCTGCGCGGGGACCGGCCCCGTCGCGAGCATCGCCAACCCGAGTGCGATGAGGGCGCCTGAGATACGCCAGCCAGCTCGCCTCGCCCGCCCGCTACCTGCCACTGCTCCGCTCCTCCGCGTGCAACGCGATTGGCTGATCACACTGTCAGCGATCTGGTGCCGCGTTGGCCGCTCGCTTAGTGTACCAGGCCCCGGCGGCCAGGCCGCCCACTAGAAGCAACACACCCACCAGGAGCGCGGGTATCGTCTCTCGGGAGTAGCAACCACCGGGCGGAGGACGGAATGTGCCTACCCCACACGGAGACATCTGCACGACCAGGCGCCCCAGGAGACCGATAAGCATCAGTCCACTGCCGACCATCAGCCCCCACATGCCCCGGCACCGACTGAGGAAGGCGAGAATCACGCCCAGCGGCAGCGCGACCAGGAGGGGCAGGCCGCCCAGCCCCATTGTCAGCAGCCCGACCGTCGCCAGCGCCCCGACCGCCGCCCACGCTGCTGCCCAGATAAGCATCTCTGAGTGCCGGCTAGCGGCTAGCAAGCTGCTCAGCGAGCGGCTTCACGTCCTCCGCGAAGCCGCGGATGACCTCCTCCACGTCGGCGGGGGTGGCGTCGTGGGGCGGGTGGAGCGTGACCGTCACGTCGCTGATGCCGAGCCGCACGACCGCCGCGATCTGCGCGGCCACCTGCTCGGCCGTGCCCGCCCAGCAGAACTGCGCTAGCAGCGCGTCCGACACGAGGTGCGCGTTCGCCCAGGAGTGGCCGCGGTCCTTCTTCGCCAGCACCGCCTCCAGGTCCGGCGAGACCTCCTGGCCCACCACGCGCACGAAGTTGGTGTCGGGATAGCTCGTCGTCAGGAAGCCGGCGATCATCGGCCGCAGCGCCTCGCGGGCCACGCGCGGGTCGCGGTGCACCCAGGCGTCCACGCGCGAGTTGATGGCGATGTCCCGCCGCGTGCGGCCCGACCGCGCCAGCCCCTTGTCCACCTGCGCCAGCGCGTGCGCGACGCCGGGCGGCGTGGCGTAGGTGGCGATCATCACGCCGTCGGCGTGGCGGCCGGCCATCTGCAGCACGAGGTTGCCGCGCGACGCCACCAGGATCGGGATGTCGGGGCGGGCCGGGAAGTTCAGGCGCCCGCCGCCGAAGCGGACGACCTCGCCCGCGTAGTGGACGCGCTCGCCGCGCAGCATGCCGCGCACCACGTCCATCGTCTCGCGGATGGCGCGCGCCGGCTTGATGCGCTGGTAGCCGAGCGCCCCGCCGCCGCCGCCGCCCGCGCCCAGCACCAGCTCCGCGCGCCCGCCGCTCAGCTCGTCCAGCGTGGCGATGGCGACCGCGGTGAGCGCCGGATGCAGCGTGAACGGGTCCTGCACGAAGGTGCTGAGCCGCAGGGTGCGGGTGTGCTCGGCGGTCACCGCCAGGCCGATCCAGGGGTCGCGGAAGTACTTCTCGTTGCCGTAGCGGAAGGTGCGGTAGCCCAGCCGCTCGCAGAGCTGCACGACGCGAATAAGCTGCTCCGGTGGGTACATCTGCAGCAGCGCGAGGTCGAGGTTGATGTGCATCGGTCAGTTCGGCTCCGTTAATCCTCGCGGACGATCGCGTAGAGCAGGTCGTCGATAATCTGGCCGTCTTTGATGACTGCCTTGCGGCGACGGCCCTCGAATTGGTAGCCGGCCTTCTCCACAACGCGCATCGACGCGGCATTCCATTCGAAGATGAGCGCGTAAATGCGGATCAGGTCAAAGCGCTCGAAGCCATAGGCGGTCATCGCACGCACGGCCTCGGTGGCGATCCCGCGGCCCCAGTAAGCCTCGCCCAGCCAGTAACCGATCTCCGCGCTGCGGCGGTGAACGTCGTCCTGCCGATGGAGCCCGATACCGCCGACTGCTTCGCCGTCAACCTCGATGGCGAGGGTCCACTCAGCCCCCTGCACGTGCGCCAGCCAGCCGCGAGCATCGGCGATGGTGTAGGGGTGCGGGAAGAGATCCCGGTGGTTGCGCCAGATGTTGCGGTTGTTGGCGTGCCGCACGAGCGACTCCTCGTCGCTCTGCCGCCAGGGCCGGAGACGGGCCTTGGATAGCGTGATCTCCACGACGACCTCCACGGAGCCGCAAGCCCTTCAACGCAGAGCGTACTGCTTGGCCAGGTCCGGATGGAGCTTCAGGCCGTGCCCCGGCGCCTCGCTCAGCACCAGCTCGCCGGCCTCCAGCCGCGGACAGCCCGCGAATAGCTCCCAGGCCCAGCCGTTGTACTCCACGATGTGGCCGTTCGGCACGGCGGCCACCACCTGCGCCGAGATCTCGGGCGACAGGTGGCTGGCGAGCGGCAGTCCGAATGCCTCGGCCAGGTGGGCGGCCTTCAGGAACGGCGTGATGCCGCCTACCCGCAGCAGGTCGGGCATCGGGAAGTCCACCGCGCGCGCCTCGAATAGCGCGCGCAGCGGCGCCAGCCCGAACAGCGCCTCGCCCGCGGCGATGGGCACGTCCAGCGCGCCGCGCACCTCCGCCAGTCCCTCCAGGTTGTGCGTCGGCACCGGGTCCTCCAGCCAGTACAGGCCGTGCTCCTCGAGCGCCCGCCCGGCGCGGATCGCCTGCGCTGGCGTCCAGCGGAAGTTCACGTCGGCCAGCAGCTTCACGTCGTCCCCGATCGTCTCGCGCACCGCTTGCACGCGCGCCAGGTCGGCCTCGATGCCCGCGTCGCCGCCGAGGTTCATCTTCACGGCGCGGAAGCCCTGCTCCACCAGCGCGGCGGCGGTCTCCGTGAGCGCTCCGAGCGACAGGTCGCGGCCCAGGCGCAGGCTGGCATAGACGGGAACGCGGTTGCGGTAGCCGCCGAGCGCGCGGTAGAGCGGCAGGCCGGCGCTCTGCGCGGCCAGGTCCCAGACGGCGACGTCCAGCGCCGCCACGGCGAGGTTGTCGGTGCCGCCGTAGCCCGCGCCGCCCGGCATCAGCTTGCGGTGGACGCGCTCCGGCAGGCGCGGGTCCTCGCCCGCCAGCAGCTCCCCCAGCTCCCGGATGGCGACGACCAGGCTCCGCACGTGCAGTGCGCTGAACGGGATGGCCGGCCCCAGCCCCTCCAGCCCCTCGTCGGTCCGCACGCGCGCCACCGCCGCCACCACCGGCTCGGCCCGCCAGGCAATCGGAATCCGGTACGCTTGCGCCTCGACCGCCGTGATCTTCATCGGGGCACCCGCCGATCAGGCTTCATCTGCGCCTCCAGCTTGCCCGTGGTGCGCCGCCCAATGGTAGAAGCGCCCCCGCGGCGCGTCAACCCTCCTGGCCGCGGGCCAGCAAGACTATCGGCCTGGACCGCTGGCAAGCGTGTCGGCGTCGGCCGGGGCGCCATGTTGCCAGGGGATAGCAGCATTGAGGGGACAGGCGGCGATGGGACGAACGGATGCAGGTGATGCGCCTGAGGCTGCTGGAGCTACTGCAGCAGGTGCGAGGCGAGCAGGCGGGCGTTCCCCAGCCCTCGAGTGGGCTCCGCGGGCAGAGGCGGCCCAGGGCGGGCCGCCTCCGCGATTACCTTCGATGGAGCGCTCAGCGCGTCGCGGCCGTCGCCTTCGGCCGCGCCTGGCGCGTCTCGGGGTCCCAGTCGAAGCTGGTGTCGATGCGCTCGATGTGCTGGAGAAGCGGCACCTCGCTCAAGCGCGGGTAGCCGTCCCAGCAGACGAACTCCAGCGCGTGGCCGTCGGGGTCGCTGAAGTAGATGGACACCGCGGCGGTGCCCGCGTGGGTCGCCGGCCCGTAGAACGGCACGCCGTGCTGGCGCAGGTGTGCCTGGATCACGTCCACGTCGTTCGGGCCGATGGCGAAGGCGTGGTGCGTGCCGAGCGGCGTCTTGCCGCCGGGGTCCTGGCCCAGCAGCTCCACGCGCTGGCCCGCGATCTCCACGAAGATGTGCTCGCTACGCCCCAGCCGCTTGTCCTCGTCCGAGAAGCCGAACTCGTAGCTGCCGATCTCGTCCCGGTAGACGGTGGCGCCGAAGATCGCCTCGTAGAAGGTCAGCGACCTCCGCGTGTCCTTGACCGGGATGCTGAAGTGGTCGAGCCCGCGGATGCCCATCGGATTGTTCTTCACGGCGCTCCCTCCTCTCTACCTAGCGCTGCTGTTCGAGGCGCCCCACGCGGCTCGGCGCCACTACAGGTAGCCTTTCTCGCGGTAGTAGGCCTCGGCGCCGGGGTGCAGCGGCATCTTCAGCTCGCGCGCGCTGCGGGCGAGATCAATCGGCCCCGTCAGCCCCGTCTGCGGCCCAAATAGCCCGTGGATCTCCTCTTTTCGCTCGTCCAGCACCTTGGTCAGAATGTAGGTGAACTCGTCGGACAGATCGCCGCGCGCCAGCAGGACCCAGCCCGTGAAGTCGAGCGTGGGCACGTCCTCGTCCACGCCGCGGAGGCGCCCCTTCGCGATCGTGCCCCGCGGAATGCCGCGCCGCTCGAAGTGCGCCAGCACCTCCTCGTCGAGCGGCAGGAAGCGCAGGTCATAGTCCTCGGCGAGCTGGTGCCAGCGCTGGGTCATGATCGCCTCGTCGAACACGGCGTTGAAGCTGGGATCCACCAGGGTATCGCTGTTCGTGCCGATGGCGATGCGGGGCAGCACCGCGCCGCCCCAGGCCTCGATGTCGCGGAGCGTGATGCCGTACTGCGCCAGCGCCTCCTCGGCGATCATGCCGGCGGGATGGAGCTGGCGGCTCGACGGGATCGCCACCCGTAGCGGGTACTTCTTCTCGCGCAGGTCGTGCAGTGAGATGATGCCCGTCTCCTTGCGCACGGCGAGCGCCAGGCGGTCGTCGTGCGGGAAGGTGGCGATGGCCTTCACGTTGTAGGGGCGGTCGAAGTCGAACTGGCCGAAGTGCGCGGCCTCGCCGTACCAGGTGGGCGTGGTCATGCAGACGTCGGCCTCGCCGCGCCCGACGATCTTCGGCCCTTCCATGCACAGCACGCCCGGATCGCTCATCACGAGCGCGACCGACGAGCCCTTGGGCAGCGGGCTGTTGTACCCGGCCAGCCCCAGACCCAGGATGCTCCCGATGGTGATCCAGTTGTGGCCCGGCATGAGGAAGCGATACTCGCGGCTCTCCATGGCTACTCCTTCGCGTCCCGCAGGACGCTCACGTCCACCCAGACTTTGTCGCCGCGCACCTCGGTCGGGAGCAGCGTCGCCACCATTTCCGGGTTGGTCACGCTTCGGCCGGTCGCCAGATCGAAGCGGAAGCGGTGCCAGGGGCAGATGATCTCGCCGCGGGCGGTGCTGATCGGCCCCTGGGCGAGCGGGCCGCTGTAGTGGGGGCAGCGGTCGAGGACGGCCACGGGCCGCCCCTGGTGGAGCAGCAGGCCGACCCGCCGGCCGGCGAGCATGACCAGCAGCGCCTTCTCCGCGGTGAGCTGGTCGAGGGCGCAGGCTTCGACCAGCGTATCAGGCTCTACCATGTGTTCAGCCCTCCCGTGGCAGGGTGTCGGGGTCCGCGTTCGAGCGAGCGCGGTCAGCGACGCCCGAGGGTCTGCACCGCGGCCTCGGCGAACCGCGGGTCCACGAACTTCGTGAAGTCGGGCATCGGCCCCGCGAAATCGCCGCGCTGCAGGTAGAACTCCGCCGCGCTCCGCAGCTCGTCCACGTTGACGACCCCGTTCTGGTCGATGGTCGCGTAGTGCGCGGTCCGCCACATCTGCGGGTCCTTGGGCGACAGGCTCTGCACGAGCGTGGCGATCGCCGCCTCCTGGTCCTTCTTGAGCACGAAGGCGTCGTGGTAGTCGCGCACGCCCTGCAGGTAGCCGACCATGAAGCGCGTCGCGGCGTCGGGCTGCTCGGCGGCGAACTGCGGCGAGTACTGCAGCACCGACAGGATCGCGTCGGGGATGACCGCGCCGGCGGGGTAGAGGACCGTCGCGATCCCCTGCTGCACGGCCTGCGTCGTCAGCGGCTCGGTCAGCGTGCCCGCGTCGACGCGCCCGTTGCCCAGCGCCGCGTAGATGTCCGGGATCGGCAGGTACTGCACCTGGATGCCGTCGCCGCTGATGCCCTCCTTGGCGAGCGCCTTGTTGTAGAGCATGTCGGACACGGTGCCCGGGACGGTGCCCGCCGCGAACACCCGGCCGCCCTTCAGATCGGCCAGCGAGCGCACCGCGCCGCTGTCCGCGAGGTCCTTCCGCACCAGGATGGCGAGCACGGTGTCGGTGGGCGGGCCGACGTGCACGTAGTCGGCGACGATGCGGATGTCCACGTCGCGCGCCAGGGCGTTGAACAGCGCGGCGCTCGGCGCGCCGTTGCCGACCTGGATCTGGTTCGTGGCAAGCGCCGGCACCATCTCCGCGCCGCTCGTGATCTGCACCGTCTCCACGTCGAGCCCTTGCGCCGTGAAGTAGCCGCGGTCGAGCGCGAGCTGCAGGTGCGCCTGGTCGGGGCGGCCCTGCACGGCGACGCGCAGCGACACTCGCTCGGGCGGCGCGGTCGGCGCCGCGGCGGCCGGCGCGGCCGCGGCGGGGCTCCCCGCCGGGGCGGCCGCGGCGGAGGTGGCCGGGGCGGCGGGCGCCTGGGCGGCCGGCTTCGCCGGCGCGCTGGCCGCGGGGCTGCACGCGGCGACGAGCAGGCCGACCAGCACGACCCACGCCGCTGGCCACCACCCTCGCCTCTCAGTCTTCATGCTGTTGACCCTTCCAGGCGCCCTTGGCCCTTCTTGGATTGTCCCGAGTCGCGCGGACGACCGCCCCGCGGCCGTCCGGGCGCGGCCGGGTAGCTACTCCGCTCTACTGCAGGTAGCCCTTCTCGCGGTAGTACGTCTCGGCGCCGGGGTGCAGCGGCAGCGGCAGCTCCCGCGCGCTCTGCGCCAGGTCCACCGGCCCCGTGAGCCCGGCCGTCGGGCTGGGGAACACCTCGTGGATGGCGTCTTTCTGCTGGTCAATCGCCCGCGCCAGGTAGTAGGTGAACTCGTCGGGCAGGTCGCCATTGGCCAGCATCACCCAACCTGAGAAGTCCACGCCCGGCACGTCGGCGTCCTGGCCGCGGAAGCGGCCGGCGGGCAGGAACCGCCGCGGCAGCCCGCGCGCCTCCAGGCGAGCGAGCACGTCGTCGTCCACCGGCAGGAAGCGCATGTCGTACTGCGTGGTGATCTTCTGCCAGCGGCGGGTCATGATCGCCTCGTCGAAGATCGCCGTGAACGACGGATCGACGGGCACCGCGTCGGGGTGGTTCTGGTTGGCGGGCCGGTCCTTCAGCAGCTCGCCGCCCCAGGCTTCGATGTCCTGTAAGGTAATCCCGTACTCGGCCAGCACTTCCTCGGCGACGACGCCGGCGGGGTGCTTCATCAGGCTGGACGGGACGGACAGGCGCAGCGGGTAGCGCTGCTCGCGGATGTCGTGCAGCGAGCGCAGCCCCGTCTCCGCGCGCACGAGGAACAAGAGCTGGTCGTCGTGCGGGAAGCTGGCGATGGCCTTCACGTTCAGCGGCCGCTCGAAGCGCCAGCGGCCGTAGTGCGCCGCCGCGCCATACCAGAGCGGGGTGGTCATGCAGACGTCGAACTCGCCGCGGTCCACCAGCGCCGGCCCGTCCATGCACATCGCCCCGGGATCGCCCGTGATGACGGCGACGCGGGAACCCGCCGGCAGGGGGCTGCGGTAGCCGGCCAGCCCCAGGCTCACCATGCTGCCAATCTTCATCCAGTTGCCGCCAGGGGTCAGAAAGCGGTATTCGCGCGCTTCCACGGTTTCGTCTCTCCCTCCGCGTGCCCCGGCTACCAGGGCGGAATCGCGGCCTCCGCCGTCTCTAATGGCGAGAACGGGTAGGCCGGCGGGTGCTCCCAGCCGCAGGCGGGGCAGCGGCGCTGGTCCGCGCTGGCGTTGAACGCGTCGAGCGCCGGCTGGCTGCCGTGGGTCAGGAAGCGGCCGCTGCGCCCCGCGCGCGGAAACGCCTGGCGGCTGATCTCCGCGCCACATTGCGCGCAATACCAGGCGACGGCGTGGTCGCCCGCGAGCCCGGTGCTGCCGCCCGCGAGCGCGACGTAGAGGGTGAGCCCGCTCCGCTCGAACTGCAGCCAGGTCAGGTCCGCATCCGCGATGTGCCAGAAGCCGAACAGGTGGCTGATGCGGTACGGCGTGCCGGCGGGCACACGGTGCATGTAGTAGCCCGGCTTGCCGAACTCGGCGCAGCGGTTGCTGTGCATCTCCTGCACGCGGAGCGTCGGGAGAGCCACCGGGTAGCGGCCCACCCACACCTCGTGCTGCCCCACCGCGCGCCAGGGCTCCGCGCCCGGCTCGGCCCGGCCGGTCTCGTCGGCAAGCTGGACCGTCCAGCTCAGGATCGGCTCGGGAATGCCTTGTGCGGCCATGGTCGGCTCCCTACCAGGCCGTGCGGCCCTCGCGCTCCAGCGCGCTGTCCTTGTTGAACTGCCAGCAGTAGCCCGGCGGGTTCAGCGTGCCGCACTCGGGGCAGCGCCGGTGCGCCGAGTCGCTGTTGTACTCGTTCACCGCCGCCCGCTCGGCCTTCCAGAAGCCGTTGAAGCCGTCGTCGCCGGTGCGGTAGACGAACTCGTGCATCAGGGTGAGGCACTGCTCGCAGTACCAGGCGAAGCGGTCGCACTCGCCCGCGCGCGGCGCGCCCATGAGCAGGATGAAGTAGCCCAGCTCGTCCGGCGTGGCGCCCGGCATCGGCAGGTACATCTCGTCCATGTCGTTGATGTGCCAGTAGCCGAAGTTGTGGCTGACGTGGTGCGGCGTGCCGGCGCTCGTCACGTGGAGTTGGAACGGCTTGTGCTCCCAGTGCACCAAGCCGGACGGCCCCATCTCGTAGTGCGCGGTGATCGCGCCCTTCTTGAGGTCCGTCACCCCGACCGGCCCGATGTGCCGCCGCCGGATGCCGTAGATGTTCTGGCCCACCGGCTTGAAGGTCGAGAAGTGTGGCAGCACGCGCTCGGCCAGGAAGTCCCAGTCCTCCGCAACGCGCTCCAGCGGCTCGCTCACCCGGATGGCCTCGAACATAATTCCCTCCCACTGCGCCTCTTCACGACGCGACGTCGATCTCTGTACCATAC
>Ga0070741_10011524_pt1 | contig 16309 bp, 17 predicted proteins | sample Coa_R1_4_FD_66440 | JGI IMG/M metagenome (GOLD analysis project Ga0070741, IMG submission 66440) | Surface soil microbial communities from Centralia Pennsylvania, which are recovering from an underground coalmine fire - Coalmine... | ecosystem: Environmental > Terrestrial > Soil > Unclassified ...
GAGATGGTACTGGACTCGCTGGCGCTGCGGACGCCCGGCAACGACTGGCACCTCGATCACGCCGTGCGGCTCCGGAACGACCGCTCCGGCATGACGCTCGACTCCGCCGTCGCACGCGGGGCCGTCGCTGGCTGGATCGCCGCGAAAGCCAGGATCCCGCGCGACGGCCCGGTCGCGATTCACTTGAGCGGCGACAGCATTCCGCTCGCGGACTTGGGCGCCCTCGCCCAATCACTGGACCAAGCGGGCGGGTTCGCCGGGTTCGATCTCAATATCGCCAATACGCGCGAGAGCCCGATCATGCAGTTCACCGCGCGGCTCAAAGACGCGCGGCTCGGCGAAGTCAGCCTCGATCAGATCCTCACGAACGGGCATTACCGCGACCACGCGCTCGATCTGCACAGTGATTTCGTGCAGTACGGCGACACGGCGATGCACGTGCACCTGCTGCTGCCGGTCGACCTCGCCCTCGAGAACATCGGGCTCCGGCTGCTCGACGACTCGCTGCGTGGTGAGCTCAGATCCGACAGCGCCAAATTGACGACCCTGCTCGGCGTGCTGCCCAACGTGAGTAACCCCAGCGGCTCGTTCAGCGCGAACATCAATCTGGGGGGCACGTGGCAGCATCCGACCCTCGACGGGCAGGTTTTGGTCGCCGATGGCGCGCTCGGGCTATCGAACCTCGGCGTGCGATGGCACAACGTGAACGCGAAGATCGACCTCAAGGGCGACAGTCTCTCGCTTTCACGTTTCTCGATTGCCACGGAGGAAAACGATCGGCGCGGTGTGGCGAGCCTGGGCGGTTGGATCACGTTCGAGGATCTCGATAACCCGAAGTTCGATGTCTGGCTGCGAGCTGAGCATCTGCACGCCATCGACCGGCTCCGTCTCGCCAATCTCACCGTGTCGACCAAAACCGGTATCGGGACCATCGATACGCTTCGTCTGCGGGGTTCGGAGCAATCCTCGGTGTTGACGGGGACGGTCGTACTCGATCAGGGCAGCATCTTTCTCCCTGATTTCAACAAGAAACAGATCGTGAATCTCGACGATCCGGAGCTCTATAACCTGGTTGATACGTCGCTCTTCGTAAATCGACGTCTGCTGCCAAATGGCCCGCCAAAACTGGTCGCCGGCCTCAATCTCAATAACGTGTCGATTGATCTGGGCACCGACACGTGGCTCAAGTCCACGGAAGCCAACATCAACTTGAGCGGCGCGGTCGAGGTCACCACAGCCCGTTTGCCGAGAGATACTACCCGGGCCTTGGCCCTCACTGGATCCGTCAGCGCGACGCGCGGTTCGTATGTGTTGAATCTCGGGATTGTGCAGCGGACGTTCACCGTCGAGCAACCCGGCACGATCACGTTCAGCGGCGACCCGGAGTTCAACCCGCAGCTCGACATCACCGCGGTGAACATCGTCCACCCCTCGGGTCAGTCGGCGCAGTACGTCAAGCCGGAGCTGCGCATTCAGGTGCACCTGGGCGGCACCCTCGACCACCTGCAACTCGCGCTGTTCAGCGCCGACAGCTTGCCCCAGTCTGATCTGATCAGTTACCTGGTGAGCGGGGTGCCGTCCTATGAACTGAACCAGGCCAACAGTGGTGCACTGGCGACGTCGATCGTGCTGCCGACGATCGGGTCCGCCGTCGGTAGCCGGCTGACGGGTGGACTCTTCGACACATTCCAGGTGCAAACGTTCGGCGGATACAGCCAAGGTCGCGTGGCAACATCGTCGGCTTTTTCGCAGGCCCGCATCGGGGCTGGCAAGCAGGTCGGCCCGGATACGTTTATCAGTGCCGACTACGGCTTTTGCTCGGGCATCGGTGGCCAGGGCGCCAACCCTGGGTACCAGCTGGGCGTCCGTGTCGATCAACGCCTCACGCGCCAACTCTCGTTATCTGCCGCATCCTCTCCTGGGACGACGTATGCCTATTGCACGGGCTCGGGCGGCTACTCGGGGTTTATCCCCACCCCCCGGCAATACGGGCTCGATCTCTTTCGCTCCTGGAGCTTCTGAGTAAGTGACGGTCGTCCCTATTCCTCCCGCCGCACGCCGGCGGGCGCTCCTGGTTGTCAACCCGGCATCCCGCCTCGGACGCCGGTATCACCGGATCGCGCTCGCCGCGTTCAAGGCAGCGGGCGTCCGCTGCGACGCCGTGCTGACGGAGCACCAGGGACAGGGCGCCGAGATCGCTCATTCGTTGGCGCCTCGCTATGACATGGTGTTCACGTTGGGCGGCGACGGCACCGCGATGGAGGTCGTCGGTGCGCTCGCCGGGACGGGGCGCCCCGTCGGCATCCTTCCCGGGGGCACGGGGAACCTGATCGCCCGCACCCTCGGCATCCCGCTGAACATTCGTCGCGCTGTCGCCGTGCTGCTGACGGGCGAAGAGGCACGGGTCGACCTGGGAAAGCTGTCCGTCGGAGGCCGCCACTTCGCGTTCGCCGCCGGCGTGGGGGTGGACGCGTCCATGATCGCCGAGGCCTCGTCGGAGCTCAAGCGCCGTATTGGCGTACTGGCCTATGTGTTCAGCTGGTCCCGGGCGGCGTTTCGGCGCGATCTCTTTCGCGTTAGGATAACGGTAGATGGTGAAGTGGTGGAAAAAGAGGCTACCGCGGTGATGATCGCCAACTTCGGGGCCGTCCTGAACGACCTGATGACCCTCGGTCCGGGAATCCGCCCAGATGACGCAAAGCTGGACTTGTGCGTCTTCTCACCATACACCGTCCGGGATGCCATACGGATTGCCTGGAAATTACTCCGCAAGGACTTCACCGCCGACCCGAGCATGTTCTACCGTGCCGGGCGCCAGTTCCGCATCGAGACGCTCCCGCCGCGCGTCGCGCAGGCGGATGGCGAGCTATTGGGCATGACGCCATTCGAGGTGGCCGTCGCGCCCCTGGCCGCGCAATTGTTGATCCCCAGACGAACATGACCCGCTAATGGCGAGCGTCCTCATCGTCGACGACGAACCGGCGATTACGGCGACGCTCGGGACGTACTTCGAGCGCAACGGCGGTCACGCGGTGACGAAGGCCCACACGGGCCAGGAGGGCATCAACCTCTTTCGTCAGCTGCGGCCCGACCTGGTGCTGTTGGACGTCCGGCTGCCCGACATGACGGGATTCGACGTCCTCGATCGCATCCGCGACGACAACGGGACCGTCATCATGATCACCGCCTACGGCGACGTGCCGTTGGCCGTGCAGGCGATGCAGAACGGCGCCGAGAACTTCCTCACGAAGCCCGTCGAGCTGGCGCACCTGGGTGCCGCGGCCGAGCGGGCGTTCGAGAAGTCGCGGCTCCGGCAAATGAACCGGTTTCTGGCCTCCCGGCGCGGCAACGCCTCCTCGGCGCGCGTGCTGCTCGGGTCGTCGCCGCCCATGCAGGATCTCGCCAATCAGATCGAGATGCTCGCCTCCAGCGAGCGGACGACGGTCCTCTTGATCGGCGAGAGCGGCGCCGGCAAGGGACGGGTGGCCGAGTTGATCCACTCGCGGAGCGGACGCGCCACGCGGCCGTTCATCGAGGTGAATTGCGCGGCCCTGACCGCCGACACGCTCGACGGCGAATTGTTCGGGCACGATGGGACCGGGCCCAAGCCCGGATTGTTCGAGGTGGCGGACGGTGGGTCCTTGTTCCTCGATGAAATCGGCGATCTCGGTGCGACGCTCCAACCGAAGCTGCTCGGCGTGCTCGAGGGCAAGCCGTTTCGCCGCGTGGGTGGGACCCAAGAGATCGCGACCGATGTTCGCCTGATCGCGGCGACCAGCAAGGATCTCGTGAACGAGGTCACCGCCGGCACCTTCCGCGAAGATCTCTACTATCGCCTGAGCGTGATGCCGGTGTATCTCCCACCGCTGCGCGCTCGGTCCCGCGAGGACTTGATTGAGCTGATCGCTCACGTCTTGGACGAGCTGCGCTCGTCGCTGCCGGATGCCCCGCCGCAAATCGGCGAGGCGGCGCTCGATCGCATGCTGCGCTATACCTGGCCGGGCAACATCCGGGAGCTACGCAACGTCTTGGAGCGCGCCACGATCGTGTCGCGTGGTGCGGAGACGATCGGCCCCGAGCACCTGCCGGCGGATGTACGCGATGCGACGGGCGTGGGCGTCGAGCACCATGTGCCGAAGTCGCTGGACGAAGTCGAACGCACGCATATCGAACGCACGTTGCGGGTCCATTCTGGCAATCGTACGCACGCGGCGCGCGAGCTTGGGATCTCCCGCGCGACGTTGATCAAAAAGATCCGAGCCTACGGTCTCCATGACTAATCCACCGCCCTCAACGCACGAACGCGACGCGATGATCTGCCGCCGCTGCGGCAAGGAAGAGCGGGCGTCGGAAGGGTATCCTTGCGTCTCGTGCGGCACGTTTTTGTGTCTCATCTGTAGCTTCCGCGGGTTTCAGTACTGTACGAACTGCGAGCAGCAACGACCGAAATGACACTCAGGGTTCGCTCGAGTGTGGCGCCACTCCTGGCCGAGCCGCGAATCTCGAGCGAGCAGGTCTCGCAGCTGTTATCGGGTCACTCGCTGACCGTGATCGCCACGCAGGGCGAGTGGCTCCGTGTCTCTCGTGCCGATGGCTACCAGGGCTGGACGCACCGCGGGTATGTCGCCGAGGGAGCCGAGGGCACCTGGCTCACATCTCTGGGCTGCACGATCGTCAGCGAGACGGGCGCCCTGCTTCCGTTGCCGCTCGGCGCACTCGTGCCGCCGGGGGCGCATATCGTCGATGGCGGCGCGCTCTCACCAGGCGAGCTACGCGCCGCGTTCCCCGCGACGCGCGCGTCGATCACTCGCGCGGCGCGAACGGCGTTCTCCGGGTCGCCGTACTCGTGGGGGGGCATTACGCCGTGGGGCGCCGACTGCTCGGGCTTTGTGCAGACGATCTTCGCGCTGCACGGGATCGCGCTGCCGCGCGACGCCTGGCAACAAGCTCAGGCCGGCAGTCCCGTCGGGAAACCCGGCGGTATCACCGACATCATGGCCGCCGATCTGCTCTTCTTCTCGAGCCGTGACGACCGGCGCCCCACTCACGTCGGCATCGCGCTCGGTGGCAGCCCACCGGCGATGGCCCACGTCGCCCTCGGCCGTGGCGGCCACGCCATCGACCGCTGGGACAACGACGAGGCCTATGTTCGCACCCTGGTCGCTCAGTTCGTGGCGGCCCGGCGCATCCCGCTCGACTGAGTTTACGAGACGAGTCCGCCCCGAGCAGGAACGACGGGCGAGACGATGCCGTTGACCTGCACGGCCGCTTCAGCCGTGGGTTGTCCATCGAGCGCGACCGCCATCGTGTACCGGCCCGGCACGTCAATGGGCAGATCGAGGGTCGCGATGAGCGGCAGGTCCATGTCACCCGCCCCCGGCGGTCCATCGGCGATGCTCAGTTCACCGCTCGACGACCAGAGCTCGGTGCCTTGGGGATTGACCCATCGCAGCGCCATGGTGTGCGTTCCGGCATCGGACCGTCCGCCTTTCAGGCGGACGACGAACGTGGCGCGCGGATGGACGGTGGGGAGCGTCGTGACTTGCACGGCGTCGAAGACGCCGAGGATGTTGAGCTTACCTTCTTGCGAGAGGTTCGCCGCGTCGGCGAACAGTGCGAACGAAACGTGCATACTCATAACTTACTGCATGGTCCTGGTTCTGTTCGATATCGACGGCACGCTTCTGACGGCCGCCGGCGCGGGCCGTCGCGCCATTCACCGGGCACTCATCGACGTCTTTGGCGGCGTGGGACCGGCCGACTACTGGTTCGACGGCAAGACCGACCCGCAAATCGTGCGTGATCTCATGCGGCACGAAGGGCATTCGGACGCGGTGATCGACGATCGGCTCGGCGACGTGCTGACGCGCTACGCCGACCGGCTCGGCGTCGAACTGCGGGACCCGTCGCACGTTCCGATCGTGCATCCAGGCGTTCCCGATTTGCTCGACGCGTTGGAATCCCATCCGGATGTCACTCTCGGTCTCTTGACCGGCAATATCGAAGCCGGTGCGGCGCAAAAGCTTCGCGCGGTCGGGCTAGACCCGGCGCGCTTCGTCATCGGGGCATTTGGGTCCGATCACGAGATTCGTCTCGAATTACCATCGATCGCCGCTACGCGAGCACGAAATCATCTGGGCTACGATGTGGATCTCGTGGTGATTGGGGATACGCCGGCCGACGTAGCATGTGGCGCGGGCGCCAATCGCCGCGCGATAGCTGTCGCGACGGGCCGTTACACGCTCGCCGAGCTCACGGCCTGTAATCCCGCGGCGGCGTTTCAAGACCTTTCGAACACCGCGGCTGTCATGACGGCCATTCTTGGTGCTTGAAGTCGAGCTCAAGGCGGTCGTCGAAGACGCCGCCGGCACGCGCAAGCGCCTGGAAGCCGCGGGCGCGACGCTGCAGTTCGCCGGTCGCATGGAAGACCGGCGCTACGATACGCCGGATGGTCGTTTCGCGCGTCGCGACGTCGTGATTCGCTTGCGCGTCTATCGCGCCAGCGATGGCGCGGTCCCTGAGGCACGTCTGGATTGGAAAGGCGCCTCGTCCAGCGACAGCGGGTATAAAATCCGCGACGAGCTGTCGACGATGGTCGGCGATGCGGTCACGCTGGCGACGATCCTCGACCGACTCGGCTTCATCGTCACGCGCGAAGTCGATCGCCAGATCTGGCAGTACAAGTTGGGACCGGCGATGGTCAGATTCGAGCAATATCCACGGATGGATGTGCTCCTCGAGGTCGAGGGCTCGCCGGAAGCCATCGAGCGGGCGATTGGCACCACCGGTATCCCGCGCTCGCATTTCTCCGACGAGCGCCTGCTCGATTTCGTGGCGCGATTCGAGGAGCGCACGGGATTGGATGCCGCGCTCTCGGATCGCGAGCTGGCCAATGCCTGAAGCCGTGATGATCTGGGCGCTCTGGCGGGGCCAAGAAATTTCAGGCTCCGGCACGGCGACTCTCACGGCCGATGTCGTCATGGTCTCGACGGACACGTCGCGTCTCGCGGTACCGATCGACGAGCTCGATGGCGCCCATATCGAACCCGCCAGACTCTCGCTGTACCATCGCTCGGGTGACGTAATCGAAATTAGCGGCGCCGATGCGGTCCGTCTCGGTCGCGAGATTGTCGCCCACGCTTGCGACGTTCCCGAGCTCACCGTGCCATTGAGAGCACTGGGCTCCACGCGGGCTCGACCTGGCGTGGATCATGATCGATTCTTTGGACCGTTCCTCGCCGCGAGACGAGCCGCTGCCCGCGCTTCCGATCCGGAGGGTCGGCTCGCCGCGGTCGATGCGACGGCGATCGCGTCGAACGTCGGGACGACCGTGCGCGAGCTCGCGGCCGAGCGGTATCCCAAGCAGCCGGCCGAGCGGCGCGCGATGGAAGCCGAGCTCGCGGATCTGGCCGAGCCGGTGATCAAATCGCTGGACGTGCTCGCGACAGCGGCCGACGCCGCGCGGACGGCGCCGGACGACGCGAAGTTCGTCCGGTGGCGCGCGTGGTCCGCCGCGTATCGCGATGTCTTCCGCGCCGCCGACCAATGTTGGCTCGCCGCGATCAACTCCGCGCTCGGCCCCCGCGCGACGCACAAGCGCGAGCGGTTCGGCTGGCGCCGATGATCGTCGGCATCGGCATGGATCTCGTCGAGATCGAACGCGTCGGACGCATGGTCGCCATCAACGAAGAGCGAGCCCTCAAGCGGCTGTTCACCTTTCGCGAGGTCGACTACTGCCAACGACACGCGAACCCCACGCGCCACTATGCGGCGCGCCTCGCCGCCAAAGAGGCCGCGTACAAGGCGCTCTCGGGGAATGACCTCGCCCGAGCCGTGAGCTGGAAGGACATCGAGGTGGTCATGCGCCAGGACGGCCAACCGCTCCTCGAATTCCATGGGCACGCGAAAAAACGGGCGGCCGAACTGGGGGTCGGTCGCGCGTGGGTATCACTGACCCACAGCGAGACAACGGCGGGAGCGGTTGTTGTCTTGGAGGATAGCCGATAAATTCTGTCGGTAATGAAGTTATTGTATCTGGCGCTCGCACTTACGACGGCCGTCCACGCTCAAGAAGAGCCCGTCAAACGACTGGCCAACATCGTCGGCGTCGCGATCGGTGAATACGGCAAAGGCGTTGACTCCCAAGGGCATCTGATATCGGCCCAAGAGCACGAGGAGTCCGTCGGCTTTCTTGAGGACGCCGCGGGAGTCGCGGCCCGACTTTCCGGCCCGCAATCGATTGTCGCCCGGGCGCTGATTGATACACTGCTCACGGCGGCCCAGGGCGACCGCCCACCCCAAGAGCTCGCGGCGATCGGCGCGCGCCTCTCCGCCACGCTCGGTACCGCCGGCGCACTCGATCTTCCCGCCCACGGTATCGACTTGGGCGCCGGCGCTTCGATCTTCGCCAAAAACTGCTCGTCATGTCACGGCGATCGGGGCCAAGGGACCGGCCACGGTCCCGATGCGCCGCCCGCCATCGGGACGTCGGCGCTCATGCACGGCGTGAGTCCAGCATTGTCCTATCGGGTGGTATCGGTCGGCGTCCGTGGGACCGCGATGCCGGCCTGGGGTGCCACACTGACCGCCGACCAGCGTTGGAACGCGATCGCGTATGTGACATCGCTCCGTCGCTCGGCCGCGGATCGCGCCGAAGGTGAGGGCCTCTATCTCCAACGCTGTGCGTCATGCCATGGCGTGACGGGCGTCGGTTCCGCGCAATACTCGCACGATCTCTCGCGCCTCCCGCCACCCATTGGCACGTTCGCCTGGCAGGCGGAGCAGAGTGACTCGGCGCTTGTCTCCATCATTCGCGCCGGCGTGCCCGGCACGGCCATGCCCGCGGCGTCGGATCTGTCCGAGCCCCAGGCGCTTCGCATCGTGGCCTTCCTGCGCGCGTTGGCCGTCCGCAATGAGGGCTCGGCCGCGGTCGCGGCGATGGATTCGACGCAGCCCGGTGTGCACGTGATGGCCCTCGTGAATCAGTGCCTGACCGACGCCCGCGGCGGCCGCATGCGCGACGCCGAGGATCGCGCGTTCGACTCGTACATCGCGTTCGAGCCCCTCGAGACGACCGCGCGCGCCAAGAATCCTGGGCTCATCGCGACAATGGAACGGCATTTCGCCGATCTCAAAGGCGCGATCCGCGCGAGCGATCTGCCCGCCGCCGAGCGGTCGCGGGACGCGATCGAGGTTGGCATGCCGGCCGTCCTGTCGCTCAACCAGCCGACGACCGGTGGCTGGAGCGCATTCTTCCAGTCGTTCCTGATCATTTTGCGGGAAGGATTCGAGGCCATTCTGGTGGTTGGCGCGGTCGTCGCGTTCCTCCTCAAGACTGGCCACAAGGATCGGCTGCGGTCGATCTGGTGGGGCACCGCGCTCGGCATCCTCGCGAGTGCCGTCACGGCGGTCATTCTCGCGACGGTCCTGCGCGCGCTACCGGCGTCGAGCGAGATCATCGAGGGCGCCACGCTGCTCGTCGCGGTCGCGGTGTTGTTCTCCGTCAGCTACTGGCTGATCTCGAAGGTCGAGGCCGCGAAGTGGCAGCAGTTCATCAAGGAAAAGGTGACGACGGCGCTGTCCCAAGGCGGCGGCACCGCGCTCGCCTTCGTGGCCTTCCTCGCCGTGTATCGCGAGGGCGCCGAGACCGCGCTCTTCTACCAGGCGTTGTTCAGCGAGGGCGCGCACATGGTGCTTCCGCTCTCGCTCGGCATTGTGATCGGTGGCGCCGCGCTCGCCGTGATCTTCACGCTGTTCTACCGGTTCGGCGTGCGCATCCCGCTGCGTCCCTTCTTCACGGTGACGAGCGCGTTGCTGTACTACATGGCCTTCGTCTTTGCCGGCAAGGGCATTCGGGAGCTGCAAGAGGGCGGCGCGGTGCCCATCACGATCATCCACGGCTTCCCGAGCGTGGAGGCGATGGGCATCTACAACAGCGTCGAGACGCTGCTCGCTCAGTTCGTGCTGCTCGCGCTGCTCGCGTTCGCGCTTGCCCGAACGTTCTGGCCCAAACGCTCCGTGCAATTGCCGACGGTGCCGCCCGCGCCCGCGTCGGGAGTCGACGAGCGCCTGGCGGCGATTCAGTCTACGCTTGACGCGCTTGGCCGTCAGGTAGCGGCGCTCGAGGAAGAGCTGGGCTCGGCTTCCGTCGCAAGTACATCCACGTCGCTCCCCCCGCAGCAAAAAGCATCGCGATAATCTGAGCGGCGGTGAAGGGGCCAAAGAATCGGTCGTCCTTGGCGCGGAAAAATTCGACGATAAACCGCTCCAAGCCGGCCAACACGCAGTACAGCCCGAAGAGCCACCCTTCGGCGTGCTTGTGATTCCGGTAGCGCCACAGAATCAAGAACATAAGAGCGCCCATCGTCACTTCGAACAGCTGCGTCGGATACACCGATAGCACGTCCATCGGCCCGACGTTCGATGGCAGCTTCACATGGAATTCCTGCACCATGTTGATGGCCGTCGATGGTGGCGCCCCCTCCGGGAACTGGACGGCGAAGTGGGCATTCCACGGCCGACCGTAGTCGTCACCGACGGCCCAGCATCCCGTGCGCCCGATCGCATACGCCGCCGCAATGCCGGGCGCCGCCGCGTCGGAGATCGTCGTGAACTTCCACTTCTTGTAGACGATCACGATCCAGCTGGCGATGATCCCGCCGATCAGTCCGCCCCAGAACACGAAGCCCGCGCGCTGAAAGAGCTCGTGCCAGTCTCCGCGCAGGATCGCGTAGTAGATCTTCGCGCCGAGCAGGCCGCCGATCACCGCGCCGAAGAGCACGTCCGACGTGATCTCCGGGTCGTATCCGCGCTCCGAGAGAATGTGCGCCGAGGAGATCTGCGCGATCCAGAACGCGAACAGGACGGCGAGGCCGAAGCCGGTCAGCTGGAACCAGCCGATGGCGTACTGGAAGGGATGGTGAATGATCATGCTAAACCAGGCAAAGGAAGGGTCGCGTACGCATTGAGCTCGGGTCCCGCCGTTTCACCACGCCCAAGTCTGAATTCGCCAGCTCGTGCAATCATCGCGGCATTATCGGTCGCCAATCGGACGCTCGGCGCAAACACGTTGGGTAATCTGTCGCGCATCGCGGCCACCAGCGCTCGATTGCACGCGACGCCGCCGCCCAGCACCACGCGATCTCTATTATACGCCCGAACCGCGCGAGATGTCTTTTCGACCAGTGTATCGATGATCGCATCCTGAAATCCGCGCGCCAGATCAGCAGGCGCGTAGTCGTTCAGCGCCAGTCGCACGGCGGTCTTCAAACCACTGAATGAGACATCGTACTGGTGCTGATCGGCCCGAAGCATGGGCCGCGTAAATCTGATCCGAGTAGGGTCACCGGTGGAAGCCAGCTTCTCGATGTGGCGGCCACCGGGATAGGGCAGGCCAAGCATTTTCGCCACCTTGTCGAACGCCTCCCCCGCGGCATCGTCCCGAGTGGCGCCCAGCAGGCGGTACTCCCCCCAAGCCGGCACGTCGATGAGCAACGTATGCCCGCCCGAGACCAGCAGCGCCGTAAACGGTGGCACCGCCTCGGGGTGCTCGAGGGATGCGGCAAAGAGATGCCCTTCCATGTGGTGCACCGGCACCAGCGGCACGCCGAGCGCCGCGGCCAGCCCCTTGGCGTATGACACACCGACGAGCAGCGCCCCGATGAGACCCGGCGCGTACGTGACGGCGATCGCGTCCAGACGCCCAAGCGCCACGTCCGCATCGTCGAGCGCCCGCCGCACGACGGGCACGATGCTCGTGACGTGCGCGCGCGCGGCGATCTCCGGGACCACGCCGCCGAATACCGTGTGCGCATCCTGCGAGAGGATCACCAGCGACCGCAGCCGCTCGCCATCGTACACGGCGGCCGAGGTCTCATCGCACGACGTTTCGATGCCGAGGATCACCGGCCGTTGAGATGCGTGAAGAGCCACAGTGCGACCGCCAGAAACAGCGCCACGGCCTTGTAGCCGAGGCGTTCCGTGAACGCCGCGACGAACCATTTCCGGAATTTCACGGTGCCGGCTCGCGCAAAAGCTGGGTCACGAGCGCGCGGTCACCCTGCGAGTCCCAATCGGAGGCTCCGATGACCTTCTTGCGGATGACTCCATCGCGTCCGATGACGAAGGTCTCCGGCACGCCGGTGGTCTGGTACTGCTCCGTGATGCGGTTCGACGAGTCACGGAGAATCGTGAACGTCAGGCCGCGCTTGCTCGCGAAGGCGCGAACGGCCGAATCCGTCGCCTCGGTGTCGATACTCACGGCGATGACTTTGAGCCCCTGTGGGCCAAGGTCATGATACAGCCGCTGAATCGCCGGCATTTCGACGACACAAGGGGCGCACCAAGTGGCCCAGACGTTGAGCAATACCACGGAGCCCCTGTACTGGTCCAGCCGCTCGGTTCTCCTATTTCCATCCACACTCAATGCTCGAAAATCAGGAGCTTTGGAACCGAGACCCACCAAAAAAAGTTCGTCGCTGTTCCAGTGGAGCAACGCGAGCGCCGCGAGCGCCAAAATCCCGATAGCGACACCGACCACTGTCCATTGCTGCCGAGCGGTCACGTCAAAACCTCGGTCCCTTCGCTCGCGCGCCGTCGAAGCTCCCCGATCTCCGCACGGGGATCGGCGGCGGCGAACACCGCATGCCCAGCCACAAACGTATCGGCGCCGGCGCGGAAGCACGTGCCGATCGTTTCGCGATTGATTCCGCCGTCGACCTCGAGCACGGCCCGACTCTTTGTCCGGGTCATGAGCTCGCGGGTCCGGCGAATCTTGTCGATCGAGTGGGCGATGAACTGTTGACCGCCGAACCCGGGGTTCACGGTCATCACGAGGACGGTATCGACGTCCGGCACGATGTCCACGAGGGCCTCGACGGGCGTCGCCGGATTGATGACGACGCCGGCCGCGCAGCCCAGTTCCTTGATCCGATACACGTGCCGGTGCAGGTGGGGCGTCGCCTCGGCGTGGATCAGCATGCGCGACGCCCCGGCCGCGGCGAAGTCGTCGAAGTACTTCTCCGGCTGCCAGACCATCATGTGGACGTCGAGCGGCAGCTTGGTCACCGATCGCACGGCCTCGATGACCTTTGCGCCGAACGTGAGATTCGGCACGAACTGCCCGTCCATCACGTCGACATGCAACCAATCCGCGCCGCCCGCTTCCATGCGCGCGACATCGTCGCCGAGCCGCGCGAAGTTGGCGCTCAGGATCGATGGCAGGATCCGGACGGTCATGGCAACCGCCCGGCAACCGTCAGCGAGATCCCGGTGCCTGCCTCGACCGGCGTGTTCGCGGCGGGCGACTGACTGACGATCGTGCCTTCTGGATATGCGGCGGCCGAGTCGACAGTGATCACGGCGGTGCGGAGCCCGAGTTGCTCGATCGTTGACTTGGCCTGCGCGAACGGCTGCCCGACGAGATCGGGCACGACGATCGTCGATGGGCCGCCACTGACGACGAGCGTCACGATCGAAGGCAGTACGACCTGAGTGCCGGTGACCGGCGTCGACGACAGCACCTCGCCACGAGGCAAGGGGCTTTCGTGCGTCGTGATGTCACCCATCGTGAGGCCGACTTTCTCGAGGGCCTCGCGCGCCTGGTCTTGTGTGAGACCGACAACGTTCGGTACTTCGGTTCGCCGCTCACCGGCGCTCACATCGAGCACCACCTTTGATCCACGGGAGGCGGGCGCCCCCGCGGCGGGTGTCTCTTGTAGGACCGTCGACTTCGGACTCCCGACGTTGTAGCGCGACTCCCCTTGCTCAGCCTTGAGCCCGGCGGCGTTCAACTTGTGCACGGCATCGTCATACGTCAGACCGAGCACATTCGGAACTTTGAGCTCTTCGGGGACGAGGCGGGCGGGGAAGATGAAAAAGAACACGATCGCGTACGCCAGCAAAAAACCGCCGGCGGCGGCGATCACGTACGGCAGAAAACGTCGGGCGTCGGCCAGTGACCGACCCGCCACGACTAGGCGATCCTCCTGAGCCGTGCGGCGAACGCGCCGTCCGTTCCGTGCCGCTGCGGCAACACGCGAAGCCGGCCCGCGTCGATCACGGCCGCCGGCACCGCGCCCTCGGGCGGGGGCTCGAGCTTCCATTCGCGATGCTCGGCCAGGAAGGCCTCGATCTGGGCGTCATTCTCCTCGGGCTCGAGTGAGCACGTGGCGTAGATCAAGAGGCCGCCCGGTCTCACGATGTCAGCGGCCGCTCTCAAGATCGCCCGCTGTACACCGCCCAGCACGGCCAGATCCGACACTCGGAGCCGCCAGCGCGCGTCGGGGTGGCGTCGGAATGTCCCGGTCCCCGTGCATGGCACATCCACCAAGACCGCATCCACCGGCCGTACCGCTGGCGATTGGCCCTCAGCGATGATGACGTGGACGTTGCGCGCCTCGACGCGTTTGATATTGGCGACGAGTCGTTGGATTCTGGTTGCCGATCGATCCGCCGCGATCACGAATCCAGCACTTCTCGTCAGCTCCAGGGTCTTGCCCCCCGGCGCCGCGCACAAATCAACGACGGTAGCGCCGGCGGGGACACATGCATACTGGGTCACGAGCGTTGACGCGGGGTCCTGCATGAAGAACAGCCCCTGTCGAAACGCGCCCAGCTCCGTGATCGAGGCCGGCGAGTTGATCTGAATGCTATCGCGAACCAAAGGCGGTTCTTCGACCCGCACGCCGGCCGACTCCAGCATCGCCTCGAGCTGCTCGCGCACGACGCCGTACGGACGGATGACGACGGGAGCCTCGCGGTTGTTCGCGCGAAGCAGTTGGCGCGTCTCCTCGGCGCCCCACCGTGCCACCCATCGCGCGACGATCCAGCGCGGATGGGAGTACATGAGCGCGAGTGCATCGAGCGGATCGCTCGGTGTTGGTGTGTCGAGCGCGCCGTTCTCATCGCGCTCCCGATCCAGCCGGCGCAGCACGGCGTTCACGAGCTTGCTCGCGCCGAGTCCATGGCGGCGCTTCGCCAGCTCCACCGTCTGGGCGATCGCCGCGTACGCGGGCACGCTGCCCATGTAGAGCAGCTGGTACGCACCGAGGCGCAGCAGGTCCGCGATGTCGGCATCGAGTCGCGCGAGACCACCGCGCACGCGGGTGGCGAGCAGGGCGTCGAGATGTGAGCGGCGCCGGAGCATGCCGTACACGAGCTCCTGTGTCCACCGCCGGTCTCGGGCGTCCAGGCGCCCGACCTTGTCCTCGAACGCCGGATCGAGCAGCGCGCCGGCACGAAGCTCGGCGCAGATCTCCGCCGCCGCGACTCGCGACTCGGTGACGCCGCCAACGGGCGCCCGAACCGCTGAGGGATGCTCGCTCATGTCAAATGTCCTGACGTGGGCGACGACGGCACCGCAACTTCCCTCCGCGGCATCCGTCCGGCCAGGTACGCGAGTCGTCCAGCCTGAACGCCAAGGCGCATCGCCTCGGCCATGCTGACCGGATCCTTCGCGGCCGCGATACCCGTGTTCATGAGCACCCCATCCACGCCTTGCTCCATGGTCACACAGGCATCCGATGCGGTTCCCACTCCGGCGTCGACGATGATCGGCACGCTGAGTCGATGCTTGATCGTCCGCACACTAAAGGGATTGAGGAGTCCCAGCCCGGATCCGATAGGAGCCGCCAACGGCATGACGGCGACGGCGCCCGCATCCTCCAACCTGAGGGCCGTAATCAAGTCATCGTTCGTGTACGCCATGACTTGGAAGCCCTCGGCCGCGAGGGCCTTCGTGGCTTCGACCGTCCCCACGGGATCAGGGAGCAAGGTCTCCTGGTCCGCGATGACCTCGAGCTTGATCCACTCGTTGAATCCGGCGGCGCGCGCCAGACGGGCGTACCGCACGGCGTCCGTCACGTTGGTGCAGCCAGCCGTATTCGCGAGCAGAAAGTACCGGGCCGGGTCGAGGTGGTGCAGAATTCCCGTATCGTTCGACCGATCGAGGTCGACACGGCGCACGGCTACCGTCACGACCTCGGCGCCCGAAGCCTCGATCGCGCGGATCATCACGTCGTTCGTCGCGTACTTCCCGGTGCCGACGATGAGCCGCGAGCGGAACTCATGGCCCGCGATCACGAGCGTGTCGGCCGTTGGTAGGGTCAACGTGGCCACGGTGTCACCCTCCACCGACGAAATGCACGAGCTCCAGCACGTCGCCCTCAGCCAGGGCCAGTGCGCCGAACTCGTTTCGCTGCCGCAAGATCGTCCCGTTGCGCTCGACGACGACCATGCGCGGGTCCAGCCCGAGGCCGGCGAGCAATCCCGCGACAGTCTCACCGTGCTCCGCGGTCCGTGGCGCTCCGTT
>Ga0070741_10011525_pt1 | contig 16308 bp, 23 predicted proteins | sample Coa_R1_4_FD_66440 | JGI IMG/M metagenome (GOLD analysis project Ga0070741, IMG submission 66440) | Surface soil microbial communities from Centralia Pennsylvania, which are recovering from an underground coalmine fire - Coalmine... | ecosystem: Environmental > Terrestrial > Soil > Unclassified ...
GGACGCCCGGGGCGCCTCCCAGCGGGCGAACAGCACGCCGGGGGCGTTCCAACAACGAGAAATCCGCCCCGGAGGGCGGATTTTCGCGTGTCTGTGGAGGTGGCGGGAGTCGAACCCGCGCTCGGCCTCCGGCGTCGGCGCTGGTCGAACGGTATCTGCGCTGGTCAGCCAGCCCTTTTGGTTGAGCGGGACCGGGCGTGGTTGGGCGCTGTTGGGCGGGATTCTGTGCTCTCCCGTGCTCTTTTCGTGCTCTCAATCGGGACCACCGTCGGCTCGGCCAGCGGCTCCCGGGCGAGCTCGTCGAGGGCGTCGGTGAGTGCCTCCTGCACGCCCTTGAAGAGATGCGAGTACACCCGCAGCGTCATCGACGGGTCGGTGTGGCCGAGGCGCTGGGCGACGGCAAGCGGGCTGGCGCCCTTTTCGATGAGGAGCGAGGCGTGGCTGTGCCGCACGTCATACGTTCGGATCGTCTCTGGGAGGCCGGCGGCCCGCAGCGCCGGGCGGACGACAAACTCCCGGAACCACTTCACGTTGAGCGGCCCGCCCTTCGGCTGAGTGAACAGCGGCTCGTCGCGGTGGACCGGGCGGTCCCGGGTGGCCAGCGACGCGGCCAATTCCTCGCACAACCATCCCGGGATCGGGATGTCCCGGTCGCCGGCCTCCGTCTTCGTCGGCCCCGCCACGAGTCGGAAGGACTCGTCGCCGAACCGGTGGACGGGCACGAGGGCCGTGTCGACCGACAGGCGCCGCCGGCCGAAGTCGACGCTCCCGACACTTAAGCCCGCGAGCTCGGACGGGCGCATCCCGGTGAGGACGAGGATCCACACGGCCGGCTTGTAGGGGTCGCGGACCTCGTTGATCAACCGGCGGAGCTCGGGCATGTCGAGGACGTCGCCGGGGCGGACCTTCTTCTGCCGGCGGGGCACCTTGTGGCCGGCGGCGGGGTTGTCGCGCCGGACGTTGGCCTTGACCGCACCCCCCATGACGAGGGACACGACGGAGGTGGCGTCCCGGACCACCTTGGGGCCGAGCCCCCGGGCGAATAGGGAGGCGATGAACGCCTCGACGTCCATGAAGTCGACCGCCGCCAGCTTCCGCCCGCCGAAAAATGGAAGGACGTCGTTGTGGAGGAGCTGGTGGTACCGGCGCCGGGTGCTCGGCGCCAGCTTCACGGTCGTGTGCCACCAGGCGTCGGCCCAGTCGTCGAACAGCGTCCGCCGCAGCGTCGGGTCGATCCAGTCCCCTGCCCGGACGTCGACCCCTGTGTGCTGCAGGAACGCCTCGGCGTCGGTCTTGCGGTCGAACACCTGCCGGCGCGACCGGCCGTTCGGGTCGCGGTAGCGGGCCCGCCAGCGCGTGTCCTTGGCCGGCTTACCGTCCGGACCCCGGTTGGTCGGTTCGATCGAGGCCATCGCTACCGACCCTTCCTGGTCGTCTTCGGCGGGCGGGGCGCGCCCGGCTTCCCCTGCTGCGTCTCGCCGAGGAGGCCCATCGCCCGGGCCCTGGCAACCCACTTCGCCGCCGCGCTCCGGCTCGGCGCCTTCATCTGGTCGGCGACCGCCTTCGTCGGTGCGTGGTCACCACTATTCCAGGCCTGCTGGTAGACCTCGGCCACTCGGGCGAAGTGGGCATCGTCGAGGATCCGCCTCGGCGACTCCGCCAGCTGTCCCGCGACCTTCCGGAGCGTCCTGCGCTCATCGGCGGTCCGGCCGGGCTGGGTCGCCTCAGACATGGCGAGGTCGCCGAGGCCGCGCCGGGCCGTGCGGGCGAGGAACGCCACCGGCAGGGAACGGAAGAGGTTGGCGGTCACGGGGACGGGCTGTCCCCCGCCCAGCGGCGGCCGGTATTCCATGACCGCCTCCCCGTCCTTGACGACCGGGCGGGCCCGGAAGGAGCGGACGTCGAGGCCGACGCATTCGAGGCGCCCGTCGACCTTGGCGAAGGAGGCGCCGATGTGCCACGGGCCCTTCAGTGGGTCGGGCCAGAGCACTCCGGCTTGATGCACAACGAGTGGCTTCATGAACCGAAACGGTACGGGTCTGGGAAGGAGCTGTCAAGCGGTACAGACCTTTCCCGGAGAGTGACAACTGACTTATCGGAGGGAAAGGCATGTACGGCTTGTGCAGACCTTTCCCGATGTGCTCATTATGTCCCCAACCACCGAGCACACGAGGTGAGCAGTTGTGACCAGCATCCAGACCATCAAGGCGCTGGCCAAGATCCGGGCCATGGCCGCCAGCGGCGAGGCCCGGGAGATCCGCCAGCGGCACAACCTCAGCCTGACCGAGATGGCCGACGCCATCCCGGCCGGGGCCAACACCCTGGCCCGCTGGGAGCTCGGGGACCGCCGGCCACGAGGCGAATCCGCCCTCCGCTGGCTCGAGGTCCTCGAGTCGCTCGACGCGCCGCTGGTCGAGGCGTCGTGAGCCGGCGGCTCGTCACCCTCCCCCAGGTGCTCGAAGAGCGGCCGTGGACCACCGAGCCGTGGCTCCGTCGTCTCGTGAAGGAACGGCGGGTCCCGTACTTCAAGGCCGGGGGGAAGCTCCTCTTCGACCTCGACGAGATCGACGCCTTCGCCGAGCGCGGCCGGGTCGAACCGCCGGCGCCTCTGCGGATCGTCGGCCGCCCGCGGGCAGGCGGTTCCCGGACATGAACGAGGCGGGGTCACCAGCCCCGCCTCGCCGACCTTCACCACCGTGAGCCCACCCCTCGAAGGAGAACTCGTGGATCAGTGTACCGACCACCCCCCGCAGCTTCCCGAAGACGAGACCTGGCCGGCGACGAAAGCCGACCGGCTGTTCGTCGCTACCGATCTCCCCTTCGACCCGAAGTCCCTCGTTGGCTCCTGGTTCCTGTCCGACCACCAGCGCGGCTGGCAGGGCTGCGTCGTCGCCGAGCCCGCCCCCGGCGTCTACCTCGTCGAGACCCTCGACTGGATCATCGGCGCCGGCTACGAGCAGCGTCTCGTGCCCCTGGCCGAGATGGCCGACTGGTCGTTCTTCGACACCGCCGACTGGATGGGCACCGCCTACGCCAACGGGGTGCGGCAGCGGTGGGACCGGGAACGGGCCGAGGCGGGGGAGAACGCGGCGTGACGGCGGTGGAGGGCGTCACCGTCATTCCCACCCCCGACCGCCGACCGGACCCGTACCACGTCTACGTCACGCCCGATGACGGCCCGACCCTCGACGACGCCTTCGCCGATTCCGTCATCGGGGACATGGGAGCCGACGTGGTCGTCGTCGTGGCCGGCCCCCAGTACCTCGAGGTCCACGTCGAGGGGGTCAGGAACCGGGCCCGCCTCGCCAGGGCCCTCACCGTCGCCGCCGGGCTGCTCTGCACCCACGAGAACATCTTCGCTCCCGGCTCCGTCGTGCACGCCTGCTGGGACGACGACCGGGAACGGAGGTCCGAATGACGTCGGGCGTCGCGCTGGCGCCCTACGTCGCCGACTTCACCGTCTGGCTCCGCGAGCAACGCCACCGGGACGACCACGTCGGGCACCTGGCCGACGACTGCTACCACGACCGGGACTGGCCGAGCTGCGACACCCTCGACGGGTTCGAGGACTACCTGTGGCGATGCAACGCCATCCGGGAGGCCGTCGACGCGCTGCACCGGGCGTGGGCCGAATGGTCCCAACCGCCGGAGCCGCCCCCTGTCGAGCCACCGCCCGAGCCGGCCCCGGCCCCTCGGTACCCGCCACCCCGCAGGCCTCGACACCTCACCGGCGACCGCGCCTGGGAGGCGTACGTCGCCCTCGGCGGTGACGGCCTGGCCGCCAACCACGCCGGCTGGGTCCGCCGGCCCTGCCCCGCCCACGAGAGCCGCTCCGGGAACAGCCTCGTCTTCAAGCTCGACGACTCGAGCGGCGTCCCGACGCTGATCGTCCACGACCACGCCGGCTGCACCGAACGGCAGGTCCTCGAGGCCATCGACGTCGACACATCCCGCCTCGACGGCATCGACGGGCCCTCCACGCGGGAGTGGCTATCCCGTTTTGCCACCCGACCGGCCTCCTTCCCGCCCTTCGTCGACCCGGCTAGGCCGGCCGCCAAGGAAGCGGCGGCGCTGGCCTACTTCGCCCGCAAGCGTGGCTTCGACCTCGAGGTGCTCCGCGCCGCCGGGGTCAGCGCCGTGCAGCACCCCTACCGGTACCACCGGGACCGGAAGCTCAACATCCGGGCCCGCTTCCCGTTCACCGTCGACGGCCAGCTCGTCGGCGCCTGGGACCGGGCCATCCTCGACACCGAACCGGGCGGCCGGCGCTGGATCATGGCCGGGTCGATCCCCGTCCCGTTCGGCTGGGACGGCCTGCCGCTCGCCCGGGAGAGCGGACACGTCTACCTGGTCGAGGGCCCGACGGACGCCGTGGCCCTCATGCACGCCCTGCCCGGCGCCGCCGTGCTCGGCGTGGGGGTCGGCCGGTCGATGTGGAAGCCGTGGTGGGGTCCGGAGTTCACCCACCTCACCGTGTGGCTGGTGGCCGACAACGACACCGGCGGGGCCATGACCCGCAAGGTCGCCCACGAGGTGCTCGATCCCCACGCCTGGGAGGTCCTCGAGCCCCGGATCCCCTGGTGGCACAACGACGTCGACGCCTGGTGCACGGCGGCCGGCGCCGGGTTCCGACACGAGTTCCTCGACGCCATGCGCCGCGCCGTGGTCGACAGGGGGAAGGCAGTGTGAACGTGGTCGACATCCGCCGCGGCTTCGAGGACGAGGACACCGGCTCGCAGAGCCCCGAGCCGCTGACCCTGCCGCACACCGACCTCGGCAACGCCCGCCGCCTCGTCGCCGACCACGGCCCGCGGCTCCGCTGGGCCCCGCAGCTCGGCCACTGGCTCCACTGGGACGGGACGCGCTGGGCCGAGGACCTCACCGGGGAGGTCCACCGACGAGCCAAGGACACCGTCGACGGCCTGCTGACCCAGATCGCTTCGACGTCGGGAGATGAACGCAAGCGGATCACGCGGCACTGGCTGGCGTCCCAGGGCGCGGCCCGCCTCGCGGCCATGGTCACCCTGGCCGCCACCGAACCGGACGTGCCGGTCACCATCGACGAGCTCGACACCGACCCGTTCGCCCTCAACGTCGCCAACGGCACCGTCGACCTCCGTACCGGCCGGCTCCGCCCCCACTGGGGCGACGACCTCCACACGAAGCTCGCCCCCGTCGCCTACGACGAGGCCGCCGCCTGTCCCCGCTGGGAGCACTTCCTCGCCGACGTGTTCGACGGAGACGAGGAGCTCGTCGCCTTCCTGCGCCGCCTCGCCGGCTACACCCTCACCGGCGATGTCTCCGAGCACGTCCTGCCGTTCGCTCACGGCGGCGGCGCCAACGGGAAGACGACCCTGTTCGGTACCCTGCAGCGGCTCCTCGGGGACTACGCCGTGCAGCTCGACCCGCACGTCCTCATGGACACCGGCCACGAGCAGCACCCCACCGGCCTCACCGACCTGCGGGGCGCCCGCATGGCCGCCACCGTCGAGACCGAGGCCGGCCGGCGCCTGGCCGAGGTGCTGGTGAAGCAGTTGACGGGCGGCGACCCGATCCGGGCCCGGCGGATGCGCTGCGACTTCTTCCAGTTCGCCCCCACCCACAAGCTGTGGCTGGCCGGGAACCACCTCCCGACCATCGTCGGCAACGACCACGCCATCTGGCGTCGCATCCTGCTCATCCCGTTCAACGTGACGTTCGAGGGGGAGCGCTGCGACCGGGCACTCCCCAACCGCCTGGCCGAGGAGATGCCGGGGATCCTGGCGTGGGCGGTCGCCGGCTGTCTCGAGTGGCAGAAGCATGGCCTCGGTGTCCCCGACGCCGTGCGCCGCACCACCGGCGCCTACCGGTCCGGCGAAGACCACGTCGGCCGGTTCCTCGCCGACTGCGCCGAGGTCGACCCGACCGCCTCGGTCTCGGCCCGGAAGCTGCGCGAGGTCTACGAGGACTGGTGCAGCCAGGTCGGGGAGCGGCCATGGTCGGCGAAGGCGGTCGGCGAGCAGCTCGCCGCCCGGGGGTTCGACCGGGTCCAGCTCGGCAAGCAGCACGTGTGGACCTGGATCGGATTCTCGGTGGTCAGCGAATGAGCCCGCAACGCTCTGACCAGCACCGCGACCCTTCGCGAGCCCATGGCGAGCCCTTCTTCCGGTTCCCCCTACGCGTATGTACATCTGCGGGGAACCGGAGAAAGGGCTCGCAAGGGCTCGCCGACCCGCCGAGAGGCCGAAACCTGATGTTCCGTAGCGGTTGGAAGGCGGCATGCACGCCGGTCAACCGGCGGGTGCAAAGGGGGTCGCCCCCCACCCCCGTCGTGACCAGCTCCCCGGGCCCGGCCGGTCACGCCTGCGAGACAGGAGCGGTCCGGTGAAGGTCCTCGTCGCTCCCGGCGTCGCCGGCACCCAGGCGGACGACTTCCACTGGGCGGTGCCCGGCGAGCTCGTCACGCTGCCGATGGAGTGCGACCGCGACGGCTGCGGCTGCGACCGTGCCTGGATCGGCGCCGTGAGCCGGGCCGGGACGACCACCGCCGTCGTCGCCGACCTTCCCCTGACCCGGACCGAGTACGTCCAAGCCCTCGATGACACCGACCGGACCGGCACCGGCCGGCCACCCGGCCGCGCCGGTCGCATCAGCCGGGAGGCTTCCGCCCTGGCCCACGAGCTCCTCCGCGTCGCCGACCGGTTCGACGTCGGTGACGTCCTCGAACGGTTCGGGCCGACCATCGAGGCCCGATGAACCTCCCGGGCCCGACTGGTTCGGCCCCTCCGACCGGCAAACCCGACCTGCGCCGCCCAGGGTGGGCAGCGTCAACGGCCCCGCGGGGGGGCCGAAGGTCCGGGCTCGGGCCCGGGAGAACCTGATGCTGGGCGGGTCGGACGACGAGCTGCGCCTCGTGGCCGTGGCGCTGCTGGCCCTCACCGACCGCCTCGCCGTCGCCGGGCGGCGCCAACCCCCGCTCCTCGACGTCATGAGGGCCCATCTGCGTGCCTGTGGCTGCCTGGAAGAGACAGACCAGCCAGACGTCACGTTCTCAGGGGATGGTGACGACATGATGGCGCCGCTGCTGCTGACGAGAGCCGAGGCCGCCGGGCTGCTGCGCCTGTCGGAACGGTCGGTGGCCCGGGCCGTGGCCGACGGCCACCTGCAGGTGGTGCGCTGCGGGAAGGCCGTGCGGATCAGACCCGCCGACCTCGAGGCGTTCGTCGCCGCGCTGGCCGCCCCGACGACGACGGGAGCGAACGGCGCATGACACGTCGCACCGCACCGTCCGTGTGTGCCACCCCGGGATGCGCCGAGCTCGCACCGTGCCCGACCCACAAGGCCCGACAGGTCCCCGGGTCGGAGCGGCGGCGGGCCCGGGGCATCCGAGGCAGCGGCTGGGACGAGCGGGTCCGCAACCGCCGGGTGCTGCGCCGCGACGGCCACACCTGCCAGCGCTGCGGCGCCCCGGCCGAGCAGGTCGACCACGTCATCCCCCGGCATCGTGGCGGGCCGGACACCGACGCCAACAAGCAGGCGCTGTGCGGGCCGTGCCACGCCGACAAGACGGCCGCCGAGCGGAGCACCCGATGACCGGCGGCGCCCCCCTGGGGGGGTACCCCCCCGACCGGCCCGCCGCGGGCCATGCGTAGCCGGCTCTCGGGTTCTGTACGGTTTCCCCACTTTGGCTTCGGGCGGCCCTGGGCGGGCTGGACCTGTTGCCCACACACGGAACGGCCTCGGGCCCGAGGGCGCGTTGGGGAGCTGTCAGCGCACCGATCGGGGCTGGAACACCGCGGATTCGGCCCGAATCCCGCCTGAACCGAAGGAGATCGTGTGACTGAGGACGCTGAGCTCGAGGGGCTGCGGGAGCAGCTCGCAGCCGTGGAAACGGCACGCGATCTGCTGGTGCGGGACCGTCAGGCGGATCGGGCCCGGTTCGCCGTCGAGGCGGAAGCGGGCCGGATGCGGTTCGCCGACCCGGCCGACGCCTGGAGTTTGATCGACCAGGGCAGCGTCGACTTCGACGACGGCGGCAACCCGACCAACGTGGCCGCGCTCCTCGAGGAGCTCGTGAAGGCCAAGCCCTACCTGTCGGCCCGGGCTGAGCGGCCGGCCCCGAAGGACATGAACGAGTGGCTGGCTGCTCACAGTGCCAGGGGAACGGCCGAGGCCCTCCGGGTCCTCCGGATCCCGGCCGGCGGGTCGGCCAGGGACGCCGGCGGCCGGTTCGTTCCCGGTTCCGGTTCCGGTGAAGGCGGCTCCCGCGGCTCGGTCACCGAGGGCAAGCCCGACATGGACGCCTGGCTTCGCCGCCGGGGTGGGCGCTGAGCCAGGTGACCGACGACACATCGACGATGGAGGTAGGACCGATGACGACGAAGACCGCGGCGAACCCGGCGGCCCGGCTGGCCGAGCTCGAGGAGGCGATCGCCGCCGGCACCCCGGTGAGCCCGGAGGAGTGGGTAGCAGCGGAAAGTGCGGTGAAGCTCGCCGCCCGGGTCGAAGAGGCCCGACGCACCCGGGAGGCGGCGGCGGCCGAGGCCGCCCACCTGGCCGAGGTCGCCGATCTTGCCCGGCGGGTCGGCGACGACATCGCTTCATCGAACGCAGCCACCTACGCCGCCCAGGAGGCCGTGGTGGAAGCGCTCGAGGCGCTGTGGCGGGTGGTCGACGACAGCAACCGGATGGTCACCAAGGCTGTCGAGGACGTCAGGCGCCTGAAGAAGACCGGCCCGACCCCCGGGCTCGACGTCTACCGCGGCCCGTTTGGCGGCTGGGTCGTCACCGTCGGCGGCCATCCTGTGAAGCACGGCGTGAGCGGGGGAGTGTCCGCCGAGGTCAGCAGCCACCGTGGCCGGTCACTGGCCGTGGACGCTGTGAACAAGGCGGCACACCGGCGGGGCCACGGCTACATCGCCGGGAGGCTGGCCCAGGGATGATTGTCGTCGACGACGCCCGGGCGGTGTTCACCACACCCGTCGCGGCGTCCGCCCGGCGGGTCCTCGCCGCTCACCGGGCCGCCGTCGCCGCCATGACGGCCCTGTGGGGAGCCGCCGACGATCACCACCGGACGGTCGCCGCCGCGGTGGAGCAGCTCGGGACGCTGGTCCGGCGGGGCGAGGCGCCGGGCGTGGCGATCGAACCGGTCCTGACGGGGGGCGTGCGCGTCTCCTTCGGGGACGAGGGGGTGCTCATCCCGGCGGACCCGGACCTGGGCCGCCGCCTCGGCTGGAACGCCGCCGATGACCCGACGGTGGTCTCCGGCGCCCGCCGGAGCCTTGAACATCTCGCCCAACTGGCCCCGCCGGGCGTCTGACCGGCGTGCCCACCGACACCACCGACGAGAGCGAGTAACCCGCCATGGCCGACCGATCAGTCATCTTCCGGTTCCTCAGCGACACCACCAGTCTGAAGCGGGGCTTCGCCGAGGTCGGGCACGGCGCCCAGGAGTCCGAGGGGGTCTTCGCCCGCCTCGAGGGGAAGCTGTCGGGCGTCGGCGCTTCTGGTGTCGCCGCCGCCGCCGGGGTGGCGGGGGTGGCCACGTCGGTGGTGGCGTTCGCCACCGAAGCCGTCAAACGGCTCGGTGAGGAGCAGGTCGCGGCGGCGCAGACGGCAGCGGCCATCATGTCTACCGGTGACGCGTCGAACGTCACGGCGGCGCATGTGCACACCCTGGCCGAGAGCCTAGGGAAGCTGTCCGGGGTCGACCACGAGGTCATCCAGTCCGGCGAGAACCTGCTGCTCACGTTCACGAGCATCAAGAACGGGGTCGGCGCCGGCAACGATGTGTTCGACCAGGCCACCAAGGCCGCCCTGAACATGAGCGTGGCGCTCGGGGAGGACATGACCGCCGCGTCCATGCAACTCGGGAAGGCGCTCAACGACCCGATCGGCGGGATGATCGCCCTCCACCGGGTCGGGGTCCAGTTCACCGACGACCAGAAGAAGGCCATCGCCGCCTTCGTGGCCTCGGGCGACACCATGTCGGCCCAGAAGGTGATCCTGGCCGAGCTGAACAAGGAGTTCGGCGGATCGGCCGAGGCCTACGGCAAGACCCTGCCCGGGGCGATCGGGAAGGCGAAGACGGCGATCGCTGACTGGTCGGCGTCGGTGGCCCAGGACGCTCTGCCGGCCATCGAGACGTTCGTGTCGAAGGTCGTCGAGATCGGCAAGGTGGTCGGTCCGACGCTCGTCGCTGCCCTGTCGAAGGTCGGGGACGTGATCGTTTCCGTCGGCAGGTTCGCCAAGGAGCACGCCGGGTTCATCTACGGCTATGCCGCGGCGTGGGCGGCTCTCAACGTCGCGGCGGCGGGGGTCCTCGCCTGGAGGACTGCCGTAGCCGTGTTCGGCGTCATTGCGTCGAAGGTCGACCTGGTCATCACGTCGGTGCGGGTCCTGGCCCTCGAGATGGGCACGCTCAACCTCGCGATGTCGACGCTGGGGATCGGTGTGATCATCGCCGGATTCGGGGCGCTGGCCACGAACATCATGAACACCAAACGGCATACTGACGAGCTCAAGGCCAGTCTGTCCGCCGGGCTCGACCTGAAGACGGGTGAAGGGCTCGCCGCCGAGGCGAAACGGATCTCCGACGACATCGCCGCCAACCAGGCGCAGTACGAGGCGTTCGGCGGGACAGCAAAACGGGTCCTCGGCGCGATCGGTGAAGGGTTCAACCCGAAAGCCCCGGACGCCATCGCCGAAAACGTGTCGGCGTACAAGATGCTCCAGGCCCAGCAGGCGTTGGTGCTGGCGTCCCTCAAGCAGTACAACGAGAACGTCGACACCTCGTCGCAGCAGCTCGGGATCAACACCGACCAGGTCAAGGCCCTGGCCGCCGCCAACGGGATCGACCTGACCGGCGCCACCGCGGACGTCACCGCCAAGTTGCACGACGTGTACGCCGCCCAGGTCGCCGCCACCAAGGGGTGGGTCGGCTACGGCGTGTCCGTCGAGGACGCGGTGCAGCTCCAGAAGGACGTGACGGCGGCGTTCGAGGCGGCGGCCGATCCGATCAAGGTGTACGCCACGGCGTTGACGGCGGTGAACGACGCGGCGAAGACCTCGGGCAAGGCGCAGGCCGATTCGATCCGCGGTCAGGCGCAGGCGGCCCGGGATGCCCTCACGGCCCGCCACGATGCCGAGACGGCCGCCCTCGCCGGCGAGTTCATCACCGGCAAAGCCAGCCAGACCGCCCACGACCAGCGGGTGAAAGCCCTCGAATCCCAGCAGACGGCCGAGAACAAGGCGGCCGACGCCACCGTCACCTCGGAAGGCAAACGGGCCGACGCCATCGAGAACACCGCGGCGAAGACGACCCTGACGATGGCGCAGTACCAGGCGAGCGTCGACGCCAACACGAAGGCCGTAACGACGTGGATGACGAACCTGGCCCTCATCGGCGCCCGGCCCGGCGGCGCAGCGCTCGAAGGCCAGCTCGCCCAGCTCGGCCCTACCCAGGCCAGTCTGGTCGCCGAGGTGGCCAAGAGCAGCGGCCACGCCTTCGACTCGTTCGCCGCCATCATGGCCAAGGCCGGGAAGGCCGGCGCCGACGAGACGGTCCTCGAGCTCAACAAGCTGCCCGGCGAGGTCCAGACCATCGCCCAGACGTCGGGGCAGACGTTCGCCGACACGCTTATCCACGAGGTCGCCACCGGCATTGTGCCGCTGTCCGCGCTCGTGGCCACGGCCACCCAGGACGCCATCGCCGCCGGCGTCGCCGCCGCCAAAGGGACACCTCCCGGTCCCCACGATCCGACCCGGGGGCCGTCCGGGCCCGCCGGCACGGAAAGCACCCCCAGCGGAGACATCGTCACCCAGCCGTTCGTCGGTCCGCTCCTCCCCGGCGACCCTCGCCTGGCGAAGCGGGCCGAAGGCCACTTCGCCCAGGTCGCCCCGGCCGGTTCGTGGCGGGTGTGGGCCGAACCGGAAACCGGCGGCGAGGCCTACATCCCGCTGGCCATGAGCAAGCGGGCCGGGTCGATGGCGCTCGTCACCCAGGTCGCCGGCCATTTCGGGCAGCGGGTCGTCCCGATGGCCGCCGGCGGCACCTGGGGCGTGGCGGTCGGCAGCGGCGGCCCTGGTGGCGGCAGCGGACAGCTCGGGACGGCCGTAGCGGCCCTCCAGGACGCCGTGGGGGCACTGCAGGCCACCGCGACCCGCCGGCAAAACGTCACGGTGAACAACACGTTCAACGAGAAGGTCGACCCGCTCCACGTCGCCCGCAAGATCGCATGGAGCCTCCACTCGTGACGGTTGGTGACGCGTGAGCGACCCGGATCCCGGCCGGCCTCTCAGCGACGACGAGATGCGCTCATGGGTCGACCTGGCCGACCGCATCGACGGCGTCTACCTCGGCCACCTCACGGGCGACCAGGTCGAGGAGCTCCTCGCCGGGATGGTGGCCGCCTACCCGCCCGGCCACGAGTGGGCCCCGAAGGTGGCCGACGCCCTCCGGGCCCGGTGGCGGGTCCAGCGGGCCGCCCACCTCGCCGAGGTCTTGGAACGGGCCAAGCGGGACGACTGAGCCGTTTTGATGATGTAAAGACACTCGGATCGGCGCACGGTGGGAGGACCGAAACGCCTCCGGCGTCGGTGTGTTCGCCGCGGGGGCCGCCGCACCGAGGAGGACCCCGCCATGACCACGATCGAGAACCCGACCGGCGTCGCTGCATCCCCCTACCCTGCCCTCCGAATCCTGGGGTGGAGTTCGCTGGCCTGCACGGTGGCCGTGGTCGGCTTCGTGCTTCTCCGAGTCCCGGACTCCGCCGCCAGTCTGCTTCTTGCGCTTCTGCTACTGGTGGTCGCGCTTCTGCTACTGGTGGTCGTGTCCTTCGCGACGTTCATGGTCGTGTTGTGGGTGGCGGCCGTGGGCGACACGGCGTCGTTCTCCCCCGAGGCATGGCGGCGTTCCGGGCATGTCCGCTGGGTGTGGACCGGGGTGACCCTCTTCCTTTGCCCGATCGGGTCGCTGGTCTGGTACGCCGCCATCCGCCCGCAGCTCGCCCGCGCCGAGCAGGCCCGGTGAGGTTCGCCCCAGGGGGGTGTCCCCTCGGCGGCCCGCCCGGCGACCGGCATGCATGCCGCCTGCCAATCCGCCCGGGTTTTCGAGTTTCGGAGTGGCCGCCAGGTCACGGGGGACAGACGTTCCCCTACCACCGGGGCCCGTGCCGGGTGGAGCATGGTGGCCCCGGCGCCGTAGGAGCGGCCCGGGGCCCGACCGACACCCCGGGAGGTGCCGATGCCCGACGTTACCGACCTCGCCCGCCTCGACGAGGAGATGGCGCCGCTCCAGGCCCGCCTCGACGAGCTCCGCTCCGAATACAACCGTGTCGTCGACCAGGTCAACGAGCAGACGCTGGCGGCGATGGACCTGTCCGCCGTGCGGGCCCGGACCGGCGACGCGCTCCGGAAGCTGCCGGCGATCCTCGCGTCCCTCGAGGAGGTCCTGAGCGTGCACGACCAGGTGGCCGACTGGACGTGGGAGACGTTCGGAGACGCCGATGACCAGTGGCTGGACCGTCTGCGAGCCGGGTGCGGCTTCGACGACCTTGACGACGCCCTGGAGGTCGTCGCCGACCGCGTGAGCAGGGTGACCGAGCGGGCGGCGAAGGAAGGCGACGCGGACCGGGCGCGGGTCGCACTGGACGAGATCGTGGGGCGGGCCCGGTGAGCGCGGCGACGACGAGCCCCACCCCGCCGACCGTGAGCGTGCGGGAGGCGGCCTACTTCCTCCTCATGAGTCCGACGACGGTCCGGAGGGGGATCCGCGACGGTCAGATCCTCGGATATGTCGACTCTGACCGGGGGCGGCCGAAATACCGGGTCGACCGGCAATGGCTGCTGGACTTCGCCCACCTCGAGGACTACCCGTTCGAGGCGATCCCGTTCCCACCGGCCCCGCCGCCGACTCACCGGGATATGGCCGCTGCGGTCGCCCTGGCGATGGGACGCAGGCACCGCAAGGAGACGGGTCAATGACCGCGGAGAGTCGGCCCATGCTTGTGGTCGGTGAGTGTCTCGTGGTCGTCGGCGCCGAGGTGGACGACCACGGCCCCGTCGTGGTGCTGGAGCGGGAGAACGGCGCTGTCATCGCCGCCCGGGTGACTGGGAGGGCCGACCGGTGAGCGGCGATGCCGAAGCCTAGGAAACAACCGAGCGCCGAAGCGTTCGCCGCGGACGCGGCCTGGCGGTTCGAGAGAGGTATCCCGGTCATCGCCGAACTGGGGTGCGCGCTCCACTTCGACGAGCCGGGCTGGGGCTACCTCCCCGTCGCCGCCCGTCTCGAGTGGGGGCACAGGAGGCCGCTCGGCCGCCACCGCCGCCCGCCGGGGCCTCGGTCCCGGGCGCTCCTACCGTTCGAGGATCCGCCCTGGGGGTTCGACCGGCGGTTACGGGCCGGGCCGCACCAGGGGGTGCAGCGGGTTCGGGAGAGGTTCTACTTCGCCTGACCGGTCTGCCCAGCGATCCCGCCGGGCGGTAGACAATCTGCGTGCCAATCGGCACTAGTGTCTCAATGTGGTGGCGATCCGCTGGGACGACCTCGACGACGGCCAGGACGACGAGGACGCCTGGTGGCTGGCGTTGCTCTCCGAACCACCCGTCGGCGCCGGCCCGGGGATTCTCGAACGGGCGGCCAGCCTTCGCCCGGCGTGGCAGGCGCGGGCGGCGTGCGCCGGGCTCGGCCCGGGACGGTTCTACTCGCTCGACGCGGCGGTCGTGGAGGCCGCCCGGGCGGTGTGCGAGGCGTGCCCGGTGAGCGGCCCCTGCGGTGCCGCTGGCCGGCAGGAGAGGTTCGGGGTGTGGGGCGGGCGACGCCGAGCGCCGCGGACGTCGTAGGTGCCCCCAACGGATACGGCACCTGACCGGCAGGCCATGGCCCCCGTCAGCCCCCCGATCGCCTCGATGCCCGGCGGACTCTTTGCGTCTTCGCCACGCGCTCCCAGGTCCCGTGTCGATCCTTGGATCGATCGATCGCCGTTTCCACGGCGTCCTTGCTGCGCACTCGGCCCGTGACTGGCCGGCCGGTGGCATCGGGTCGTGTCACGGGCATGGCGAGCTGCTCGCTTCCTCGAAGAGGCCAATGGCGGTGAAGGGCGGTCCAAGCGTCAATACCTGTTCCAGGGTATCGATCGCTTGCTGAAGCTCTGGGCTCGGGGCCGGGAGGTCAAGCAGTTCGCTCGCCTCCTCCCTGTCGATGACGAACCCGTGCTCCGGGTAGGCGTTCACAAGGTGCCGGGCCATAGATTCGGGGTCTGGGTGCCACACTTTGAGAAGTCGGGTCGCGTAGTCCTCGGCGACCTTGAGCACCCGGGACCGCTGGGTGTAGTGGACGGTGTCGATCTTGTCGAACAGCGGCTTCATCATCTCGGCGGTGAAGTCCAGGACGTAGGGGAGGACGGTGTCGATCTTCTTCCCGGTCCGCTGGATGAAGAGAAACATCGCTTGGTCCGCCAGCTCCAATGCAACCGAGTTCAGCCGCTCCAACGCCTGAACCTCGTCGAGGGCGGATGACCACTCCTCTCGATCGGCGTCGAAGAGCTGCGCATCGAGAGGCCCGAGCTCAGCGTCACGGCCCATGTAGATCTCGTGGGTACCGAGTGCCAGGAGCGTCGCAGCGCTCTTAGCGATGCGGGGCACGACAACGCCGAAGGGGCCACAGTGCCGCCTGAACATCCTGGCGATTTGGTAGGCGGATTCGGCTTGGCCGCCGAGGGAGTCGACCACGAGAGCGACCCCGGAGGTGGATCCCCGCAACCGCCCCCTCTCGGCGAAGAACGCGTCCCGAACGTCTACGTCCAGATGAGCGTAGGGAGCGGGGCCGAGATGCGACTGAAGGAGCAGCCAAAGAGGTCGGTGAAGCTGCTCCTGGAGTTGTGCCAGGGCGTCGGCGAGGGATGTCGGAAGCACCTCGTCTGGTCCCGGATGGATGCTCGCGACATAGCCCGTAGCCGTAGGCGTGGGCTCCGGATCGGGCGCGTCAGGTCCAGGGCTCTCATCGACGTGAACCTCGACGTCGTCGGACTCGCTCAGTTCGATACGCGGCTGGCTCAACAACGTGCCTCTTCGACTAGGTCGGACCCAGCAGGGTAACGCCACCCCCCTCAGCGCCAAAATGAACGGCCATTCGTGCTCTTTTTGTGCTCTCACGGCCGAGGGGCGCCTCGCGGCACCCCTCCTGACCTGCTGTTTTGGTTCACGAAGTGTTGTGGAGGTGGCGGGAGTCGAACCCGCGTCTTCCGAGCTCTTGACAGGGCTTCTCCGAGCGCAGCCGGCGAGAGAATCTCGAGTGGTCACCGATCACCGGCCCTCGATGACCACCCCAGC
>Ga0070741_10011526_pt1 | contig 16308 bp, 14 predicted proteins | sample Coa_R1_4_FD_66440 | JGI IMG/M metagenome (GOLD analysis project Ga0070741, IMG submission 66440) | Surface soil microbial communities from Centralia Pennsylvania, which are recovering from an underground coalmine fire - Coalmine... | ecosystem: Environmental > Terrestrial > Soil > Unclassified ...
AGCCGCGCGTGATCGAGTCGCCGGAGACGCTCATCGAGTCGGCGAGCAGCGCGGCGCCGGCGGCGCGCGCGAAGAGGACGACGACGATCAATCCGACTCGCAGCTGGCCGACTCGCAGCAGGCCGACTCGCAGCATGGCGCCTCCTCGCATGGACAGGCAGGGGTATCACGCCTCCCTCCGGGAGCGTCAAGATGAAAAGCCGGCGCCGGCCGCCGCGCGCGGCTCACGCCTTCGCGTGACGTCCGCCGTCGGGGATGGGTACCGACGGCGCGGAGATCCAGGGCGCGCGCTTTCCGTATTGCCGATCCGCCGTCGTCGGCGCTAAGCGTGACGCCGAGGGGGATCGCCATGACCGTCACGGTCCGTCGTCCGTCGCTCGCGCTCGCTGCCATCGTGCTCCTCGCCCTGGGTGCCCGTCCGCTGTACGCGGGGTGCACGTCCAGCAAGGACGCGAACGCCGTCAAGAAGAGCATCGGCCGGGCGACCCGGTGCAACGACAAGAAGCTCCGGAAGGGGCCGGGCGCCACGTGCAGCCAGAGCGCGCCGCCGGCGTGCGCAGGTACGCTCGTGGCGGACGCCGTAGCCCTCGCGTACGGCGCGAACAACCCGCCGAGCGCTGGGGTCGACGGCCACGCGCTGAAGTTCCAGCTGAAATGCCAGAAGCAGATCGGGCGCGGGGTCTCGTTCTACGTCAGTACGAAGCTCGCCGGGCTCATCCGGGGGCAAGACCCCGCTACGCTCGAGACGAAGGCGCGCAAGCGACTCGACGCGATTCCGGATCGATGCGTCGTCGGCGTGGTGGACGGTGGGAGCGGCGTCCTGGTGCCCGCCGTCGGGCCCCAGTGCGGCGCGGCCGTCGGCGACGTGGGCAACGCGGTGCAGGTGACGGCGCTCCGCGACTGCCTCCACACGCTGCTCCAGGTCTGGGTCGATCGCTGGGGGCCGAACCCGCAGGCGCTCCGCCCGAACATCATCTTCATCCTGAGCGACGACCAGCGCTGGGACACGACCGACAACAAGCACTCGCCGGGCGGCGCGTTCATCATGCCGGGGTTGCGCGCCGAGCTCGCCGACCACGGCGTCGAGTTCACGCAGGCGTTCATGACGACGCCGCTCTGCTGCCCGAGCCGGTCGAGCATCCTGCGCGGCCAGTTCTCGCACCGGACCGGCGTCTACAAGAACGGCGGCAACAACGGCGGCGCCGACGACTTCGACGACAGCTCGTGCATCCCCATCTGGCTCCAGGCCGCCGGCTATCGGACGAGCCTCATCGGCAAGTACCTGAACGGCTACGCCGGGCTCTGGAACCACAACACGCAGCCGCCGTACGTGCCGCCCGGCTGGACCGAGTGGCGCGGCCTCCAGAAGGTTTCCTACTTCGACTACATCATGATCGAGCCCGACGGCATGGGCGGCTACCAGGCTGTCCAGTACGGTCACGCCGAGAGCGACTACCTGACCGACGTCATGCGCGAGAAGGCGAAGACGTTCATCAGCGACTCCGTGGCGGCGGGTGAGCCGTTCTTCCTCTACCTCGCCTTCAAGGCGCCGCACCTCCCGCAGGTCCCGGCGCCGCGGCACGACGGGAAGTTCCAGAACATCTCGCCGTGGCGGCCGCCGAGCTACAACGAGGCCGACGTCTCCGACAAGCCGACGTGGGTCCAGAACACGCCGCTCATGACCCCGGCGGACCAGGCCGACCTCGACCAGGTCCGCATCGACCAGCTCGAGATGCTCCAGGCGGTCGACGAGGCGATCGGCGGCAGCACGACCTACGGCATCACCGGGATCATGCAGCACATCCGGAACCTCGGCATCGCCGACAACACGATCGTCGTCTATTTCTCCGACAACGGCTGGCAGTGGGGCGAGCACCGCATGCGCGCGAAGAACAAGCCGTACGAGGAATCGATCCGCGCGCCGATGTTCGTCTACTACCCGAAGCTCGCGCCGCTGCCGCGGAAGGAGTCGCGCTTCGCCCTCAACATCGATCTCGCGTCGACGTTCGCCGAGCTCGCCGGCGCCGGCGTCCCGATCTTCGAGGACGGGTCGAGCCTCCTCCACGTGGTCGACGACACGCAGCCGACGTGGCGCACGGACTTCCTGACCGAGGGCTGGCCCGGCGGCCACCCGTGGGCGACCGTTCGCGAGGCGCAGTGGAAGTACACGGAGATCCCGAACACGCCGGGCGACCCGAACACGACCTTCCAGCTCGAGCTGTACGACCTGCTGAACGACCCCTACGAGCTGACGAACGTCGCGAGCGATCCGCAGCACGCCGTCCGGATCACACAGATGGCGGCGCGTCTCCGCCAGCTCCGCCAGAACTGGCCGATCGACTCGGACCCGAACGGACCCGATCCCGACGAGGACGACTGACGCGACGGTCGTGAAATCGTGACGATTGCACGCGGCGCGGTCCTTCGGTTACCCGGAGGACCACGCCCGTGTCCGACGAGTCTCTCTTCGCGCGTGAAACCGCCGTCATCCGCGACCCCGCCCGCGCGGGTCGCTGGCGCGCGGAGCTGAGCGCCGGCTGGACCGCGCCGACGCTGCCGCAGGGCGGTCTCGCGACCGCCGTCGCCGCGCGCGCGATGCGCGAAGAGCTCGCGGCGCCCGAGCAGGCGCTCCGCTCCGTGACGACGGTGTTCGCGGCGCCCGTCGCGGCGGGCGCGGTCGACGTCGACGTCCGCGTCCTCCGGCGCGGCCGCTCGCTGTCACAGGTGACGGCGTCCACGCGGAGCGTGGACGAAGACGTCGGCCACACGTCGGTCGCCGTCTTCGGAAGCGCTCGCCCGGGCTTCGAGTTCACGGACGTGACGCCGCCGTCGGTCCCGCCGCCCGACGCGTGTCCGTCGTTCCGCGACGAGCCGCCGCCGGGGTTCGAGCGGCGCATGCGCTTCCCGTACTGGGATCACGTCGAGGGGCGCGTCGCGCTCGGCCACGCCCCGTGGGAGGAATGGGTGCCGACGTCGTCCGATCGCGCGTACTGGTATCGGTTCGACGAGCCGCCGACCGTCGCTGGCGGTCTCCTCGATCCGCTCGCCGTCGTGACCTTGTGCGACACGATGCCGGGCGCGATCGGCGAGCGGATGGGTCCGGGGTTGCCGTTCTGGCTTCCGCCGAGCGCCGACCTGACGATCCATCTCCTCGGCGACGCCGGCCCCGGGTGGCTGCTGTCGCACAACCGCGCGCGCTGGGCGGGTGAGGGGTACGCGTCGGTCGAGATGATGCTGTGGGATCCCGACCGCGGGCTCGTGGCGTACGCGACGCAGATGATGCTGTTCGTCTTTCCCGACGGGCCGCCGGCGACGGCGCAGCGTCGCCCGCGGGCGTAGAACCGCAGCGTCGGGGAACGGGTCGCGGGGCGCGGGGTCCCCCCGCTCGCCTTCGCTTCGCCGGCGAATACCTCCTCGTACAACCGCGAACGACACGGGCGCCGGCTCAGAGGCGGCGCTCGGGGGGACCCCGCGCCCCGCGACCCGTGCGCGCGTCGCGTGTCCCTCGCGCGCGGTCGACCGGCTAGGGTTGACGGCCCCTCGGGCACGCGCGAAAGGAGGGCGCGATGCGAGCGAACGACCTGTCATGACGCTTGCGGGGGCACGGGTGCTCGTGACGGGTGCGTCGTCGGGGATCGGAGCCGCGCTCGCGCCGATGCTCGCCGCGCGCGGCGCGACCGTCGGCCTCGTCGCGCGGCGGCGCGATCGGCTGGAGCAGGTGCTGGTCGAATGCCGCCGGCACGCGCCGGCGTCGCGGATGTTCGTCGCGGATCTCGCGGACCTCGAGCGCGCGGAGGCGGTCGCGCGCGAGGCGTGGGACGCGTTCGACGGGCTCGACGTGATCGTGAACAACGCGGCGATCGCGAAGCGGAAGCGCGTCACCGACCTCACGCCGGCGGAGATCGCACACGTGATGGACGTGAACTTTCATTCCCCCGTCCGCATGGGACTTGTCCTCCTCCCGCGGATGCGGGCGCGCAGATCGGGGATGATCGTCAACGTCTCCAGCACGGGCGGGCGGCTCGGGATCGTCCACGAGGCCGCATACTGCGCCGCCAAGTTCGCGCTCTGCGGGTGGAGCGAGGTGATGGCGATCGACCTCGCCGAGAGCGGCGTTCAGGTGAAGCTCGTCCTTCCCGGGCCGATCGCGACCGAGATCTGGGAGCCGAAGGACGGCGATCTGCCGCCCGTCTACCAGGGACCGTTCGTGCCGGCCGACGAGTGCGCGGCGGCGATCGTCGCCGCGATCGAGAGCCCGGGCTTCGAGCACTACGTCCCGGCGACCATCCCGGGCGGGCTCGAGCAGAAGACGCTCGTGATGGGCAAAACTACCGACGTCGACGCGTTCCTCGCGGCGATGAGTGACCTGGCGCGCGGATCAGGGCAGCTCTAGATGGCGCAGACAAAAGCCCGTGGCCCGGAGCGGTGGCTGCGCGGCTTGCTCGCGCGTGCGGGTAACCCGCTCAACTGGAGCCCGGCGGACAAGTCCCTGGTCGCCGCCCTCCTGCTCGTCCCCTTCGTCGCGTGGTACGCCGTGGTCTACTGGCTCGTCCTACGGCATCCAGACCTCGCACCGTACCTCGACCAAGAAGTCTTGCACCGCGCCTTTCGTTGGCAGGTCGTCTTCGTCGGTGCATGGCTCGCGATCGTCTTCTCGGCACTCTTCCTCCGCCGGTGGGCGCCGACGAGCCGGTTGATCGTCCACGCCGAGATCCAGCTCTATAGCGTGACCGCGTTGTTGGGGTCCTACGTCCTCGGTCACTACACCAGCCTGTACACGGGCGTAGCGGTCGTCGGCGGGTATACGGTCGCCTTCGTCCTCTTCGACCGCCGGGCCACGCTGCCTGGCCTCGCGTCGTTCCTCGTGGGGCTGCTCGGGATGACGCTCGCCGAGCAAGCCGGCCTCATCCCCTACGCCCCGCTACTGCGTGGCGAACCGTATGCCCACGGCCACCTTTCGGGCTGGTGGCTCGCCGGGCCCGGCGCCGTGGCGTTCGTCGGCCTGCTCGCCGTCGTCGCGCTCATCTACTACGTCGTCGAGCGCTGGCGGCAGCGGGAGGACGAGCTTGCGCGCGCCAACGACATCATCAGTCGCTATGTCGCGTCGCAGCTCGCCGAGCATATTCGGCTCGGCAACTATGGGGCTATCGACCGCCACGAGCGGCGGCGGCTGACGCTCTTCTTTTCCGACATCCGGGGATTCAGCGAGATTGCAGATCGGATCGAGCCCGAGGATCTGTCTCGCGTCCTGAACGAGTACTTCGCGGAGATGACTTTCATCGCCGACCGGTACGGAGCGACGATCGACAAGTTCATGGGGGACGGGATCATGATCTTCTTCGGCGCTCCAGAACCTGCCGACGACGCGGACCAGGCCATGCGCGCAGTCCGGATGGGTATCGACATGCAGACGCGCATGGGTGCGCTGCGCCAGAAGTGGGATCAGGAAGGCTTCGAGGAGCCGTTCACGATCCGCATCGGTATCAACACGGGCGTCGCGAGCGTCGGGAGCTTCGGTGCTCGCGGACGGTTGGATTACACCGCGATCGGTCGTCAAGTGAACCTCGCGGCGCGCCTGCAGGCGAGCTGCGAGCCCGGCGGTATCCTGATCAGCCATTCGACCTGGGCATTGGTCCGCGACGAGATCTCTTGCACCCCGAGAGGTGACCTCCACGTGAAGGGGTTTCATCGCCCGGTGAGCGTATACGACGTGACCGTGGGCGCAGACGGTAATCCGCAAGGGACGATGATGGTGGAGCGGCGGCGCGTCGAATCGGTGACCTCGAACTGATGGCGCAGCGCTCGCGCAGCGAGTTCGAGCCGATCAAGGTCGGCTGGCTCGGCGCCTGCCTCGACGGCGAGGGCGGCGGCTACGACAAGATCCACCGCATGGCGTTCGAGGAGGCGCAGGAGCGGGGCGTCCTGCCGCGGAAGGTCGAGCACGTGATCCGCGCGGAGAACGGTCTCCCGAACGGCTCCGCGAAGAACGCGATCGACGGCTACCGCTGGCTCGTCGACCAGGGGTGCCTCGTGATCGCCGGCGCGTACAGCTCCGACAACGCGATCGCGGTCGCGCCGTACGCGAACGAGGCGAAGGTCCCGCTGATCAGCTGGTGCGGCACGGAGCGGTACTCGGGCGAGTACTGCTTCCAGCTCGGCAACGGCGACTGCGGCGGCGACGCGGCGCTCATGGCGGCGTGGCTGAAGCGGAAGGGTTACGCCCGCATTGCCGTCCTGAACGAAGTGTCGCCGAACGGCGAGGAGTATTTCCGGTTCTTCCGGCAGGAGTGCCGGCGTCTCGGCTTGAGCGTCGGCGCGGTCGAGACCGTGACGCAGACGCCGGCGGACCTCGCCGGCAGCCTGCGCAATCTTCAGCGCGCCGACTGCGACGCGCTCGCGTACATGGGCTACGGGATGCTGCTCGCGCAGGGGCTCATGCGCCCGGCGCTCGAGAAGATCGGCTGGAACCCGCCGCGCATCATGACGACGGCGTTCATGTTCTACCTCGTCGGCTTCGAGCACTTCGAAGGCTGGGTCGGGATCGACCAGTTCTGTCCCGACAACCCGCTGGTCGAGCCGTTCCGCGCGGCGTTCGAGCGCCGCTACGGATCGCAGCCGCCGATGTGGCCGAACGCGATTCCGCTCCTCGCCTACGACACCGCCCGCGTGATGGCCGAGGCGCTCCACCGGGCGCCGATCCTGACGGGTCCCGGGGTGAAAGACGGCCTCGAGCGCATCCGGTTTTTCCCGTCGACGACCGGCGGTCCGCGGACGCACATCGCGTGCAGCCCCTACGACCACAAGATGTTCAAGGGCGACTGGCTGCTCTACGGCAAGGTCGAGGGCGGGAAGCTCGTGTTCGAGGGGCTCTTCGAGCCGCCCCTGGACGCTCGCTGATCTCCGAAGCGTTACCCGCCGGGAAGCACCGGCGGCGCCGGCGACAATATCTGCCCGCCGTCGGGCGGAATCCTCGGCACGGGTCTGGTGCTCGTCGTCGTGAGCGTGCTCGTCGTTCCCGTCGTGGTGGTCGTCGTCGACGGCGGCTCGAGCTCGCCCTGGATGTGTATGCGCGTCCGCCGGATCGCGAGCGTACCGGCGAGCCGCGTGCAATCCTTCGTCAGGACGGCGACGAGTCGCACGGGACCGCCGGAGGCGCAGTGGCGCCATTGCACGCGCACCTTCGTGCCGCGGCGAACACGAAACTGCCGACCCCTTCGCGGAACGTCACACGTGCCCGGGATCGTGACGAGGCCGCCGACGTCGATCGCGATCACCGTGCCGCCACCCGAGACCAGGTAGCGCCGCCCCGGACATCGCGGAGCGCGCGCGGCTTCGGCCGCCGTCACCGCGAGCAGCAGGAGCACGCACCCGAGCCGGAGCCGCATGAAGTGACGATGCTGCGCCGCGCGGGCCGGTCAATGCCCGGAACGAGGCATGCCTCGACCGCCGGCTCTCGGACGGAGTAGTCTCCGCGCCGGTCGCCATGGCGCTCCACGCCCACGTCACCCGGGAAATCGACGAGAGCCCCCAGGGACCCGCCGTCGGTGCGTTCTTCGACGTCGACGGGACGCTCATCGCCGGCTTCTCCGCCGTCGCCTTCCTCCGCGACCGGCTCTTCGGCGGACAGATGAGCGCGCGCGATCTCGCCGACGCGGTCCGCAGCACGGTGAGCTTCCAGCTCGGAGGGCTCGGATTCTCGGGGCTCATCGCCGCGACCGCCGCCTGGCTCCGCGACGTGCCGGAGCGCGAGCTCGAGGAGCTCGCCGAGCGCATCTTCACGAAGGCGATCGCGGCGGCGATCTACCCCGAGTCGCGCGCCGTCGTGCAGGCGCACCGCCGCCGCGGGCACACGCTCGCGCTCGTCTCGTCGGCGACCCGCTACCAGATCGAGCCGCTCGCGCGCGAGCTCGAGATCCCGCACGTCCTCTGCACGCGGCTCGAGGTCGAGGACGGACGCCTCACCGGACGCCACCTCTGGCCGACGTGCTACGGCGGCGGCAAGGCGCTCGCGGCGCGCGCGCTCGCGCGCGAGAAGGGCTGCGAGCTCGGGCAGAGCTTCTTCTACACCGACAGCGACGAGGACCTCCCGTTGCTCGAAGCGGTCGGCCGGCCGCGGCCGACGAACCCGAATCGGCGCCTCACGGCGATCGCCGCGCGGCGCGGCTGGCCGATCCGCCGCTTCACGGGTCGCGGCACGCCGAGCATCGCGGAGATGATCCGCTCGTCGGCGGCGATCGCGAGCGTCGTACCGGCGTTCGCGCTCGGTGTAGTCCCCGGGCTCCTCGCCCGAAGCCGGCGCGACATGGTGAACTTCGCGATGACGGCCTGGGGCGAGGTGGCGACGTTTCTCGCCGGCGTCGAGCTCGCCGTCCACGGGGAGGAGTACGTCTGGTCGCACCGTCCGGCCGTGTTCATCTTCAACCACCAGAGCGCGGTCGACATGCTGCTCCTCTGCAAGCTCCTCCGCCGCGACTTCGTCGGCGTCGCGAAGAAGGAGGCGCGGAAGAACCCGATCTTCGGTCCCGCGTTCGCACTCGCGCGCACCGTCTTCATCGACCGGGCGAACCGCGAGAAGGCGATCGAGGCGCTCGGCCCGGCGATCGCGATGCTCCGCGAAGGGACCTCGCTCGTGATCGCGCCCGAAGGGACGCGGAGCCCGACGCCCCGCCTCGGCCAGTTCAAGAAGGGCGCGTTCCATCTGGCGATGGCCGCGGGCGTCCCGATCGTGCCGATCGTCTTCCGGAACGCGCTCGACGCGCTTCCGAAGCATGGTCTCGTCATCCGGCCGGCGCGCGTCGAAGCCGTCGTGCATGCGCCGATCGCGACGGACGGATGGACCGCGGCGACGCTCGACGCGCGCATCGCGGAGGTGCGCCAGCTGTATCTCGACACGCTCGACGCGTGAGCGGAGGATCCCCATGTCCGGTCGTCTCGAAGGAAAGGTCACCGTCATCACCGGCGCGGCGTCCGGCATCGGCGCCGCGACCGCGCGGCGGTTTCGCCGCGAGGGCGCGAAGCTTCTCCTCGCCGACGTGAACGAGGCCGGCGGCGCGGCGATCGCCGAAGAGCTCGGCGGGACGGCGGCGGCGGTCGCGTTCCGCGCGGTCGACGTGACCGACGTGGCCGCCGTCGAGCGGCTCATGGCGACCGCGGTCGAGCTCTACGGACGGCTCGACGTCGTCTTCAACAACGCCGGCATCGGGGTCTACGGGAAGACGCCCGACCTCGATCCCGCGGTCTGGCACCACGTGATCGCCGTCGACCTGCATTCCGTCTTCTACGGCTGCCGTGCCGCCATCCCGCTGCTCCGACGGAGCGGCGGCGGGGCCATCATCAACACGGCGTCGATCTCGGGCCTCTTCGGCGACTACGGCCTCGCGGCGTACTCCGCGGCGAAGGGCGCCGTCGCGAACTACACCCGGACGCTCGCGGTCGACCACGCGCGCGAGAACATCCGCGTGAACTCCGTCTGCCCGGGGCCGATCGACACGGCCCTCACGGGGCCGCTGCTCTCGCTACCCGCCGTGGTCGAGGAGTACCAGAAGCTGATCCCGATGGGACGCGTCGGCCGCCCGGAGGAGGTCGCGTCGGTCGTCGCGTTCCTCGCCTCGGACGACGCGTCGTACGTGACCGGCGCGGCGATCGTCGTCGACGGCGGCCTCACGGCGGTGACCGGACAACCGAACTTCACTCGCATCATCGGCGAGTGAGAAGGAGGACACGATGTCGGAAGTGAAGGTGAGCGAATCGATCGCCGCTCCGGCGGCGAAGGTGTGGGCGTTGCTCGGCGACTTCGGCGGCGTCGCGAAGTGGGGCGGTGCGATGCTCCAGACCTGCACGGTCGAAGGATCCGGCGTCGGCGCGGTCCGGACGATCGGGCTCGCGGGCGGCGGGTCGATCCAGGAGCGCTGCGAGGGGTACGACGAAGCGGGCCGCGCGCTCACGTACTCGATCGTCGGGAAGAGCCCGATCCCGATCCGGAACTACGTGTCGACCTGCCGCGTCGTCGAGGTCGGTCCGAAGGAATCGCGCGTCGACTGGGAAGGGCGATTCGAGCCCGACGGCGTGACCGAGGAACAAGCGCAGCAGATGATCCGCGGAATCTACGCCGGCGGCATCGCGGCCGTCCGGAAGCTGCTCACCTGAGCCGCAGCTGAAAAAGCGCGGGAGGAAGGCAGCCCGTGGCCGCCTTCCTCCCGCTTGCGCCGCGCGATCACCCGAGGGAGGGAATCACGGATTCGGCGCGGCGTCGGGCGTCATGCAGGCATCGAACTCGGCGGCGCACTTGTCCGCGGCTGCCGAGACGCTGGCCACGCACGTCGCGAAGGCGTTGACGTCGCGAACGAGGCGATGGCAGGCGACCGCGGAGCTCCGCACGTCGGCGCTGCAGTCGGAAAGGTCGGGCCCGCACGTCGACGGGACGGCCCGGAGCGCCGCGGCGTCCGTACCTCCGCCGCACGCGGCGCGATGGGTATCGAGGTCGGTGCGATACGCGTCCTGCGCCGCGCCCCGATCGTCCATGCAGTCCCTGATGCACTGCCTCGCCGTCGCGAGGGTCTCGAGGCAGGCGGAGCGGCAGCGCCGATAGTCGAGGGCGGTCACCGTCCGCTGCGCCATGTACAGCCGGTACGCGCCGCTCTGGCACGTCGCCGCGGTCAGCTGGGCGCCGGCCGGTGCCGCGCCGAGCGCCGCCGTCGCGAGCACGGTTCCGAGAACCGCATTCTTGATCGAGGTCCGAGTCGTCTGGTTCGTCATGTCGTGTTCCCTCCTTGCGTGTCGAGAGAGCAACGGAGGTGCCACGATCGCGCACGACGCGAGCGAGGCGAAAAGCATGAGAATTCCGTGCGGACGACTCGTCCCCGCGCGGTGCGGTGCCAACTCGAGCGCGCGCCGCGCGCGCGGCGATGCCAACTCCGCGTAGCAGGCCGGGAGCGCCACCGGTCGCCCCGGCCCCGCGTTGCACGTCGACGGCCGCCCAGCTGCCAACTATACATACGGGCGGCCGAAGGGCCGGACGATGGGCGCCAAGCCGAACCCGAAACGCAAAGCCGCGCTGCTCGGGGCGTTCGTCGCGTACGTCCTGAAGAACGGCCTCTCCGACCTGTCGCTTCGTCCGGCCGCGGCCGCGCTCCGGACGAGCCCCCGGATGCTCCTGTATCACTTCGGGTCGAAGGAGGACCTGATCGTCGCCGCGATCGCCGAGGCGCGCACGCGAGAGCTCCAGCTCTTCGCGCGCGCGGCCCAGAAGTGGGGCGAGACGTCGCCCGTGCAGGCCTTCCGGCGCATCTGGGGCTTCTACACCGCGCCGTCGCGCCGGCCGTACCTCCGCTTCTTCTTCGAGGTCTATGGGCTCGCACTCCAGAATCCCGACAAGTATCCCGAGTTCCTCCGCACGGTGGGATCCGATTTCCTCGGCTACACGGCGTCCGCGCTCGTCGCGAACGGGATCTCCGAGCGCCACGCTGCACCGCTCGCGTCGCTGCACATCGCGAGCATCCGCGGGCTGCTGATGGACCTGATGACGACCGGCGACCGGGCGCGCGTCGATGCGGCCGCCCAAATGGTCGCCGACTCGCTGGACGCCGAGCTTCGGCTGGCGCGTGCGCGGCGCGACCGGCGATCCGGAAGGGCGACCCCGCGGACCGCCGCGCGGGGACGCCGCCGGCGGACGCGCGCGGTCAGAAGCTCTCTTTGAACGGCCGCACGTCGAGCTCGTGCGTCCACGCGCTCGGGTCCTGATGGGCGAGGAACCAGAACGCGTCGGCGATCGCCGACGGCTTCAGCAGGTCTTCGTCCGCCAGCTGCGGCAGGAACTGGCGCACGACCGGCATGTCGATCGCGCCGTCGACGTTCACGTAGGCGACGTGCACGCCCTGCGGCTGGAGATCGCGCGCCATCACCTGCGCGAGCCCGCGCACGGCGAACTTCGCCGGTCCGAACGCCGCCGACGAGGCGCCGGGCTTGACGCCGGCCGTTGCCCCCGTGATGAGCACCGCGCCGCTCCGGCGGGCGAGCATGTCGGGAACGACGGCCCGGGCCCAGAGGAAGGCGCCGAATGCGTGCACGCGCCAGGTCGCCTCGAACTCCTCCGGCGACGTGTTCACGAGCGTTCCGAAGGGCCGCCGCCCGCCGTTGTAGATGAGCACGTCTGCCGGTGCGAGCGTGGTCCGGATGCGCTCGTACGCCGATGCGACGTCGTCCGGCTTCGTCGCATCGCTCTCGATCGCGACCGCGACCCCACCCGACGCCTGGATCTCCGACGCGAGCGGCGCCGTGACCCCGGTGCTCCGCGCCACCAGCGCGACGCGATAGCCATCCGCGAAGCGCCGCCCGAGCGCGGCGCCGAGCCCCGCGCCGACGCCGACCACGATCGCGACCCGCTTCTCGTCCGTCTCGCGCGTCATTGCATCTGGCAGTCGAGGAACTTCGAGTCCGCGACCGGTCCGATGAGCAGCCGCTTGTCCCGCGCGGCCGCGACGCTCGAAGCGGACAGCTGGTCGCCGAGGTCGAGGAAGACCTCCTGGACGTCGTACGTCCCGTCGGCGGCTGGCACGAGGTGCAGGACCTGCGACGGAGCACGTGGGATCCCACCGTTCATGTAGCGGACGACGGTCAGCAGCTTCGGATGCGCCCCGATCCAGAGGGTACCGTCGCTCGCGACCTCGACGTTGTCGGCGCCGGTACCGAGCGGGACTTCACGGCGGAACGTCAGCGCGCCCGATGCCGGATCGCGGTCGTACGTCAGCATGGAGAGCCCGATCGTCGACATCACGTACACGGTCTTCCCGTCGCGGCTCGCGTTGATGCCGTTGGCGAGCCGGATGCCGCCGGCGACCTCGCGAAAGCGCGCGCCGTCCCACAGGACGACGTTCGCCCACGGCCGGCGGAGATAGTCCTCGACGGTGTGCATCAGGCCCTCGCGATAGTGGTGGTCGTTCGTGACGTAGACCTGCGTCGGCGTCACCACGACGAGGTCGTTCGGCGAGACGAGCAGTGGATCGGAGAGCGTCGTCCGATGGAGGAAGCCGCGGTCGCCGATGTCGTACACCTCGATCGCATGCTTCCCGCCCGCATGGTTGATGACGAACAGCGTGCTCGTCCCGTCGGGAGCGACGAGGAGGCTCAGCCCGTGGGGACAGAAGTCCGCGTCGGCGCGTGGCGTGAGATTCACCGGCTGCGGCGCCGCGGCGTTCAGGTCGTAGGCGTAGAGCGCTCCGTGCCCGGGTTGCCCGGCGAACACCGCGCGACGGTCGCACGCGGAGATGTACGCGACACCCGTCCGCGGATGGATCGTCAGATCCTCGCCGCCGACGACGCCCGGGACCTGGGTGCACGTGCCCGCGAAGTGCGGCGTTAGCGTCTTGAACTCACCCGCGGCGTTGCCGAGCCAGAGGAACCAGCCGCCCACGACGACGACCGCGATCACCAGTACGATGAGGAGGCGTCGCAACATCGTCGCTACCAGGCCTCACCGAACGGTCGGACCTCGACGTTGAACGACCACGCCGACCGCGGTTGGTGGACGACGTGCCAGATCTCCTCGGCGATGTCAGCCGGCTTGCAGAAGAACTCGTCGGGCTTGTCGCTCTGCATCCGGCGCGTCCATTCGAGGTCGATCACGGCGTCGATCACGACGTACGCGACGTGGACGCCCTTCGGCCCGAGGAAGCGCGCCATCGACTCGGCGAGGATGCGCTGCGCCGCCTTCGTCGGCGCGAAGGCCGCGAAGGTCGCCTTCCCGCGGATCGCCGACGTGTTGCCGGTCGCGACGATTGCCCCCGTGCCCGCGTCGATCATCGCCGGCGCGAGCCGGCGGGCGAGGTGGAGGAGTCCCATCACGTTCGTCTGGAAGTTCGCGTCGAGAACGGCGGGGTCGACGTCGAGGAAGTTGCCGAACCAGCCGCCGACGGCGTTGTGGACGAGCACCGCGGGATCGCCGAGCTGCGTGCGCACCGTCGCGACGGCGGCGTCGACCTGGCGCTCGTCGGCGACGTCGCAGACGACCCCGAGTGTCCCGGGGATCTCGCGCTCGAACCCCTCGAGCCGCTCGCGATTCCGCGCCAGCATGGCGACGCGATGGCCGCCGCGCGCGAACCGCTCGACGATCGCGCGTCCGGTCCCCGGTCCGACGCCCGAGACGAGCGCGATCGGTGTGGTCATCCGCAGGCGGGCTCCCTTCCGTCGAGATCCGGCACGATCTGTACGGAAAGGACCAGCTGACGCAATAACGTCGGCCGTGCGCCGTCGCTAGGGTGTCTTCCCCATGAACTTGTCGATGCCGTTCCGGTACCCGCGGGGCGGCGAGTACGCGGCGCCCCAGCAGGTGCCGGTCGCCGTGTTCCGGAGCTGCGCGGTGATCGTCCCGGAGATCGGCAGCGGGCAGATGCAGCCGTTTTCCGGGATGCCGAGGTCGATGCCCTCGCCTTTGATCACGATCCGGACCGCGCCGGCGGATCGCGCGAGGCTCACGGTTCCGACGCCCGACGGCGTGAGCTGGCGGTCGTCGTAGCGGAAGCCCGTCCCCGCGCCGGTCCAGCACGGACGGCTGTCGCACGACTGGGCCGGGGGCGCCGCGACGTTCATGACGAGGCCGTGCGCGTCGTAGACGCAGAGCGCGTAGCCGGCGCTGACGAGCGGATCACCGAAGTCGGTCGCATCGGCATCCGCACCGTGCCACTTCCAGATGAGCTTGTTGTGCGCGGCGAAGATCGTGTGGTCCTGCGAGAGGCGGAGCGACGAGATGCTCGGCGCGAGGCAGCCGCCGTCCGGCGCCGGTGGGCATTCGAACCGGCACGTCGACGAGCAGCCGTCGCCGTCCGCGAGGTTGCCGTCGTCGCAGTGCTCGCCGGCGCCGAGGACGCCGTTCCCGCACGGATCGAACACGTAGACGACCCCGGGGCTCGTCCCGCGCCGCTGCTCCGTGAGCGCGGCGACGACGATCCGGTCGCCGGCGACGCCGACGCTGCCGCCGAACGTCTTACCCGCGGTGAACGTTGTCGGGTTCCCGGGACGGATGACCTGCAGGAGCGCGCCCGACGTCGGATCGAAGCGGTAGACGGCGCCGGCCCCGTTCAGCTCCCGCGGCGCGCCGATCAGCACGTCGCTGCCGACCGCCGCCAGCGTCGTGCCGAACTCGAAGGGATAGTCGTCTTCCGCGGAATGGAACGTCCGGAGGAGGCTCCCCGTCGCGGCGTCGAACAGGTACACGGCGCCGCCGTGGACCTCGCCGTCGTCGTCGGTGAGCACGAGCTTCCCCGGGTTGCCGACGAGGACGCGATCCGTGCCGACGCCGAGCACGACGCCGAACTGATCGTCCGACCCCGGCTCGGGATTCGCGAACGTCTGCTTCAGCGTCCCGGTCGTACCGTCGAAGAGATACGCCGACGCGGACGACGCACCGACGAGGACGTCGGTCCCGACGGCGCCGACCGACCAGCCGCCGTTCACGGCCGTGAACGTGTGGAGGACGGCGCCGGTGGTCCCGTCGAAGAGGTACGCGCGTCCACCACCGGGCGCGCCGACGAGGACGTTCGAGCCGACGGTGGCGAGCGCCCAGCCGAACGACTGGTTCGCGCCCGGGTCGGCGAACGTTCGCAGGACCGCGCCGGTCGCGGCGTCGAACAAGTAGACCGCGCCGCTGGTCGCGCCGCCGGGCCCCCCATGCAGCGCGCTCACGAGGACGTTTGCGCCGAGGGCGCCGACCGCGTGACCGAATCCGTCGCTCGCGGCGGGCGTCGGCGCCGTGAGCGTGCGGAGGAGCGCGCCGGAGAGGCGGTCGAAGAGATACGCGGCGCCCGGCGCCGTCGTCGCCGACGGCGCGCCGACGATCACGTCGCCGCCGACGCCGCCGACGCTCGCGCCGAACTGTCTGTCCGTCGCCGGATTCAGCAGCGTGAGCGCCGGCGTGTACGTCGCCGCATCTGCAAGCCGGGCGCCGCAGAGCGTCGCCGCGAGAAGGAGGAAGGTCAGACGGCCGGAAGCCACGCGCATGAAGACCTCCTGTCGACCGATGTCGCGCCACCTCTAATCGGCGTGGCGGACGGCCGTCAATAAAAATCGGCGGCCGGGTCAGGTCTTCTTGCTGGCCTGGACGGCTTCCCAGAACCACTTCGCCTGCTTGTGCCAGACGTCCGCGAGCAGCTTCGGCACCCGGATCGTCTTGCTGGCGAAGTTCTCGAACTCCGGTCCGTTGTAGAACGCGCGCGCCTCTTTGCCGCCGAACGAATCGGTCAGGTGGAAGCGCTTGAAGTCGGCGTTTCCGCGGCCGGTGTCGACGACGGTGAAATGCGGGAACTGCCCGCCGGCCGG
>Ga0070741_10011528_pt1 | contig 16306 bp, 14 predicted proteins | sample Coa_R1_4_FD_66440 | JGI IMG/M metagenome (GOLD analysis project Ga0070741, IMG submission 66440) | Surface soil microbial communities from Centralia Pennsylvania, which are recovering from an underground coalmine fire - Coalmine... | ecosystem: Environmental > Terrestrial > Soil > Unclassified ...
CCACGCCTCGGCGCAATCGGCGCGTACCGCCGCCAACAGTCGGTGCGTGAGCATCGCTACGCTCACGCGGACTCTCCCAAGAACTCGGCGAACGCCGGCGCGTCGACGGAGAGCGGCGCACCGCCGATGGTCCCGCGCAGCGAAATTCGGCCGGCCACTTCGTGGATCGCGGTCGTTCCGAGATCGGTGTCGCGCGGGATCAGCACGCGGCCGAAGTCGGCGGCGGTGAGCTCGCCGGCCACCTGGTCGCCGTCGCTCGAGGCCGCGAAGCGCAGCACCGCCGGGACGTCGGCCGCAACTCCCGGTGCCAGCAGCGACAGCGCGCGCGGCACGCGCAACGAACCGTCGAGGCGCAATAGTCCTTCGGCACCACACGTCAGCTCGCGATCGCGAAACACTCGCCGCCGGTGACCACGGTGCCAAAGCAGCAGGCCCTGCGAGACGCAGTGTGCGCGCGCACGATCGAGGATGCGCACGAACACCACGCTCCACGGCTGCGCGTCGCCGGCGCCAAGCGAGCAGCCCCACTCCCACGCGAGATCGCTCCCGCGGAAGCTGCCCCAATTATGATCGTGATACGCCGCCGCGCCGTCGAGGTTCAAAGTCTCGGCGCCCCAGCGTATGGTCCCCAACGCGGTGAGGCGCGGCACGACCACCCAGTGGATCGCGCCGCCCTCGTCGAAGCCGGAGTTGTGCACGAGGTACGGCATCGAGCGCGGCGTGAAGGTCAACGCCACCGCGAGCGGGCGGCGGCGGCACGCCGCGCGAAGGTGGAACGCGCCGTCGAAGTCGAGCGACGCTTCGTCGAGAACGAGGCGGATGCGGCCCGCGCCCGCGTGGACGCGCTCGGGCGGCACGTCGTCGACGTCGCCCTCCCACTCTGTCGAGCCGCCGCCCGTACGTCGCGCCAACAGCAGCAACTGGCCGGTGAGCGCGCCGCGTCCCTCGCCGGCGGGCCGCCGCAGGCTGAAGTTCACGATCAGCTCGACTGCGCCGGCGTGCACCACGAAGTGGAGCCACTCGCGTTGCATGCGGCCCGGGGCGTCGCATGCGATGGACGACCGCAGATAGTCGACCCGCTCGATGAGCTGCGCGCAGCCGAGCTCGAACGCCGCCTCGCTCATCGCAGCAGCGATCCCAACGCGCGCGCGGGCAGCGGCGCGACGGAGCAGACCGGCGGAGCGTCGCGCGTGAGTAGCGACTCCAGCTGCGCGGTCACCGACAAGGCGCCGAGCAAGGCCAGCACCTTCTGATCCGGAGCGCCGGCCTCGCCGGAGGCGACGGCCACGGGCGGCGCCAACTCGGCCAGCAGCGCGCGCGTTCTCCGGGCCGCGGCGAGCACGCCGAGAGCCAGCGCGAGGACGGAGTCACGGTCGCCGAACTGCGCGCGCGCCGCCAGCACGGCGTCAGCGCTCATCGCGCGATCCTACGCCAAAGGCCGCCGCTTCGGTCAGCGTCGCAGTCCATGCGTCCAAGTCGCCACGGCTCACGGCCTGCGCAACCAGATCGATGAGCTGGCTCGGCAGCGCGTCGCCGTCGCCGTCGTCGTCGAGCACGTTCAGTGTGGCGGCCTCCCAGAGCGGTCGGCAGCGACGCAGCGTCTCCGACGCGTCCAGCCGCGCACGCCACACGCGCCCTTCGTCGGTCTCGGCGAAGCGACGTCCCTCGGCGACGAGCGCGCGGTGGGCGGCCTGCGCCGCCGCCGGGTGCTTGAAGAGGAGCCGCTGGACCCAGGCGATCAATCGCGCGGCCGCGTCGTCGTCAGGCGGTGCTGCGAGCAGTACGATGCGAGGTTCGCGCTCCACGCTACGGCTCCACAATCAGCACCAATTCGATGCGGCCGACGATCACCTCGTCGAGCACCACGTCAGCGACCGCCTGAAAGGTCTCGGTCTCGCACTCGGCGTTCGCTGGCGGCGACGGAGTCCACTCCTGGGTCAAACTCAACCGCTGGTCGGTGTGCGCGCCGATCTGCGCGTCGACGCCGCACGCGTTCGGCGGCGTGACGGCGATGGTCGGCCGCACCGGCACGTTGACCGTTGCTCCGTCGGCGCGGCGCCAGTTCCCGCGTCCGTCGAATCGCACGCTGCGCTTCGTCTGAACGGCGTTGTAGATGTAGCAGGTCCAAATGGGCGGCGACCACCTGCTGCGCTGGCGCTTACACGTTAGCCGCGTCGGCGGCATTCGATCGCGCGGTAACACGGCCGCGCCGGCGCGACGCGCCCGGTCGAGCCAGAAGTCCGCCTGCTTGTGCCCGAGCGTGAGGAGCTGACTCGCGAGCTGCATTTGCAGCCGCAGCGCCTCGTACACGATCTCGCCCGGCCGCTGGCGAGGCGCATCAGCGACGCTGCTACCCTCGGCGCCGGCCAGCGGCGTGCCGTCGAACTCTTCGCGAAGAGCCTTCGCGCGTTGGGTCAGCTCGAGCGCATCGGCCGCCGCTTGCAGGGAGACGGCGCGCAGCGCTTCGAGAAAGCTATCAGGAGGCGGCTGCTTCGGGTCCTGGGGCATGGGCGATCTCCATCGGCGACTAGTGATCCCGCTGGCGCACGAACTCGATCAGGTCGAATAAGAAGTCACGGTGGCGCGACAGCCGCAGCCACGCGTCACAGCCCGCGAGCGCGGTGCGCGCCTCATCGGCGTAGCGCGTGGCGACCGACTGCGCATGGTCGAGGCTGCCGGCGCGATCGATCAGCGCCGCAAGGAAGCGCACCTCGTCAGCGCGTTTGTTCTCGTCGAGGAGCGTCGACTCCAGCGCCGCGCGCGCGGTCCCGGCGAGCGCGCCCTCGCTGCTGAGGCGCGCCAACAGCGCGGCCACCGCGTGCTGCTTCGGTGTCGGGCGCGGTTTGGCCAGGATGGCGGCGGCGCGCGCCCGCTCGTCATCGTCGGCGGCGGTGAGCGCATGCGACAACGCCAGCGAGCGCTTGCCCTCCCATAGATCGTCCAGCGCGTCCTTGCCCCAACGCGCGCCGTGGCGGAGGTTGAGCACGTCGTCGCGGATCTGGAACGCGACCCCGATCCGGCGCGCGAACAGAGTCAGCGGCGCCATTGCCTCCGGCGCTGCTCCCGCGATCACCGCTCCGATCTCCACCGGCGCGACGAAGCTGTAGGCGGCGGTCTTCTTCTCGACGAGGTTGACGTAGTCGCGCTCCGGCGGTGCGACCATCGCGCTGCGTATCCAGTCGAGCTCGATGGCCTGGCCTTCGACCGTCTCGCGCGACATCTTCGCGATCGCGTCGAGCACGCGCAGCGTCTTGCCGAGCCCGATGAGCCGGGCGTTGGCCACGAGCGGCGCGAACGCGAGCGCGAACATCGCGTCGCCCGCGTTGACCGCCATCGGCACGCCATAGATCGAATGGAGCGCGGGCGCGTCGCGGCGCAGGAGCGACCCGTCTTCGACATCGTCATGGACCAAGAAGGCGTTGTGGTAGAGCTCGAGGACGGCCGCCGTCGGCAGCGCCGCGGCCAGCGTGCCGCCGAGCGCGCGGCAGGTCGCCAGGCAGATCGCCGGTCGCAGCCCCTTGCCCGGCTTGAGCGCGTGCGCGCGGATCGGATCGTAGAGCGCCTCGCGCAGCGGCGAGTCGGCGGGCACAATGCGCAGCAGCTCCTCGGCGACCGGCGCGCGGTACTCGTCGAGCGCGCGCTCGACCCGCTCCGCTGCCGGCACCGCGGCCGATGAAATCGCGTTCAGCACGGGCCCGCGAACAGCCAGTCGAGCTGCGTCATGACCGTGTTGCGCAGCCCGAAGCGGATGGCTGCGTCGCGCGCGGCGCACGCGATTCGATCGGCCGCCCCGCTTGTATGCGAGACGATCCACGACATACGAGTGATCTCAGCCGTCCGCGAGAAGCGCCGCTGCTCGTACGCACGGAACGCGGCCGCGAAGTCGGGCTCGCCGCGCACACATTCGGCGAGCGACCACGCGCTCTCGATCGCCTGGCAGGCTCCCTGACCGAGATCGGGCGTCATCGCGTGGGCGGCGTCGCCGAGCAGCGTGATCGGACCGGTACCCCAAGGCAGTGACGGCGCGCGATCGCGCATGGGCGTGCGCACGAGATCGGTCGTGTCGGTAAGTCGGATCAGCTCGGGGATTGGGTCGTGCCAGTCGCGATAGAGCGACGCCAGTTCGGCGAGCGTACGCGGCGCGTGACGGTCCGTGCGCAGCGTGGCGTACCAGAACGCACGCCCGTCTCCCAGGCGCGTGTACCAGAAGCGCTGCCCCGCGCCGATGCTGGCCACCGTCGAGCCGCCAGTGACGTCGTCGGGACAAGCGGTGGTGGTGCCGACCCACAGCTCCTGTTGCGCGTGACGCAGCGGCTGCTCGGCCCCGATCCGTTTGCGCACGCGCGAGTGCAGGCCGTCGGCGCCGATCAGGGCGTCGAACCGCCGTTCGGCGCCACCCGCGAGATTGACGACGACACCGCCTCCGGTCACACTCAGATCCTCGAACGCGACGTTGAACTCGACGCGCTCGACCTCCGCGAACAGCGTGAGCAGCAGATCGCGCCGCGAGATCACGATCGACTCCGCGTCGTGCCGGCGGCCCACGTCGCCGACCGGCATGCTCGAGAGAAACTCGCCCGTCTCTCGGCGAAACTCGGCGTTCTCCACCACTTGCGTCGACGGCGCCAGCCGCAGCGCCGTGCGCAACCCGAGCGCGTCGAGAGCCTTCAGCGCGTTACACCATAAGATCAGTGCGCCGCCCGAAAGTCGCAGCTTGGGCGCGCGCTCCAGGACGTGCGCCGCGATGCCGACCCGCTGGAGTGCGACAGCCGCCGCGAGCCCTCCTACGCCGCCGCCAATTACGGCGACTTGCCGCTCCCCGCTCATGCGGATCACCTCGCCCGTGTCGCCAAGCACTCTTCGTGCCGCTACATCCGTGCACACGCGCGAAAAAGAAAGCGGCGCGCCATGCGATTGCGATCGCATTCGAAGATCGTGTTCGCTCGATCGGATCCTGCGCCCGCGAGCGTGACGGCGTATCCGTCCGAGATAGGCCGTCTTGCCAATCGCGGCACCTTGTGGAGCAGCGCGCTTGACGCTACGGTCGGCGCGGGAGGAGGACGATGCCCTGGTACTTCAGCCCGCACACGGGAGGAAAGAAGATCCCGCCTGGCGTCCAAGAGCGGACCCGAGCGCGCGTGCTCGCTCACGCGCAGCGAAAGTATGCAGGCCAGTACGATCGGCTTGACGTTCGATTCCGAGGCGCCCTCTGTTACATCGACGCCTATCGCGATTCGTCGACGCATCCGCTCCATTTGGTTCAGCTAGCCGCTCCACTACTCGATATGGAAACATCGGGACGCTCGGCGCGGCGGCAGCGCCGTCGTATAGACGTTCCTCTATCAATGCAGCAACGGATTCTTCTATGGCCAGGGAGCCGAGTACGAAGGAGACATTTTCGGGCGAACGACCCTCTCTCTCGAGTTGGCAATGTACCGCGACAGTCGGATTGGGGATCGGACGCCCCCCATAGGAAGCGGGCGGGTTGGATTTCTCCACCCGGGTTACTCGGAACACTATGTCGAAATCACCATCGCAGCCGGGAGGGCCTGGTTCTCCGTCGTGGAGTAGTTGCATGTTTGCTAATTCGGCGAGCTTGCGCTGTTCCTCGGGCGTCAAGCGATCGCGTGAGCCGACGCTGGTGCCGTCAGGCTCGATTACGCGAGAAAACAACGCCAGAACATGCTGCGTGAACGCGAATGACTTGAAGCCTGAGACCGTAGATACGTTTTGCCAATAGTGCCAATACTCATGAATGAAGACGGGTAAACAAGCCTGATTGATGCGCCGCTCTCCCGTGACGCTTTCCTCAATGAACGGTGTGTCCTCGTCGAGAACCAGCAGAAAATGGTTTGCGCGGTAGCTGCCCGCGATCTGCCCGCTTCGTTTATGGTGACATCGCATCTTCATTGTGCTGCGCTCTCCCGCATGTGGCGACGCAGATGCTAATCGGACGCGTCGTCCGCAGCATCCTCAGAGTCCACCGTTCCTCGGAGTAGCAATTTCGCGACGACTGACGCTACGCTGTTCTCGTACTTCGAATCGCGGAGCCCGGCCAACTCGGTCCTGATCATTGTGGGGGTCCACAGCTCCCAATTCTGCTTCACGAAGTGCTCGCGCAGCCAAGCCTCGTCGCCGTGAATCTTTCCGGCCGCCAGTCCGAACGACAACTTGGGATTGGGAGCGCAGAATCTGCTACCGATCAACTGCTTCACGAGGCGCCCAAGGACTACTTCTCGTAACGTGTGCTCAAAAAAGAGCTTGTAACGCTTCTCGTCCTTCGCCTTCCTTCCGGCAAATGTCGCCGTACGCACGCCATATGAATCCAGGAAGGACTTGCACTCCAGCACCAGCAATCGGTTGTCCCGTCCCTGGTAGCCAACGACATCGAGTTCCCAGCGGGGAGAGGAGGCTCGCCCGATTGCACGCTTTTCCTCTGGCTCGAGGGCGACCTTTACGCAGGTGCGGGTCCAGTAGCCCTTTCGCTCGAGAATAGCCGCCACGACGTGCTCGAACGAGTCCATCAGATCAGTCCTCCACGAGCCGTGACGGGATCCATCCAAAGACTGCTCCATCAGCATGGCGCGGACTGATCCCGAGGTCGAAACAAGCGCGACAAATGTCTTCCTCGATGGAGCAATAGGCTTGCTCTGAACTGAGGTTGCACGATTGGATGTCGGCGCCGGCTTCTTGCAGCTTGCCCTTCCAGCGCGAATCAATCGGGATGACGTTGAAGAATTCGCCGTGTTCGTCATCGCGTGCTGGATTCCAGATCATCATGAGTCGGGCGATCTTCGGGCCTACTCCCAATCGCGGGAGCACCTCTTGGATCCTCGCCGCGACCTGAACTTCGACGCCACGAAGCTCGTGCAGCGGCCGCTGACGGTCGTGGTACCAGAGGAGGATCGAACGGAGGTATTCACCCAATTCTTCGAATTCGGTCGCACGATCCCACGCCGCGCGGACTTCCTCCGCTTTCAAGTTCCGGAAGCGCACCTTGTGCCGCTCGAAGAGGTTTGTGATCGAGACCAGCGTCGGTGCCCGCCCGCGTCCTCCAGCGAGTCGCATCCAATCGGGATCGTCGGTCAGCGCCTGCCAGAACTCATCGGTGATTTTCTGCATTCGGGTGATCACGCTGTGGCAGTAACGCGTCCATACGTCGTAGACGTCCGGCATGGTCCGTTTCGTCGGCGGAACCGGCGCGGGATGCGCGCGCTCGTAGGCACGAATGTCGCCAAGGCGCGGTTCGAGCAAGGCCCGAGCGGCGGCGTAGACGTCCATCTCTTTCCTCCAGAACGGTGGCGTCGCGAGGCGCGAGTGCGAAACGCCAACTGTAACAGCGGAACGGCAGGCTGGGGATGCGGCAAATTGACGCGCTCATTTGTTCAGTGGTCGTAACCATCGGGGCACAGTCGGTCCGCCACCAGGTGCGGCAATATGCCGCAGGTATTTCCTCCCTACGATGTGAGAAGCTGTTCGCACGGCGGCCGCCGGGAGGAAGCGATGAGTTACGCGATCACGGACAGGATGCTCGAAGAGGCGATCGGGTCTCTGCCCGAGGAGCTCGATAGCCACGACGTCATCTTTCACGTCATGAGGCACCATCCCCGCGAGTACACGATGGATCTCTACAGCCATGTCTCGGCGCAGGATCCGATCACGACATGCCACGCCGCCATCGGCAAGCGGCTCGCGGGGATGGACGTCCTCGAGAAAACCAGTCGCCAGAGCAGCACGACGGTTCGACGGACCCTGGGCGAAAACCAGGGCTGGCATAAAGTACGACGGCCGTGATCAATTGCCTTTTCCGTCGGTGGGGGCGCCTGCAAAGCTGTGATGCTCTTGGGGCCTCCACCGGGTAGAGTGTGGCGTGCCCATCACGTTCGACCGCTGGAAGGAGATCACGCCATCGCAGTTCCCGTGGGGGCGGGAGGCGCTGACCTTCGTCCGCGAGCGGCTGCCGGATCATGAGCCCTACCGCGTTTGGTCGAACTTCGAGTTCATCGCGGAAGACGGGAGCATCTACGAAGTCGATCTGCTCGTCCTGACGCCGAAAGGCTTCTTTCTCGTCGAGATCAAGAGCCGCCCCGGCGTCATCGAGGGCGACGCCGGAGCCTGGACCTGGACGGACAGTGGACGCAGGATCGTCGTCGACAATCCGGTTATCGCGACCAACCGCGAAGCCAAGGAGCTCGTCTCGCTGTTGCGGCGGCAGATACCTATACTGCTCCGAGAACCTTCATCGCGGCCGTCTTCGGGTCGCTGAAGAAGATCGGGTCCACGTGCTCCATGATGTCGGCGCTCACGTCGAGGAAGTTCCTCTTATTTTCGATCGGGATGAGCGCGCGCTTGGCACCGTTGTCCTTCGCGACCTGGAGTGGCTCGGTCAGCGAGCGCATCGGCTTGACGTTGCCCTGGACGGACATGTCGCCGAGGACGAGTAGCGCGGGAGAGACGGGCGTTTTGCGCAGCGCCGAATAGCAGGCGATGAAGAACGCCACGCCGAGCTCGGCCTCGACGCGGTTGTTGAGTAGGTCGATGACCTCGAGGTGGAAGTCGGAATTATCGACCTCGCGCCCAATGCCAAGGTCGCCCTTCTTCGCCAGGAGAAAGCTCCACGCGCGCTGGACGGACTCCTTCATGGCGCCCGCGACGCCACCCGCGAGCTTGAGCTTGCCGCCACCGGCGGAGATCGATACCTCGACACGGTAGAGGCCGACGGTGCCATCGGCGGTGACGCCAGCGCTATAGACGCTCCCCGGCGTCAGAGGATCGGAAGAGATCATGTCGCGTCCACCCTGCTCGGGCACGCCAACAAAACGCTCCTCGCCGGTGTCCTGGTGGGTGTAGCTGAACGAGGTCTGATAATACTCGAAGGAGCCCATCTTCTTGAGCTGCTCCTTCACACGGCGACGCCCTTCGATCGCAAGCTCCAGGATCTCGGCCATCTCCTCTGAAGTCGCCTCGCCGTGCGGGTAGAGGATCTTCATGAGCCCTGAGACCGTCTTGCGCACTGCCTTGCGGTCGCGGGCGTTGAGGTGCGAGCCGAGGGAGAAATGGCGATCGATCACCTCGGTGAAGTTGTGCTTCCGCATCTCGCGCAACGCCTCAGCGAGGTAGTCGACGACGAAGCCGTAGTGGTCGGTGAAGAGATCGTTCCGCATCTTCGGGATCTCCCAACCTGGGACATAGAAATGCAGGCGATCGATGAACGCCATGTCGTCGCGGATGACGTCGGGCATTGGCGCGAAGAGGTGGCCGGTCTGGACCATGACGTCGATAGGCTGGTTGGTGTTCCCGAACATCGCGATGCTTGCGTCACCCGAAGCTGCTTCCTTGCCGCGCTGGAACGAGCCCGACTCGCAGTAGGTCTTCATGGTCGTGATGACCTCCTTCGGCATCTTCTGAAGGTCGGCCACCTCGTCGAACCCAACGACATCCCAGATCTGAACCATGCCCTTCTGCTTGCCGCTCATGTGGCCAAATAGGTTGGCTACCGTCGTCGGTCCGGTGAGCAGCGCCGCGTAGGGCGACACCTCCTGGATCACGTAGCTCTTGCCGGTTCCGCGCGGCCCGAGCTCGACCAAGTTGTAGTTGCGCTCCGTCAGCGGGATGAGCCGCAGCAGGAACAGCATCTTCAACCGTCGCGTCATTCCGTCCGACTCGTAGCCCATGCTCCGCAGTACGAAGTCGAGCCACTCGTCCGAGTTGAAATCGCGCCTTCGGTTGCGGTAATCCTCCAGATCAAACGACGCGATCTGGATGGGCGTGAGCTTGTCGATCCAGAAAGGGTTCTTCCCTTTTCCCTCTTCGTCATACTCGAAGCGCAGATCGAGCTGCGCCCATACCCCGCCCATCAATAGGCGCTCGTAGTCGACGACGTAGCTGGTGGGGACGTGAAGGAACTTGTTTCCGAAGTTCACCGCTTCGGCCCAGTAATCGGAGTCGACGAGCCGCACGTTGACCTTGTCGATAAACGTATAGCGCCCGGACTCCTTCACGCGGCTCTGAGCTTTCATCGACTCGTCGGGGCGGATGTAATTGTTCGCAAGGGTGTCGTTCACCACCTGCAGCCCCATCTGAATCGAGACCTCGTCTGAGGACGCGCAGTATTTCCCGAGGAGGTATTCAAGGACGAAGACCGGCACGTTGGCGCCGACCTTCACCTTGCGAACGAGATCCTTGCGGACGACCTTGCCGGCGAATGCGCGATTCACTTTGTCGTCGAGCTGGTCGCGAATGGGACCCGAGGCCTGGCTCATGGTGAGACTCCGAGGTGGACCGGGAGATCGTGGGGCGAGCGATAGAGCTCGGCGTCGGTCGCCGGATCCTGAACGACGATCCGCAGCGCGGGCACGTCATCGCGCGTCAGTAGAAATGCGACGGTCACTGCCGTGCCCGGCTTTATGGTCACAGTGCCCTGCGCGCGGTCAAACTCGGCTTCACCGACGACACCGAACACGCTGCCGACCTGCATGTCCTTGGTGACCAGGAGGGGCTTCACCGTGTGCTTCGCGAACAGATCGAGCTTCTCCCCCACCCAGATCGTAACGCTGAAGACGCGGTTCGTAATCTGCTCTGGGGCTCCCTCGATCGAGACGCCTCGCGATGGCACCTTTACCGGCTCTTCACGCTTGAGCCGCACGGTGAGCACAGGAATGACAAGCTCCTGCAGGCTCATGCCGCCGTGATGAAAGGCGAGGTCGCCGCCCGCTCGGAAAACACCGGCGCCGGATGGGAAGACAAACTCCAGGTCGGAGGAGTAGCCGAGCGCCGCCGCTTGAATCCGCACGCAACCCTGCGGTGTCGTCCCGCCCCGCCCGATCCAGCACCTTCGATGGAGCTCAATCTCCTTGCCACCTGGCGAATCGATCCGCATCGACTCATCGCGATCCGTCGGAAAGATCAAGTGGCCATGGTCAGCCGTGATCACCGAATGCTCGACGCCGGCGCCTGCGAGGCGGCGGACCCCGCGCACAAGGTTGTTGATCACGTTGTCCATAATGTGGTGCATCTGGGCGGCGAAGCCTGCCTCGCCCGCGTGATCGATCTCCTGAGAGCGGACTATGACGACCGGCGCCCCCTCCACCTTCTTGGCGAGCTTCGACGGCAGCAGGGTCAGGAGCTCGTCGAGGGTCATGTCGACGACGGCCGGAGTGCGCGCCGCGAAGAAGCTCCTCCTGCTCTTCAAGTCAGGCAGAAACGAGCCATCGATCTGCGCGCCGAGCTTTCCGCTCTGTTCCACGACCGAAAAACTGGCCGATGCTCCGGGCATGAGCGCGGCCATGCCGATGGGCGTTATGCTCGGCAGCGAACAGATGGCGGGCCGCAGCGAAATACCGGCGCTCTTGGGGAGCCGGGCCGCAAGCTCGACGCCCATCTCGAAGCGCATCGCGTCGACGAGAAAATAGGCGACTGGTCGTGGCTGCACCGATAGCTCGTCGGAATGGATGCGCGCCTGGTGCAGGAGGCCAGCTACCGCCCAGCCCGATTTCTCGAACGCTTTCGAAAAGCCCTCAGCCATGGCGGCGCACGCGTCGTCATAGGATCGGCGCACCATGCCGAGCGGCCTTTCGTCGAGATCTCTCTGTAGGGTCCCAGCGAACGCCTCCAGCCGGCGCTGTGCGAGATCGATCCGGTGCCAACCGTCCTTGGCGGCATAGGCCTCGACCCATCCCTTGGCGTCGCCCGAGAAATCGATGATCGCTTTACGAACCTCCATCGCGATCGCGCCGAGGGCGGCCATGCGCCGGCACGCCTCCCACTCTGCTTTGCGTTCAGGATCGCGATCGAGCCAGAAGCTGTGCTCCCGTTCAGCGACGAGTCGTTGCGCCTCGACAAAGTTCCCTTCGACGATCAGCTCGCCGCAGTGGCGCAGCAGGGCGCGCTCCTCGAACCGAAACGTGTCGATGGCACCGAGTGACCCCGGCGGCAGCGACGCCTGCGGTAGCCCGAGCTCTGCTTCGATGTGGTCGGCAAGACGCTCGTACTCCGTCGCGTTCAGCGTGCGCGTTCGTTGAGCGATGTCACGGACGACCGCCACTTCGTCCTTGTTGGAGGGTTGGGGAATGGAGGCGATCGAGGCCGGCGCGGGACACTGCAGGTCGGAGCGAAACTCATTGGCGAGGACATAGCGAACTGTAGTGGCTCTCAGCTTCGCGAGAGTGGCGTCGGCGGAAAGCATGAGCCCGATCCGACCATGCACCAACTTCACCAGTTCGGTTTTGGCCTCTTTTGCTTCGATTTGTTCGTCTCGATCCGCGCTCAAGATCCACGCGGCGAGGATGCCGCTGTCTCCCTGTTTCACGTCCTTGAAGATGGACTTCAAGATGGAAGCGGCGCCGTCAATGGTGGCCTGACTCGCCGCGGCTGCGAGGTCCTCGTAGGTGACGCGCTCGGGCGCGAGCAGCTCGTCAATGGTGGTATCCGTGTAACGCTGCCGTAATGCGAAGCGAGCCCACTTCTTAAGCGTTTGCTCCGGGGGGCCTATGACAGCACCCGCCTTCTCGAGCTCCATGAGCAGCGAGCCGCGCAGATCGCGTTCCGCGCCCGGAATGTAGATCAACAGAGGATCGGGCTTTTCAACCTCAACCAGGGTTTCCACGGCGGCGCGCACAGCGAAGAACGAACCGCTGTACTCGGTCATGCTGGTGAGGACGCCGCCCACCGAAACCCTTCCATCCGAGCCACGGGACTCCCCCCGTAGCTCGCCGACGAAACCAGCAAATTCTCGACGAGGGTCATACCAGACGACGACTCGACGGGCCTTCAGTCGGTCGGCGACGTGACTGGCCACATATTCATGGAGGAGGTGCATCAGTCGTCTTTCCGCTCGAACGCGCCATCGGCCTTCTTTTTGGATTTTCTCGTACCCGGCTTGCCGCCGTCCGGTCTGGTCGATGGCACCTCGAGAATGCTTTTCAGAGCAGCCTTTGCGGTTGGCGACGAGCGTTCCCTCACCAACGCATCGATGTCCCGGGTCGGGGCAGCCCGAGGTTTCCACTTGCCGTTGTTGTCCTCAGCCCAGAATACGTCCTCGAGTCCGTGAGCGATGGCGAGGCTGCGATCGGTGGCGCATTTGGGAACGACGCGCTCCGGCCAGAGGTGCATCGCGACGTGCGCCCAGTCGTACCTCCCCGCGGCAAGCTCGTCGCACTTGGCTCTCAGCTCCTTCTGCCACGGCTTGCATTGGGGTACGAGGCGCCAGAGCGGTGCCATCGTCAGCACCACACCGTCATCGAGGTTCGGGTTCCACAGAGACGCAACGCGCCTGACCTCGTCGAGCATCGCACGCAATTCCTCGACGACGGTCTCCTGCGCGGCGATCTCCTTGCGCTCCGACGCCGATGGACTGCCGCCGGCGTTCTGCATCAGGCTCGTGAGCTGCCGTTCCTCGTGGGTGAGCTTCGGTCCAACCACTTCGTTCTGGAGCTGGAAGAAGCTGTCACGCGTGAGACGGTGGGCATAGAGCCACACACTATAGCGGCCCGAGGATGTCCCGAGCTGCCAGAGAATGGGCGCCTTGCGGCGGCTTTTGGAGTAGCGCTTGAGGTGGTGCTCGAAGAAGCTGCCGGCGAGCCAGACGCGAAGGTCGTTGCCCTTTGGGTCGAGCAGCGCGGCCACATCGTTCCACCACCGGTCGGCGCCAGCACCGAAGACCGCATCGAACACGGCGTGCACGGCGGCCGTTAGATCCAGCGAGTGACCGGGGTCGTCGACGAGAACGCCGGTCTCGGGAAAGGCCAGCGGATAGCGCGTGGGTGGCCGAGCGAGCGGTACGCCGTCGTCGCCGGTGAGCATACCCGGCGAACAGACCGGTAGGGGATCAAAGGGCGCGGGCTCGGTGGGCATCGGCCGCGCACCGGTGGCCATGCGCCCATCGAAGCGGCCGAAGGCGACGCCAACGGCCCAAGAGACAAGCTCTGCTGCGAGGCCTGTGGCATCGGCGATAGACTCGTTCTCGTCGGTGTCGTCTCCGGTGTCATCATCAGCATCGTTTGCGCCGTCGCTCGATGCCTCCTCAGAGCCGCGGGTACCGAAGCCCTCGGTCATGGCGCGGCGGTCGTCTTCATCGAAGCCGTAGAGGACGAAGCAGCGTTCGTCGATTTCCGCTTGGATGGCGGCGAGCTCCGCCTCTACGGTTCGAACGTGCTCCGACCATGTCGCGGCACGCACCGCGAGGTCGGCGCCCGCGCCTCGCAGCAGCGCGGGAAGCGTGAAAGCGTGCGAGGTCTCAGTACGGCTGTCGAGCGACCGCTTCAGCGACCACGCGCGGCCTGCGAGGCGGCCAAGGGCCTCACGGTCTGAGTCAGTGAGCCTCGGCACGGGCGTAGTCTGGATGAGGCCCACCTCGTAGGACTGCGCCAGCTCCGTACGCGCGAGTTGGAGAGAAACGAGCAGACCAAACGCACGACTGTTGCTAATGCACACGAGTGCGAGCAAGTCGTTGACGCTGTCGTTCTCGACAAGAGCTGCTGGCCCCTTGTGTCCGAAGACACAGCCCGCCGGCATCGCCCGCAGCGAGAGGCCGTTCGTCCTCAGCGGCCATGTAAGGCCGGGGCGGAAGTAGAAGTCGAAGGAGGCGGGCTTCAGTGAGGGGCGATGCTGAAGACCCGTGAAGGCCCAATAAGTGTCCCGGCTCGGATCCCACCATGCCTGGAGAGCAAGGTCCGCATAAAACGGAGAGAACTTGCCACCCTTTGCGATCGGAACGCACCGGCCTTTGACTTGCGACGATGCGACCTCCATCCAAAGGCGAAGCCACCGAAAGTCATCTCCGGTGACACCACCCTGCCGCGCTACGCGCCCTTCCGCCTCGAAGGGCGGCAGCGCTTTGAAGAGGTTCAGAAGACGCTCGCTCACCCAGTACGCAAACGGCGAGCGCGGCACGCTAGCAAAGCGTCCCGGGTCCACCTCGAAGCGTTGCCGTCCGTGCGACCCCTCCGGCTCGCGCACCGCTTGTAGCAATGCCGTCGCCTTGTCGTCCGCCTCCAGCACGCGCAGAAAGACCGTCTTCATGCCGCCACCGGCACTTTCTCCAGGCAGTAAGCCGCAGCCTCGACCATCGCGGCGTCCATCACGCCGTAGCCGAGGTCGGCGAAGACGACCGGCGGCGCTTCTTTTAATAGAATCTCCTCGCGCCACTTCTGGAAGCTCGAAAGGAAAAAACCCGTTCGCGAGGTGATGGCGCCGAGCAGCCCGTGCTGGTGCAAGAGCCGAACGCCACGCTCGACGAAGGCGGCAAAGATATCGTTCTTCGTCCGTGGGTAGGCCTTCTCGAACTCCTTCTTGGCGGCGAGGCTCGCTGCCCCGAAAGGCGGGTTCATCAGCACGACGTCGAAGCGCGTGCGTAAGAGATCGATAAGCGCGATGCCGTGCGCCGCGTCGCCCGCGAAGAGCCGGCGTCGTACGCTCGCTGTGCCGGCGACAGCTTCGGCGAAGTGCCGTAGCGCGTCGACAATGCGCGCCTCCGCCTCGTGAAAGAAGCCGTCGTCGTCGATGCCGGAGAGATCCAGCTCGCCCTGCTTCCGCACCGGCACCATTCCCGGTAGAAAGCCGGTCGTCCCCTGCCGCTTCGCGAACTGCTCGCGCGCACGGTGCAGCTCCTCGGCGATGCCCTCCTCGACCGGAATCAGCGCGCCGAGCTCGCCGGCGAGGCGCATTTCGCTCACCATCTTCCGGAAGAGATCGCGCAGAAGCGGGAGCTCGAGGCGCGCTGCGAAATCCTCGACCAGCGCGGCGTCGCCCGGCACCGGCTCGGCCAGGACGATGTGCGTGCGACGAATCGGCGGCCGCTCCACCGCCGGAATCTGGAGCTCCTTCCATGCACGCTGGGCGCGAAGCCAGAGCGCCAAAGGAGCGATCTGCGCGGCGCGCGGGTCGATGTCCACGCCGTGGAGATTGTGCTCAACAATGAGTGCTGGCGCGGCGCGCCTGAGGCTCGCGAAGTCTGGGTAGTCGTCTCGCAAACTCCGACCCGTCGCCTGACTTCGCCCGTCCGGCGCCGCTGCCCATGCCTCCTCGTAGATCGTGAGAAGAAGGTCGAAGCAGTAGAGGAGGAAATGACCCGAGCCGCAGGCCGGGTCGAGAATGCGCAGGTCGCGCGGATCCTTCCGCGAACGATTTCTTGGCCGCTCGTCTTCGCTCCGCACGAAGTAGCGGCACCGCGTGGCGAGGTCGCTACTGTCGCCGTGCATCTCGAGCCACGTCCGTCCGAGCGTGTTGTCGACGAGAAACTCCACCACGTAGCGCGGCGTGAAGAATTGGTTGCGGACAGCCAGCTCGCGGCTGTTGCGCGGTGCCTGGC
>Ga0070741_10011529_pt1 | contig 16305 bp, 16 predicted proteins | sample Coa_R1_4_FD_66440 | JGI IMG/M metagenome (GOLD analysis project Ga0070741, IMG submission 66440) | Surface soil microbial communities from Centralia Pennsylvania, which are recovering from an underground coalmine fire - Coalmine... | ecosystem: Environmental > Terrestrial > Soil > Unclassified ...
TCGTGTGCCGGAAATTTCGCCGCCGCCGGAAAAAACTTTGATGCCGACAACGTCATTTGAAGAAATCAAGCTGCGCCACGCCGCGGAAACATTTGTTTTGCCCGTCAAATCCGCGACGCCGCGATTGACCATTTGTTGGACGACAGAATCGTTCGGCGCGAAATCGGAAATGGCGTTGCTATTCTCGATGATAACAACGCGCGCCGTTCCATTGGTCGGGTTGAAAACAAAATCATCCGCGCGACTTTGCGTAATTGTCAGCAAGCCGAACAAAAAAATGCTGTAAATGGACACTTTTTTTGACACCATCAGGCGCGAATGTTATCACCAACGGCGATGCCGTCCAAAAAAAATCAGATTTGCGCTGCAATTGTTTTTGTAGCACTGGCGGTTTTCATTTGTAGTTGCGCGCCGCCGGGACCGCGTGCGTTGATGAAAGGGAAGAAATTTCTCGACCGCGGCGATTACGCCAACGCCGTTGCGCAATTGAAGATTGCCACGAGTGTTTTGACAACGAATGCGCAGGCGTGGAATTATTACGGTGTCGCGTTGCAGCACGCGGGACAATTTGACGACGCGGCGAATGCTTACCAAAATGCGCTGAAATTCAACCGCGATTTGGTCGAGGCGCATTACAATCTCGGTTGCTTGTGGCTGGAGCAAAATAAATTGTCCGACGCAAAAGCTGAATTCATTAACTACACGCTTCTGCGAAGCACCGCGCCGGAAGGCTGGCTGAAATTAGGAATGACGCAATTAAAAGCGAACGACTTGCTTTCGGCGGAAAAAAGTTTTAGCACGGTGCTATCGTTGAGCACAAACAATTCGGAAGCATTGAACGGGCTTGGCCTCGCGCGTGCGGCGCGAAATCGTTACGACGACGCGGCGAAATTTTTTGCGGCGGCAATTCAGGCGCAACCGGATTTTGCGCCGGCGCGATTGAATCTTGCGATTGTGGACGAAGAACATTTGGGCGATGACAAAGCGGCGTTGCAAAATTACATCGGCTACTTGTCGTTGCCGAATCCAGAGAATCGCGATGCAGTAAACGCGAGAATTGCTGCTTTGGAATCGCCGGGAAAAGTGGCAATGGTAAATCCGCAGCCGCCGAAAGAAACGGAAACCGTTTCCGAACCGGCGCCAAATCCTCAACCCGTTGTCAATTCGCGTCCAACGCAAACGACTCGCCCGCAAATGACGCGCACAAATCCGTCGCCGCAGATAATTCGAATTCAGCCGGAGCCGGCGATTATTTCCAGCCCGCGGAATGCCGAATTGTCGCGCAATTACAACAACGGTGGCGTGACGCCGCTGATAACAAACCCGGCGCCGAAACCAAAATTGATTCAGCCCGCGCCACCGGTGTTTCCCCGCTATTTATATTTGTCACCGCGCAAACCAAAGACGGGCGACCACAAATCCGCTATTGCCGCTTTTACACAGGCGCATCAATTTGAAGTTTCGCAGGATTGGGCAGATGCCGCGAATGCGTATGAAAAAGCCGCTGCGCTCGACCCGGCGTGGTTCGAGGCGCAATATAATTTCGGCGTGCTGGCGTATCGGCAAAGGAATTACAATCGCGCGCTCGCTGCCGACGAAATGGCGCTGGCTATTCAGCCGGATTCAGTCGCGGCGCGATATAATTTCGCGCTGGCGCTCAAGGCCGCGGGTTACGCGACGGATGCGGTAATTGAGTTGAAAAAAATTATCGCGAAGGATTCAAGCAACGTAGAGGCGCATTTGGCGCTGGGAAATCTTTATGCGCAGCAATTACGCGACGCGGCACAGGCGCGGGAACATTATCTGAAAGTGCTGGCGCTCGATCCGCGAAATCCGAGCGCGTCGGAAATTCAATTTTGGCTCGCGGCCAATCCGCAATAGCAACTTTCCCGACCAAAAATTTGGTAAAGCTCCACCAGATTGTTTCTGAGAATCAATAAAGAAAAGAATTCTGTTGCATATTGATTTGCGGGGGCGGCTTTAACGCTTCAAGCATTGCCGCGTCAGCTTCTTTTTGTTGTGCCTCTGCCGCCTTCTGTTGAGATTCCGCCAATTGCTTATCAAGTTTTTCCTGCTGTCTGCGATGGTATTCTTGAACGCCTTCGTCTGCTCGAAGATTTTCAGAAAGGACGGCCAAATGGTCTCGCTCCGTCAAATTCGCTCGCAATTGAGCCATCATTTCAATCTTTCTCTGTTTGTAATCTGCCGATTCATCGGCGTTATATTTGAAACGAGTTTTCAGCGAGTCTGAAAGATTTTCAAAAGGTAATTTAGTCATTGAAAGGCCGGATTCGCCATACGAAATCACAATGCCGTCAGGGTCAACTTTTTGAATCTTAACATCGGAATAATTTTGACCGTCCAAAGTGGTGATGTTGGTTATCGGAGAATTATCAGGAACCGATTGCGCGATTGCCATTGCCGGAAAATTTGAGGAGCAAAAATTAAACTCATTCGAGAGGGTCAAATCGGCCTGCATCAATTCGGGATGTTTCGCGCCAATTGCCAGCACGAGCCTTTGGTCGCTCATATTGGTCAACTGCGAATATAAAACGCGATAAGCCGCAACGGTTCGGCTTTGGCTTTTGAAAATTGAGGGCTGGTTGGTTTGGGCGCGTCCGCAAAAAGCAGCGCACAAGATAAGCGCAATGATTGGCTTCATAATTTTATTTATTTGTGAAACGGAAAGGAAATGGTGCGCCCCAGCGCACCTAGCAAGGCACTTGAGAGAGCCTACGGAAGAATACACCAAGACGCACCAATGGGGGTGCGCTGTCAGTGCGGTTCTTCCGGTCAAAACGGACATTCTCAAGTTTCTGCTAGACCAGACCGCTACGCAAAATTGTGGAATGATTGAATCACCTAAAATCAAATTTGACAATTCAAAATCCGATGAGATTATTTACTCACCCCGCAGCGATAGGCTTATGCCCGTCGTTGCGGTTTTTTTATTTGCGCCGTCGAAAGCGTGATTGATAACAACAGATTTTAGGCCGCTTTGATTGCTGACCCTTGTTATCGGGAATTTCGACCAGCAATTGAGGCGGCTGAATTTTGATATGAGGAGAGTTGCAGCGCGCGCATGAGCCGACCTGCGTGGCGTGAAAATGAAAACGGCGGAAGTGATTTGTCTTTTGCGAGGCCATCACTTCCGCCGAGAGGCAACCGAAGTCGCCGGAGTGGTTAAATACTACTCTTGGACGCTGCTGAAAGCAAAGCATTTCGCATCCAGTCAGGCTTTTCTTTGCCTGATCGCTTGATTGCGGAATCAATGATTTTTGCATCACCACCAGAAACTCTGACGGCATACAAAACGCCTTTGGCTTTTCCTTTTGGAAGAAATGGGCGACCCGGTTTCTTTTTCATATTGAAATCAATTTAATTATTGTTAACAATAATTACGGAAGTTGTCAACAACATAAACAAAGAAGCCGCCGTGCTTGTAACACAGCGGCTTCGCATCAAAAGGCTGAAGCCTAAAGACGGAATCTTGGCGATTCACCGTTAATTTAGGAGGAGGTCTGGAAAGGGTCAAATTGAAATGCAGTGTATGTTCCGGTGAGAAGGTTAAGAAATGCGGTCGGTTTAAGAACAGAAACGGAGTTGTCCAGCGGTATTGGTGTCACGATTGCCAGAAGTCATTCAGCTTTTCCAATAACAATGGGATGAGAATCCATAAGGAGAAGATTTACACAGTCATGCGGATGTTGTGTGAATCCTCTGGCATCCGTGCGATTTCCCGGATTACCGGGCTGCATCAGGAAACGGTGTTAAAGATTCTGAAAATCTCCGGTAATCTTTCAACTCACTTCATGGATGAGAAAATCAAGAACCTGAAATGTGAAGTGATTCAGGCCGATGAGTTGCACACCATTGTTCATGCGAAGCAATGGAACGTAAATCCGAAGCATACTCATTTAGGAAATCAATACACATTCCTTGCCGTGGACGCCAAAACGCGCTTTTTAATCGGTTCATCAACCGGACAGCGCACGGTTGAAAATGCAGAGAAGTTTTTGCGTCAAATCAAAAGTCGTGTTGTTGGAAGATTTCAACTCAATACTGATTGCTGGCTGGCTTACAGCGGACGCCGTGGAAATGCGATTAAAAGAGTTTTTGGAAAAGATATTGACCATGCAACCGAGATGAAGCATTTCTGGAAAAAGGGAGATTTTATTTCACGTTCACTTGCCAAGACCGAGCGCAAGGCGCATATCGGCAATCCCGACCTGAATCGCGGCTCGACTTCTTACATCGAACGCACAAATCTCACGTTGCGAAACTTAAGTCGTCGCTTCACTCGATCCACTTTAGGATTTTCAAGAAAGCTGCTCAATTTGAGATTCGCCGTTTCACTTTTTATGTGGTCGTTCAATTTCGCAAAGAAACACAGCACTTTGAACACATCTCCGGCGATTGCCATCGGGATTTGCTCTGATATAATGAGCGTTTTCGACCTCTGGAATTATTGGGGAGCAGGGACAATCTAGTGGAGCGCGACCAAAATTTTTAAAAATTTGTGTGGCATATTTTCATTCGTCTGCTAAATTCCCGCGCTCTAATTGAACCGGCGTATTGCCGAAATTATTTAAACCGTTTTTAAATTGAAGTTGTGACAGCGAAAAATAATAAGAAATCCACGCCGCGCGGAAAATCGCAGGCGTCCGCAACCGCCGCCAGCATTTTGGGTCGTCCCATGTCGAAAAATTCGGACGCTGCGCCAAAAAAAGTGAAGCCGGAATGGCAGAAATATTATCAGCACCTCGTCGAGTTGCGCGACCAATTGCGACGGCAAATGGACGGGCTCGCCGAAGAATCGGCACAGGAATTGGCGGGTTACAGCTTGCACATGGCCGATTCGGGCACGGACAATTTTGACCGCGATTTTGCGCTGAGTTTGCTTTCGTCCGACCAGGACGCGATTTACGAAATCGAAGAAGCGCTCAAACGCATCGAGAAAAAAACTTACGGCGTTTGTGAATTAACCGGAAAATCTATTCCACGCGCACGTCTGGAAGCGATTCCGTGGACGCGGTTCACGGTCGAAGCACAGGCGCAATTGGAAAAAGAAGGCGCATTAAAATCGCGCCGCCTCGGCCAGCTCGGCACGATTGACGCCGCCGGAGCAACGGAAGTGGAAGGCGAAGAAGTTGAGGAAGCCGCAGCCGGTGAAGGCGAAAAAATTGCCAACAACAAAGAAAAGGAATAATTGATTTATGCCACGCGAAGTCATCACCATTGAATGCACGGAAGCGCGCAAAGAGGGCAAGTCGCCATCGCGCTACACCACCACGCGCAATAAAAAATTGCAAACGGAAAAATTGGAAGTCAAAAAATATAATCCCGCGCTGCGCCGCCATACGCTGCACAAGGAAATCAAATAATTTATGCCACGCAAAACAAACACCGAAAAAGACAAGCGCGGCGCCAAACGCCCGATGGAACAACGCACACCGCGTCCAAAGCCGAAAATTGATTTCACTCTCGACGCGCTGGATTTCAAGAACACAAACTTGCTCCGACAATACGTCACCGACCAGGGCCGCATTTTGCCGCGCAAATACACCGGATTGCCCGCGCATTATCAGCGCCGTTTGACCAACGCGATTAAACGCGCGCGCCAAATGTTGTTGATGAAGTAATTTTTAAAAAAAATCGAAAACGCCGATTGCGATTGCAGCCGGCGTTTTTTTTATTTCCGAATGGAATTTTATTATCGAGGCGACTTTTTCTTTTCGTCAGCGTTTTGAAACAGCGCTGGCGTTTTCTGAACAGCCTGAAAATTTTTGGCCTTAAGCCATTTCTTCGGACATCCAATCACCGAGATGCAGAAACTCCCGGATTTTTCGGCGTTCGTAGCGGTTTTTGCGGGATTTTTTGTTTAAATGTTCCGTTTTGCGGAACGGATGTTTAGGGTTGCGGATTGTTTCACTGATGACTTCGAATGTTTTCATCATAGAATTTACCTTTCGCAAAACTATTACAGCGTAAATGATGCCAACGTTCCCAAAACGTCACATCTTCGTAACGCAATATGAGACTACGCCCATTTCGAAAATGTTCAAAATTTTTTTACAATGCGAATAAACCGGAACGCCATTCCTTTTCAGTTTTTGCCCGGGTCAATTCAAGTCCGCAATCCTCAAATGCCTTTTGCACTTCTGAAAATTCCGATTTCAAAATTCCGGCCAGCGCTAAAAATCCATCTGGAGCCAACTGCGCCACAATTTTTTTGCGTTCTGCAATGAGCAGATTGGAAATTAAATTGGCGCAAATGAAATCGAATTTTTGTTTTGGTCTCGTCGGAAGCTTCGTCACATCGCCGCGCCAAATTTTAATTTTGACGCCATTGAATTTTGCGTTGGCTTTGGCGATTCGCACTGCTTCGGAATCGAAATCAAATGCGTGAACGGGTTTACAACCGAGTTTCGTCGCTGCGATTGCCAGAATTCCCGAGCCGGTGCCGATGTCCAAAAAAGATTTTGCTGTAGCGGCGCTCTGTGAGCGCCGATGGTCGCAAACCGCCGCTACAATTTCCTGCAAACAAAATCCCGTCGTCGGATGCTGGCCGGTGCCAAAGCTTAATCCCGGGTCAAGAACCACGACGGCTTGATTGTTCTTTGGACGTTTTTTACTCCAGCTCGGTTTGACTAAAAGTAAATTATCAATTTCGATCGGCTGGAAATGTCGCTTCCACGATTCCGACCAATCTTCGCGTTTGACTTTGGCGATGGAAATTTTTCCTGCGCCAATTTTTAATCCGAAACTCCTGATACGTTTCAGCCCTGCGCGAAGTTTTTCGCGAACTTCGGGCGATAAAAATTTCTTTTCTGAAAAATAAATCGAAACGGCGCTGGTTTGCTTTTCGATGTCGAAATAAGCCGAAGCGGGGCAATTGAAAACTTCCGCGAGCATTTCGGCGACGGCATCTTCTGCCTCCAGCGTCGTTGTCACCGAAATGTTCCAAAGTCGCTTTGGTTTCATTTTGCGCTGAATTGCTGCGCATTATTCCTTCGGGTGGCGGAAAAATGCCGTGGGGTAATCCGGTTGATTGATGAGATTTTCTTTTGGGTCGGCAATGCCGTCCACAAATTGCCGCACAATCGGGTCGGTTGAATTGAATAATTGTTCCGGCGAACAGTTCGCCTGAATTTTTCCCTGATGCAGCATGATGACGTGATTGCCGACGCGTCGCGCGCTACGCATGTCGTGCGTCACAACGACGCTCGTCACTTTTAGTTCGTCGCGCACATGAATAATTAATTGGTCAATGCTGTCGGAAACAATCGGGTCGAGGCCGGTCGTCGGCTCGTCGTAGAGCAAAATTTGAGGCTCATAAACAATCGCGCGCGCAAGGCCGACGCGTTTTCTCATGCCACCCGAAAGTTCGGCGGGATTTTTATTTTCTGTGCCGGGCAAATCCACGACTTCGAGCGCGCGCGCGACGCGTTTGGAAATTTCCGCTTCGGTCATTTTTGAATTTCGCCGCAACGCGAACGCAACATTTTCTTTGACGGTCATGGAATCGAATAGCGCCGCGCCTTGAAAAACCATGCCGAACTTCTGGCGCACCCGGAGCAATTGCCGCTCGTCCATCGGCACAATACTTTCGCCGTCAATCAGCACGTCGCCGGTATCCGGTTTCATCAGGCCGATGAGGTGCTTGATTAAAACACTTTTGCCGCAACCGCTGCGCCCGATGATGGCGACGGATTCGCCGCTTTCAATTTGGAAGCTGATGCCGTCCAAAACGCGTTGTGCGCCGAAATTTTTTTGCAAGTCGCGAACTTCAATCATAAGAGGCCGACAATTTTTCCTAAAATCAACGTCAGGAAAAAATTCACGATAAGCACGGTGATGGATGAATAAACGACGGCTTCCGTCGTCGCGCGTCCGACGCCTTGCGCGCCGAGACCGCAATTCATGCCTTTGTAACAACTGATGAGCGTGATGATGCCGCCATAGAAAAATGCTTTCGTCAAGCCCATGAACAAATCCACGTCATGCGTGAAATGCAGCATGTTGTAATATAAATACGCCGGGTCTATGCCGAGCAAATTCACGTTAACGAAATAACAAGCGCCGATGCCGACGCAGATGGCTTCCATCACAAGTATTGGCATGGCAAAAAATCCCGCCGCCACACGCGGCACGACGAGATAATCCACCGGATGCGTGGCGAGCGTGCGCAGCGCGTCAATTTGTTCCGTCACGCGCATCGTGCCGATTTCCGCCGCGATGGCCGCACCGACGCGACCGGCGACCATGAGCGCGGTGAGCACCGGCCCAAGTTCATCACACATCGCGTCGCTGACGACCGCGAGCGTGGCGGTGTCCATGTGGACTTTATGAAATTGAAAATAGGTTTGCGCGCCGAGCACCATGCCGGTGAACGCGCCGGTGATGAGCACAACGGCCTGCGATTTGACGCCAATGGAATAAAGTTGGAACAGCACATCACTCCAGACGATGCGCAATTTGAAAAGCGATGCAAACGTGTCGCGGGCGAGAAATGCCAATTGCCCGAGACCGGCAAGCGAATCTTCAAATCGTTGTTTGGCTGTCAGCGTCACGCGCTCAAATTAGCATGGGCAAAATTTTTGACCAGCGTGAGGTTTGATGGGCTAAATTTTTTGCGCTTCTTTTGCCCACGCATCTTTCAGCGTAATGGTGCGATTGAAAATTATTTTCTCCGGTGACGAATCTTTGTCTAAAGCAAAATAGGCGAGGCGCTCGAATTGATAACGCTCGTTCGACTTCGCATCTTTCAGCGATGGCTCAAGTTTTGCGGTGATGACTTCCAGCGAATGCGGATTTAGAAACTTTTTGAAATCGCCATCGGCATCCGGTTCGGGAACGGTGAACAGTCGGTCGTAAAGGCGAACTTCAACATCAATTGCATGTTTCGCGCTGACCCAATGGATTGTGCCTTTAACTTTGCGGCCAGCAGTCGCGCCGCCGGATTTGCTGTCAAGGTCAGCCGTGCATCGAAGTTCAACAATTTTTCCGCTCGCATCTTTCACGACTTCATCGCATTTGATGATGTAGGCGTATTTCAAGCGCACTTCGCCGCCGGGTTTTAGGCGAAAAAATTTCGGCGGCGGAATTTCCTGAAAGTCATCACGCTCGATGAACAGTTCGCGGCTGAACGGAATCTTCCGCTTGCCTGCATTTTCGTCTTCAGGGTTGTTCACGGCGTCGAGTTCTTCAATTTTGCCTTCGGGAAAATTCGCAATGACAATTTTCAGCGGACGCAAAACTGCGAGCCGACGCAAAGCGCGCTTGTTCAAATCTTCGCGAATAGCGTGTTCCAAGACCGCAACGTCCGTGATGCCGTTATATTTTGTAATACCGATGTTATACGCAAAATTGCGCAATGCTTCCGGAGTCACGCCGCGACGACGAATGCCAGAAATCGTCGGCATTCGCGGATCATCCCAGCCCGTGACAAGCTTTTCGTTCACCAATTGCATGAGCTTGCGTTTGCTCATCACGGTGTAGCCGAGCGCGAGCCGCGCGAATTCATATTGCTTCGGCAACGCGCGCGGCAAATCAAGTGATTCCAAAATCCAATCGTAAAGCGGGCGATGCACTTCAAATTCCAGCGTGCAAATCGAGTGCGTGATGCCTTCGATGTAATCGCTCAAGCAATGTGCGAAGTCATACATCGGATAGATGCACCATTTCGCGCCGGTCTGATGATGTTCCGCGTGCTTGATGCGATAAATCAGCGGGTCGCGCAGCCAGATGTTCGGTGAGTCCGGCTGAATTTTTGCGCGCAACGAACGTTTGCCGTCGGGAAATTCGCCGGCTTTCATGCGCGCGAATAAATCCAGATTTTCTTCCACGCTTCGGTCGCGAAATGGACTGGCTTTGCCTTGACGACGATATTCGTCCGTTTCGTCCGGCGACAAATCGCAGACGAATGCTTTTCCTTTTTTGATGAGCGCGATGGCGAATTCGTAAATCTGGTCGAAGTAATCGCTCGCGTAAAACGGTTTGGAATTATTCAGTCCAAGATTTTTGTCCGCCCAACCGGCGATGAGCCAGTTAACGTCCGCGCGAATCGAATCCACATACTCAACGTCTTCCTTCGTCGGATTTGTATCGTCCATGCGCAGATTGCAGATGCCGCCGAACTCGCGCGCGATACCGAAGTTCAGGCAAATACTTTTCGCGTGGCCAATGTGCAGATAACCATTCGGCTCCGGCGGAAAGCGCGTGTGAATGTGCGGATATTTTTTCTCCGCAACGTGCTTGGCCACAATGTCGCGGATAAAATCGCTGGGCGCGGCGGGAATTTCTTTTGTCGAATCGCTCATTTGTCAGCGCGGAAATTAACAAATGGAAATGCGATTGTCCAAATGAAGCGAAGTCGCTTGCTATAAAATCTACTTTCTGAATAATAGCGTCTCCGTCGGAAAGGCATTTATGAAACACCAAAAATTCTTCCTCACGTTCGCATTCGTTCTGTTCTCCGCCATCGCCGCGCTCGCGCAGGGCACGACGGCTTTTGTTTATCAGGGACAGTTGCGCGACAACGGCACGAATGCCAACGGCAATTACACAATGATTCTCAAACTTTACGACGCGGCCAGCGGCGGCAATCAAATCGGCAGCACCGTCACCACGAGCGCGGCGCTGGCGAACGGCATTTTTTCTGTGAGTGTAGATTTTGGCAGCAGCGCGTTCGATGGTAATGCGCGCTGGCTCGACATCACGGTGACCAATGCGACGACGACCGAGACGCTTTCGCCGCGCGTGCAATTGTTACCCGCGCCGTATTCGCTTTTCGCGGCGAATGCAGGTTCGTTGGCCAGCGGAAATTGGAGCGCGACTGCCGGAACTTTTGACGGTTTTTCCAATGTCTTCGGCATTTCCGACAATAACTTGCTCGTGCTGGGACTTTCAACGAACGGCGTTTTGGTAAATGGCAAACTTCAGGCCAACGGATTCTCAATTGGCAATAATATTTCCTTTGAAAGTGACAATAACGGCGGTCTTGAAATCAACAACGGCGACAGCAACGTGGATCTTACGATTAACAATCTTACTGTGAATGGCAACACCATCCAATTTCCAGCACAGTCCGGCGCAAATATCACGCTCAATGGCAGCGGCGATTTTACTTTTGATAATAATATCAAAATAGGCGCGCTCGGTGTTCTCCATTTTCCGGGTCCGGGTGGCGGCGGAGGCAACATTTCCGGCATCAACACAGGCCTTTTGGTTAGCAGCGGTGTTCAGGAAAACGGCAACTTGAGCGTCTTTGGCAATGTTTATTGCAATCCTCCCGGCGAATTTTATGGCACTTTGAACGGCAACGTGAACCAACCGAGCGACAAAAACTTGAAGGAAAAATTCACACCCGTCAATTCCAGTGAAGTTTTGGAACGTGTGGCGAGTTTGCCGATTTCCAGTTGGAACTATAAACAGGATGCCGCGACGCGACACATCGGCCCGATGGCGCAAGATTTTTATGCGGCCTTCAACGTCGGCACGGACGACAAACATATTACGACGGTAGATGAAAGCGGCGTGGCACTGGCGGCGATTCAAGGCTTGAACGACAAGCTCAAGGAAAAAGACGCGCAAATCGAATCGCTGGAAAAACGGCTGGCCGATTTGGAAAAATTAGTCAAAGAAAATAAACCAACTGACAAATGAAATTTTTTCTCGCGTTTATTTTTATTTCATTTTCGACGGCCGCGTTCGCGCAAAGCAGCGGACATTTTGTGATTTCGCGCAGCGTCGTCGCCGGCGGCGGCGCGGTGAGCACGAACGCAAATTTCAGATTAGGCAGCACGATTGGCGAGCCGATTCCGAGTTCAACCAACACAAATGGTGAATTTACGATTCGCAGCGGATTTTGGATTCGACCCGCGCCGGTCGCATTTGCGCCGCGAATTTCCGGAAACAATTTTCTGTTTTCATTTGAAACCGAGCGCGGCGGCATTTACACGGCGCAATACGTGGACTCGCTTTCAAATTTAAGCTGGCAAAATCTTCCAAACATTTCCGGCGACGGCGCAATTAAAACGGCGACAAATTCCGCTTCCACTTCCGCGCGCTTTTATCGCGTCATCGAGCAATAATTATTTTTCAGCGGCTAGCGGCGCAAATTGTCGCGCATCCGGGTCAAAGGCAAACAATTCCGCCGTCGCAATTTTGAAGAACCAGCCGTGCAATCGCAGCGAGCCGTTCGCGAGCCGGTCCTGCACGCACGGATAACTGTGCAAATTGTCGAGCGCAAACAAAACATTTTCCAATGCGGCGGCGATTTCCTGTTCGTCCGATTTTGCGAGATGCGTGTAATCTTTTTTCAGCGTTTCCAGAACGGGCGCGGCAACTTTCAGCCAATCGCGCAAATGCGGCGTCAAATCCGTCAGCGGGGTTTTGCCGAGCAGCGCGGCAATCGCGCCGCATTGTGAATGGCCGCAAACAACGATGTCGCTGACCTTCAAATTTTCCACGGCAAATTCAATCGCCGCTGCCGTGGAATTGGTGTCGCCTTTCGCGCTCGTGGGCGGAACAATATTGCCGATATTTTTGACGACGAATAAATCGCCGGGCTGGCTTTGGGTGATGAGCTCGGCCAGCACGCGCGAATCGCAGCAGGTGATGAACAGCGTGTGCGGATTTTGTCCTTCCTGCGACAGCTTGCGAAACAGCTTGCGATAATTGCCAAACTCGTCGTTGCGAAATTTATGAACACCTTCGATGAGTTGGTGCATTTGTGTTTAGCTTTTTGACAGCGTTTTATTTTTTGCGCGCGATTCGTCGGCAAGTTGCTGTTTAAATTCCATCAACTTCTTTTGCAATTTGTCGTTGCCGGTCGCAAGTATTTGCGCGGCAAGAATTCCGGCGTTCTTCGCGCCATTGATGCTCACCGTTGCGACCGGCACGCCCGGGGGCATTTGCACGATGGACAAAAGCGAATCCATGCCGTCGAGCACTTTGCCTTGAATCGGCACGCCAATGACTGGCAGGGTGGTGAACGCCGCTGTAACGCCGGGCAAATGCGCCGCGCCGCCCGCGCCGCAAATAAAAACTTTCATGCCGCGGATGAGCGCGTTGGTGACATACGCTTCCAAATCCTGCGGCGTGCGATGCGCGGAAATCACCTTCGCTTCGCAAAAAATTTCAAATTGCGCGCAGACATCGGCGGCGGCCTTCATGATTGGCCAGTCCGAGTCGCTTCCCATTAAAATACCGACAAGAGGTTCAATTGGTTTTGGCATGACGCAGAAATTGAAGCAAAAGTTGAACGGTTAGCAAGAAAATCTACCGCTTTTGCTCATAAAAATAAGAAGTCATCCAAATTTTTCCGTCGGAGTTAGTAACAAAGTGCGCGTTTATCGTTCCTGCAAAGCCTTTCAATTTATAATCAAAATGGAATAAATAAAGGCCATCGCCAAAAAATATATTAGTGCCATCGTCGCCCCGAATTTCATCTGCATTTGCTGTTAAATTGCTTCGGATCAAATTGTCATATGCTTGAACAAAATCATTTATGTTATTAGTGCTCGATAGTGTGAAATATGTTTGGAATTCATTCCATTCGTAACGAGGGCCGTCTCCGCAACTGGTTAAACTGCTCTGAGTATATTCGCAATGATAGGTTTCTAGAATTTTTGTTAAATCACTTGCTTGGTTCTCATAAATAACAGAGCCAGTATAATCCGAAGGTGTGCTACAACCCGCTAACAGGAAGATAATGAATAAAATTAATAAATTGGAAGCGCGCACATTTTCGACCCTAAAACTCTGTTCTTCGTTTGGCAAGAAATGATTTGCTAATAAATTTTTTTCGCTTTTTGCGTCCACAAATTTTATCCTCGCGCGATGTCTTTGACTGAAAACTTTTTGCCACATCCCGACGAATTTGTTCGACGCCATATCGGGCCGAACGCCGGCGACGCTAAGGAAATGTTTGCGCTGCTCGGCTACAAAAATTTGGATAAATTGATTGACGCGGCAGTTCCCCAAAAAATCCGCCTTGAGAAAAAATTAAATCTGCCCGCCGCACAAAGTGAATTCGAAGCGCTCGCCGAAATAAAAAAAATCGCCGGCGAAAATAAAATTTTTCGCTCGTTCATCGGCATGGGTTATTACGATTGCATCACGCCGCCGGTGATTCAGCGTAATGTCCTCGAAAATCCCGGCTGGTATACGCAATACACGCCGTATCAAGCCGAGATTTCGCAAGGCCGCCTCGAAGCGCTGCTGAATTTTCAAACGATGGTCAGCGATTTGACCGCGCTCGACATCGCGAACGCGTCGCTCCTCGACGAGGCCACTGCCTGCGCCGAAGCGATGATGATGTCACACCGGCTCAAAGGCGATGAAACACGAAATACATTTTTCGTTTCTGAAAATTGTCATCCGCAAAATATTGAAGTCGTTCGCACGCGCGGGAAAGCGCTCGGCATTGAAGTCGTCGTCGACAATCACGAACAATTTCAATTCAGCGACAAAGTCTTTGGCGCGCTCGTGCAATATCCCGACACGTTCGGCGCGATTCACGATTTCTCCGGCTTTGCGGAAAAAGCGCACGCCGTCGGCGCGATGCTGACAGTCGCTACGGATTTGCTCGCGCTTACGCTCATCAAACCGCCCGGCGAATTCGGCGCGGACATCGCTGTTGGCAGTGCGCAACGTTTCGGTGTGCCGCTCGGTTATGGCGGACCGCACGCGGCATTCTTCGCCACACGCGACGAATTCAAACGCCAGATGCCCGGCCGCATCGTCGGCGTCTCAAAAGATTCGCGCGGCAAACCCGCGCTGCGCCTCGCGCTCGGCACGCGCGAGCAGCACATCCGCCGCGAAAAAGCCACGAGCAACATTTGCACGGCGCAGGCGTTGCTCGCGAACATGGCCTCGCTTTACGCTTGCTATCACGGCGCGGATGGTCTGAAGAAGATTGCGGAGCGGGTTCACCGATTGACCACCATGTTAGTCGCTGGTTTGAAGGCAAACGGTTGTAAAATCACAACACAAAGTTATTTCGATACTGTTTGCGTAAAGACGACAGAACAGTCCGTTGATAAAATTCTGAAAAACGCCGAAGCGTATCAAATGAATTTTCGGCAAATTGGCAAGGAAATCATCGGCATCTCGCTCGATGAAACCACCAGCAAGAGCGATGTAATGAAAATTGTGGAAATTTTCGATCTCAACCGGGTTGCCAACACTTCTGCCATGACGGAATTTCCTGCTTTCACCGTTGCTCGCGCGTCAAAGTTTCTCACGCACAAAGTTTTCAATTCGTATCACTCCGAGACCGAAATGCTCCGTTACATCAAGCGGCTCGAATCGCGCGACCTCTCGCTCACGGCTTCGATGATTCCGCTGGGCTCGTGCACGATGAAGCTGAACGCCGCGGCGGAAATGTTTCCCGTGTCGTGGCCGGAATTCGCGAAGATTCATCCGTTCGCGCCGACGAAGCAAACGCGCGGCTATCAGAAATTATTTTCGCAACTCGAAGAATGGCTCGCGGAAATCACCGGCTTCGCAGGCATTTCGCTCCAGCCCAACGCCGGTTCGCAAGGCGAATACGCCGGCCTGCTCGTCATCCGCGCCTATCACGAATCGCGCGGCGAGCCGCACCGCAACGTCTGTTTGATTCCGACTTCCGCGCACGGCACGAACCCCGCCAGCGCGGCGATGGCTGGAATGCGCATCGTCGCCGTCGCGTGCGACACGAACGGAAATATTGACGTCGCTGATTTGCGCGCGAAAGCCGAGGCGCATAAAAATGATTTGTCATGCCTCATGGTGACGTATCCGAGCACGCACGGCGTGTTCGAGGAAACGATTCGCGAGATTTGCGAAATCATCCACGCGAACGGCGGCCAGGTTTACATGGACGGCGCGAACATGAACGCCCAAGTCGGCCTCACCAGCCCCGGCTTCATTGGTGCGGACGTTTGCCATTTGAATCTGCACAAGACGTTTTGCATCCCGCACGGCGGCGGTGGGCCGGGCGTCGGGCCGATTGGCGTGGCGGAACATCTCGTGGAATTTTTGCCGGGACATTCCGCGGTAGGGTCGCATTGCCAAGGCGACCGGACGGCTCGGCGAGCCGTCCTTACCAAAAACATCGGCGCCGTGAGCGCCGCGCCGTGGGGCAGCGCGAGCATTCTCACCATCTCATGGATGTATATCGCGATGATGGGCGCGGACGGACTGACCGAGGCGACGAAGTTCGCCATTCTCAACGCCAATTACATTTCCAAGCGGCTGGAAAATTATTTCCCGACGCTCTATCGCAGCAACAACCTCGTCGCGCACGAATGTATTTTG
>Ga0070741_10011530_pt1 | contig 16304 bp, 13 predicted proteins | sample Coa_R1_4_FD_66440 | JGI IMG/M metagenome (GOLD analysis project Ga0070741, IMG submission 66440) | Surface soil microbial communities from Centralia Pennsylvania, which are recovering from an underground coalmine fire - Coalmine... | ecosystem: Environmental > Terrestrial > Soil > Unclassified ...
CAGATCAACGCCGCGATGCTGGTAAAAGCGCTTGTCCTCATAGGCTAGGAGTTGCTTGAGGTAGCGTGGATCGATGTCGGCTACCGTCGTCCGAAGCCGCCAGCGCCCTTCGCTAATCGGATAGGGCCGCAGCAGCCGGCCGTTTCGATCGAGCACGACGGTCGAATATTCCAAGGCGCGCACCCGCGGCATGGGATCGAGTGCCGCGAAGACCACGGCAGTGCCGAGCGATGCGACGGCGATGGCCGATGCCGCGAGGCAAGCGATGCGCGCCCTGCGTTTCATTTCCGTGCCGAAATTTCGATCGTGCCCGTAGCGCTGCGGCCGAATCGGTCGGGGCGGTACATGTCCTCGACGGTGGCCTGCGGCAACGTGTATTTGCCCGGCGTCACCGCGCGCACGATGTAAGCGACGCTGAACACCGCTGGATCCTGTTTCTTGCGGTCGAAGGCGGCGGTGAAACGATCATCGCGGAACTCGGCGCTCGCGGCCTCGGCGGGCGCCTGGATCCAGGGCAGCGCGTCGGTATCGCCCGAGGAAACGAGATGCGGATTGTCGATCTCGAACCCGGCCGGAAGATAATCCGACACCACCACGCGCCCGAACTGCGGCTGCGCTTCGGTGACACGCAGCACCACCGCGAAGCGTTCGTTCTGCTTCGCATGCGCAGGATCGGCGGGCTCGCCTTCCGGGGTAAAAAACTCACGCTCGATCTTGAAGCCGCTGTCAGTCGGCGGTTCGGCAACGAGCGGCGCGCCGGAAACCGAAACCACGGCCTGGACCGCGCCCTCCCCGGTATTCGTCACTTTCAGCGGACCCCTTTCGAGATCGAGTGCGCCAAGATTGCGGTAGAACGCGCCGCGGCGTTGCGTACCGGCGACGTCGAGCGAGATGCCGCTCGCCTCCTTGATGATGGCGCGGGCGGCGAGCACGAGCCAAGCGTCTTCCTGCGTCGAGGTGAAGCGGCTGAGCCCGCGCGCCGCCTCGACGCGCGCCACCGCCTTGGTGATTGTCGCCGGTTGGGCGCCCCCTTCGGAGGCAAGCGCCACCATCGCGGCGGCATCGCGCAACGCCGAGCCGTAATCGGTGCGGCCGATTTCGATGCCCGGGCTGTCCGGCATCGAATCCACCGCTACGGCATAGACGCGCTCCGCCCGCGATTTGTCGCCGAGCATGCCGAGCGCAGCGCCGATCTGAGCTTTCGCGATCGGCGTCGCCAGCGCACTGAGCTTGGTATCGGCGAGATAGCGTAGGTCGCCGGCCGGCGCGACGCCGTTGCGCGCCAGGACGTAAAGGGCATAGGCGAGATCGCGGCCGCCGTTCTTGGGCACCTCCGGGGCATAGCTGACGAAATTGCGCAAGCGCTCGATGGCCATCTTGAACGGCCCATCGGGCACGGCGATCCCGCGTTCGCGCGCGCGGGTGAGGAAGTCGGTCACATAGGCGTCGAGCCAGACATCGTCGCCGCCGGCCGACCAGAGGCCGAAGGAGCCGTTCGCCCCTTGGCGCGCCAGCACCCTTTCGACGATGTCACGAATGGCGGCATCCGAATCGGCGCCGGGCGGGACGTAACCGGCGCTGGCGACGTCCTTGGCGTAGAGGAGCGCCATGGCGCGGCTCGTGAGCTGCTCGGAGCAAGCGAAGGGATAACGATCAAGCTCGCCGAGCACGGCCGCAGCATCGAGGGCCGGCGACGAGCCGACCGAAAGCGCCACCGCGCCGCTGCCCGGGATCAGATCGGTAAACAGGTCCCGCGAGAGCACGATGCTTTCCCCCTTGGCCAAGGTGCGCACCGTGCGGCGCGTCAAAGTTCGCGTCGCCGGATGGACATCGAGCGTGTAACTGCGCGCGATTGAAAGGCCTCCCGGGCCCGTGAGCCGTACGCTGATCTCATTATTGCCGATCTTGCCCGCCGTAAGCGGCACCAGCGCGTAATTGCGTTGCTTAGCGTCGAGATGCAGCGTCTTGGTCGTGCCGTCTGCCACGACCGGGCTGCCCTCGCTGCGCACAGCTAAAGTATAATCGCCGGCCACTCCGTCGGTGTTGTCGAGATCGATCCGCATCGTCGCCTGGTCGCCGGTCAGCAGGAAGCGCGGCAGGCTCGTGGTGAGAACCACCGGATCGCGCACCGCCACATCGCCGCTGGCATGGCCCACCTTGTCCTTGCTCCAGGCGACGGCCATGACTCGCACCGAGCCGGCGAAATCCGGGATGCTGAAATTCACCTCGGCTTTGCCGCCGGTGCCGACGGTCACGATGCCCGAATAGAGCGCGAGCGGAGGTTGCGAAGGCGGGTTGCCTTGCAATTCGGGCCCGCCGGCATCGCCGCCACTTCGCACCTGGCCGCGCGCGCCCTGCATGCCATCGATCAGCTCGCCGTAAAGATCGCGCAGCTCGACGCTGAGGCGGCGCTGGCCCAAATAATAATCCTCGGGGGATGGCGGCTTGTAATTGGTGAGATTCAAGATGCCGACGTCGACGGCGGCGACAACCACCCGGGCCTCTTCGCCGGCAGCAAGGCCGTCGATCTTCAACGGCACGGCCAGCGTGTTATTCGGGCGCATCGTCTGCGGCAACGTCATATCGACCGCCAGCGTGTGCGCCTTGCGATCGATGGAAAACCACTGCACCCCGATGGCGCGGCCCGGCATATGCCGCTGCTCGACATCGAGCGGCCGGCGCAGCGTGGCCAGGACATAGGCGCCGGTTCCCCAATCGCGTCCGACGTCGATAGTGAACTTGTTTTCGCCTGCCCTGACGTCACGGGCCATCGTGGTGATCAGCTTGTCGCTGAAGACATTGAGAGTGAGGCGGCCTGCCACGCGAGCATTGACGGCAACGGTCATGGAATCGCCGGGCCGGTATTCCGGCTTATCGAGGGCGAGCTCCAGCATGTCCGGCGTTTCGCCGGCGGCTTCGGCATACCAGCCGGCATCGAAGGTCAATGAGCTCGCGGGCAGGTTGCCATCGCTGCTGGCGATTTCCAGGCGATACCGGCCGAGCGAGATCGGCAGCGACAATTGCGCCGGCTTTTCGGCACCGACGTCGATCGTGCCGTCTGCGACGCGCCGCGTCGTCTTCACTGGCTCGAACTGCCACTCGCCTTCCTGCTTGTACCATTGATATCGCGTGTCGATGCGCAGCAGCTCATAACGCAGCCCCGCTTGCCCGAGCTTGGACCCGTCGGGCGCCGCCACCACCACATCGAAGCGTGCCTGATCGCCCTCTCCCAGCGAACGGCCGGAGAACAGTGGCTTGATGCCGATCATCGGACCGGCGGGAATAACAGGAAGCTCAAGCTTGCGTTCCACGGCGCGGCCGCCCGGCTCCGCCAAGCGGACGATCACCTGCGCCTGCAAAGGACGCGTCGTTTCCGGGACGCGGTCGAGCGCGACCTTGAAACTCGCGTTTCCGCTCGCGTCGGTCTGCGGCAGGTCGTCGAGCGGCTTGCGCGTAGCGATGACCTCCTCGTCGGAGGCTCCAAAACTGTAGCCTTCAAACCCGGCCCGCTCATCGGCGGCCGAGACGATGAGTTCGCCTTCGAGATCGAGATCGCCAGCGGGCGCGCCATAGAGATAGCGGCCGGCGACGGTCAACTCCGCGGGATTCAGAATGGAGATGCCGGAAGCGTTCGACGTCAGGTCGAATTCCAGCCGGTCGGGCACATAGTCCTCGACCATGAAGCTCGTTTCACCGACCGGCGCGCCCTTCGGATCGGTGTAGGCGCGAACGCGCCAGGTTCCGCTCGCCGCGGCCGGCGTGATCGCAACGTTGAAGCTGTGCCCACCTAGTCCCTGATCGGGCACGACGGCGCGGCGATACTCGACGCCGTCCGGCCGCTCCATCACCAGCGTCAGCGGCACCCCGACGGCGGCGGCACCACGCGCGTCGCGCAGCAGCGCTGTGACATGCACCGTCTCGCCCGAGCGGTAGACGCCGCGCTCGCTGTAGACGAAGGCATCAAGTCCGACAGGAGTCGGCCGGCCGGCGACACCGCGATCGGAAAGATCGAATGGCGGCGTTTTCAGGCTGAGGAAGGCGTAATCGCCGCGCTGATTGGTTGCAATGAGCAGCGCCGGAGCCGCGCCGCCCGCACCGCGGGTGAGCCCCGGCTCGAACCGCGCGTAGCCGGTGGCTTCGGTCCTGCGCGTGGCCAGCACTTCGTTGCTGCGCGAGAGGAGCCGCACGTCGACCAGGCCCTGCGGATCGGCGGTGGCGAGCGAATGCACGAAAACATGAATGCCGTCGTTGCCGGAATAAGCGGAAAGACCGAGATCTGAAACGATGAACCATTGCGTGGCCAGCGCCTCAAACTCTTCCGCCTTGCCGCCTTTGGCCTCGGCGGCCATCACATAGACGCCGGGGGCCAGGGGGCCCACCGTCTGATCGAGCGGAAACGTGGTGGTGACATCGCTGTTGAGCTGCGGCTGTACCGCGAGTTCGCCCTTCCAAACCTTCATGCCGCGGCTATCGGCCAGCCGTTCGAGCTGATAGCGGTCGAGATTGCGCTGAAAATCGCCGCCGATCACCGAGTCGGTCAGATTGCGGTCGCTGATCCGGTAAATTTCGATGGCCACCGTGTCGGTGTTGACGCTGATGAGGGGAATGCCACTCTGGCCGCGGCTCGGCAGCACGTAATTCTTGCCGGTAAACCGCACGAAGGGCCGGCGGTCGCGCACATAGATCGTGAAGTCCGCCGTTTTCGCCAGCGTTTCCTTCACCACGGACGGCAACCCGGCACGCAGCGTCACGCTATAGTGCTCGCCGTGCTTCAGTCCTTCGACGCAGAGTTGCTTCTCGTCGACGGTGAGCGCCGGCCGGTCCATGCCGCCGACGGCGACAAACGGCGAGAAATCCGTCCGCTTGCCCGGCAAAGCTTCGGAGAACTGGAAACAGGCCCGCGGCGATGTCGCATCGGCATCGACCGAATAATCCAAGATGCGGAAGCCATGCTCGGCGCGCAAGCGCTCGTATTGCACGCGCACGTCGGGTGCTTCATGCTTCTCCAGCGAAAGCCGCAAGGTGTCGAGCGCCGGCCGCCAGAGCTTGCGGTCGGCAAAGGTGCGGCCGAGCAGCACCAGGCTATCGGTTTCCTCGCCTGCCGAGGTCGTACGCTGATACGCGATATAGGCGGCGGTCGAGGCGCGCTCCAGCAAGAGCGTTCTCTCCCGATCGTTGGCGGCACGGATCTGCAAGATGGCGCTCGCCAACCGCAGCCACGCGGCGCTGTCGTTCGGCGCGACGGTGACGGCCTGCCCCAGCGATTGCAATCCGCTACGATAATCGCCGCGCTGAAACGCGGCTTCCGCGTCCTGCTTCAGGGCCGTCGCGGACTTTTCCACGCGGCCGGCATCGTGCTTGATCTCAGCTTCGAGACGGATCGCCGCGTCGGCGAGATCGTTGCGCTGGAAGGCCTTCTCGGCGGCAATTGCCTGACAGCAGAATAGGAATGCGAGCGCGGCAACAGCGCCGGCGCGGGCCACGGCGAACATCGGCATACCTCCCCTGGATTCGCAACGACTATGAGTCGAATGCCAGAACGTGTCGAGGTCGTGACCAAACAGACGCGAGGCGGCGTGATGGCGTCTCCTTAATTCTCCTTGCAAATCAGCGATGTAGAAGCTGGCGACCCCGGGAGGACTCGAACCTCCGACCAACAGCTTAGAAGGCTGCTGCTCTAATCCGCTGAGCTACGGGGCCGCAAGCGCCGATGGCGCCCGGTCATGCCGGTTTATCCGGACGGGAATGGCAAGGAAATAGTCGGTTCTACACCGGGGGCCGCTGCGGCGGCCCGCGGTGCATTCTAGTGGCAGCAGCAGAGCCGCCCAAAGTCCTGGTAAGTCCTTATCGAAACTCATATTTAATAAATTTGCGCAAGAGTTTCAGCTTTCGCCGAACCTTGGTTGCGAATGACCGAAATCCTTGACCGGCCTGCTCCGGACGGCGCCACGGCGGCCGCCGACAGCGGCGGCGCGGCCGCTGGCCATGCGACGCCGCTTTGCTACGTGGTCGAGGAAGAGTCGAGCATCCGGCATTTCCTCTCCTTGATTCTCCACGGCTCCGGCGTCGATACGGAAGAATTCGCCGACGGCGCCGCATTCCGGCAAGGAATTCGCAATCGCAAACCGGATCTCGTCTTCATCGACATCGCGCTGGATTCAAGCGACGCCATCGAGTCCGTCATCGCGCTCGGCAAGCAGGGCTTCTTCGGCTTTGTCCAATTGATGAGCAACCGCGGTTCGGCGGTGCTCGAGCACGTCAAGGCCATCGGCGAGCAGCACAAATTGAACATGCTGCCGGTCTTGAAGAAACCGTTCGACACCACCGCGATCGTAAAGATCATCCACGATCTCAAGCTCGGCCATCCGCCCTCGGTCGCCGCGCGCATCGGGCTCGACGAAGCGCTGAACAACGACTGGATCGAGTTCTGGTATCAGCCAAAGATCGATTTGCGCCGCAAACAGCTCGCAGGCGCCGAGGCTTTCGTGCGCGCCAATCATCCTCAACATGGGTTCCTGCCGCCGGATGCGTTCATGCCGGGCGCGACCGATGCGGAAATCGCGCGGCTTTCCGAACGCGCGCTCATCTGCGTGCTGAAGGCCGGACAGAATTTTTCCAAGGTCGGCGTGAATCTCCGGCTTTCGGTCAACATCCCGGTAAGCGCTCTGGTCAAATTGCCGATCGGCGAAATCGTTCGCGCGCACCGCTCCAACGTCGACAACTGGCCCGGTCTTGTCATCGACGTGACCGAGGAGCAGATCGTCAGCGATCTCGCGCTGGCCGCCAAGATCACCAAGGAGCTGGCGCCGTTGAACGTGCGGCTGGCGATCGACGATTTCGGCCGCGGCTATTCCTCCTTGGCGCGGCTGAAGGAACTGCCCTTTGCCGAACTCAAGCTCGATCGCAGCTTCGTCACCGATTGCGGAACCGACAAGGTAAATGCGCCGCTCTGCAAGACCGTGATCGATCTTGCGCATAATTTCGGCAGCGTCGCCGTCGCTATCGGCATCGAAAAAGCCTCGGACGCGCTGGCGCTGGTGAGCATGGGCTGCGACTACGGCCAAGGCTTCCTGCTCGGGCAGCCGATGCCGGAAGACCGCTTCACCTCGCTGCTGCGCCAACGGGCGCAAAGCGCAAGCCGCGCCGCGTCGGGCGCTGCTGTGCAAAAAACCGCTTAGGAAAGATCAGGACGGACGCGGCTCAATGCGTCCAGCCTTCGCGCCGGCTGAAGGCAAAATTGTCGGCATAGGCGATGCCGCGCCGTGCCCGTTCCCCGGACTCGAAAACCTGATAGGCGATGCCGTTACGCTCGCAATAGGCAATTGCTTCTTCCTGGGTATCGAAACGTAACGTCACCTGTTGCTTCGTGTCTCCAGAGCTGGTCCAGCCCATTAACGGCTCGACCACGCGCGGCTCTTCTGGCTCGAAGTCGAGCAGCCATTGCTTGGTCTTGGCGATGCCGGATTGCATGGCCGTTTTGGCCGGCCGGTAGATGCGTGCGCCCATGTCGATGCCAATCTATCCTGCAGTGCCGTCGAGTGGTGGTCGGGGCAGCAGGATTTGAACCTGCGACCCTCTGCTCCCAAAGCAGATGCGCTACCAGGCTGCGCTATGCCCCGGCCTGTGGCTGTCACTCGCAGGTTTCGATACACGCTTCGTCTGCCGCCAGCAAGCTCGGCAAGTTGCGGCCAAATCAACGGAAAATTGGCGCAGCGACCTTGTCTCCCGGTTCGATTCCAAGCTTTTCAGCGGTGCCAGCGATCACTTCGAGAACCGCCCGCGTCGGTCCGCCAGAAGGGATTTGCGCCTCAGACAGGGGCGTCGTATGCGCGGCGATCCGCCGGATCGTGCCGTCGGCGGCGATGAACATGATGTCCAGCGAGATGTAGGTATTCTTCATCCAGAAGGTCACCTCCGGCTCCTCGCGTTGGAAATCGAAGAGCATGCCGCGGCCCTCCGGCAGCGCCTTGCGGAACATCAGTCCGCGAGCGCGCTGCTCGTCGTTTCGCGCCAGTTCGACAGTGAAGACATGTACGCCGGTCCGGCTGACCACTTCGATGGTCTGGGTGGGCGCGGCGGCCTGCGCTTGCGCGGCCGCGGGAATGCCGGCAATTGCGAGCCATGCGCCGAGCACTGCCAGATACAGGAATTTGAGGTGAAGATACCGCCGCGATGGCGCGGCGCGTTTCGAGATCAATGCGACGCCGGCCCGAGCGGCCCGTTCTCCGGCCGGACCTCGGCCGCCATAAGGCCCTTCGGCCCGGGTCCGAAGCGAACTAGAACGAATTGGCCCGGCCGCAGCTCGGCCATGCCGAACCGGCGCAGCGTCTCCATGTGCACGAAAATGTCCGGGGTGCCCTCGCCCCGGGTCAAAAAACCGAAGCCACGCAACCGATTGAACCATTTGACCTGCGCCCGTTCGAGACCGCTTGTGGGCGTCACCGTAACATGGGTGCGCGGCGGCGGCATCTGCGCCGGATGGATCGCCGTCGACTCGTCCATGGAAAGGATGCGGAAAGCCTGCAGGCCTTTCGGCCGCGGCAACACCTCCACCACGACCCGAGCCCCCTCATAAGCCGTCTGGAAGCCGTCGCGCCGCAGGCATGTCACGTGCAGAAGCACGTCCGCCATGCCGTTGTCCGGCACAATGAAGCCGAATCCCTTCGCGACGTCGAACCATTTGATGACGCCGGAAATTTCGATGAGGTTGGCCGACGTTGCATCGTCGAGCCCGCCGACCGGTTCAGGCCGTAACCCGATATTTTGCCCGGGCACTTTTGGTTCAATTCCGTCCGACGACATGACGCCGTACGCCGCCGCTTATGGCGCCTCTTCCGGGCGCTTCAACGAATCTGTTGTGTGAAGATAACACCGGAGCGCGGATGTAAAAGAATAAAATGCACGATCGAACGAGCCTGTGAACATCGTTGGAAATTTCCGGTCAGAGAGCGGCGGCAAGCGCCGCGCCAATGTCCTGGCGCACGACGAGATCCGCCAGGGAGTCGAAGTCGGTCGGTTCGCGGTTGACGATGACCAGCGCCGCGCCGTTACGCTTGGCCAACAAAGGAAATCCGGCCGCGGGCCAGACCACGAGCGAGGAACCGATGGCAATGAAGAGATCGCAGGACGCGGTCAATTCCTCGGCGCGCCGCATTGCCGTTTCCGGCATGGCCTGGCCGAAAGAAATCGTCGCTGTTTTGATATAGCCCCCGCAGCGTGGACAGTCCGGCGCCTCCCCCGCCGGCTCAAATCTTTCGCGGACCCATGACAGTTCGTATTGCGCGGCGCAATCGAGACAAAGGGCGTAGGTGGTATTGCCGTGAAGTTCGATGATGCATTCCGATGCAATGCCAGAGGCCTGGTGAAGATTGTCAATGTTCTGTGTAACGACCGCAGGCGCCTTGCCCGCGCGGTGGAGCGCGGCCAGTGCGGCGTGCCCGCGTCCGGGACGCGCCTCGGCAAAATGTTTTTCCATGGCGAAGCGCCGCCGCCAGGCTTCGTTGCGCATCTCCCGGCTGGCGCAGAAGTCGTCGAAGGAGATCGGCCTGTACTTGGTCCATAGCCCGCCGGGAGAACGGAAATCGGGAATGCCGCATTCGGTGGAAATTCCGGCGCCGGTGAAGGGCAGAATGATCTCAGAATCGGCGATCAGGCTGCGAAGCCGCGCGACACCAGTTTCGAAATCAGGCGCAATCATTCGGTACTCTCAATTCCGCGCTCTATAGTATGACAGGACCATTCACGGCCGAACGGAAGCGCAAACCCGCGAGAGGAAGGACCATGCGATACCTGCACACCATGTTGCGCGTGCGCAACCTCGACGAGGCGCTCGATTTTTATTGCAACAAGCTGGGCCTCAAGGAAGTCCGCCGCCGCAGCGACGACAAGAATCGCTTTACGCTCGTATTCCTCAGTGCACCGGCGGACGAGGCGCTCGGCATGGAGAGCAAGCGCCACGGCCGCCCAGCTCCGGAAATCGAGCTAACCTACAATTGGGACAGCGAGGACTACGGCGAGGCACGTTTCTTCGGCCATCTCGCCTACGAAGTTGACGACATCTATGCCATCTGCGACCGCCTGATGGCAGCCGGCGTCATCATCAACCGGCCGCCGCGCGATGGCGTGATGGCCTTCGTCCGCTCCCCCGATCGGCACTCGATCGAATTGCTGCAGAAGGGTAATCCGCTGCCGCCGCGGGAACCCTGGGCATCGATGCCGAACACCGGCAAATGGTGAGGGCGGAGGCGCTTGCCGCTGCCGTGCAAGGTCTTTATACCCGGCCCGGCGTCCGGCCCGGTTGATCACGGGAAGTTCAGATCGGCCGGGAAGCCAGCAGGCGGCGCCCTTCGTCTATCGGTTAGGACATCACCCTTTCAAGGTGGAAAGACGGGTTCGATTCCCGTAGGGCGCGCCAATCCTCTTGACGGCCGCCGCTTTAGCCGACTTGGCGGCCCCGGCTGGCGCGGCCCTTGGCGTCGCAAAAGCCCTCACTCTAGGATGGCATCGACTTTGCAACTGCGCTATCCTAACGCTGTGGCTGCGTGCGCGGCTGCGATTTTTTTCTACTTGGAGATCGATGATGGCTCGAGGCACTGTGAAGTGGTTTAACCCGACCAAGGGTTACGGATTCATCCAGCCGCAGGGCGGCGGCGGCCGGGATGTTTTCGTACATATTTCGGCTGTGGAGCGCGCCGGCCTCAGCACCCTGAACGAAGGGCAAGTCGTCGAATACGAGATCGTCGAAAACCGCGGCAAGCAGTCGGCCGAAAATCTGAAAGTCGTCTAACCGTTTTGTCCCCTGACACGTATGGAAAAGGCCCGGCGCGTGCCGGGCCTTTTCTTTTCCGTTTTGCGTTCGCGCTACGCGTTCTGCAGATTTGAAGCCGCGTTCTTGCCGCGCTCCACGACCACGTCGTAGCTGATCCGCTGGCCCTCGACCAAATCCGGCATGCCGGCGCGTTTCACGGCGGAGATGTGCACGAACACATCCGGCCCGCCGTCGGCCGGACGAATAAAGCCAAAGCCTTTTTGGCTATTGAAGAACTTAACCGTACCTTCGGCCATCGATAGCTCCTTTGCAACGCTCGTCGGCGGCGCGACTGCCGCGCCCCCGTCTGTCCGAATTCAGCGATGTCTTGGGAACCCCGAAAGGCAGGCAACAAGGCAAGCGAAATCTCGAACGCCGGGACAAATAATCTGGCAGCGCAGGTGTGACAAGTGCCAGCAAAATTTTCGTGAGGCTGTGCTGCCGGAACGCGGCAAACCCACCGTAACCTTAGTTCGAACATCCGTCGCATCGGCGACACAACGATGACATCCCGATGTCGATCATGCGCCGGCCTGCCGGCGCGGCGGATAGCGATGGCGGCGGCCGCGAAAATCCTCCACCTGATCGTCGCCCGGCTCCGCGGCTTCGCCGCTTGCATGCAAGTAGCTCGGCCCGATCGGCGATTTTCCGTAGCCGCCCGGAATGTCGAGCACATAGGTCGGCTGACAGAGTCCTGAAAGGTGCCCGCGCAAGGCACGCATGAGCGCCTGTCCTTGGGCGATCGTGGTGCGCAAATGCGCGGTCCCGGGCGCGAGATCGGCATGATGCAGGTAATAGGGCTTGATGCGGCTTTCCACCAAGCCGCGCATCAAGGCTTCGAGGGTTTCCGGGTCGTCGTTCACCCCGCGCAGCAAAACCGACTGGCTGAGAACCGGAATTCCCGCATCGGTGAAGCGGGCGCAGGCGGCGCGTGCGGCGGGCGTAAGCTCGCGCGGATGATTGGCATGGATCACGACATAGACAGCTTTGCGGGAAGCCTTTAACGCGCGCACCATGGCTGTGGTGATCCTCCCCGGATCGGCAATGGGCAGGCGCGTGTGGACGCGAAGCACCTTAATATGCTCGATCGTGTTCAGTCGCCCCACGATGTCGCGCAAACGACGCGGCGACAGCACCAGGGGATCGCCGCCGGTGAGAATCACTTCCCAGATTTCTTCGCGGCTGCGGATGTAATTCAGCGCCTCGGCAAGCGCTTTCGCCGACAGGGCGGTCGCATGGGCCGGCCCCACCCGTTCGCGGCGAAAGCAGAAGCGGCAATAAACGGCGCAGACATGCACGAGCTTGAGCAGGGCGCGATCCGGATAACGGTGCACGACTCCCTCGACCGGGCTATGCACGGCATCGCCGATGGGATCGGCGGATTCCTCCGCCTGCCGATCCAGTTCGTCGCTCTGGGGAATGAATTGCCGCGCGATCGGGTCTGACGGATCGGAAGGATCGATCAACTCTGCGATGGCCGGGGTCAGCGCCAGCGCATAGTGCGAGGCCACCTGCTCGATCGCCGCGCGCTGCTCCGCCGAAATCAGACCGCTGCGGTGCAGGTCCGCCGCGCTGCGCATGGTTTTGCCGATCGCTGCCATTGGTTCCTCGTCTTGCCGCTCGAATTTGTATTTCAGGCTTCCGCCATCGGAGTCCATAGCACCTGATCGATATGTGTGGCGCCGGTCGCCAGCATGACCAGGCGATCGAAACCGAGGGCCGCGCCCGAGGCCGGCGGCATGTTGGCCAGGGCTTGGAGAAAATCGCCGTCGAGGGGATAGCTTTCACCGTAGCGGCGCTGCTTTTCCGCCATCTCCCGTTCGAGCCGGCGGCGCTGTTCCGCTGGATCATTCAATTCGCCGAAGCCGTTCGCGAGCTCCACGCCGCAGGCGTAAAGCTCGAAGCGTTCGGCGAGGCGCGCATCGGCCGGTGTCGGCCGCGCCAAAGCCGACAACGCGGCCGGATATTCATCGAGGATGACGGCGCGGCCGTTGCCGAGCTGCGGCTCGATCCGCTCGACAAGCACCCGGCTGAACACGTCGGCCCAGGTGTCGTCGTCGGCGACGCGGATCCCGGCGGCGCGCGCGGCATCGGCGAGTGCATCACGGTCCGGCTCACGGCCGGTCAGGCTCGTCAGCAGATCGATGCCGGCAAAGCGGCGGAAGGCCGCGGCGACGCTCAGGCGCTCGGGCAGCAAGGCCGGATTGACGCTGTGGCCGCGGAAGCAAAACTCCGCCGCACCCGCCGCCTGCGCGGCCAGCGCCAGCAGCTCCATGCAGTCGGTCATCAACCGCTCGTAAGGTTCCCCGGCGCGATACCATTCCACGAGCGTGAACTCGGGCGCATGCAAGGCGCCGCGCTCGCGGTTACGGAATACGCGGGCGAAGTCGACAATGCGCCGCTCCCCGGCGGCGAGTAGCTTCTTGCAGGCGAACTCGGGTGAGGTGCGCAGATAGCGGCGGGCGCGGGCGTCATCCGGACCCCGCAACTCGGTGGCGAAGGCATGCAGATGGGTTTCGTTTCCGGGCGACTGCTGCAGGATGCCGGTTTCCACCTCGATAAAGCCGTTCTCGGCAAACCAATCGCGCAGGCTCGCGGCGATACGCCCGCGCGCCAGCAGAAAGGGCCGGCGGTCGGCGTGGCGTGCGGGGTTCCACCAAGGGGCTGGACCGGACATAGGTTTTTCAGCCTTGGAAACCGGCTAAACCGCCGGAATGACTGGCAATGCGGCGCAAGATCGCTATGGTGCGGGCCGAAAATGCCATCCCAGCCATCGAGGAATATCTGTGAAAGTCATCGCTAGTTCGCTTCGTAAAGGCAATGTCGTGGACAAGGACGGAAAGCTCTATGTCGTCCTTTCCGCCGAAAACATCCACCCCGGCAAGGGTACGCCGGTAACCCAGCTCGATATGCGCCGTATCAGCGACGGCGTGAAGGTGTCGGAACGCTACCGCACCACCGAGCAGGTCGAGCGGGCGCATGTAGAGGACCATCCCTTCCAATATCTCTACGAGGATTCGGACGGGTTCCATTTCATGAACAGCGAGACTTATGACCAGGTCATCGTTCCCAAGGATCTGGTGGGAGATCAGTCGGCCTACTTGCAGGAAAACATGGTCGTGAATCTCAGCATTCACGAAGGCATGCCCGTGGCGGTCGAACTGCCGCCGCGCGTCACGCTGGAGGTGGTGGATACCGAGCCAACCGTGAAGGGGCAGACGGCATCGTCCTCCTTCAAGCCGGCAAAGCTCTCCAACGGCGTACGCACCATGGTGCCGCCGCATATCACCGTCGGCACCCGGATCGTGGTCATGACCGCCGATGGGAGCTACGTCGAGCGCGCCAAGGATTAGACCGCCGGTGGATGGGGCCTTCGAGGCTATGGCCGCCACCTGCCGCGGTGGGATAGTCTTGCGGCGAAGGTGCGGAATCATAGCGAGGACGACTTGCAGGCCAGGTGCATCGCGGCGGCTCTCCTGTTGTTCGCCACGGCTGCGGCGGCGCAGGACTTCAAAGGCCCGCGCATCTCCTATCTGCCGGTGGATTGGACCGCGGCTTTTGCCGAGCTGAGAGGCTCCACGGGCGAAGCTACGGCGGACGCCGATACAGCGCGCCTGAAACGTCTCAACGCCGCGGCCGGCAAATTGCTGCCCCGGGTCGCTGACAGCCCCATTCCAGTGCTGCTGCCGGTAACCCGCGAGACCGCCCGAGCGCCGGCCGATAAGCCTGGCGACGTCGGCTTTCTCCCGGAGTTCGGTCGGCCGGCGATGTTCCAGGCCGGCCCCGCCGGTTACGACGCGGCTTTCTACGTCACCCTGCCGGAGCCGCCGCGTTCGAAATCGGAACCGCGCAAGATTGAGCTGCTCTTAAGCGGCTTCGCCCTGCTCTATGACATCGGGCCGCGCGCCGGCGGCGAAGAAAAGCCTCCGATTGGCTTGCAGGCCGAATTTCCCGGCATTCGCCGTTTTTATTTCGAAGGGCAGATGCGCTACCTGTTCAGTCGCTACGGGGCGCTTTATGCGCTCGCCGTCGAATGCCTGGACACCGGCGCGAATTCACGGCGGCTGACGTGCCAGGAGGTGCAGGGGGCCGCGGAACGTTTCCTCAAGGCCTTGAGCGTCGCAGGCGGCACGCCACAACAAGCACCGCAGACCGCCGCCATTTCGCTTCCAAACCGGCCAGAATCAGTCTCCAGCGATTTCGCCTATTACGACCCGGGCGACCTCATTCCGGGGACCGGCGCCCGCCAGCGTGGCGGCAATTCCGCCGACGTCGTTTTTGCCGCCTTGCGATTTCCGCTCGCGGAATCGCCCGCGCAAATTTATTCGCAGGTATTCATGGATGTCGGCGACTGCACCCAGGCGCTTGGCGATTCGGAAAAGCGGCGGCGCAATGGTGCCCCGTTCCGCTGCCCCGATGGGGACAGCGCCGCATCGGCCGGCACACCGAGCGGGGGTCCCTACAACTATCCCTGGCGCGATAATTTCTGCGAATTGCGCTCGTTCAATGTCGGGCAATGCCCCGCCGGCTTCGGTCATCAAGGCGAAGACATCTCCCCGGTGGATTGCCGCCTTTACAGCCGCGATCTCAGCCAGTGCGAGCGCAAGGAACATCCGGTCGTCGCCGCGCGTGACGGCATGGTGTTGCGGGCGCCGGGACAGGCCAGCCTCACCCTAGTCAGCAACGCCGCCAGCGAACACATCCTGTTCCGCTATCTGCATATGAATCCGAAGCTGATCGATGCCGATGGTTTTTTCAGCGGACGCGCGGTGCGTGAAGGCGAAACCATCGGCAGGGTCGGCAACTATGCCGGCCGTGAGGCCGGCACCAGCTATCATCTGCACTTCGATATGCAGGTGCCCACCAACGATGGCTGGTCTTTCGTCAACCCGTACATGTCGTTGGTGCTCGCTTACGAGCGGCTGATCGGCCACCGAGGCATACCGATTCCGGACGTCGTGCGCGACGGCACGATCGCCGGAGCCTCGCTCGGCTCGCCGGTGAACGTGCCGGAGCCGAAACCAATGCCGGCGTCGCTGAAGCATAAATCGCGGCCACGGCATCGCTGAGCGGCCAAGGTCGCTGCTCCTGGCCAATTATTCGCGCCGGCCTCGCAAACTTTTTACCGCATTATCGCGATGCGAACCAGGAACCGCATCAATTCGCTGAAAGTTGGCAGCAAAGGCGGCACCTCCCGGCGGCACGAGTCGCCGGGCCGGATTCCATTGCGGGCCGCCATTCTGCTGCACTTTCCATCGTCAACACGAGGAGTGGAAGATGACACAGGTGAAAACCCTGCTTCTGGCATCAGCCTTGGTGCTCGGCGCTTCGGTCGCGTTCGCACAAGTCGATCTCAAGGCCGGCGCCAGCGCGAGCGGCGCCGGCGGCGCGTCAGCCGGCTCTGGCATGGTCAAGGGCGGCGCCAACGGCTCCACGAGTACGGGCGTAAGCGGCAGCGCGGGTGGCGCCACGGTAGGCGCCGGCGCTGACGCTGACG
>Ga0070741_10011531_pt1 | contig 16304 bp, 13 predicted proteins | sample Coa_R1_4_FD_66440 | JGI IMG/M metagenome (GOLD analysis project Ga0070741, IMG submission 66440) | Surface soil microbial communities from Centralia Pennsylvania, which are recovering from an underground coalmine fire - Coalmine... | ecosystem: Environmental > Terrestrial > Soil > Unclassified ...
GGACGCCGACGACGGCAAATACGTCTTCGTGTTCTTGGGCCAGCGTGACGGCTTTCTCGTTGTGAACAAAGTCACCATTCGCGCCGATAACGATGAACCGCGACACTCCTGCGGCCCGGGCACGGGCAAGCACCTCCTCGCGATCGGCGTCGAACTGTGTGTCGGTTAGGTGACAGTGAGAGTCTGCGAGTTTCATTGTAAGCGAGGGAAAAGAACTTGTGATTTCTGTACCTGATGCCCGACAGGAAAAGCTCGGCCCCAAGGCAAACGATAATTGTTCCACCGTTCTTGCGGGAGATTCAGTAAGGTCAGGAGCTTGTTACTGGTTTCCGGCAAGAACGGGATGAGCAACTGGGCCGCCACGCGTAGCCCTTCTAAGAGATTATGCAGTACAGCTCCGACTCGTGGCATTTGCGCCGGGTCCTTGGCGAGCGTGAAGGGCGCGGTGTCGGTAATGTATTTGTTGGCTTCGTTGGTCGCGCGGAAGATCGATTCCAAAGCGCGATTCAAGGCTAAGTTAGTGACGTGAGTTTCCACTTCATTGCTCGCTTGCGCAAAGGCCGCCGCTAAGCGCTGGTCGATTTCCGGCGCCGGCGTACTGAACGGCTGTACCACTCCTTTGAAGTAACGATCTTGCATCGACAACGTGCGACTGACGAGGTTACCGAGGTTGTTGGCTAGATCGCCATTGTAACGATTGGTGAGGTTTTCTTGGCGAAAATCGGCGTCCTGCCCGAAGACGCTCTCGCGCAACAAGAAATAGCGAAACGCGTCGAGCCCGATCTTTTCTTTCATCTCCAACGGCGAAATGACGTTACCAAGGCTTTTGGACATTTTCTGGCCTTCGACGGTCCAGAAGCCGTGAACGTTGAGATGCTTGTACAGCGGTAGGCCAGCCGACATGAGCATTGTCGGCCAGAACACACCGTGTGGTTTGAGAATGTCTTTGCCGATGACGTGCTGCGCCACCGGCCAGAATTTCTCGTAAGTTTCTTCGCCCTTGTATTTCAGACCACTGACGTAGTTGATGAGTGCGTCGAACCAGACGTAAGTGACGTAGCGTTGATCGAACGGCAGCTCAATGCCCCACGCCAGACGGCTCTTCGGGCGCGAGATACACAGGTCGCCGAGGTTCTCATCGCGTAACATGCCAATGACTTCGTTCTTGAATCCTTCCGGACGAATGAAATCCGGATTGGCCTCGATATGGCGGAGCAAGCGTTCTTGGTATTTGCTCATGCGGAAGAAATAATTCTCTTCCTCGATGAGCGTCGGCTCAGTGAGATGGTCGGGACATTTACCATCGCGCAGTTCTTTGGGGGTGTAGAAGCGTTCGCAGCCAACGCAGTAGAGCCCGCCATAGCGATCAAAGTAAATGTCTCCGGCATCGTGAACTCTAGTCAGAAAATCCTGGACATAGCGAATGTGGTATGGGTCAGTGGTGCGGATGAAGTGATCGTAGGTAATATCGCACGTGTCCCACGCCGCACGGAATGACGCACTCACTCGGTCGGTGAATTCTTTAGGAGAGACTCCGGCTTGCGCGGCAGCTTCGGCGATCTTGTTGCCGTGTTCATCAGTGCCAGTGAGGTAAAAGGTATCCCACCCTCGGGCGCGATAATAGCGCGCGAGCGTATCGGTGATGATCATCGTATAGGCACTGCCAAGATGCGGGTCACCGTTCACATAATAAATTGGTGTGGTGATGTAGGTTTGTGGCATAGGTCCTCAATGAGGCTAAAGGCTTGTTAAAGAAGAGGGGAATCACTGGAATCCATCCCTAAACCTCCTCTCGGCCCATAAGCCTGGATTCCCGCGTTCGCGGGAATGACGAAAAACCGGGCTTACCTGCGTCATGCCCGCGCAGCCTGTCCCAAGTCCTACTGGGACGTGTCCCCGGTCCTCTAGGGGAGCGGGCATCTAGAAAACAGGTTTAAGAATAACTTCTAGCCTCTAGCGAAAGTTGCAACAACATATCCTCAACCGCTAACTGACGGTTTGCGTTCCGTCCTAATGCTTGCAGCGTATCATAAACGATCGCGAGCTGTTGCAGAGCCCCCTCTATACCCAGGCGCATCGCGGCTTGCGTGATAGCGGGTAGGCAGTCCTGATGGCGGACAACCTCTCCCGCGCCGAGGACCGCGTAGCGGAGTACCTCTTCATACCAGGACAAGACGATTTCGAGACGGTCACCACCAGCAGCGTGCTCTTCTGCGGCTTCACTGTTCTTCTTGGTGGATTTCTTTACCCGGTTAGCGACTAACCATTCGGCAAAGCGCGAGAGGTCAGTGAATGAGAAGTCGTTAAGCTTTTGCAGTTCTTCTTCAACATAGCGACGCTCTTCGATAAAAAGTTGCGGGTCGAGGGCGAGCGCGCGTCCGATACTGCCACGGCTGTACAGCGCGAGTGCGTGCGCAGTTTCGTTATCCTTCCCATGCCTCTGCGTAAGCAGCATTTCGACCGTCGCGGGGGATAAGGCTGCGAACCGCACCTGTTGACAGCGAGAAAGTAACGGTCGTGACAATGTCGCTGCATTGAGCGTCAACAGCATGAGCAGCGCATCGCCAGGTGGCTCTTCGACAATCTTCAGCAAGGCACTTTGGGCGGCTGGTGTCAGCAGATGGGCTTCTTCGACGATGGCGACCTTCTTCCGTCCCTGAACCGGGCGCAGGCTGAGTAGTCGTTGCAAGTCGCGGATTTGTTCAATGGTCACGGATTGTTTTCCCGCCTCCGGCGCGACGACCCGCACGTCCGGATGCGTCTGTGCTTTCACCATGACGCAATTGGTACACGTCTCACACCCCTCGCCCGGACGTAACGTACAGAGCGCCGCACGAGTGAGGGCCAAGGCCGCTTGTTTCTTTCCGACTCCTGCCGGGCCAATGAAAAGATAAGCGTGGGCCAAACGATCGCGTGACAGCGCGTTGCGTAACGTGGTAATTGCCGCATCTTGACCATGGATATCGTCGAGGAGCATATGCAAGAAAGTAAAGGGGAACGCGAGAGAGGTAAAGGGGAAGGGGGAAGGGATTGGGGAGTGCGGATTTGGTATCAGTCGAGAGATACTAGCTCGTCATGCCCGCGCAGCCTGTCCCCGGTTCTCTAGGGGACTTGTCCCCAGTCCTACTGGGACGTCTCCCCGGTTCCCGTAGGGGAGCGGGTACCCAGGACTTCAATTCGTTGACTCTGAGGTTTATACGCCTGGATTCCCGCTTCCGCGGGAATGACGCTTCGATTGTTCATCCGGGTACGGAGTATTGCCTAACTTCGCCTTCTGTTGTTTCCTTGACCACGAGAAGTTATGCTCGCCCTTCGATCGGCGATAACGGTTGACGACGGGGAGCACGAAACGTCGACAGAGGTGGACATGAGTATATCACAGGCATTGGCGGGCAATTATGATAGTGACCCTGCACAGTATGTGAAGCGCGTCAACAAGCATACCGGCCAGGAGATTCCTGGCCCGATTAATCCCGACGAACTGTTGATTCATTCCTATCGTGACCGTCATCCTTTAGAGGTTGCGGCCCAATTTCTTGCCAGCCGTATAATTCGCCTGACGGGGAGCGAGGGGTTGGCGCGTCACGGCCTCCGTGTCGTCAACACGGTCGGCTCGCTGATGGCGCAAGCCGTCGGGGCGGTCGTTGGTAGCCCAGACCTTGAGCAGCAGGCAAAGAAGGTTCTCGGGGTTGTCGACCGCGACGCAATCTTTCAGTTTCGTACCCCTGGCCATCTCGTAGAAAAGGAAGTCGCCGCCCGGGTTGAGCGACTACAACGTGATGCGCGCGCCTTACTCCGAGCGCGCGGACGTAATCCACGATTGGTTGTGTTACTCACGGGCGCGACTGGTTTTGTCGGCAAAGAAATCCTGCGGCAGGCGGCGAAAGATCCGCGGATCGCCGAGGTAATTGCTGTCGTTCGTCCAGAAACGCTGCGTGATCCCAAAACCAAAGCGGTGACAAAGGTGTTGTCGCCACAAGAGCGTGGCGCACTGTTATTGCGACGGTTACAGATCGCCGGCGCTGCTGCGCAGAAGTTTCGTTTCATTGGAGGCGACATCGAGAAGCCAAATCTGGGAGTCGCCCCGACTGCCGTTGAGGGGCTGCGTCGCACGTTGACCCACGTGATTCACTGTGCCGCCAGTGTGTCGTTCGATGATCCCTACGAGGCGTCATTTCGCGCTAATGTCTTAGGTTGTCGTAACGCACTCACCTTTTCGTTGGGGTTACAGCAAAGTGAAGGCTCGCCGTTCATCACCCACATCGCCATCGAAACGTCCTATGTCCATGGCCGCAAACGCCACTCCTTTGCCCAAGAGCACGTCCTCGATTTTCCCCGTCACTTTTACAACAATTTCTACGAACTCACGAAAGCCATGGCGTCGATCGAAACCGATCGCTTTCTTATCGAGAAAGGTCTCCGCGTCGCCCAACTCTTGCCTGCGATCGTGATCGGCGATTCACGTACTGGCATCAATCGTGGAGATACGAAAGTCGTGAACGCGCCGGTCAACGCCTTTGGCCGCGTCCATCAGGCGGCGGTGCAGGCGAATGGTCTGAACGAACAACTAAAAGCCTGGCTGATTGGTGTCGTCGCCAACAGCTTCCCTGGGGATGCGACCGCGGAAATCAATCTTGTTCCAGTTGATCGGGTTGTTGCGGGAATCCTGGCGGCACTCGCTGCTCCGGATGCCGTCGGGCAACGGATTCATCTGGCGACCGATAATCGCATTCGCTTTGACGACATGATGCGGATTATTAAAGAAGAACTCGGTGTGACAGTGCGGCGGGCTGATCCGACCTTGTACCGCAACGTAACGTTGCCAGTGGTAAAGACTGTCCTCAATGCCATAAACGAGAACCGCTTGGCTGATGGTCTTGAACGATTAGGAACGATCTTCGGTGGTTATAGCGAGTGGGGCCAGCTCGTCCATCGCGTCGGCAATGATGTCCGCGTGCTTGGGTTGCCGCTGCGACGCCCCAACACCGAGCACGCGTTCCGTATGTTATGTCGTCACAACATGTATGTGCAGAACTTTGGCCGCGTGCGCGACGCGGATGAGATTGCACGCCGAGGAGCGCTATGGGAGCAGGCGTGTACCGCGCTCGAACACAAAACCGGGCATGAAGTCGGAGCGATCGCTGCCGACGACTTTCGTCGCCTGATTGCTGAAGAGATTGCCCTCGATACGTTTCAGGTGCGCGGCTCTCATCCGCTCACGCCCAAGCGGCGACGACAGGCAGCAAAAAAACCGAGTCCGTCTCCGACGCCGGTCCCTGGCGATCACGTCCACAAACGACATGGCAAGGCACCCACGGGCTTGACTGTGGTGAAGTGAGGCAGGAATGGACAAATCACTGACCCTCATCGACCTGGCATTTTTGGCGCTTGAGTCGCAGGCACAAACCGGACATGTGGGAGGGGTTGCCATCTTCAAACTGCCGAAGGGAGCGAAGGCCGACTTCTTCCGACGTGCGGTGGAAACTCATAGTGACTGGCGACGAGCAGCGGGATTCTTCCGGCTTATTTTGCGTCGCAAAGGCATCGGCCTTGGTTGGGTTGAAGCTGGGCAGGTTGATGTCGAGTCGCACATTCAGTATCTCGCACTTCCCGAGCCGGGGAGCCGCCGACAACTCTATACGCTGGCGGGGCGATTACACATGCAGCCGCTGAATCGGCTTCATCCATTATGGGAAGTGGCTTTCATTGACGGGCTCGAAGGAGGCCGTGGGGCGATATACATCAAAGTTCATCATGCCCTCGTCGACGGAATTTCGGCGATCCGCTTATTACTCAGTACCCTTTCATCATCGCCGGACGACGCCTCGCGTCTGCTGTGGCACGCACAACCGCCGCAACGTCAATCCAGTAACGACGAGGAACGTGAAGGCTCGCACGGAGTAATGCCGAAGTTTTCCTCTATCATTGAAGGAGTCGTCGAGGCGGCGCCAGTGGCAGCGACGGAGACGTTCCGTTCACTCTTGTACGCTGCTGGTGTACGCAATGGGCCTCAGGTGTCCACTTTCATGGCTCCCCGCACGATCTTCAATCGTCAGATCACCAACCGACGTCAGTTTGCCTCGTCTGATTTATCTCTGAGCGAGGTGCGGGCGGTTGCCAAAGAGGCAGGGGCGACCGTTAATGACGTAGTGCTGATGATATGTGCGAGTGCCCTCCGTCGCTATCTGTTGGATCAGCACGCATTACCCGAAACACCGTTAACCACGTGGATGCCGATTTCCACGCGGCGGGAAGGTGATACCCGTCCGAGTAATCAGATTGCGATGACCTGTGTTTCGCTTGCCACGAATGTGGCCGACCCGCGCGCACGGTTTCACGCCATCCGTGCCAGTGCCGAAGCCGCGAAGCAAGATACGCTCACCCGATCGCCCGAGGCCAATAACTGGTTAGCGCTGTTGCGAGGGAGCCTCCCCCTGGTGACAGATCTGCTTGGCATCAATGAGTTTGTTGCTCCGGCGACGAACCTCACCATTTCCAACGTGCCAGGGTTGAATCAGGAATTCTTCTTTCACGGTGCAAAACTAGAAGTGATTTATCCCCTGAGTGTGCTCGTGGGAACGGTCGGTTTGAATATAACGCTCTTGAGCTGCGGGGATACGCTGGGAGTGGGGCTACTGGCCTGTCCTGACACCGTCCCTGAGCTAGAGAAACTGGCTGGCTATTTAGGAGACGCGTTTGCGGAATTTCGGCAGATGGTTGAGGCGTCGCTGGAGTCGCGGCGGGTGAGAAAAGGATCTGGGAGCGCGACCGCCTCGGTCGCCTCGACACGGGCGGGACGCCCGCGCTCCCAGGGAATGCGAGTTACATTCCCTCACGCCTCCGACTAAGCTTCCCCAACTTAAAGTTATCCCAGGTAACGATTGATTCTGGGGTGACCACGATCCACCATCGGGTTGAGCCGCCGGCGGTGGATGCGACAGGTGGTGGATTATCTATCGCTGGTTTGCCGTGTCCCCCGTTGTATTTCTTTGCCATCTGTACGCGAATCTCTTGAAGAGCAGGATCGGCTGCCTCTACTGCTGCATCCTCTAGCACACGCCCTTGGCCGAGGATCATGATGCCTTGCAGCTCGGGGAATTTTTCATTGCGATCGACGAGGACGGTGCAGTTCGTATTCTTACGGAGATTGATCACTTTTTGTCCACGTCCAAAGGTGTAAATTTTTCCGCCCGCCCAGCCAAACCACATGGGCGTGACATTGATGCGTGTGCCCGGTCCGAGTGTGGCAATGCGCATGTTCCATTCGGTCGAGAGAATTACGTTGATCTGTTCTTGATCTAATGCGAGTTCTTTGGCGATGGCCATGATAATCTCCTCACTCCGTAGGGTGGGCACTGCCCACCCTACACAATCGCTGGTCGCCGCTTCCAAAAGCCTGTCGCTTGCTCGAACGCGTGTGCAAGTTGTAGGACGGCAAAATCGGCGTGATGCCTGCCAACAATTTGCATGCCTATAGGCAGCCCTTCTGGCGTGAAGCCAGACGGAACGGAAATCGCCGGTAGCCCAGTAACGGTGATGTAATAACACGAGCGCATCCAGTCGAGATAAGTATCCAGCTTTGTGCCATTAATCTCGGTGACGTAGCGTTGTGTGACGTCAAATGGCGGCACTTGCGAGACTGGCAAAATCAGAAACTCGTACCGTTCCATGAACTGTCGTACGCGCTGGTAGAGTTCTGTGCGTTTACGCTCTGCACGCCCGATCTGTGGTCCGGTGAGTTTCATCCCTTCTTCAATGTTCCAGATCACGGTATCTTTCATCTGGGCACGATGGGTCGCCAGCATCTCGCTAAAGCCGAGGTCGAAAAGCCATGCACGCCAAACACGAAACGCTTCATCAGCGTCGCGGAGGTCTGGAGTCGCTTCTTCGACTGTGCAGCCGAGCGAAGCCAATACTGGCCGTTGTTTTTCAATTGCTGCAGTGACTCGCTGGTCAACCGGCAATCCTCCCAGGTCTCGGCTCCAAGCAATACGAACGCCTTTGAACGTGCGTTCGAGCGATCGGCGAAACAGCTCCCCTGGCTCACTGATGGATATGGGTGCACGGGCATCCGGTCCGGCGAGGACACTAAGCAGTAATGCGGTATCCTCCACAGTCCGCGCCATCGGGCCTTCGACGGGCAGCGGACACCAAGCGACCCGTGACGGCCAAACTGGTACACGACCAGGTGACGGGCGAAAGCCGACGACGTTGCAGAAACTGGCCGGGTTGCGTAACGAGCCGCCTAAGTCACTGCCATCGGCCACCGGCATCATGCCACAGGCTAGAGCTACGGCTGCACCGCCACTGCTCCCACCACAGGTTTTGGTTAGATCATAGGGATTGAGTGTCTCGCCAAACACTTGGTTAAACGTCTGCGAGCCGGCACCGAATTCCGGCGTATTGGTCTTGCCGATGGTGATAGCACCGGCAGCTCGCATACGCTCGACAATGATCTCGTCTTGATCTGGAACGAAATCCTTGAAGATCGGTGAGCCTAACGTTGTGCGGATCCCTGCAGTGAGTACCAAGTCTTTATGGGCAATTGGCAACCCATGCAGTGGTCCGACCGCGGTACCTCGCGCGAGCGCTTCGTCTGCTTGTCGTGCACCTTCCAGGGCCCGCTCGGGAAGCAGCGTGACAATGGCATTGACCTGCGGATTGGCCCGTTCGATCTGCGCAAGATGTGCGTCCATCACCTCGCGGCACGAGATTTCCTTAGAACGAATACGCCGCGTGAGTTCTGTTGCGGTCATGAAGCAGAGTTCTGAGCTTGCCATTCTTGCACCTCAATCCACTCTCCTTACTTGAACACGCAACGCGTAATACGTGATGTGTTGCGTGATACTGGCTATCGAGAATTCTCTTCTATCAGCAACCAGAGTGAGCCGACAAGCAAGCGTACGACTTGACAGCTTGGCGGCCCTCGCGGTACCGTCGCGGCGGTTGCAAGAGGAGAGAGCACGATCATGGATTTTGGTATTTGTGTTGCCTCGAAGATTGATGATGTCGGCTACATTGCCCGGGCCGAAAACCTAGGCTATTCGCATGCCTGGGTAGCAGATAGTCAAATGATCTGGTCCGATTGCTATGCCGTGCTGGCGTTAGCCGCGCAGCAAACGCGCACGATCAAAATCGGTACGGGAGTTTCTGTCGCCGGAACCCGCATTGCGCCGGTGACGGCGAGTAGTATTGCGACGATCAATCGTCTCGCCCCCGGCCGTACCTTCCTGGGAATTGGCACCGGAAATACGGCCATGCGCATCATGGGGCACAAGCCGCTGAAGCTCAAAGAATTCGCGAGTTATCTGAAAACCTTACGCGGCCTTTTGCGCGGTGAAGAAGTGGAGTTTACTTGGCGCGGCGAGACCACGCCGATCCGCTTCTTAATGAAGGAACAAAACTTTATTGACGTTGAGCATCCGATCCCGCTGTACGTCTCCGGTTTTGGCCCCAAAGCACAGGGGTTGGCCGGTGAATTTGGTGACGGCCTTGTGTTATCGATTCCGCCTGATCCGGGCTTTATGTATCGAGCGCTTAATAACGCCCAAGCCGGGGCGTCACGTGCGAACAAAGTGCTTGACAAAGATAACTTTTATACCGCGTCGCTGACAACGGCGGTGATTCTCGGACCGGGCGAGTCGCTGACCTCAGAGCGTGTGCTGCGTGAGTGCGGCGCTTTTGTTATTGCCTCGTTGCATTACGTTTACGACAAGATTCGCCAGTTTGGTGGCGACCCGCCGGGCCATCTGCGCCATATATGGGACGAGTATCGGGCGATGGTTGAGGGGACCCCGGCGTCACGCCTGCACCTCCGCATTCACGACGGTCACTGCACGTACCTGTTGCCCGAGGAAGCCAAGTTTGTGACGCCCGAACTGATCAAAACAACCTGTTTGGTAGGAACACCGGAAGAGATCATCGAACAGATTCGCCGGCTCGGAGAGGCGGGACTCCATCAGATCATGATTCTGCCGTCGTTAGAAACGCAGTACCGTGTCATTGAAGACTTTGCCCGGGCAGTTATGGCAAAATTATAGACGCAGGAGACGTTATGAGTGAACACACAGAAAACGCGACTTCCGTCCGGGGAGAATGTTTTTGTGGGGCGGTCAAATTTGAAGTGACCTTACCGACGTTGTTTTGCGCCCATTGTCACTGTTCCATGTGCCGTCGCGTGCACGGGGCCGGGTATGTAACGTGGTTTGCCGTCCCTTACTCACAGTTCCGTATGACTGCCGGCCAAGACCATCTCAAGATCTATCGCTCTTCGGATCACGGCTGGCGCTCATTTTGTGACGTCTGTAGCAGCTCGCTCTTTTGCGAATCAACCAATCACCCACAGCATATTGATATTGTCCTCGCCAACCTCAAAGGAGAAATTGACCGTGCCCCCCAAGCCCACTATTACTTTTCCAACCGTGTGGATTGGGTACCGCTTGACCATGACTTGCCTCGGTTTGGCGGGAAAACCGGGATTGAGCCGTTAGAAGAAGAGAAGGCGTAAAACGTAATGGGGAGGAGATGAGTGGTTACGTTTTACGTTTCACGCTGTACGACTTACGTATCACGCAGGACGCAAAAAATTCCGGAAAATTTCTCAATTGAGAGACCGTTGAGTGCAAGGCCATCTGATATAACACCCTATCCGTAGTGCACCTGTGCGATACTCCTACCTACGGAAGGGGATGTCATGCCGGGATCAATACCTGATGTTACCGAACCGATCCCTTCGTCCATCCGCACACTCCTGCCAGGAGTTAAAGAGGACGATGCCTCTGAAAGCGACGCCGCCGAAATTTTCTCTTTCCGCACTATGGTAAAAAGGAACCCTTGTGCTATGTGGGAATGTACGAGAAAAAAGGAATCTCATGGCTGACTCGTTATCTGTGCTTCTACCGCGCGATGCGGCTGTAGGAGAACCAAGAGTACAGACAAAACAGGCGCTGTTCGAAGAACACGCACTGGCTTGTAAAGAGGCAGTGTATGCCGCGTGCCTGTCGCTCGTACGACGCAGAGACGAAGCCGACGACCTCTTTCAAGAAACGTACCTTCGTGCGTTTCGTTTTTTCCACCAGTATACATTGGGAACCAACTGCCGCGCCTGGCTGTTGACCATCATGTATAACGTGTTCAGAAATCGCTACCCGCAGCGGTTACGAGATCAGCAGACGTTAGACATCGAGCGAGTCACGAACGAATACGAAGAAAAACTGTTTGCGGAAGGAGATGCGGAACGCCATGATCCGGCTGAGCTGTTTCTGGCGCGGAGGGTCGATCGCGAGATTCTCGAGGCGATCCACACACTCCCGGAAGAATATCGAACGACGTTTCTTTTAGTCGATATGCAAGACTTGACGTATGAAGAAGCCGCCGCAGTGCTTGAATGCCCGACCGGGACAGTACGTTCACGCCTCGCGCGCGCGCGACGGGCGTTGCGGGCGGCTTTAGAAATGTACGGGCGTGAACACGGATATCTGCAGGACAGTTCCCAACCTGAACCGGCGGCACCCCAGAATGTGAGAAAGGGTACAGTATGACATGTGATGCGTACCGCAATCTCATTGCTGCACATGTAGATGACAATTTAACGCTAATCGAGCGAGAGGAGGCCGAAGAGCACCTTATCAACTGTAAAAACTGCTTGCGGCTCTTCGCTGATCAGCAGCAATTTCGGCAGATTACCCGCACCTGGCGTGGGGAAGCTTCAGTTCCTGCCTACGTTGAACACCGTCTGCGTGTAGCAATAGAGGCCGGACACTCGCCCTTGCAAAACTGGTGGCAAGAGCTACGGGCTCAGTTCGCGTCTTTACTCCAGCCTGCGCATGGCGGGCTGGCGGTGGCGGCTGTTGTCCTGCTGCTTATGGCGGTATTTCCGAAAGACCAAGTCCGCCCACCAACGAAAGAGGTTCGAACAGAAGCACAGACGGTTCTTGATGCCGCGACGGCATATTACCGTGCAGTCCGGACTGGAGAGTTGCCCCTGGCCTATGCAACGAACAATCCGCGCGAGCTCGAAGATGCTCTGAAAGCCTCGGAACGATTGAATTTTTCCCTTTATGTGCCGGACCTCCGACTCGCCGGCTACGAGCTCAACGGCGGGATCGTCGTCAATATTGATGGGAAACCAACGGTGATTACCGTGTATCAAGGGGCAGAGGGGCAAATCGTCTGCCTCCGACAGCAAGGGATGATGCCTCCTCCTCCGAAGGGAGCCCGCCGACTACGAGAACAAGAGTATCTAGACGTTAGACCTGGTCAAACTGCGCTTTATAAGCAGCTTCCGGATCAGTTCCGGGTCATCGTCACTGGACTGCCCCCGGATACCTTTCACTGATACTTCTTAGATCATGCCAGCGGCCTTATCCAATGCGAGTCCGCAAGGAAGACCGTGAATCTTCTCACGCCTCGCTGGCTTACTGCAATCCCGCTTTCTGTAGACCTGTCACCATTCGTTCTAATGCTGCCGGATCTTTGTACGGAATGCGCTCTCGTACGTTCGTAAGGGAGAACTGGGGGTTGATCCGCAATACTTCGGCGATTTCTCTACGCGCTTCTTCAGTGCGCCCGGTCTCGCTGAGAATGACTGCGAGCATAACATGGGCAGTGACGTGGTCAGGATTGCGCACGATGACGCGTTTGACCGCAGCAATGGCTTCCTCGGTTCTGCCCAAAAAAGCGTACGCCTGCCCTAGCGCCCATAGGTATGAGGTGGGGTAACGGGGGTTCAAACGCATTGCTTGTTCCACGAGCGCGAGCGCCTCTCCCGGCCGTCCGGCGAAACATAGCACCTCCCCTAAGGTGACGTGTGCGTCGGCGGAATTGGGATCGAGCGCGACGGCACGTTGCGCGGCGGCGATGGCCTGATCGTGCTGTTTCTGCCCTAAATAGGCGTAAGCAAGCGTCTCGTGTGCCACAGAGAGTGTGTCGTCTAAGGCGACGGCACGTTGCGCAAAGGCGAGCAACTGTTCCACCGCCAATTCTCGCTGCCCGAGCTGAAAGGCGAGTTGTGTCAAATACGTTCGCCCTAACATGGCGTAGGCGGCGGCAAACTGGGTATCCAACGCAATCGCCCGTTCAAACATCTGTCGGGCTTTCGTGTTTGCCTCCTGGGTACGTTGGGCGTGGTACTCGAGTCCGCGCAAAAAAAAGTCGTAGGCCTCCAGATTGTTAGTCGGCGCACGCCCTACGCGTTCTTGTTCACTCGGCGTCAATTGCACTTTTAGTGCGGTAACGATTTTCTGCGTGACTTCATCCTGGACGGCAAAGATGTCTTGTAACTCGCGATCGTAGCGCTCGGCCCAGAGGTGATACCCGGTCGTGGCGTCGATCAACTGGGCCGTGATCCGCACGCGATTGCCGGCTTTCCGCACGCTCCCTTCGAGCATGTAGCGAACCCCTAATTCTTTACTCACATGTTCGGGGCGGACCGCCTTGCCTTTGTACAGGAAAGCGGAATTGCGCGAGATAACGAACAGCCCCGATAGCTTGGAGATGTCAGTGATCAAGTCTTCAGTAATACCGTCACTGAAATACTCTTGTTCAATGTCACCACTGAGATTCAAAAAAGGCAACACGACAATTGAGGGCTTGTCAGGAAGTGGGAGAGGAGGAGAACGATCGCTAGGTTCTTCTCCGGCAGAGGTGTCGTGGGGGTCGAGTATAATACGGAAGACGCGCACCGGTCGAGCGATATTCTTGACCGTTTGCTCGCCGAGATTGGCGTAAGTGAGCTGTAGCTTATTCTCGACCTGTTCATGCACGGCACCAGAGATACAGATGCCGCCGCCGTCGGCGAGTCCTTCCAAACGAGCGGCGATGTTGACACCGTCTCCGTAAATCCGTTCGCCTTCGACGATGACGTCACCGACATTGATACCGATGCGAAACTCCATCCGTTGCTCGGAGGGAAGCGTCTCATTCCGTTGTTTCAGCTCGCGCTGAATTTCGACCGCACTTTGTACCGCATCGACGGCGCTGGCGAACTCCGCGAGCAAGTTATCCCCCGGAGAGTCAATCACTCGTCCATGATACTGCCTTATAAGCACGGTCATTTGCTCACGGTAGGTGGCGAGCGTACGAATTGTCGTCATCTCATCCGCACTCATGAGACGACTGTACCCTTTGACGTCCGCGCTCAGGATAGCGGTCAGTTTACGCATGACGTGCTGCGAGAGTGGTTGATTTTTCGTTTCTGCGTTCGTCATGGCGACTCAGCAATAGGCGAATATAAGGCGAAAATCAAGCGGGGTCAGCAGTACCTGGAAGGGGCCTGGATCGTCTGCACTGTTTTGTCTCTACAGTTTGTCTCTGCAGAAGGAGCGCAGGCCAGAGGCAAATGACCTCTGGCGCACGATGATGTTACTATTTTCGTAATTGACGGAAAAAAGCACGAATATCTTCAACTAGTCGTTGCGGTTCCTCCATGGGGGCAAAATGCCCGCCCGAAGGCATGATTGTCCAGTGCTTCAAGTTGTAATAGCGCTCTGCCCATTTGTGTGGCAGTAAAATTACTTCCTTTTGGAAGACGCCGATGCCGGTCGGCGACTCCACCACCGGGGTGCGATTGTGCGAGGCTTTCCACGGGTTGTGAACACACTCGTAATAATAGCGGGCCGACGTCCCGTAACTCTCTGTTACCCAGTAGAGTGTCATCGTAGTAAGAAGTTCATCCTTGGTGAAACGCTTTTCGACGTTGCCGTCACAATCACTCCAAGTGCGGCGTTTTTCGACGATCCACGAACATAAGCCCGCGGGCGAGTCGTTGAGTGCGTGCGCAATAGTCTGCGGCTTGGTGGTTTGGAGGGCAGAGTAGCCGCTTTCGGCGGTGAAGAAATTTACGTTGCGTTGGTACCAGCCTTTTTCGTCGGGCCCGTACTCTGACTCTGCCGGCAGTCCACCAACAAACACATCCAGCGGGACCATGAGGTGCATGTAGGTGCCGATCAAATGCTCCGCATATTTATGCCCGAGTTGGGCGGTGATGATCGCGCCCCAATCGCCGCCTTCGGCAGCGAACTTTTGATAACCCAACACGTCTTTCATCAACGTTACCCACAGATCCGCTGTGCGCCAGAAATTAATGCCCGGGGTTGTGAGCGGCGTGGAGAAGCCGTAGCCGGGGAGGGAAGGGACGACAACATCAAACGCATCGTTGGGATCACCACCAAAAGCCGCCGGGTCCGCAAGGGGACGAATGACTTTGTTGAGATCCCAAAACGTCCACGGCCAGCCGTGACTGAGGATCAGAGGGATCGGCTTTGGGCCTTTCCCGGGTTCGTGAATAAAATGGATCGGCACGTTCTCGATGGTGGTCTTGTAATGCGAGAACGTATTCATCTCGCGCTCATGCTTCCGCCAGTCGTACTGATGAATCCAGTAATCGACCAGCTCTTTCAGGTACGCGAGGTTCGTCCCGTACTCCCAGTTCGCATTAGCGAAATCATGCGGCCAGCGGGTTTTTTGCAATCGCTCACGTAAGTCCGTTAGTGTCGCTTCCGGAATCGAGATGGTGAAAGGTTCTTTCCGCATGGATGGCTCCTTCGTGCAGAGAGTTTGTCCTCCCTAAATCACCGCTCGGAGCGGAATGCAAGGGAAGTGGTGCGCGCGCGCCTTTTCTTGTTCACGATCAGTAGCCATGCTATGGCGAAATCGGAGGGAGGGACGAACAGCATGGCTTTTGCAGAACTTTTGCAGCTCGGCATCGCCGAGGCGTTGGAGAACATTCGTTCGCGTCAGCTCTCGCCGGTCGAACTGACGCGGGCGTATCTCGAGCGTATCACCCAATTGAATCCTAAGCTCAACGTATATCTGACGGTGATGGCGGAAGAAGCGCTCGCGATGGCAAAAGCGGCGGAACAGCAAGTGATACGGGGTGGGGCCCTCGGTTCGTTACACGGGATCCCGGTCGCGCTAAAAGATAACTGCGACATTACCGGTGTCCGCATGACCGCAGGGACAAAGTTCTTGCAAACTCATATCGCGACTTCAGATAGCGAGGTTACTACTCGATTGCGACGGGCAGGTGCGATCTTTCTCGGTAAGACTCACATGCACGAGTGGGCGATTGGGGCGACGACACGCAATCCGCATTTTGGCCCGTGTCGCAACCCGTGGGACCCGAGTCGTATTCCAGGCGGATCAAGTGGCGGTTCCGGTGCCGCACTGTCCGCCGACATGGCACTGGCAACGATTGGCACCGACACCGGTGGTTCTGTGCGCATTCCTGCCGCCCTCAACGGCATTTCCGGGATTCGTCCGACTGTCGGGCGCGTCAGTATTCGTGGGGTGATTCCGGTCAGTTG
>Ga0070741_10011532_pt1 | contig 16303 bp, 12 predicted proteins | sample Coa_R1_4_FD_66440 | JGI IMG/M metagenome (GOLD analysis project Ga0070741, IMG submission 66440) | Surface soil microbial communities from Centralia Pennsylvania, which are recovering from an underground coalmine fire - Coalmine... | ecosystem: Environmental > Terrestrial > Soil > Unclassified ...
AAAGCGTGACACAATATGAGGTATGCCTGCCAAAAGACAGCGGGACCTTGGGGCCATTTTCTATTGGATTCTGGCCATCGTGGGCATCTGTGGCACGTTGCTTCTATTGTGGCGGCAGTACCGATAGTGAGGTTCTCGCCAGTATTCCGTTCACCTGACTGCCCTGCGGCTCCTGCCGATTGTTTGGACGGCTTACTTCCTGATCCGCGCTATTCGCGGGAGTGGTACTGAGGATTCGGCCCCACACCTACCGGGCGGCGCTCTCCCGAGAGCGAACGGAGGTTCGCGTGCCCCATGCTGCACCTTCACCGCCGGGGCGACGCTGATGATGTTAATTCCCCTGCTAGGCGTCGGGCCGCCAAACGGCGGGCTCTAACGAGGCCGCCGTTAGGGTAGATTTTGAAGATAACCCACCTGATTACGTAAACTGATTAGCCTTACAATCCCCGATTCGTCGCAGGGCGTGTATGCACGACGCCATTTGGATAGCACGGGCTCGAAAACTGGGAGTCGATGCTTCTTACGTGAGCCGGGTAGCGCGTGGGGAGCGAACCTCAGAGCGAATCTTCAATGCTATTCTGAGTGAATTGCGCCGCATTGAAAAACAATACTGAGCTACCGGGTAGCGTTCGCTTCTAGTGCAGCCAAGCGGTCCATACTCAGCCCAAGCCCCTAATTGAAATAGCAATGAAAATCTCAGGCGGACGTTGCCACAGGAATCTAATGAAGGCTCCCCATTCCTGACCCGAGTCGTGACTCATTTTCGGCCAGTGAGCAAAACCCCCAAGGGGCGGTCTGTCTTCAAACCACCGGCCTCCCTTTTCAAGTTGTTGGAGCGTTTTGACGAACTCGACCAAGCTGTGGTCGCCCGCACGATGAGTGGAAAGGTGCCAAACGGATACTCCACGCGAGATTTGGCGCTTAATGAACTCAACGAACGTCTTCAGTTTCCGGCCCGAAACACGTGGACTGAAAAGTTAAACTTCCCTACTATCAACTGCCCAGAAAATAATCATTGCCATTGCTGTTGCCTCGACGCCAATTATTAAACCCAGACCAAGAACGGGCCAGTGTTCCACGTAAAGTGATAACGGTACAAGCACCGCAGTGTGGGCAAACATCAGAGCTACGAAGGCAAGCCAAAATCGTCCCAAGCGACGGTATCGCCAACCCCATTTGAGCAGGTACCCAAAAAGTACAATTGTGCCCAACACGACGCTAGACAGATTCCGCTCTACTGCGGTGGGCTTCCATCCCGGAAAGCTAATTGAAAATAGGTACACGGCAATTACGAGACACAATCCTACGACGCTATATACAAGCCAGTTCCAACCCTTACTTCTGCTTCTCATCGGCATTCCCCATTAGTAAAGGCTGACACTTCCGCATCGAGCGCCTCGACCTCATCCTTGATCGTGAGCAGCAGGGTCGCCGCTGTTCCTGCCGTTTCCCCTAACTCCAAGAAACCCCGCACGGTACTTGATCTCATCGGTACCGTTAACCCACGAGACGCCGCAGTGTACACGGCGGCCGAATAACCGGCTCCCTTGGCAGTGACTTCAACGGCACGATCCTGACCGGCGGTCGTCGCGCCACCTGCTCCAGCCATCTCTTGCACGAAAACTTTGACGCACCCGCCCTCTTTGAACTCAGCTACGAAGCTGTTGAGCGAGAGCAGTTCCCTGAAAAATGCCCGTAACCAACTAGTGTTCTGTAGATCGGCGGCGGACACCTGTTCGATCCGAGCTTGGATAGATTGGTTAAGGTATGCCATCCCGAGCACATCCAGCATGCTCGTAGGACTCGCAGTTACTGTGACGCTATTCTCTGGGTCTGGACAGTCATACAGACTGCCGTCGCTGGCTTTGCATGTAGCTAATCCCAGTGGATCAATGAAGCTAAGCGGATTGTTGACTACATAAGCATACTTATTGAAGCTCTGGGGATTCGTTAAGTCCCCGCCGAATAGCGGATCGGGAGATATCCAGCGGCCTTGGCGTGGAGCGTACTCGCGAAACAAGAAGTCGTACAGACCACCCGTCGTAGTGATTGTGTCCTGCGTTTGACCGGTGAAATCCAGGTCTTGCGTCCCCGAACTGAGATAGTTTTCGCCAAACGGCGCGTAGGCTGTGTCGTAAAATTTCGTATTGGCTGGCACCTTGATTGCCAGCCGGGAACTCCCCAGCCAGTCTGGATTGCGCCAGAAATTCGGTAAACTGCCGGGGCGATGGACATATGTCCCGGGCCCTATCGGCTGAAGCGACACAATCTCGGTTTGGCCATTCATCTTCGCTATTTTGCCGGTCGGTCCATACATAATTTGGGTGTACGTAGTCCCGTTCTGCTGTTCAACCATCCGCCCTAAAGCATCATAGACCAAATTTGTAGTATCGATGCTGGCAGGATTGCCCCAATTAGCGTCCCACGTGTACGTGTGGAAGCTGTCGTTGATGAGATTCCCGTTCCCATCGTAGCTCAGCCCCGGCAAGGAAGTGTAGCGATTGGTTGTGCCGCTATATCCAGGGTTGAAGGAAATTCCTGTGCCTCCTGTTGGGACAGTCTTGGTGATATTGCCAAACGCATCATACGTGAATTGCTGATTCCAGACGTTTGTAGCGCCTGTGTTCGTGCAGTCTACACTGGCAATGCGGACGAGATCGTCGTATCCATAGTTGCAGGTTTGACTTCCCGTTGCGGTCACGCCATCTGAAATCACTAGCTGCTTGAGTGTTCCGTTTGCGTTCCATGTCAGGGTGCCCGAGTCGATTGATGTTCCCACCTGGAATTGATACGTTGCGACCCTACCCGCATTGTCAAAAGTGTAAGTATCGACCGGATTGGCTCCGAGGGTCGTAACGCGACCGGCTGCATCATACAAAATTGGAGTAAGTATGATGCCGTTCGGATTGGAGGACGAGTACATGCGTCCTTGAGCATCTACGCTGTAAGTCCAGGGCAAGGCCACTTGGTTGCCCGTGATCCCGGGACTCAACGTCTTCAGAACGCCGTTCTCATAATAGTCCGCTGTGCTGTGGTAATACCCGCCCGAGTTCGGCGTGGACTGATAAAGGTCGGTCACATCGCCTCGGTCGTCGTAGCCAAACCACTCGTCGGTTGTTACACCAAAGGCGCAGTTCGTATCCGTCTCCGCTTCAACCATCCGCCCGACGTAATTGGTCAAACCAACAGGTGGGGTGACAACACCTTTTGTGGGGTCGTCGTAGCGATACCGGCGGCATGGGCCGAACCAGGTGCTGTTTTTCCAGCCTGCGGCATCAGTCACCCGGTGCACTGAGTCGCGAAGAAAGCATGTAACATTCCCCGCGCCATCGGTTTTACTCATCAGGTCGCCTTTTGAGGTTGAATTCCAACAAATGCTCGGCTGTGTGTCATAGGAATAGCTGGTCGTCCCGGTTTCGGGGTGCATCTCGGAAATTACCCTGCCCGATAAATCGTAGGTGAATGAACGCGTCTGAGTAGTTCCTCCTACCTGACTGTTCTGGTAGACGTACTGGAGACGCCCAGCAGGATCGTAACTGTATATGGTTTTGTATCCCGTTCCTGATCCGCTAGCTTGGGCACAGTTTCCAGAACCACTACTCGTGGTGAGTTCACAAACAGACGTTAGCTGCCCGAAAGCATTGTATTGAAACTGCTTTGTTTTTAGGCTTTCGCCGGTTGGAGCAGGTCCCACGCTGGCAGTAATCACAAATCCCGCTTCGGTTCCTCCGTATCCTTGATAGGTATAGGATGTGTACCCTCCACCACCATCAGTCACGTGCGCGGGTCGATCCAACCCATCGTAACCGGTGTACGACGTTCCTGTCGGGCAGGTCGCGGTCGCAGAAAACGCTTGCAGGCACGGGTTACTCTTGAAGGTTAACCGCCCATTGGAGTCATACTGGTAAGAAACCGTATCCCAGTTGCTGCCATCAGCTTTCTGGGTGTTGAACAACCGTCCCAGGCCATCGAGATTGGTATACACATCCTCTAGCGCGGCAGTTCCGCTCGAATACCGATAAGTTTCGCTTTGCACAGGGCTTTTGTATTTTCTGTAGATTGAACTTGGCGTTCCGTTTGCCCACGGCGAATCAACCTGCGTAACACGCCAGAACGGGTCAGCGTAGGTGTAGGTTGTTTTGTCACCATTTCCGTCTTTTGAGGTTGCGATAACGCCGCCGTTGCAGTCCCACGTCAAAGAAGTAGTCCACGTTGCGGGAGACGTTGTTATGCTGTTAGGAAATGCACCTGATCCACAAGTCATACCGGAAAATACCGTCTGCAACCCGTTTGGTTCCGTTACCGTATTTAAAGCACCGTTGGCATAGTATGTGTAGTTTGTTGGCAAGGTGTACCAAGTAACGCCATTATGACCTGTATTCACAGTTTTTGAAATCATGTCGCCTTGTGCGTTATATGTGAACCAAGAGGAGGCACACAGCGTGCTGTTGTTAGACTTTGAGCAAAGACCATTGCTGCTACCGTAGACGTTAAGGTAGCAGACCCGATCCAATATATTCGTGCCAATTGCTCCACACGTTGCGTTCGTGGCGTTATAACTGCCATACGGACTGAGAACTTGCCGCGTGAGAGTGGTCGCACCGTAATCGTAGAAGTCACGTCTGGTAGGAAGCTGTAAGCGCGTGCCCGTTGAGTCCACTGCGCCGTAGAAGGTAACCTCACTTGAACCGGCAGTGCTTCCGTTTGGGAATCGAAGCACGGTTAACGCTTGCGGGGGAATACCAGCTTGCGACTGACTGGTCGGTCCTGTCGCGGTAGTGCAACGCGCTGCGGAGCCATAATTGTAGCAGTGCCGCACTTCTTCCAGCAGAGTGCTGGCACCGGTATAAGTGTAGCGCTCGATCTCTTGATAATAAGCAAACTGTGCAACTATTTTGTCGCCTGAAGGCGCTAAAATAGTTGTGGTGCTGCTGGTCGGTGCAGTTCCAGTTCTGGTATATGTCCGATCAACAAAATGGACGCCATCTTCTGCAACACTTCGCGTGAGCGTGTTTGGAGAACCGTCTTTGCAGTTAGTACCACCCGAATAGCTGTACTTGATCACCCCGCCTGTCGGCAAAACTATTTTGGCAAGCCTGCCGGTATAATGCGTGCTGTCGTACCCCGGCGTCTGCTCCCACGTAAGGGAATAAGAACTCCCGTCCGGTAGTTGAATGCTGGTGAGTGCGGGCCAAACGCCAGCAAGATCGACATCTTGAACATAATATGGTGCGACAAAGCAGTTGAAGGCCGTGGTCAGGTGGGTAATCGTATTGGAATAGTTCAAGACGTACTGTGTTCCTAGCGAGACTCCATCACCGCCCGTGTATTTGAAGTACGTTACGGTACCGGGGTAGGGGTGGGCACCCGGTACGTCAGAGACGTCCATCCCCAAGGAATCGACCATCCTTGTTGTAGTGCCCAGTAGGCCGATTTGTATCGTGTTACCGTGCGGGTCTTTAACGTAGCGAAAATTAACAACCCTTCCGCTTTTATCGTAGAGTGGCCCACTAACGGTGCCGTTCGCTACGCTGTAGGTCCAATAGTACATGTAGCCGGTGCCGTCTACCGTGGAAACCGTCCCGCTCTGCGTACAGCCGTCCACCGCTGCACCGACCATCGTGACGGTTTTGAGATGGCGAAGAGTATTGCTGCTATCCAGCCACGCCCACGAGTAGTCTTTGCAATGAAAGTTTGAGACTGATTGAGTCGCACTCACAGTTTCAAAGAGGCCGGAAGATGTGTCCGCAAAAGTCGCTGGTGGCTGGCACACTGTGTTGTAGCAGTTTGCCGGTGCCCATGCGCTATGGATGGGATCAACAGCCCAATAGTTACTGTCGATGCTGAGGGCAGCGCTGTAATCCAGCCCAGCGACCCCCTTTTTGTGCATTAAAGGGATCGTGACATGCACATTCAGATTCCCTTCGTTAACACTATCGGAGCCCAACTGGGCCATGCTACTGAAAGCGGGAAAGCCAGTAGTGCTGTCGATTTGTGCAAGAGCGCCTAAAGGAATTAGCAGGAAAGGCAGAGCTATAAGGCATAGACGTGCTATTCTGTGCGAAGCCATTGAGTCGTCTCCTATACAGACGATTTTGGTTAGAAGCTGGGCCAAGTTGCCTCTTGGCCCGGCTCCGCTTCCTTAAAGGAGTTTGTCGAGGCGTGCTCTTAATCCATCCAGAGTGCCTCGATGCGAGGCACGATACACCTACTGTGGAAGTTGTCAAGCTGAAAAATTCTGCTGGCACGCATCAAGAATTCATAGAATTCCTGAATTTAGAACAAAACTACGTTTGTCGCGCTGGTACGTCCAGAGTTGTGATAAGCTGGCTAACTTTCGCCCGCCAACCTCGTACAATCAATACTAAGTCGTGATTATCATCCGGCATGATTAACTAACCCAGTGTTATCGGCTCGGATTACGACGCTCTGCCGATGATCGGACTGTTCTCAACAATCTCGTACTCACGAAGCTGCGCAAACCCCTCGTCTAAAGCCTCGTCTGACACTCGGCACAGGCGCATACCACATTTCGGCAGCCCCCCTTTACGCAATGGAGCGTGGCTTTACCCTAGCCGGTCTCGTTTCTTTGACCGTCAGCATCAACCATGGCAGGAACCGCAGCATTCTGGCGTTTGCTGCAACGTTAACGTCGATGTGCTTCATGTAATCGGTCCTACTGCGGAGCCAGTCATCCACTTCGGTTGTGAAAGCGAACACATCCGCTTGCTTACATCGGATGGTTCGGTGCACAGGGAAATGGTAATTACGTTCCCAGCGGCATACTGTCGTGATGGATGTGCCCACGTAGAAGGCGATATGGTTCCATGACCGAAGAACCGCGTTCGCTGCTACAGGCAATTTAGGGGGCGCTTCGTTTGTCGCCATCTGGCTCTCCTCTTTCGTCTCTAAACCTGCATCATAATCGACCGCGAAACACCCTAAGTGAATGCCACGGTTTGTTTCAAAATCGGAACAAACTCATTCTGCAAGGTCGTGCGAAAAGCACTAAGCCGCTAAACGTAAATTCTACTTTTGTTTTTGTCATTGTTCATGATACAAGTTCGGGGCTGTTTAGCTGGCCAATGTCAGGAAAGAGCACGATGAAAAGGCGATAGGAGAAAAACTGAGTATGACTCACCTTGTGAAGTGCAACGTTCTTTTGGCTGTCACATTCGCTGCGATGGGAGTTGGGCTTGCTCAAAGCACATTAAATCAAAGCAGCGACCACACGCAGTCTGAACAGAAGTCGAGCGATTTCAAGAATCCGCCTCCCCGCAAGGCGAATGAAGCGCGACCGGTAAATCCGCCTCAACCGCCCTCAGGTACTCAACCGAAGCTTATTGCGCCGGGTGAATACGCTGGGGAAATCCGAGCATTTGGCGGCTCAATGTGCCCGAAAAATTGGCTGGTCGCCGACGGCACGGAGTTGCCTACTCAAGGTCACCAAGCGCTCAGCGACGCAATTGGTGATCTCTGGGGAGCTACACAACAGACCACGTTCATGTTGCCTGACCTACGTGGCGTGTTCTTGCGTGGATGGAATAGAGATCGGGCCAACAACGGCGACCCAGAAGCAAAGGCAAGATCGATTCCCCAAGGCGCTCCGTACAATTCGACCGATCTGGGTAATCAGGTCGGTACTTACCAACCTGACCAATTCCTGAGCCATACACACACGCTTCCACTCAGCAGCCGGTGGGGAGATAAGTACTCAAGCACTACCGGATTCAGTAATGACGATGGGCAATTTACAGGATTAGTTCAGCCCCCAACAAACGCGGCTGGAGGCACTGAAACGAGACCGAGGAATGTGTATGTATTGTATTGTATTCGTGACGGGAACTGATTTTTTGCTTTCGAGCCATCTGTTGAGGCTACGTTCCGAGTAGCCATCGTCGAGTGAGGCGCGACGGCCCGTATCGAAATAAAAAGCGTTCTTCCCTTTGGTGACTGCGTTCACTTGCGCCTCTGCTTGTCGCTTCGCTCCATGCTGCTTCGGTCCGGTGCTCCAATAATAACCACAGACAGTGGAGCACCGAGACCTGCGACAGCAGCCTGCGGCAGCGAGAAAAGGCCCGTAACAGAACCCATGGCGGTCGCACGGGGGAAATTGCCAATGCCTTTCAAGGTCCGATAAAAATGCAGCGGGTATTCTGAGGTACAAGCGGACCCCATTATGCCCCCGAAATAAGAGGCTCACAACGAGGTTTTTTAAAAACAAATGGGCGGGCTGATTCGCTCCGCAGCGTCATTTGTGAGGAACATCGCCTACGCTCTTCTTGTGGTTCACCTTGACTAGCAGGTCACGTTCGTGTACACCTTTTCGAAATTGACCCGTCCGGTATGTTTGCCAAAAGGAGGTGCTTATGGCAAATACAACGGGAGTCGCACCTTCTTCAACTTTCAAAGAACCATACTTCGCAACTATTCGAGAAGCGATCAACAAAGTTCCTGAAGTGAAGTGGGCTCTAGGGGTAGCAGGAGTGTTATCTGCTGTAGGCTTAATCCTCAGCGGCCTGCAAATACACCCGCTTGTCGCTCTTATAGGTTTCCCGATCATGATTGTCTTCATGGCCCTATTGGCGATTTTTGCGGCTTCCATTAAAGACATTAAGCGCACCGGAGTGAGTCGGGCGTTCGTCTGGTTTGTGTTGATTATTTTTATCACTTTTATTGCAGCGCTGTTTTCTGCGGCTCTGATAAACAGTCCTTATCACCTGAGGGATAAGGTAGAGGAGTTGATTGCTACGAAACCGATAACCATAGATTTCGGTTCGGCTGGAACGATCATGCTGCCATATCAACAACCAGCTAATCAGCTTTTTCACAAATTTGGAATAGAAGTGTCAGATGCCACTCCAAACACTCAGGTCATCGTGCAAGGCGGTACATTCGTGCGACCGGATGGGTCTCACTTTATGCGCAATGTGCTAACGCAAACTTGCCAACATGGAGAACCAGTACAATTCACCCTCAGATTCAAGCCTTCAATCTCAAGTCTAAAGGTCGTGAGAGCAGGTCTTCTTAGTAGAAGTCCAAGCGGCGTTGTGCATCCTAAATGGCAGGCATGCGTATATGACGGGAAGGAAGAAATACAGTGTAAGGGAGAGCCGCTTCTCGCCAGCTACGCCGACGCCCCTGAGCAGGAGATCGATCTCGAAGGAACGCACATAACTTCAGCACAATTCGTGTCAGACGGCAGGAAGCAGGACGGTACACCGTTTGCATCCACTTGTGCTGTGTTAATCGACCGCATCACAATAAAGCGGTAACACACAAGCGGAGCATCCCGGTGATCCAATGACTTCTTCCTTGCGAAAAGCACCAGCCTTCGTGCGGCCTGTATTCTCTGCCCGGACGACTTTGTTCTGATTCTAGAACAGACTTGCGGTTCTGGCTTGACTTCGGTGAAAGGCGCTGCGCTGGCGTACCTTGGTTAACCTCCATAGCAGCGCCCACCAGAGTATTTGCCTTCCCGAACTGTCAGCGATTGTGGACGTAAAATAATTTCTGCGTTACATCGCCACGTTTGTGTATACTTCCGCCGCATCGGTAGCCTCCCCTGCCAGAAAGGTCGTTTTGCGTGTTAGTCAAACGGGCCTAAGTCACAGTCGGAGAATGTTGATTCCTTGAAGGAGGGACTGACTATGATCTGTCCGTCTTGTCACAATGAAACCGATGGCGCTTCTTTGTTCTGCCACGTTTGCGATACGTACCGCCCCGCACCCGGAACGGGTAAAAAAGCGAATGTAGCATTGCGGTTGTTGGCGCACATACTTGATGGTCTCGCCGTGATCGCGATCTTTATGACTATCGTTTTAGTTTCCTGCGGTATCGGTGCAGCCGGAATTCAAGCTGGAAACGCAGTGAATTCAGAAAGCATTGCTGCTGCTGCATCGCTGTTTGGCCTTGGCACATTCGTATTTACGTTGATTGCATATGTAGTTCTGTTGTTGTTCTTCTTAGTCCGGGGTAAAACACCCGGTAAAGCAATGTGTGGGATTCGAGTTGCTGATAAAAGAAATGGCAATGTTCCGGGGATCGGTAGGATGCTCCTGCGGGAGACGCTTGGCAAATTTGTCAGCGGCCTCTTTTTGGGAATTGGATATTTCTGGGCCATTTTTGACCGTGACGGGCAGGCTTGGCACGACAAGATCGCAGGTACGGTCGTACTGAAATCGCCCGAAAAAATGGTACTGCCGCAGCCTGTTGTTGCACCTCAAACGAGAGCCGCTGCTGCGACTTCGCCGGGTCGTCAAACGCTACAACGTGATGGATCGGTTCCGCTCGTGGAGCCGCGCCACTTTCCGGCAAAGCGAATGCTATTTGGCGGACTTGTCGTGCTGGCCGTTGCGCTCGGAGTAGTGATAACGTTGTCCTATTTCCATGGTGCGCCAAAACAGGAACCAGCCGTAATTGTTCAGGGTCCGTTGTACTCGGTGCCTGCATCCGTGCGGGTAGTAAACCGAAAAACTGCATCGCCAGCAAATCCCACGGACCTTACGAGTTTCTACTCCGAATTCAGAAACGCAGTGTACCGTCGCGATACCAGAGTGTTACATGCAATGATGTCGGACAGTTTCGAGTGGGCAACTGATGGCTACGTGAGTCGTGAGCAGGCTTGGAAAAATGTTGAGACCGACATAAGAACTCAGTCGTTCTGGCAAGCTGCTGGAAACGCGGTGAGCGGATGGCCAAGGATGTGTTCGGTAGCTGTTTGTCCCAGCACTGATGGCTATTATGTCGGCACTAGGACTCCCATGCCTTTCGAGTTGATCTTTAGGCGAGATCAGAATGGCATTTGGCATTGGAGCGCGTTGCTGGGTGGCTGAGGCTCACTCTCAGGCAGGTTACGCCTTCAAATGCTGAAGGTGCAGGGAGAACTGCATGTGCGCGGTTTTCGGCGCTTCTGCGTCTCTTTTTCAAACCCGCCGGGGCTGCGATTTGACTTGGCAGGCGGCCCCACGGGTGAACGCTTCCAAGATTGAGACTTAATTCTGCTCTTTCAGTTGACTGGACGTGGAATCGCATTGACCCCTTTTTGCCTCGCTTTGGTGATTTCAATCACCCGATAAAGGGGACGATGCTGCTGAAGCGCAGGAAGAACTTCTTGATTAAACGCATTGGTTGCGTATTGCAGGGCGTGCGCAAACTGCTGCCATGACTCGCTGCTTTGGACTGGATGTAGAACCGGAGAAAACGAGATGTTCATGGCACCCGGTTGGTGTTCTGATCCCAACATCGTAGTTTCGAGGAATTCAAGGTGCTTATGGGTCCGATCTAGGTAGTAGCCGAGAAACATGTGCCCCGGCTTCATAACAAGGATCGGCTCGATACCGATTTTGTACAGCACAGAGGCAAAGAGCACGGAGCCATCAACACAGTTCGCCTGTTGTGAGTCGATACTCTGGTCGATAAACCGAACTGCCTGACTTTGGACATGATTTGTCGGGGAAGCTGCTGAAGCAGTAGTAATGCTGGAATAGTGGAGATGATGCCGCTGTAGAACGTTCCAGACTGCGAACACCTGCATACGTACATCGTCAGGCGTTCCCTGATACCCAAAAAAGCTATTCACGGCGTGCCAGTGGAGCGCCTCTTGCAGTACAGTTTGGACGAACGGATGGCTTTCATTCACGTAGCCCGCGAAGAGGAATGAAAAATCCTGAGCTTTACCGTCAATGACGGCTTCGTAGGGTACATCATTGACGGAGCGAACCCGGATGGATTGCGTCTGGGTTCCCAAATCGGCGCCGTTGACTCGAACCGAATACGTGACCGTCGCTGGCATAGACTGTTCGATGGCGGCAAGCCGGGAGTAGTCATAGCGCAGCAAGGGCGCAACCGTATACTGCTGACCGGCTTCCGGCAGTGCCACGTCCAAGGCGCTCAGGCGCGTGAGTCCCTCAATTTGAATCTCGACGTGCGCACTAGCGTTTGGAACTAAAGGCCGGATCACGACCTCGGCCATTCCCAGCGGATCACCAAAATAGTGTGCATTGATGGGAGCATTCAAGGTTCGGCCACTCATTGTCAACACGAACGAAGGGAACAATTCATTATCAAGTTCAAACTTTGGCTGCCACGACGCCAATCTTGACGGCGCTTCCGTACTTGGCATCGCTTGTGTCTGATTGGGCTGGCACGCATATGGATGATTGGGGTTCGCCGACTCGTAACCCTCAGGATGAAACCCGCTGGGACATGGGGACTGCTGGCATAAGGCCGGAACACACAGCGCCGCACAAAGGCAAAGAACCGCCGATATACGCATTTCGTCACTCCTCGGTCGTCATTCTAGCCTCCTAATTACGCCAGTCGTTCGTTACGTTAGTCATGCCGCCTCTGCACTCGTAAAACGCGTGGTGACCGTCAGTAAGTGAGTCGTAACCTTGCCTTCTAAGTGTTAGAAAACTTAGAATGCCACATCGCATTTTATGGGTTGGTATCTTAAAAAGGGCTTCAATTTTGGACCGCTGCGGCTGAACCTCTCCAAGTCTGGCCTTGGCTATTCTTTTGGCGTGCGTGGTGCGAGAATTGGCACCGGACCACGGGGCACCTACGTCCATCTTGGTCGTGGCGGTGTTTATTACAGGAAATCGCTGTCGAGCGCAGGGGCACATCGCACCGGCAACGCTCAATCGTTCGTGCCCATAGCGGTCGGCGAACCCGGCACACCTGTCCTTACTGCTAATGCCGCTCAGTTGCATGATGGGACTTCAGAGGGTCTTCTTCAGGAAATTCAGGACAAGCATCGCAAGACGCGCTGGGCACCCATCGGCGGGGTTGTAGGTGGTGTGCTCCTCCTAGGAATGTCGGGAATGAATCTGCCGGTTTGGGCAGTCATTCCATTGATTCCTCTCGTCATAGTTATATGTGTCTACCTCCATCGCAGAGACTATGAAGCAAAGCTCGTGATGCTCAAGTATGATCTTGATGCTGATGCACGAACGCGATACGGGGAGTTACTTAAGGGTTTTGCGGCCCTTGGAGGTTCGGCACGCATCTGGCGAATCATGAATCAGAACACACGCATTGCCCGCAAGTACAATGCAGGAGCCGGAAAGCTGGTTGATAAAAAGCCAATAACCGTCTCGCTCAGTACCCCTGCTTTCATGGAGACAGACGTTGGAGTCTGGTCAATTGCGCTTGGTTCTCAGAAACTTTACTTCTTTCCCGACCGCGTTCTGGTATATCAAGGCAGTGAAGTCGGCGCGGTGAGCTACGCTGGACTGCGCGTCGCGATGCATCAGGTTCGCTACATTGAAAGTGATCATGTTCCTTCTGACAGCCAAGTCATTGACCGTACGTGGCAGTACGTAAATAAAAACGGCGCTCCTGACCGGCGATTCTCGAATAATCGACAATTTCCAGTGGTGCTTTATGCTGAGATTATAGTTTGCTCAGAGTCAGGACTGAATTTATTGTTGCAATCCTCAGACCCGAACAAGGCGACAACATTCGTGGCGGCGATGAATAGTTATGTCGGCGCAGCACGTGCATCAGCGGCGCACTGATGGAGAATGCCCTCAGGCCCAACCCAAAAACTACTACGACATTCTGGCCATTCCGTTCGGGGCAAGTATTGAACACATAAAAGATTCGTATCGGCTCCTTACGAAGAAAACCCGTGATGACAGAAATCGCGTATCCACACGCTCACGGCATTGGAGAAACGCCGAGAATACAGGGTACTAGCACGATTGCAGTACCCCTTCCTCGCGTCTACATGTTGTAAGCGAGTACTTCAGTCACCTGCCGCAGCAAGATGGGGCTGCCTAGAACGCAACCACTGTAGCCACTGATCAATCAATCGCCGTGAATTGCTGTCAGCACGACGCAAAGGGCAAATCGCATCGGTCATTGGGATTTGTTCCCAATTCCGAGCGTCTGTTTTGTAGTCCGCGTAATAGGCCACGTCTCGAACCTTTCTGAAGTGACGGAACCAAACTCCCAATTCTGGAGCGACTGTACGAATGTAATTGTATTCCCCATCAACCGTCACCAAAGCGAATGGGAAATGATGAACTTCAATTAGCACGTTGTCGCTTTCGGCCATCTCGTCAGCAAAAGCGAAGTACGATTTCTCCGATGCCTGCACTTGCTCTCTAGTGGAAGCCCTTAGATCACCAACTTCGGACCCAAAATCTAGGCCGATGTAACCCGCTGCCAGACTGTCAACCGCGTGCTTCATCGCTTCTGAGGCGGCGTCGGGATGCAACTGCATTCGCCAGTACGTCATGTTGATCCTCCAAAAAATCAGGCCAATATTTTACCCTCATTGAGAACGCTGAAACTGGTAAACACGTCACTTTCGGGTGTGATATGGCATTCCACGAATGCTCGGCTGGAGGCTGACGCGAATGACCGAACGTCCGGGTGATAAAGTCGCGTTATGAAGATCAAGGAAGCAGGGGAACTAGATCAGCGGCTCAGGGATTGACTCTTCTCTGCGCATTTCGTTTTCGAATTTCGACTCACTACAGTAGACTTGAGCTTCACGCTGTCCATGTTTCCCGCAGTCACCCATCACGCATTTTCGGATGAAACCCACCATAACAAAGGCAGGTTCAGGGGCATCGCGGCAGTCACTGCTCCGGTTCAAATTGCAGCGGAAGCCGCACAAAGCCTCAGGCACCTCTTAACCGCTGGGGGTGTGAAAGAACTAAAGTGGGAAAAGATTAGAACCGCGCGGGAAAGATTAGCTGCAATTCATCTTCTAGATTGGCTCTTTAAACAGGATGGGCGGCTCCGGGCTGATGTGCTCACATGGGACACTGAAGACGCTCGGCATCGCGTTTGCAGCAGAGACGATCAGGCAAACTTGCACCGCATGTATCACCATTTGTTCCGCAACGTGCTTCAGCGGAGATGGCCAAAAGGTAGCGTGTGGAAACTTTACCCTGACGAACAGGATTCGATGGATTGGAACAAGGTCCACGATGTTCTATATGCCGTGAGCATAAAGCCTCTAGAGAAGCGGCTCACCGATGGTCCGGGAGCGAAGCTAAGTTGGGAAGTCTTCTATCGGATTGTGCAGATTGTTCCATCCCATTCGGACGCAGAACCACTGATCCAATTGGCGGACCTACTTGCCGGAATGTCGGCATTCTCCCGCTCACACCTCAGTCAATTTTTAGAATGGGAAGAGTCTGCGTCAGGGCAGATGTCCTTGGTTGAGCGTGAACCGGATTGCCTCAGCACTGGCGAGAAAGAAAAATGCTCCGTGCTGTCGCATTTTTACGACAAGTGTCGGAGTAGCCGGTTGCAAATTAGCTTACAATCGAGCAAGGGTCTCAGCACGCGTAATCCACGAACGTTTCTGAATTTCTGGCACTACGTCCCGCAGCGGGTACAGGACCGCGCACCGCTGCGGAAACACGCGACCGCAAGCTGACTTCTCCGCGTTGGGTCTGTCACGCCCGGCAATGGCACCGGTTTTTCATTGTCGCTATACTTCCCCGGCATGGAAATCACTCTGGAATCCCTGCACAGATTCGTCCGTGATCACGGATGAGTCGCCTTCATTGACAACCAAAAGCAGACTCGCGTGCTAAGGGACGGCTTCCCTGATTATTGGGATTTGGCTCTGAAGGCGGACGAGTTCCGCCATGTGGGGAGAGCATAGACGCGGAATCAATTCCAGCAGTACATGGACACAGTAGATGTGGAACCGCGCGGAACATGACGCAGATCGGCTAAATGCATGGTAGCTGCTGCCGAAAGAACACTCAAGCAAGCGGGTTTTCTCGCATACCTTGCATCAGGAAACGAGAAAAACCCGCTGCAACATGTGGGTCCGAGGTAGGTGCAGCGGGTCTTTTAAGCGGTCAAGCGGGAGTCATTATGTACCGGACCGGACAGACTCTCAACATCATTCCACAGGTTCATTGGGACTTACGCTGTTGGTCCTGTTCCAGAGTCTCGATGTCGCTGACGAGGGTAGTCGAGTGTCTGTTCCATGCGTTCAGGGTTCCGGCTTTGCTTGAGAACCTAGCAATTCCTGCTCTGTGTTTTTCACAGTTTTGAAGGACCTGATCCATAAACGCTTCTGCATACACTTTTGCATACACTGGTCCCACACTCTACGCGGGGTCTAGATTTTTTCCACAGAATGTGATTGAGTATTTTCAGTGACTTGCAGGCATGGAATGACAAATGCTGGCAATGCTCACCCTGATCCTAAGTCTGGTGCGTCTGCCAATTCCGCCACTTTCGCGATCTCTGATAGCGTGCTGACTTTAAAGTACCCAATTGTGGTCGCTCCTGCAATCTATGGTTGGGGTGCGGCGGTCCGGTT
>Ga0070741_10011533_pt1 | contig 16302 bp, 13 predicted proteins | sample Coa_R1_4_FD_66440 | JGI IMG/M metagenome (GOLD analysis project Ga0070741, IMG submission 66440) | Surface soil microbial communities from Centralia Pennsylvania, which are recovering from an underground coalmine fire - Coalmine... | ecosystem: Environmental > Terrestrial > Soil > Unclassified ...
TACAAAGAGCGCAAGCAGCTTTTTCATAACGCCGGCAACGGCACGTTCACCGAGATCACCGCGCCGGGACAACTCGGAGATCTAGCCGTGCCGACCGTCGGACGAGGATTAGCCATCGGAGACTACGACAACGACGGCAGGCTCGATGCCCTCGTCAGCAGCCAGAACAGTCCCGTCCAACTCTTCCACAACAACGACAGGAGCGGCCATCACTGGGTCGGCTTCCTGACCGTCGGCACAAAAAGCAACCGGGAAGGCCGTCATGCCCGCTTGACGCTCATAGCCGGGGGCATGCAGCAGACCGGGACAGTACGGGCGGGATCGAGCTACTTGTCGGCCAGCGACCGGAGAGTCTATTTCGGGCTGGGAACGGCTACGAAGATAGACAGGGTGGAGATCCGTTGGCCGAGCGGGATGAAGGAGACCTTAAGGCAGGTCGTCCCGGACACAATCCACGTGGTTACCGAGGGCAAGGGCATCACCGGCAAGCTGCCGACGACGCGGACCCGACATTGAGTCGGCGCAGGCGGACTTCGCGCTTTCGCAGTCGCGAACCCATTCGCCGGGTTTTCAGAAATGATCGGGAACGGGAAGGAAGGGAGTGCGGCGGGGGAAGAGTTGCGCGACGAGCGCGCGGGCGCGCGGCGTGGAGGGCTGCAACAGGCCGAGCGCGCACGCCTCTGCGCCGCTCAGATGGCCGACGACCACCTGCGACCACGCGCCCACATCGCCCACGATAGAGTCCGCGACAGGAGGCAGCGCCTCCGCACGCGCCATGCTGACCTGCGGATCATCCAGGCCCGCGCCGGTCACGATGACCGCCTGTGCGCCGGTTTCCACGAGCGGATCGCGCATGACGAGAGCCAGCGTGGCGTAGAAACCGGCCCAGTTCGGGCGCAGCGCCTCCGCCACCCGCGCCAGATCAATCACTCGCGCCATCAGCGAGGGAACGATCTCCACGCTTGCCAGCGCGTCTTTTGTCTCGATGCCGGGCGCAACGGTCTGAAGCAGGCCGTTCGCCTCCAGATCGGCCCAGGTCGCCGCGTACTCCAGACACCCCACCCCATCCTGAGAGGCCAGAAATCCGATGAGTCCGCGCCGCGCCGCCTCATTCGCCGCGACCATCTCCAGAATGCGCAGCGAGAGCGGCTGCACGACGCCCGGAGCGTTCGCGCCGCTCTCTCCCCCGACCGTCCGGAAATCGTAGAGCAGATAGCCCTCCACCTGAACCTTATCCGGCGAATAGACCACCCGCTGCCGCACATGCTCGAAAAGATAGCGCCAGCGTTTCGTGTCGCGCAGACAGTGGAAGGTCTTGCCGCGCGCGGCGGCGTTATAGAGGCGTTCCAGGGCGGGAATGTCGTCGGCGTGCGCGAGGCGGACGCGCTGCGCTTCCGGATAGGACGGCAGATTGGCAGGCGCGGTCAGGAAGCGATGCGCGAAACCGGCCAGTTCCCACCCGAACTTGCGATAGTAGCCATAGGCGTAGGGGAAGAGCGCGGAGAGCGCATAACCGCGCCGGGCCAGTTCTCGGACGGTCTCCGACAGCAGCAGGCCCGCATAGCCTCGCCGCCGCCATTCGGGAACGGTCGCGACGCCCGCGATGCCCGCCACCCGCGCCTGCCCCGCGCCCAGCCAGCAGACCGTATCCACGAGGGTCAGACAGGAGATGAGGCGGCCGTTCACCCGCAGCACGCGCTTGTTTTCGATCTCGAAATAGGGGTCGGAATAGAAGACCTCACGCGCAGAGGCAAACGGCAGGCCGAACGATTCGCACATCAAGCCGAGCATGGCATCCAGTTCGTCAGGCCGCGCCGCCCCGATCTCGACCGCTTCCATGGAGCCTGATTCCCGTCTACCGTACCGCAATCAGTTCGACCGTATGCGGTTTCGGCAGCGCCGCCGTCTGCAACTGCTTGACGACCTCGGCCTCCTGCGCATCCAGATCGTCCATCTGCTTCTTGATGTCCGGGGCGACCTCCTCGCCGTTCTTGGCGTTGGGAACCTGCACCTGCCGCCAGCGCCGGAAGTGCAGGTCGTTGTGCTTGCGCGTCAGGCCCAGCACCTCCGCCGCCTGGATATTGGCGGGCAGATTGGGAACCGCCGCCAGATTCAGGCCGATGCCTATATCGTCGCTCGTGAACATGCCGAAATCCGTGCCGTCTACTTTCAGGGTATAGGTTCCCGCGTGCAGCCCGGTCACTTTGAGCGTGAAGCGATTCAGCGTGTGTTCGATGTCGGTCGAGGCGAGGGTCAGCAGCATATCCGGGTTCTGCTGCGGATCGCGATCCATCGGCCAGGGCAGCGCGTTATCGGTATGCGTGAAGCGGATGCCTTCCGGCGCGGCCTCAAAATTCGTGATGCGCGTGTTCGCGTGCTTGCTCACCCGGCGCTCATTCGCGTCAATCTGAATCTCCGCTACCGTCTCCGGCGCGTTCCAGGCTTTCAGCACCGCCGCCGCCATGACCAGATGCCCGCCGTACATCGGATGCACCCGATCCGGGATGATCTTCTCGGCCAGCGCCGCGTTCGACGCTTTGGCCTTCTCCAGCGCCGCCACCAGAGGCGCGTTCGTATCCGCCACGACGAGATCGTACTTCGCGCCGAGCTTCTTTACGGCGTCGCCATAGGCGATCAGCACCTGATTATAGCCGCCGGGGAAAGAGGGAGCGCGCGTCACATCGTCGAACGCGGGAGCCGTGAGCAGCGTGATCCGCACGCCGGGCAGTTCCTTCTTCAAGGTGTCCAGGATATGCTCGTAACCTTTGACATACTGATCGAATAGCCCCTGATCCAGCGCGCGATAACCGCCGTCGTTCATGCCCAGGCAGATGGTCACGACCGTCGGCTTGTAGGCCAGCACATCGCGCCGCAGCCGCACGTCAATCGGCCCGCCTCCACCGCCGCTCACCCGGTCGCCGCCCCACCCCGAATGTACAAAGGTGAAGTGCTGCCTGGGGAACCGCGTGCGGCAGTAGGTCTCGATATAGGTGGTGTAGAGGCGCTGGTCGGTGATGCTGTCGCCATAGAAGACGATACGATCTCCATCCTTGAGATAGAAGCCCTGCTTGGCGCCCGCCGCCGTTTTCTCGACAGGTCTGGCAGCGCACGCTATCGGCGCGCACGCGCCCCACGCAAGAACCGCAAACAGCACAGCCAGAAAGGACATTCCAAAACGCTTCACGCTTTCCTCCTTATGGCCCCGCCCATGTCTGAACTGTGATTTATCGGATTATAGGATGGACTAGGATTACGAGTCGTCTAATCACAGTCCATCCTGTAATCATTCTAATCACAGTTCAGACAGGGAGGGAGAGGGGTTAATTCCTTCCGTTGCCGCCGCTGGAACCGAGAATGCGCCGCTGGATGAAATCGGTGGAGACTTCCCCGCGACGATAGAAGGCGTTGGCAAGAATCTTGCGCTGAAAGGCTAGATTTGTCTTGACGCCGGTGATCTCCGTCTCCTGCAGCGCGCGCTGCATTCGGGCGATGGCCCCGGCACGGTCTTTGTCCCAGACGATGATCTTGGCAAGCAGGGGATCGTAGTAGGGCGGAACCTCGTAACCGGCGCGGATATGCGTATCCACGCGCACGCCGAACCCGCCCGGCAGCGCCACGCTCTCGATGCGGCCTGCGCTCGGCGCAAAGTTGCGCTCCGGGTCTTCCGCATTGATGCGGCACTCGATGGCGTGGCCCGTCCAGTGTATCTCCTTCTGCCCGAACGCCAGCCGCTCGCCCGACGCGATGAGAATCTGCTGTTTCACCAGATCAATGTCGGTGATGGCCTCGGTGACGCAGTGTTCCACCTGGAGCCGCTTGTTCATCTCCATGAAGAAGAACTCGCCGCGTCCGTTCATCAGGAACTCGACCGTCCCGGCGTTCGTGTAGCCGATGGCCCGCGCCGCGCGCACCGCCGCCTCGCCGAGACGATTGCGCTGCGCCGGGGTCAACTGGGCCGCAGGCGCTTCCTCGATCAGTTTCTGATGCCGCAGGTTCTGAATCGAGCATTCGCGCTCGCCAAGATGGATGACATGGCCGTGTTCGTCGGCGAGTATCTGCACCTCGACATGGCGCGGCTCCTCGACAAACTTCTCCAGATAGACATCAGGGCTGCCGAACGCGGAGGCCGCTTCCGTGCGCGCAATGTCCAGTTGCCGGGCCAGTTCCTCCTCGTTCTGCACGAGACGAATGCCACGCCCGCCGCCGCCCATCGCCGCCTTGATGAGCAGCGGATAGCCGCTCTTCTGCGCGAAATGGAAGGCGTCCTGCTCGCTGCCGAGCAGCCCGTTCGAGCCGGGAACGACCGGCACGCCGGCGGCGCGCATCGTCTCCCGTGCGACCGCCTTATCCCCCATCTTCTCCATGACGGCGGCGGACGGCCCGATGAACTTCAGGCCGCACGCTTCGCAGGCTTCGGCGAAGCTGGCGCGCTCCGAGAGGAAGCCGATGCCGGGATGGATGGCGTCCGCGCCGGTGATGTGCGCCGCGCTGATGATGTTGGGCGCGTGCAGGTAGCTGTCTTTGGGAGCGGGCGGGCCGATGCAGACGGCCTCATCGGCCAGATGCACGTGCAGGGACTCGGCATCGGCGGTCGAATGCACCGCGACCGTCTTGATCTTGAGTTCCTTGCACGCCCGAATGATCCGCACGGCGATCTCGCCGCGATTAGCTATCAGTATCTTTTTGAACATGGGGTGAGGTCAGTAGTTTTCATGGCCGGGATGGACGCAGTGAATCTGCCCGGTCGTGGGGTCGTATTGATAGGGTTCGTGTCCGACGGGACACGAGCGCAGCTCTGACGTGAAGCCCGGCAGCACTTCCATCGTCTGCGGCGGCCTGCCGTCCGGGTCGCCGGTCTGCGAGACGGTGATCATCTGGCGCAGGCTCTGCAGATTGGTCTGACAGACGACATCTTTGGCCTTCGTCACGGGCGTATGCACGACATCGCCCGGCTTTTTGCCCTCGCCGCGCCAGTCGTAGTAGTAGAGCAGCCCGCCCATCAGCAACACGATCACCAGCATGACAAGCACGATCTCGACAAGCGTGAAGCCGTTCCTGAGCGCCGGGTGAGACAGTTTGCGTCGCGCCATCGTTCTCTCCTTCCGCAAATGTGGACAGACTAGTCGCTCTTGAGTGTACCCGATTTTGACCGGAGAGGGAAACGCTCCCGCGATGTCGCTGGAAAGACAGCGAGAGCGTTCGAGAGGATGGGGAAAGGCAAGTTCAGCTATCTGCTTTGACCAGGAAGAGCGGCTGCCCGTATTCGACGGCCTGGCCGTCCTCCACCAGCACATCTATGACGACGCCATCCATTTCAGCAGCGATCTCGTTGATGAGTTTCATCGCCTCGACAACGCCGACGATCTGGCCCTGCGTGACGCGCGTTCCCAGCCCGACCAGAGGCTTGACATGGTGAAAGATGCCGACGAGAGGCGAGGTGACCCAGTGTGTCTCCTCGCCCTCCTCCTCGTCCTCTTCGAGGAAAGGCGACTCGATTTCCAGGCTTTCCGCCTCATCTTCCGCGCTGCCGTTGCGCGCCTCGCCACCGCCCGCCTCGACGAAGGGGACGAGCGCGGTTCCGGCGGAGTTCGGAGCGCGCGGCGGCCCCTTGCGGATGGTGATGCGCGCGCTGCCCTGTTTCAGAGTCAATTCGCGGATGTCGGCATTGCGGACGAGTTCCGCCAGACGTTCCAGTTCGGATGAATCGAACATACTTCCTCGCGCGTGGCCTGCCTCTGGAAACCGCGCGCCTCCCTCCCCGCCGATGCGCGGAGCGCGAGAGGAAGGCGTCACCAGTCGTCCGGGCGGCGTTCGCGTCCTCAGATTTTGATCTTGAACACGCAGTACTCCAGCAGCCGCAGCGCCATCGTCATCCCGATCAGCGTCAGGCAGATGATGATGATCGTCTCCACGGAGATCGAACTGGTCACCTGGCGCGTGAACAGCATCATCTCATCCGGGTTGGCGCTGAACGACAGATTGCCGATAAGGCGATCCAGGGAACGTATCGCCTCGGTCAGCGTGTCGCGCACGGTGTCGAAATTCAGGACGACATAGAGCGGCAGCAGCAGCGTGATCAGCGGGGCCATCAGTTGATACTTCTGGCGCTGATGCTCATTATAGATGATGCAGTTGCGGCAGCGTTCGGCCTTCTCCTCTGCCGACAGGTGCGGATTGTCCGGCAGCCGGACACCGTTCGGGCCGGGGCGTGTCGGAATGGCGTGCCTCTCGGTATCGCTGCTCTGGCTCAACAGATCGCCGATAGGAACGAAGCCGGACGCCGTTCCCGGCGCCGCCTTCATCTCGATGGTCGCGTCAGCCATCGCCAGGTGCAGGATGTTCTGCTCGCACATGCACCCGACGCGCTCTTTCCAGCACTTGGTCTTGGCATGATAGATCGGACACGTCTTGCGCACGGTCTCCCGGCAGAACGGCAACTGCCAGCATTTGGCGAACGCGCCGATGAGCGCGCGGGGCGTCTCCTCGCGGATAGCGCCTGCGCCGTAGGTCGGATCGGTCAGGTCTTCCACGGCGCGCCCGCCGAAGATGCGGAGCGCCAGATGCCGCAGGATCAACACCAGGCCGGGAACGCCGAACAGAATCCCCAGCAGCCATATCTGGTGCAGGGCCATCTGCGAAGCCGGGCCGGTCGTGAAATTGGCGGCCTCGGCAGCAAACAGCGCGCCGATGCAGAACTGCAGCCCATAGGCGAACAACACGGCGAGCGTCAGGAAGATATAGCCCAGCGTGATCTCCTCGTAGTAGAGTGCGATGGTCGTACAGACCAGCACCACGACGCTGATGTTGAGCCAGAGGGAGACGCGCTGGATATTCTCCAGGACGCGCTGTTGCTCTGCGGCGGGCATGTTCACTACGTTGACCAGTTGCCCCGTGAACAGGCCGTAGAGCAGATACCCCAGAAGCAGAAGGGAGACGACGAGAGAGACCTGGAATATGGTTTTGGCATTATCCCAGAAGAGTCTGGCGACCGGATTGACCGCCGGGCGCTTGCCGCTGCTTAAGATGACAGGCACGGTCGTTCACCTACTTCCGCACCAGAGGGGAAGGCGCGTTCGCCCCCATCCACCGTCGGGCGTGCGTTTGGCGGGGAGACTCGTCCTTCCGCTGCAGGCAGTGACATGACTTACGTCGGTTACTTGACGCGCTCCAGATAGGTGTCGGTGCGCGTGTCCACCTTGACTTTGTCCCCGATGTTGACAAAGAAGGGGACGTTGATGACGGCCCCTGTCTCCAGGGTGGCCGGTTTGGAGCCGCCCGAGGCGGTATCGCCCTTTACGCCCGGGTCGGTATTGGCGACTTCGAGTTCCACGAAGAACGGGATTTCCGCGCCCAGTATCTTGCCGTCATGCTCGATGACATTGACTTCCATGCCATCTTTGAGATACTTGAGGCCGCTGCCGAACGTGGCTTCGTTGACGCTGACCTGATCATAGGTGTTCGGGTCCATCAGGACGTACTCGTTGCCGTCCCGATAGAGGTACTGCATGGGATGGCGCTCCAGAATGGCCTGCTCCAGCTTCTCGCCGGCATTGAACGTTTTATCAATGACGCCGCCGGTGCGCAGGTTCTTGAGCTTGGTGCGCATCACCGCGCCGCCTTTGCCGGGCTTGTGATGCTGAAACCAGACGATGGTGAAGATCTCGCCATCTAGAATAATGGAGACACCGTTTTTGAAATCTGCGGTATCAATTTTCGGCACGATACGAACCTCCTGAGCGCCGCGTTCCGCTGACAAAACGCCGCGCCTCTTTGTCGAAACGTTGCTGTTGCGCTCTGTATTGACCGCGCCATTATAGCACAAAGGGGAGGCGCGGCGCAAGGAACGCAGCCGTGTGTTTCAGACGCTGAGCGTGCCGGTAAACCGATTCACAAACCCTCTGACGTATTTTAACAGGCTTCGGTTACAGTGTCAACGAATCTTTTTATCGAGGGAAACGAAAGTCCCTCTTGCAGCTTTCAGGAAAGCGCGTTTTCGCGCGGATCAGAGGCCGCCTGTCATAATAAGGGGTCGCTTCGCAAGATGTCTGTCTGGTTTTTCATACGGAAGGCGTTCGGCCCGTGTTTCCGGGAATTTTCCGAACGGGCCTGTTTTGCGCGCGTCGGCTCGCCTGCGCCACAAAACTTATGGTAACCTCTGGGAACGCGGGCAAGAAACCGGTATAATGGGGGTGCGATGATTTCCGATCCCACGACAACCTCGGCAAAGGCGATCAAGATACCGTTCGACAGCCTGACCCTGCGCGCCGTCGTCAGCGCGCTGCGGCGGCAGCTTGTCGGCGGTCAGATTCAGGACGTGCGGCAGCCCGCGCCGACGGAACTGCGGCTCGGCATTCGCAGCCAGAGCCGCAACTTTCTGCTCGCCCTCTCGGACGACGCCCGGTTTGCCCGCGTCCATCTGACGGCGACGCGCCTGCCGAACGCGCCGACGCCCCCGACCTTCTGCATGACACTACGGAAACATATCGAGGGCGGTGTCATCAAAACGATCCGGCAGCGCGCTTTCGACCGGATTTTCGAGATGGAGGTCGAGACGCGGCAGGATGACGCCCGCGTGACCGTGACGCTGATCGCCGAACTGATGGGCAAGCACAGCAACCTGGTTCTGGTGAATGCGGCAGGCACGATCCTCGACTCCGCCAAGCGCATCACGCACCGTGTCAACCGCCTGCGGGAGACGCTGCCCGGCCTGCCCTATCTGCCGCCGCCGGAGCAGACCGAGAAAGCCGACCCGTTCGCCCCGAATGCGGTGGCCCTGACTCCTTTAAGCAGCGAAACCGCGCCCGAAATCGTTCCCGATGCGCTCGCCGCCCTCCTGACAGAGACGTATGCGGGAATGTCGCCTTTTCTGGCCTCGGAGTTGGCGGCGCGGGCGATGGCGAACGCGGACTGGCAGGCGGGATTGCGGCAGGCGTGGGAGGAGATTTTCGGCGCGACGGAGAGAGAGGAGTTCGCGCCCGTTGCCGTGCGGGATGCAGCAGGGCATCCTCTGGGGGCCTATCCGTTCCCGCTGAAGCAGTGGCCCGCCGAATGGCAGACGCCCGCCGCCGACCTGAACGCCGCCCTGGACGAAGCCTATACCGCGCTCATCAAGCGGGCGGATTTCGAGGCCGTCGCCGGGGAACTGCGCGGCAAGATCGGCAGAGAGAGGAAGCGGCTGGAACGGCAGCAGCAGTCGGTGGAACGCGCGCTGGCAGAGGCGGATCGGGCCGAGCAACTGAAGCAGGCCGGGGAACTGCTCCTTGCCAATCTCTGGCGCGTCCAGCCAGGCGACACCGCCGTGACCGTGCAGGACTACTACGATCCCGCCCTGGCCGACCGCGTCATCGCTCTCGATCCGAAACTGTCCGCGCAGGAGAACGCCGATGCCTACTTTCGCCGCTATCGGAAGGCGCGCGATGGGCAGGAGACAGCCCTGGAACACGGCGTCAAGATCGAGGCCGCCTTACAGCAGCTACAGGACGCAGAGACACGGTTGGCGGGCCTCCAGACGGCGGAAGCGGTGCGGAGCCTGCGCGCGGAGATGATGGCAGGCGGGCTGCTGCGGGAGCGGGCCGAGGAAACAGAAGAGAGCGGAACCGGACGCGGCGGGCCGGACTTCCAGGGGCATAAGATACGGCGCGTCACGACGCCGGAGGGCTACGAGATCTACTACGGCGAGACGGCGACCGCCAACGACTTCCTGACGACTCGCCTGGCCGCCCCGAACGACTTCTGGCTGCACGTGCGCGCCGCGACCAGCGCGCATGTCATCCTGCGCACGCACGGCAAGCCCGCCGACGTGCCGCGCTCCGTGCTGGAACAGGCCGCGCGCATCGCCGCCCGCCACAGCAGCCAGAAACACTCCTCTCTGGTCGCCGTAGACTATACGCTCAAAAAGTACGTCCGCAAGCCGCGCGGGGCCGCGCCCGGCAGCGCCGACTACGCGCAGGAGACCACGCTGGAGGTCACGCCCTGACCGGACCAATCCATTGAACCGCAGAGGCACGGAGACACGGAGGAATCACGGAGAAAAGCCAAGAGAACAGAGAAGAGAATCCACGAAGCACGTGAAGCAACACGAAGAAGGCAAGCAAACTTAAACGATGTCTCTCCTCTTTGATCCTCTCCTGTTTTTCTCCGTAGTTCCTCCGTGTCTCCGTGCCTCTGCGGATTCTACCAGATGGGAACTGTCTGTCCCTGTTCTAGCGGTATCACATTTTTCCCCGCCTGTCAATATTTTCAAGCAGGGTTATTCAGTTTTCACCGCCATCATAGCCGGGCATTGAAATACCCGTCTGGGAGGCGCTTCACGCCAACCGTCCTGCGGACGGAAAAGGCAAGCAAAGGCGGAAAACGGAATGGTCCTGTATTTTCAAGAGGGGTTTGCACGACTCTTTTGTGGGCAGGCAGTTCGCAAGCTATGCCCCGCCTTGCCTTGCGGAGGCGGCCCGGTCACGCCTTGATCAACACGCTCTCCTTCTGGAACAGCCGGGTGGCGAAGGCCAGCGCGAGACCGGCCCAGAAGACGGAACCAGCAAAGGCCAGCACGATAAAGACGGGATCGTAGCTGCCGCTGAGCGCCTGCTTGATGATGACCGAGGCTCCCAGGATCGGCACCAGCGCGATGTGCCGGCCCGCGTCCGTGCCGATGAACATGGAGAGCATGGCGGGCAGCAGCACGAGCGGGAACAGCGAGCCGAGATAGGTCTGCGCCTCCTTCTGGTTGCGGGCGAAGGTGGAGAGGGCAAGCAGCGCCCCGGCGAACAGCACGGAGAGCGGCAGCAGCACGAGCAGGGCGACGCCGAGGGCGGCAGGGCTGAGATGGACGCCCCCCTTTGCCAGCCAGGCGAACGCTTTGAGGCCGCTGTAGAACGGAATCATAAAGCCGACCAGCGACAGGACGCTGCTGACGATGCAGACACCGACGACTGCGGTGAATTTGCCCAAGACGATGTCACGGCGAGAGGCGGGCGAGACCAGCAGCGTCTCCAGCGTTCCCCGCTCCTTCTCCCCGGCGACCTGATCGAAAGCCGCGTAGATCGCGCCGCCGAACGCGCCGAGGATCAGAATGTAGGGAAGCATCTGCGAGAGGACGAGCGTGGCGATGCTGCCCCCGCTGGCGATCGGCTTCTCCTCGACGCGAAAGGGCGTCGCGAAGTCCGGCGAGAGTCCGCGCGCCTGAAGCCGCTGCGCCACCAGCTTATCGCCCAGAGCCTCGAAGCCCGCCTGCAACCGCCCGGACGCCTGCTGCGACTTCTCCTCCCCTGCGTCCACCAAAATCTGCACCGGAATGACCTGCTGCGCCGCCAGGCGCTTGTCGGCGTCCGGCGGCAGCGCGGCGACCGCCTGGACGCGGCGTTTCTTGATGGCGGTCTCCGCCTCGGCACGGGACACAGGCTTTAGACGCAGGTTCGGAGCGACCTTGTGAAGCGTCTGTTCCAGAACGCGCCTGGTCTGCGGGGCCGTCTCGGCGCCGATCAGTCCGACCGGATAGGTCTGCGTGCGCGCCTTCTGTACCTGCCCGCCGATAGCGATCCCGATGACGGCGAGCAGGCTCGGCGTAATCAGCAGAGGCCCGATGATGACGGAGACCAGCGTGCGCCGGTCACGAAATATCTCCCGAAACTCTTTCCGGGCGATGATGTTTCTCCTGGATCGTCGCGGAGAACCTGCGTTCAAGCGTTTTCCCTCCCTGCTGCCAGTACCCCCAGTATACCCCGGACACGGGGTTGGAAACCCCTGTCTGGAGTTGCGAAGTCCACCTTCGTGGACTCAAGGTCGAGCCTGCGCAGGCAGGCTTGGCAACTCCAGACCGGCCTTTTAAGGCCGCGCACAGTCTGCGTCAAGGAAGGATTCGCGCCCTTCGCTCCCGTAACATGAGTTGGCCCGGCGTCATGGGGAACGCGGGAACGGGTTTGTTCGCTCCTCTCTCCTGCTGCGAAAGACATAGGGCCGCGAAAATAGCCAAGACAAAGGAGTAACGTTTCGATGTCGTTTTTCACTCCCTCCCTTCGGAGCAAGCTATCCGGCGTCAAGCCCTTGCGGATGGCTCTCCTGGCGTGCGCGCTGATAGGAGGCGCGAGTGCCATAGCTGCCGCCAAACCGCCCGCCGCGGCAAAGCAGGCCAATCCCCAGGTCACGATGGTCATCGAGAAGCGGGGAACCGTCGTCATCGAACTCTACCCGAAGGACGCGCCCAAAACGGTGGCCCACTTCCTCGACCTGGTGAACAAGAAGTTCTACGACGGCGTCCTCTTCCATCGGGTCGTGAAATCCGGCATCTACGTCGCGCAGGCGGGCGATCCCAAATCGAAGACGGTGGACGGCGCGCTGCTCGCGGACATCCCGTCTGAGGAGGTCGGACAGAAATACGGACTGGGAGCAGGCGGCTCCGGCAAGACGGTTCCGCTGGAAGCCCGGCGGCCCCACGACCGGGGAACGCTGGGACTGGCCCGCTCTCAAGACCCCAACAGCGGCGACAGCCAGTTCTACTTCAATCTTGAGGCCAATCATCAACTGGACGGCGAGTACTGCGTCTTCGGGAAAGTCGTCAAGGGAATGGAGGCGCTGGGCAAGATCCGCCAGGGCGACCGGATCAAGTCCGTCCGGGTCGTCGGCGCGGCCAAGGACAAGAAGGCCGAGGCTTCCGAGGACGACGCGGAGCAGACGGAGCGGGCCGTCGCGCAGGCCCGGACGCCGCCCGACGCTCCCAGCCGCGATCCGGCGCTGGAGAAGTACAGGGAGGGCGCGATCCGGGCCACGCTGGAGATCGCAAATCGGGGCGCGATGACGCTCGAACTCTATCCGAAGGCCGCGCCCAAGACGGTGGAACACATCGTCGCGCTTGCCAGAAAGGGCTTTTACGACGGCATCAAGTTCCACCGGGTCGTGCCGGGCTTCGTCATTCAGGCAGGCGACCCGGAGAGCAAGGAGATCGGGCCGGAGGCGTTCGAGTCGCACCAGGTCGGCACGCACGGCTCCGGCGCGACGGTTCCCCTCGAAGCCAACCTCTCCAACCTGCAAGACAGCCTCGGTCTGGCCCGCTCTCAAGACCCGAACAGCGGCGACAGCCAGTTCTATATCAATCTGGCGGACAACACGCCGCTCGACGGCCAGTACTGCGTCTTCGGGCGCATCGTGCGCGGCGCAGACATCGCCCCGAAGGTCCGGGTCGGCGACAGGATCACCCGCCTGCGCATCGCAGATTCCGGCGCGAAAAAATAGCGCGTCTCCAGGATCGCCGGGGGCGTTCTCCGGTCGTTCCATGACCTAAATCCGCGCCTCCAAAATGCCGAACATTAGCGATGAGAAGGAGGACTGCGGATATTTCATGGAATTGAGAGACATCGAAACCAGGCTGGCCCGAACGACGACCGTACCGATCCTGCCGCATCTGGTCACGCAGATACTGCGCCTGACAGATAACCCGAACGCTCATGCGCGCGACTATGAGCGCCTTATCATCCAGGATGCGGGCATGGCCGCCAAAGTGCTGCGCACGGCCAATACGCCCTACTTCGGCGGCGGCGGACAGATCACGACGCTGCAGCGCGCGCTCATCCAGCTTGGCGACAATACGGTGCGCTCCATCTGCCTGACGGTGGCCTTCCAGTCCTCCTTGATGACCAAAAGCTTCAACAAGCGCTTCAACGTCGGTCGCTTCTGGCAGCACAGCCTGGCGGTCGCCTGCGCCGCCAAGATTCTGGCGCGGCTGCGCCGTAACCCCCTGGCGGAGGAGGCGTTCGTGGCCGGGCTGATGCACGACCTGGGCAAGCTGGTCATCGCTATGCTCCTGCCTCTGGAAGCCAACCTGATCTATAACCTGGTCGAAGTCCAGCAGATGTCGGACTACGAAGCGGAACAGCAGACGCTTGGCCTGACGCATCAGGAGATCGGACGGCTTGCGGCGGAACGCTGGTGTCTGCCGGGGATCTACTTCGACCCCATCGCCAAGCATCATACGCCGACAGAAGATGTCTTCGAGATAGACCCGCTGACCGCTTTCGTCCACATCGGCAACGCGCTGGCCCACGAGATAGATATGGGCTTCTCCCCGCCCGGCAATGTGAACCGCGCCGATCCGCTGGTGCTGGACTTCCTGGAGATACCGGAAGCCCAGTACGACCCGATTCGCACGGCAGTTCTGAAAGAAGTCCTGATCGTCAGCAAGCAGATGGGGCTATAGCTCTCCCTCTCTGGCGCGTTCCCTTCAGGGGAGGCGGCCAGCCTCCGCCAGGACTTCCGAGAGGCGTGCGATCATCGGGTCTTCGGGCTGAATCCGCGCCATCTTCGCGCGGGTCTCTTCCAGGAGCTTCTCCTCCTCGGCAAATTTGAGCGCGCAGGCATGACATATCCGGACATGCCGCCGGACGATCTGCATCTCCTCCGGCGTCAGACTGCGATCCAGATAGGCGTTCATCTGCGCAAGCGTCTCCTTGCAGTTCGCAAAGCCGAACAGCATCCTCCGTTCCTCCTCCCACTGGCATTCGAGGGACAGCGCAGCCTTGACCACGCCGCTGGGTTTCTCCCTCCGCACGCTATAATGCCGCTCTGCCCCCTAGAGTTCCCGGAGCAGGCCGATGACACCGAATGCAAGGCCCGGACGCTTTCGGCGTCAGGCCCATCCCTCGCTGGCGACGGCAAGGGGAAGCAGGCGCGCATCAGCCCAGATTGGCGTAGACGGGATGGATAGGCGTAGCCTCCGGCTCCTGGGTCTGCAAGAGGAGCTGCAGGTTCGCGGCGGAGCGCACGACATTCCGGCCCGCGTCGCAGGTGAGGTCCACGATGAGAGGCTCTTTCAGAGGTTTGCCGCGATGGTCTATCTGCACCAGCACCACCGGGCGCATAGGAGCGGTCGCCAGGACGCCCGCCACGATGCCGCACTCGCCGGTATTGAGTTTCACGGCGGTTCCCTGCGGATAGAGCGCGATCCGGCGGCAGAGCGCGACGACCGCCTCTTTCGCAAACAGCTTGCCCGCGTTGGCGAGCAGGTAGGAGACGGCGACATCGGGCAGCACGGCAGGCACGCCGAAGCGCGGCGTGGTCAGCGAATCATAGGCTTCGACGACGCTGGCGATGCGGGTCAGCAGGCTGAGTTTCTCGCCGCCGATCCTCTGCGGATAGCCCGTTCCGTTCAACAGTTCATGGTGGCGGAGGATGAGGTTGGCGGAGACGCTGGAGATGGCCTGGCTGCCGACCAGGTGTTCGAACCCGGTATGCGGATGCTGCTGCGCGGCGGTCAGCTCTTCCGGCGTCAGAGGCTCGCTCTTCTGCATCAGCCCGTCCGGCAGGAAGATCATGCCGATGTCGTGGAAGAGCATGGCGACGGCCAGTTCCCGCAGCATGGCCTCCGGCACGCGCAGATCAATGCCGAGAACGGTTGCCAGCACCGCGACATTGACGGAATGCTGCATCAGGCGGTCGGAACTGCCGCTCACGTCCAGCAGCGTGACGAGGGGGTTTTTCGTTTGCAGGAGGGCGTCCACCAGGCGGTCGGTTGCCTGCTTGATCGCCTGGGCGTTGAGCGTGATGCGCTTGGCGGCGTACTCTTGGGTCAGGTTGCCGAAGGCTTCGCTGAGAACCTTTTCGCACTCCTCGCGCAGTTCGGACCTGGTCGGCTTGACGTAGGCTTCGCCGCCGCTCGGATCAATGAAGATATTGGTGATGCCGAACTTGCGCATCCTGACGAGGTGATGCGTGCCGATTCGCTGCCCGCGCGCGATCAGAATGCGCCCTTGCGGATCGCAAATATCCTGCGCGACACACATCCCTTCGCGGACTTGATTCGCCGGAACAAACTGCATCGTGGCCTGCCTCCTTTTCGCCGTTCGGTGGCTATTATCGGCAGGTTGCACGCCCAATTCGAGGAAGGACTGAGCAAACTCTTGATCTCGACGACAATGATCTCACCGTTGCGCTCGGCTGTAAAGGGGCTGTCTGCGCGCAGGTCAGCGTATAACTTTGCCTCCTTATATTCGACACGATAGGGGTCTGGAGTGATGATCCAGCCGTCCTTGATGAGTGCGTTCTTCACGGCAGCATGAATTTTGTCATCGGCAGGCACGTGGATTCCCTCTGAGAGCAAAACGGGCGGACATCCACGTCCGCCCTTTTATGATACCACAACGCTACTGAAGCCGCCGTTACTTATCGCGTTCGGCGGCGTTCTGGAGGGTGGCCTGCGCTGCCGCCAGCCGCGCAATCGGCACGCGAAACGGCGAACAGGAGACATAGTTGAGGCCCAGATGGTGACAGAAAATGACGCTGGCCGGATCGCCGCCATGCTCCCCGCAGATGCCCAGC
>Ga0070741_10011534_pt1 | contig 16301 bp, 12 predicted proteins | sample Coa_R1_4_FD_66440 | JGI IMG/M metagenome (GOLD analysis project Ga0070741, IMG submission 66440) | Surface soil microbial communities from Centralia Pennsylvania, which are recovering from an underground coalmine fire - Coalmine... | ecosystem: Environmental > Terrestrial > Soil > Unclassified ...
ACCCACTGGTACGCGTACGTCATCGGTGTCGTCCCGCTCCAGCTGCCGTTCGAGGTGGTCAGCGTCTGCCCGTCCTTGGCCACACCCGACAGCGCGGGCAGCGCCGTGTTCACGGGCGGCTGAGCAGGCGGAGCAGCGGCGACCTCGTCTTCGCCGGCTGCGCAGGGTGTGCCGCGGGGGTCGCCATCGATGTCGGTCGGGATGCAGATGCCGGATCCGGTGACGAAGCCGTTGGGCGGCGTGGTGGCCGAGTTGAGATGCCCGTCGCTCGTGATCCAGCTCTGGATCGTGGACAGAGGGTAGGGACCGCCGTCGGTCGGGTCGCAGTGGCTGATCCAGGGCGCGCTCGACGTCGTCCACATGTTGTAGCGGTAGACGACGTTCAGGCTCGAGCCGTGGCAGGCGCGGGTGTCGTTGCCGAGCCGGCCACCGAGGTTGCCGAACACGTTCACCGTCGCCGTCCCGTACCGCCCCTGCTGGTCGGACGCGTCCACGTCCATCCCGTTGGCGTAGTCGAGCGTGTTGAAAGACACATTCCAGGTGCCGGTCGCGCCCGGGCCGAGGCTGAACCAGATCGCGTGCCAGGTCTGCTCGACGTCGTAGCCGAAGTAGTTGTTCGTGATCGTCCCCGACACGTTCGAGCCGCCGTTCACCTCTTCCATGTAGAAGGCCTGGACGTCGTAGTAGGGGATGACGTTGCCGGTGAAGACGCAGTTCGTGCACCCGTACCCGTGGATGACGTCGTCGTGCGTCAGGTCGGTGTCGGTCGTCGTCGGCCCCGGACAGCTCCCGTACTTCGCCGAGTAGTACGTGTCCCAGTCGGAGCAGAAGCGCACCGACCCCTGCAACAGGTTGTTCCGGATCGTCACGTTCGTCGGGTTCCCGTCCGCCGCCTGCCGCACCGTCAAGCGGATGTTGATCGGCGAGCCGTGCTGCGTGCCGTCAGGCGACGTGCCGCAACAGCCGGGGCCGATGATGTCGTTCTCGATCAGCAGGTTGTGCGGCGAGGCGAACGTGATCACCCCGCCCACTGCGAGCACACCCTCGCCGATGTGCATGTTCCGCAGTGTCACGTGATCGGACAACGCGTACGCGTACACGCCGCCGCCGTGATCGTGGTCACCGACCTGCAAGTCCTTCGACGGGCCACCGTCGAACGTCACCCAGTTCGGGGGATCGTGCGCGTCGTCGCCCAAGACCACGCCACCCTGCAACACCACCCGGCCGCCGCTCGGCGAGAACGTCACCGCCGGCCCGCTCGGGCTCTTCGAAGCGTCGAACACGATCACCTGCTGCGCCGCGTACGTCCCCGCCTGGATCAGGATCAGATCCCCATCCTGCGCCGCCTTGTACGCCGACCCCAGATCGCCGAACGCACGGCTCGGGTCATATGGGCACGGCGTCGCGCACCGGGACGGCGACCCACCCGCCGACACATTCACCCACACATTCGCCACCGGTCCACCCGCACCGACACGCCGCGCAGACTCGGCCGGAGACACACCCACTCCGACCACAACCCCCAACACCCCCAGCGCCGCCCAGAGCCGCAGCCTGACGCGCGTCGAGTTGCGCCTTTCAGTCATGCCGACCTGTGCTTCGGCCGGGCGGGTCGCGGGCTGAAGCGAAGCTCCCCGGTCGAGGGAGCGCAGCGGCTGCCGTCCGGAGCCGTTGGCCCCCTCGACGTCGCAGGCCCGCGACCGACTGAGCGCCCGGGCGCCCCTCGCACGCCGGCGGTCAGCCGGCTGACAGCCCTACTCGTGCGGCGTCGCGAGCCGCCCGCTTGCGGTCAAGCGTTGGCAGGCGCCGCGCGAGCGACGGGCCGCTGACGGGCGAGCGCCTTCCGACTCCGCCGCTCCTAGCAGTCCTCGTACGCGCCGGCGTCGAGGCCCGAGCCGCGCGGGCGCGAGCTGCCGGCGAAATCTGCGCCGGGGTAGCCTCCCGCGACGCTCGTCGGCAGGAAGTTGGCCGCGACGACGGAGCACGAGGCGAGGTGGAAGTCATAGCTCGGCGGGCCCGGGCTCGCGAGCTGGTTGTCCGCGACGACGGAGCCGCTGCCGCAGGCGACACCGGGGTTCCCTCCGGACCCGGTGGCGCCGAGCACGTCGTCGTAGTAGGCGAGTCCGGTCGACAGGTAGGTCTGGCAATGGAAGTCGTCGACGCGGTCGGTCTCGATGTTGCCGTAGTAGGCGGAGTTGGTGAAGCCCGTTCCACCGGGCTCGATCGAGGGATGGAAGCTCCCGTCGATGGTGTTGAAGCGAACGACGTTGCCGTCGCAGCTCGTGCCGGAAACGCCCGAGCAGTCGAACTGCACCTCGGCGATCGGGAAGCAGTCGTAGCCCACCTGCTGTTCCGAGCACACCGCCCCGAAGAAGTTGTTCTCGATCAGGTAGTGGCTGACGTTCTCGACGGCCTTGTGCTCGTACGAGATGCGGACGTCGTAGCCGGCGCAGTTGGTGAAGCGCGAGTCGACGATGGTCACGTAGTCGGCGGCGTCGAGGTGCATGCACTCGATGTGCTCCGACGTGCCGACGGTGTGCTGGACGACGTCGTGATACCAGGAGTGGTCGAAGCGCAGGTGCGTGGGCTCGACCCAGCCCGTGCCCGGATCACAGGAGTGGGCGATCACCGATTTCGAGCTGAGGCCGTTCCCCCAGTTGCCGTTCAGGTCCGCGACGTAGGACGCGGCGTCGATGGCCAGGACGCCGCCGTTCGAGGTCAGCCCGTCCAGGATCACTCCCCTCGTCGCCGGCACGTGGCAGACGCTGCCGGGATTGACGCCGACGCCGTATGAGCCCAGGTCGAAGCCCTGGAGCCGGACCCCGTTGCCGACGACGGTGATGTCGCCCGTGAACGTGACCGATGCGCCCGCATCCGGACGGAAGGTGACGCAGCCCGCCACGACGGCCGGCGACGAGTAGCCGTCGCAGCCGGTGCCGCTCTTGGTCGAGTCCCAGTCGATCGTCTGCCCTGGATACGTCCCGGACTCGACGAGCACCGTCGTCCCCGGTGAGGCGACGTGGTAGGCCCGGTCGAAGCTCTGGCACGGAGCCGCGCTCGTGCAGCTGCCGGAATCGGAGCCGGACGGGCTGACGTAGAGCGTCGCTCCCCCGGCCGGCGGCGGTGGAGGTGGAGGTGGCGGGGGAGGAGGAGGCGGCGGAGGGGGCGGGGGCGGGGGTGGTGGTGGAGGAGGTGGTGGTGGTGGAGGAGGAGGAGGAGGAGGAGGAGACGGCGGCGGGGGGCCGCCGCTCGGCGTGTACGTCGCATACATCGAGTAGTGCATGCTGTCCGTGCTGTCCGTGCCGAACGGACTCGACGGGCCGGCCGCGTAACCGCCCGGGTTCATGTTGTACTCGAGGCTGGAGCTGACGGTGTCGAAGCGCATCTGCATCAGGTGCGTCGGCGAGCCGGCGATGTAGCCCATCCACACCGTCCCCGGCTGCACCTGGACAGCGGTCGGGAAGACGAAGTCCACCCAGGCCCACGGCGCACCGGCTGCGATCGTCACCTGGCTCGACACGCCGAGCAGCGCGCCCGGTGCCCCGCTCGAGTCGGCGTACAGCACCGCCCTCACAGGCTGCGAGCCGCTCGCCGCGCCGAGGCCGGAGACGTACCCGGTCAGCTTGCTGACCAGCCCGGCCTCGGGGGCGGTGAACCTCGACACCTCCTTGTAGTTGGCCGTCGCTTCGTCCGTCAGCGGCCCAGGCGTCGTCGTCCCGAACGTGTTCGTCGTCCCGGTCTGCACGACCGCGGTCGGCGCCGACTGGGCGGACGCCGACCCGGCGCTGTTCGTCGCCGTCACCTTCAGCCGGACGGTCTTGCCCACGTCGACGCCGACGAGGACGTAGCTCGGCCCGGTCGCACCCGAGATCGCGCTGCAGGAACCGCCGGACGCGTCGCAGCGCAGCCACTGGTAGGAGTAGGAGATCGGCTGTGCCCCCGTCCAGGCGCCGGGCGAGCCGGTGAGCGTCTGCCCCTGCTGCGGCGACCCCGAGATCGTCGGAGGCGACGCGCTCGCGGGCGGGCCTCCCACCTGACAGGGTGCGGTCGAAGCGGTCAGGGTCGCCTTCGGCGATGCGGTGTTCGCACGCCGCGCGTCGACCTGGAGCCGGTGCGAGGTGTCGCAGCGCAGGCTTGCGAACGTCCAGGAGCTCGCGGCGGTGACGCCCACCGCCCGGCCGTCGATGTAGACGCCGTACCCGGTGGCGAGGGCGACGGGCTGCCAGCTGAGCGTGATGCTGGTGGCCGTGGAGCTCGCGGTGAGACCGCTCGGGGGCGGAAGCGTGGAGCCGCCGCCGCCGAGGTCGGCCACGGCCGCGCCGCCGCCGGCGAGAACGGCTGCGAGGACGAGGAAGGCGAGCTTGCGGAATCCGAGACGGAAGCGCGGGCGCATCCACCTACAAGGTCGGCCGACCTGGACGTTCGCCGTCACTCGAACGGGTGAGCTAAGCGCGCGATCCGTCGCCCGATCGCCCGTGCTAGCGTCACCCGCATCGCGCTCGTCGACGTCGTCGTGGTCTCGTACAACAGCGCCGGGACGCTCCGTAGCTGCGTCGAGGCGCTCGCCCGCGAAGGCGACCTCGACGTAATCGTCGTCGACAACGCTTCTGCCGACGAGAGCCTCGCCACGGTCGCCGACCTGCCGCTGACGGCGCTCTCGCTGCGCCGAAACGGGGGCTTCGCGTTCGGATGCAACCGGGGGTTGGAAGCCGGCTCGTCGCCGTTCGTGCTCTTCCTCAACCCCGACGCGCGGATCGAGGCGGAGGCCGTCCGCACGCTGGCGCGGTTCCTGTCGGCGCACGACACGGCCGGACTCGTCGCGCCTCGAGTTCGCACCGCCGGCGGCGAGCTCGAGCTCTCGCTCCGCCGCTTCCCCCGGCTGCGCTCGACGTACTCCCGTGCCTTCTTCCTGCACCGGCTGTTCCCGCGTGCGTCGTGGAGCGACGAGGACGTGCGCGACCCCGCCGCCTACGAGTACGCGCACCCGGTCGACTGGGTGTCGGGCGCCTGCGTGCTCGTCCGGCGGGAGGCGCTCGAGCGCATCGGCGGCTGGGACGAGTCGTTCTTCCACTACGGCGAGGACATCGACCTGTGCCGGCGCCTGTGGTCGGCAGGCTACGAGGTCTGGTTCGACCCCTCCGCGGAGGCGCTCCACGTCGGCGGCGTGTCGGCTCCGCGCCCGCGCCTGCGGCCGATCCTGGTCGCGAACAGGGTTCGCTACGCGCGCAAGCACGAGCCCCGGCTCGAGGCCGCTCTCGAGCATGCCGGCTCGGCGCTCGAGGAGCTGACCCACGCGCTGCTCACGCTCAAGGGGCGGGAGGTGCGGGCCGGGCATGTCCGGGCGCTCCGGACGCTCCTGCGGCGAACGCCGCACGCTAGCCGTTCGGTTAGGCGCTGGTCCGACCCTACGGGCGTCGAGCCGCCCGGCCGCAGCGACTAGCGTCCAGAGCGCCCATGTGCGGAATCTGCGGAGTCGTGCAGGTGAGCGGCAGACCGCGGCCCGTGGTCGACGAGAGCGCGCTCGCGGCGATGACGGACGCGATGACCCACCGCGGCCCGAACGACCGCGGCGTCTACGTCGCCGACGGCGTCGCGCTGGGCGTGCGACGGCTGAGCATCGTCGACGTCGAGGGCGGCCATCAACCCCTCGCCGACGAGTCCGGGCGAATCTGGGCGATCCAGAACGGCGAGCTGTACAACCACCTCGACCTGCGCTCGCAGCTCGAGCGCGGCGGCCACCGCTTCCGCACCCGCTGCGACACGGAGGTGCTACCCCATCTGTACGAGCAGCACGGGCCGGAGTTCCCCACCCGGCTTCGCGGCATGTTCGGACTGGCCCTGTGGGACGGCGCCCGCCGCCGGGCCGTCGTCGCCCGCGACCGGCTCGGCATCAAGCCGCTGTACCACGCGCGCGCAGGCGACCTGCTCGTGTTCGCCTCGGAGCTCAAGAGCCTGCTCGCGAGCGGTCTCGTCCAGCCCCGGCTCGACTGCGAGGCGATCGACGCGTTCCTCACCTTCGGCTACGTCCCCGGCCCGCGCACGCCGCTCGCCGGCGTCTCGAAGCTCATGCCGGGACAGCTGCTCGTCGTCGAGGACGGCGACGTCCGCTCCGAGCGCTACTGGCGCTACCCCCGGCCGCGCGTCGAGCGCCGGCTCGACGCGCGCGAGTACGAGCAGCTCCTGCTCGACAAGCTCGACGAGTCGGTGCGCCTGCGCCTGATGAGCGACGTGCCGCTCGGCGCCATGCTGAGCGGCGGCCTCGACTCGAGCGTGATCGTCGCCCTGATGGCGAGACACATGCGCGAGCCGGTGCAGACGTTCTCGGTCGGCTTCGCCGAGGCGGGGCTGGAGAACGAGCTCGCCGACGCGCGGCGCGTGAGCCGGTTCCTCGGTACCGACCACCACGAGCTCGAGCTCTCCTTCGCGCGCGACGCCGTCCAGCTCGAGCAGCTCGTCTGGCACCTGGACGAGCCGCTCGCCGACCTCTCCGCCCTCGGCTTCGCCGCGCTGTGCGAGCTCGCCTCGCGGCACGTGACGGTGGCGCTGTCCGGCCAGGGCGCCGACGAGCTGCTCGGGGGCTACTCGCGACACCAGGCCGCGGCTGCCGCGGGGGTGTGGAGGCGCCTCCCGGCGCCGGTGCGCGCGTTCAGCGAGACGCTCGCCCCGCTCGGCCCGCGCCGGCTCCGCCGCGCGCTGCCTGCGCTGGCGGCAGCCGGGACGGTCGAGCGCTTCCTCGCCATGGCCGGTGGCAACCGGGCTGACCCGGCCATCCGGCGCCGGTTGCGGGCGGGGCGGCTCGCCGAGCTGGACGGGCAGGCCGCCCGGCGCGCGCTGCTCGAGCGGATCGACGGCCTCGCGGACGACCCCCTGCCGGAGGCGCTGTACGTCGACGCCCAGCTCGGTCTCGTCGACGACATGCTCCACTACTTCGACCGCACGTCGATGGCGCACTCGCTCGAGGTCCGCGTCCCCTTCCTCGACCACGAGCTCGTCGAGCTGTGCTCGCGCATCCCGGCCGACCTGAAGGTGCACCGGACGCGCACGAAGCACGTGCTGCGGGAGGCCGCCCGGGAGCTCGTGCCGGGATGGGTGATCGAGAAGCGGAAGATCGGCTTCTTCCACGGCGCCGTCGGCGGCTGGTTCGACGGCCACGCACGCCGGCTGGTGGACGAGTACCTGCTCCGCCCCGATGCGCGCTGTGCGGAGCTCCTCGATCCGCGCGCGATCCGCGACCTCGTCGAGCGGGTGCGGGCGGGAGGCAGGGGGGAGCGGCAGCTCCTGCTCTCGGTGCTCGTGCTCGAGATCTGGCTCTCGAGCTACCTCCCGCGCGCGCTCGCGGCGGCGAGAGCCCCCCTGGCCACGACCCGCTGAGCGGGCCGGCGGAGCCCCTCCCACTCCTCCGGGCGCGAGTGCAGCGCGGCGGCGCCCACGCCGAGGACGATGAAGAAGAGGAAGGTCGACTGGATGAAGGAGAACGCGTCGTAGGTGAACATGCTCACCCCGTAGGCGGCGACGCTCGCGGTCGTGGCGACGAGCAGCGTGCCGCGAGGGGAAGGGTCCCGTTTCGCCGCCTTGCCCATCCGCCGAAGCGCCCGTAGGAACAGCCACAGGAACGCCGCCATCCCCACCACCCCCGTCTCGAGCAGCACGACGAGCCACTGGTCGTCGGTGATCGGAGCGTTCGGCACGGGCACGTACTCGTCCGGCTGGGGAACGCGCGTCGCGAACCCCTCGCCGAGGATCGGGTTGGGAGCGAACTCGTTCCGCAGCGCAGGCCCGAGCGTCGCCAGCCGGGCGTGCCCGGCGCTCGCGTTGTTCTGCTCGGCGATGATCCCGCCCTTGGGGAAGAAGGAGGCCTGGATCGTCCCAAGCGCTCCCGGGAGCACGATGTGGACGGCGACGAGCGCCGGGATCAACGCCGGCCACAGCCGCTTCAGCTGCTTCGGGCGGAGCACCAGGTAGACGATCCCGATGGCGAGCAGCATCACGATCCCCGTCCTCGAGCGGGCCGCGAGGACGCCGAACAGGATCAGCGCGACCGCGGCCCACCACAGCCGCTGCCGAGAAGCCTGCGCCCGGTAGAGGGCGAGCGGGAGCAGCATCGCCATGGCCGCCGAGAGCGCGATCGGGTGCTGCGCCGAGGCGTAGACGCGGAGGCGGCCGCCCCGGTCGACGTTCGGCGCCAGGCTCTGCTCGTAGTGCAGGAAGGGGAGCACCGAGCGCAGGTGGTTGAACACGTTGTAGTTCGTCCGCGACTCGATCACCGCGGTCAGGGCGAGCACGGCTCCTCCGCCGGCGAGCACGCGGACGAGGAAGTCGATGTCGCGCGCTCGGCGCGCCAGGCTGACGAGGATCCAGAAGACGATCACGAAGCTGAGGAAGAACGTGACCGACTTGATCACGTCCGGCCCGACCGCGTTCACGCGCTTCGTGTTCACGAGCAGCGAGGCCAGGATCACGACCAGGTAGGCGACGAGCGGCGCCTCGAGCCCGCTGCGGCGCAGGCGCACGCGCTCGTCGATGAGCAGCGACGTCAGCCAGGCCAGGAAGACGGCGAACACGATCAACCGGTAGATCTCGAGGTTGAACGGGAGCGCCGACGGCAGCGTGTAGCGCTTGATCGGGATGAAGAGAATGACCAGGATCGTCAACGCGAGCAGCGAGCGCCACGCCAGCACCCGCTGGTGGCTGGCGGCGACGAGGACGAGCAGCCCGAGCGGCGCCGCGGCCAGCTGCAGCCCCGAGCCGGCGACGACGGCGACGGCGACGAGGATCAGCGCCGCCCCGATCAGGAACAGGCAGGCGACGACGGGGGCGCGGCTCGGCCGTCCCGCTGGCGCCCGCCGGTACTCTCCGGCGAGCGAGCTCACGCCCTGCTGCGGCCCGCCTCGGTCGCGCCGATCGCCGCCCCGGCCGCAGCGGCCGACGCGACGCTTCGCTTCTCGCCGCTCTCGACCGGCCCGGGCGTAGGCTCGAGCTCGCGCAGCGAGGGCGCCACCCGCGGTCGCAGGTTCTCGAGCAGGAACGCCAACCCGAAGGTGACGACGAGGATGCTGATCAAGATCACGATCGGGACCGTGAACTTCCGCCCCTGCGACACGATCGGGTGGTTCGGGGAGGAGGTGACCCGGAACACGACCCGCGAGTTGCCGGGGACGTTGTCCGGCAGGTAGCTGCGCAGCGCCTCGGCCACGCGCGTCGCGATCGCAGTCGCAGTGCGCGGCTGGTGGGCGAAGGCGTCGATCTCGAGCAGCGGCAGCGGCCCGATCGCGCTCCCGCCGGAGACGGCGGTGACGACGTACTTGCCCCCGAGGGGGCCGCCCGTGCCCGTCGCCAACCGGCGCACGACGTCGCCGTTCGCGACCTCGGCGTCGAGCACGATGACCGTTCCCGCGTCGAGCCCGCTCGCCGCGCTCCCGCCGAGGTTGTCGAGCAGGAGCTTCTCGGTCGCCTGATAGGTCTTCTGCTGACGCCAGGCGACCCCGTGCGCCCCCACCTTGAACATGGTCAGGAAGGTGAGCACGACGGCGAGCGCGACGCCTCCCGCCACGAGGTAGCGGAAGCGCGAGATCACCCGGCCGTACAGACGCAGGTCCACTACGCGAGCTCCTTGGCCGCAGCGGAGCGAGGAGCCCCGGCCGCTGTCAGGAACGCGGCCGCCGCCTCGGTCCTGTTGGCGACGCCGAGCTTCCGGTACACCGACGCCAGGTGGAACTTGACGGCGTGCACGGTCAGCCCCAGACGGGCGCCGATCTCGCTGTTCGTCGCCCCCCCGCAGACGAGGTCGAGGACCTCGAGCTCGCGGCGCGACAGGTGGTCGAGCAGCGAGGCGGTGGCGGAGACGTTCGCATCGGGTGCGTGAGCCATTGCTCTTCGATGCTAGTTGGGGTCGAGCCGGGCGCCCACCGGACCTTGGGGCAGACTTCTTGCCGGCCACTAGCCGAACGGCTAGTGGCGACTCGGCCGTTCGGGCGTGGCCGCACGCCGGGCGCCCTCCTACTGTCATGATCGTGGCGGAACGCTGGAAGAAGCCGGATCGGGCGCTGCAGCCGACTCCCGAGCGGGTGGACGTGCTGCTCGTCTGCTCCGCCGGAGGGCACCTGATGCAGCTGTACCTGCTGCGTGCAGCCTGGCGGGACGTCTCACACGCCTGGGTCTGCCTCGAGCGCGAGGACGCCCGGTCGCTGCTGGCCGACGAGGTCGTCTACTACGGCTACGGGCCGACCACCCGCAGCGTGCGCAACCTCGTCCGCAACCTCCGGATCGCCTGCTGGCTCGTCTGGAGGCTCCGACCCAAGGTAATCGTCACCACAGGCGCGGGAATCGCCGTGCCCTTCGCCTGGATCGGACGGCTCGCCCGCGCCCGCGTCGTGTACGTGGAGAGCCTGTCGCGCGTGACGCGGCCGTCGCTCAGCTGCCGGCTGATCCAGCCGGTGGCCGATCGCATCTACGTCCAGTGGCCCGAGCTCGCCCGCTCGCTCCGTGGGGCGCGCTACGTCGGAACCGTGCTCGAGCGCTCGTGATCCTCGTCACCACGGGAACGAACGGCGCGCCCTTCGACCGGCTTCTGGAAGCGGTCGGCGCGATCCGTGCCGACGAGCCTCTCGTCGTCCAGCACGGGCCCTCGCACCTGCGACCGGCAGGCGCGACCTGCGTCGACTACGTCTCGTTCGCGGAGCTGGTGCGGCTCGTGCGCGAGGCGCGCGTGGTTGTCTGCCACGGCGGCGTCGGCTCGATCCTCGTCTCCACCCTGAACGGCCGCCGCCCGCTCGTCGTGCCGCGGCTCGCCCGCTTCGGCGAGGTGGTCGACGACCATCAGCTCGACCTCGCGCGCCGGCTCGACCGGGCGGGCCTGGTCAGGCTGGTCGAAGACGTGTCGCGCCTACCCGAGCTGGTCGAGCTGGAGCCGCCGCCGGCCCAGCGAGCGAACGGGTTGCCGGCGACAGGGCTCGCCGACGATCTGCGCAGCTACCTGTTCGAGCAGCTTGGGCGCGACGACCCGGTCTCAGGGGCGCCGCCCGGCGCCCGACGCCGCTGACGAGCGCCGGCCGCTCAGCGCCCCGCGGACCGCGTCGGCGACGTCCTCGACGTCGGAGTCAGTCAGGTTCGCCGCCAGCGGCAGGCTCAGCGTCCGCGCCGAGATGTCCGTCGCCACCGGCAGGCTGTCCGGATCGATCGCGTAGCGCTCGCGGTAGTACGGATGCAGATGCACGCCGCGGTAGTGGACGCCGACGCCGATCCTCGACTTGGTCATGTGGTCGAGCAGCTCGTCGCGGGTCAGCGGCGCGTCCGGGTCGACGAGCACCGTGTACAGGTGCCGCGCGTGCCTCGTTTTCTCCTGCGGGCCGGGCGGGAGCGTCAGCGGCAGACCGTCCAGCAGGCTCTCGTACAGGGTCCAGATCTCCGCGCGGCGGTCGATCCAGGCGTCGAGGCGCGGCAGCTGGTGGATCCCGATCGCCGCCTGCAGGTCGGTGAGGTTGTACTTGAACCCCGGCTCCTCGACCTCGTAGTGCTTGAAGCCCGAATCCGAGAAGCGCTGCCAGGCGCCGAGGCTGAGCCCGTGCAGGGCGAGCCGCTCGACGCGGTCCGCGAGCTCTCCGTCGGCGGTGGCGAGCGCTCCCCCCTCGCCGGTCGTGATGTTCTTCGTCGCGTAGAAGGAGTAGGCCGTCAGGTTGCCGTGCCCGCCGATCCTGACACCCTTCCACTCGGCCCCGATCGCGTGCGCGGCATCTTCGATCACGAGCAGGCCATGCCGGTCGCGGATCGCGTTCAGCCGCTCGATGTCGACGGGCCGCCCCGCGAAGTGCACCGGGATGATCGCCGCCGTGCGAGGCGTGATCGCGGCTTCGACCGCGTCGAGGTCGACGAGACCCGTCACCGGCTCGCTGTCGACCAGCACCACGGTTGCCCCGGCGTGCTCGACGGCGTTGGCGGAGGCGACGAAGGTCATGGCGGGCACGATCACCTCGTCTCCCCTGCCGATCCCGAGCACCCTGATCGCGAGCATGAGCGCCGCCGTGCAGGAGGAGACCGACCGCACGTGGGGGACGTGCAGGTACGCCTCGAGCGCCCGTTCGAAGCGCTGCACCTTCGGACCGGTGCCGACCCAGCCGGCGCGCAGCGAGTCGACCACCTCCGCGATCTCGGCCTCTCCGATCGCCGGCTTTCCGAACACGAGGAATTCGTCGCGCATGGTTGTCGGACACGCATCCGGCGGCGAGGCGCTCCGCCGACCGCTTCGACCCAGCATACTCAGCGGAGGCTGGCGCGCCTATCCCCCGAGCCGGAGACCGACGCGGCCAACTCCCAGAACGGGGGGTAGCCCGATCGGCGGCGCGGTGAGTAAGTTAGCGTGATGACCGACCGGGGTGCAGGCACCGGCAGAGTCGTCGCGCTCTCCTTCGACGACGGGCCGGGCGATCAGACGGAGGCGATTCTCGACCTGCTGCGCGGCCACGGGGTGCGAGCGACGTTCTTCCTCGTCGGCAAGGCGATCGAGCGGCGTCCCGAGCTCGTCCACCGGCTCGTCGCCGAGGGCCACGAGCTGGGCAACCACACCTTCAGCCACCGCAAGCTGGGGGGGCTGACGTCGGCGGAGATCGAGCGGGAGCTGCGGCTCACCTCGGAGCTGATCGAGCGCGAGACGGGCGTGCGTCCGACCCTGTTCCGGCCCCCGTACGGGCTGGACGGGCTCGATGCGCGCTCGGCCGCGGCGGCGCTGGGAATGACGACGATCCGCTGGAGCGCGAACTCGCGCGACTGGGACGGAAGCGACCCGCAGACGATCGCCGCACGGGTGATCGCCAGCTCGCAGCAGTCGTCCGTGATCGTCCTCCACGACGGCGGGGGTAACCGGGAGTCGACGGTGCGGGCGCTCGAGATCGCGCTGCCCGTGCTCCGCGCAGCTGGGCTCGAGCTCGTCACCGTCTCCGAGGCGCTGGCTCGATCCAGGCGGGAACGGCGCCTGGTCGTCGTCCGCCCGCGCGGCCCGCTGCGCAGGCTCGTCGGCTTCGCCCGCGCACACCTGGAAGGGCGCTGGCTGATCGCGTCAGTTGCGTGACGCGACCAGGTCGCGGTAGACGTCGAGCAGGCGCGCGCCGGCCGCCCGCCACGTGAACTCCGGCGCGCTCGCCAGCGCCCCTGCCCGAAGCCGGGCGAGCAGATCCCTGTCCTCGTGGAGCATCGTCAGGTGCTCGCGGAGCGTGTCCACGTCCCCGACAGGATGCACGAGGGCGTTCTCCATGTGCCGGCAGACGCCGGCGCAGACGTCCGAGACGACCGGCACGCACCCGCTCGCCAGCGCGTCGACGCAGACGAGCGGCGACCCTTCCTCGATCGTCGGCAGGACGAGGACGTCGGCCGCGCGCAGCAGCTCGGGATAGTCCTTGCGGTAGCCGAGCGGACGGACGCTCGGGTGGTCGAGCAGCGGCGCGATCCGCTCGCCGTACCCGGGCGGAAACTCGCCCAGCACGAGCAGGGAGCCGTGCTCGCGCGCAGGCGACCGACTCCACGCCTCGAGCGCGTAGTGCAGGCCCTTGCGCAGGGCGTTCTCGCCCACGAACAGCACGGTCAGCGGGCGGTCGGGCGCGCGAGGGCCCGTGTCCGGGTAGAAGACGCGCTCGTCGTAGCCGTAGGTGTGAGGGGCCAGCTTCTCGGGGGCGTAGCCCTCCTCGAGAAAGGTCCGCGTGACGAACTCCGACGGGCACAGGAGGCGGTCGGCGAGTCGGTACTCCTGCTCCTCCTTGCGCAGCGCCTCCTCGTCGTACGCGTGCTCGTGACCGGGCGGGAGGGTGACGCCCAGCCGCTCGCCCTCCCGCCGGACGATCTCGTAGGCGTAGCGCGTGTGCGCGTTGGGGCGCTCGAGCACCGTCGGGATGCCGAGCCGCTTCGCCGCCTCCAGCGTCTCGAGCGCGCCGCTCGGCCAGGTGTGGACGACGTCCACCTCGCCGGCCAGCTTCGGCAGGCGCCGAGCGACGATGTGGTCGTGCAAGGCGAGCGCGCGGCGGTGGCCGAGCAGCCGGTAGGGGATGCGCACCTGGCCGCGCGCGAGCGTCGGCCGCACGCGGATCCCCGCCGGCAGCTTCCTCGCCACCGCGCCCGGGAACACGAGCACGTCCGCCCCCGCCTCGTCCAGGGCGCGCACGTGCTGCCACGCCGCCGTGCAGATGCGGGCGGCCCCGATCTTGTGCGGGAAGCTGTACAGCACGTGGATCTGCTCGCGTTCGCCGGTCATCGTTCGCCCTGCGCCCCGCCGCAGGCCCGGCCGGGCGCCACCCCGCAGTGTCGCAGCGCGGGCCGTGCGCGCCTGCTCGACGATCGTCCAGTCCCGGCCGCTCGGGGACGCGCAGCGCTCAGCGGGCAGGCGTGCACGTGTCGTAGGGGTAGGAGCGGCGAAGGAACGTGATGCGGGCGATGCGCGAGCCCGCCTTGCCTCCCCGCGGGGCGACGTAGACGCCGACGCGGCCGAACGCACGGGCAAGCGTCCGTCTGCACTCGAGCCAGCGCACTCCTCTCCACGCGCGTGGGACGGCCGCATCGGTTCCCACTCCGAGCCCGGACGGCGTGCTGTAGTAGGGGCTGGAGGTGGCGACGCCGACGACCACGCCCCGATCGGCGTAGATCGTCAGATCGCCGCCGCGCAGGTGGTAGACGAGGGTGTCGAGCCGCGCTGTGCCGACCGCCGTCTTCGACCGGCGCCCCGGCCGGCCGTAGAAGGAGGAGACGCTCGCCTCCGGCTCGCCGATCCGCACCTCCCCGATCGATCGCCCCAGCACGATCGCCGCCGTCTCCCACTGGTGCGCGCCGGCGTCGACGGCCGACCGCTGTGGCCGCGCCCGCCCGAGGCGATCGGTCGCCGGATACCCTCCGCTGACCGAGGGCGGCACCCGGTTCGCGGCCCGCACGCTGCGCGCGGCAAGGCGGAAGTCGTACGCCGGAGGGCCCGGCGCGACGAGCTGCCGATCCGCGAGGACCGACCCGCGGCCGCAGGGCACGCCCGGGTTCCCCTGCTCGCCCACGCTCCCGAAGACGTCGTCGTAGTAGGCCATCCCCGTCTGCAGGTACGTCTTGCAGTGGTACGCGTCCTCGCCGCCGGTCGTCACGTTGCCGTAGAAGGCGGAGCTCGTGAACCCGCTCGACCCCTCCTCGACGGACGGGTGGAAGCGGCCGTCGATCGTGTTGAAGCGGACGACGTCCGAGTCGCAGCTCGTGCCGGCGAGACCGGAGCAGTCGAGCTCGAGCTCGGCGATCGGGAAGCAGTTCACGCCCACCTGCTGCTCGGAGCAGGTGGCGGCGAAGACGCTGTTCTCGATCAGGTAGTGGCTGACGCTCTCCACGCTGCGGTGCTCGTAGGCGATGCGAAGGTCGTACCCGGCGCAGTTGGTGAAGCGCGACGACTCGATCGTCACGTAGTCGGCGGCGTCGAGGTGCATGCACTCGATGTGCTCCGACGTGCCGACGGTGTGCTGGACGACGTCGTGATACCAGGAGTGGTCGAAGCGCAGGTGCGTGGGCTCGAGCCAGTCGCCCTCGCCCGTGCTGTCGCAGCTGTGGGCGATGACCGACTCGCCGTCTCCGTTGCCCCAGTTGCCGTTCACATCGGCGACGTACGAGGCCCCGTCGATGGCGAGCTTGCCTCCGTTCGACCGCAGCCCGTCGAGGACGACGCCTCTCGTGGGCGGGGAGTGGCAGACGCTGCCGGGGTTGATCCCGACGCCGTTCGCCCCGAGGTCGAAGCCGACCAGCCGCACGCCGTTGCCGACGATCGTGATCTCGCCGGCGAACGACACCGTCGCCCCCGGGCCGGCCTGGAACGTGACGCAACCGCTGACGTCCGCCGGCAGGTCGTAGGCGTCACAGCCGTCGCCGGACTTCGACGAGTCGTAGCCGATCGTCTGGTCGCCGTACGTCCCCGAGCCGACGAGCACCGTGTCGCCGGGGCTCGCGACCGCGTACGCCCGCCCGAAGCTCGCGCACGGAGCGCGCTGCGTGCAGCGCCCCGCGTCCGAGCCGGCCGCCGAGACGTACAGCGTCGCCGCGAGATGTGGGCGCGCGCGCCCTGCGCTCGTGGCGAGCACGGTCGGAACCGTGACGGCTGCCGTGACGGCGCCCGCGGCCGCGAGCGAGAAGGCGAGACGATGGGCCCGCATCACCTGCCAAGGCACGGCGCCCAGCGTCCCGGCGGTCGAGCCCGCCGCGGCGAGCTGGTGGCGTCGGCGATCCTCATCGTCCCGCCCTCCGCGCCGGGTTCAGATCGTCCGCACGGCCCGCGGCCGCCGCCCGAGCGCCTCGCGCATCCTGAC
>Ga0070741_10011535_pt1 | contig 16299 bp, 15 predicted proteins | sample Coa_R1_4_FD_66440 | JGI IMG/M metagenome (GOLD analysis project Ga0070741, IMG submission 66440) | Surface soil microbial communities from Centralia Pennsylvania, which are recovering from an underground coalmine fire - Coalmine... | ecosystem: Environmental > Terrestrial > Soil > Unclassified ...
CTCGATGCGCTTGGCAATCGCGATTTCGCCCTCGCGCGAGAGCAATTCGACCGTGCCCATCTCGCGCAGATACATGCGCACGGGATCGTCGGTGCGCTCGCCCGGCTCGGATTTCTTGACTTCGGTGACGGCCTTTGAGGTGACCTCGACGAGTTCGTTGTCGGTATCGTCCTCGGTGTCTTCCTGCTTGTCTTCCTCGGCGTCGTCATCGGCTTCGGTGACGTTGATGCCCATGTCCGAGAGCATCGACATGATGTCCTCGATCTGCTCCGGCGAGGTGGTGTCGGACGGCAGCACTTCGTTGAGCTGATCGAAGGTCACGAAGCCGCGCTTCTTGGCCTGCTTGATCATCTTCTTGACGGCAGCATCCGACAGGTCGAGCAACGGCGACGGCGCATCGGGCGCATCCTTCTCGGGAGCGTCCGCGACCTTCTCGTCTTTTTCTTTTTCCTTGACCTGAACCGTCTTCGCCTTGCTGGCCATTCAAAAGCTCCCAACGGCGTCTCGATTTGCGGGGCCAATGCCCCTATTCGAAACGCTTCAACTCACTCATGACGCGAAAGGGCGGCGCAAAGTTTCGCCACCCCTGATTGCTCTCACCGATTTCCTACAAATGACCTTGAACGCATTCCCCCTGGAGAGGGCGGTGCCGTTTGTTCGAACCTAAGCGCGTCTGGTTCATTCCGAACGCCCTCTTTCGAAAAGCAGCCGGCGAGCCGCTAGATCAGAAAATGCCTCAAAGCCATTAAACGTCGCTTAACCCTGTTTTTGCAGCCAAACCACGGGTTTGGCGAGTCTTTTTGCGGTTCCGTTGGCGGCCGTCCGCATTAAATTTGTTTCTCACTAGTGCCCTCGCTCCGAAGTTCGTCTGCACTTGCGGCACCCTCGATACGAACTTCGTAGCGTTAAGGGCACTAGCAAAAATATCCGATGTTAGTGCCGCTTATCGATTTGAAGTTCCTACCTAACGTACGGAGAACACATAGGAACTTCAAATCGGCGGCACTAAAGGCCCTAGACGCTGCCGCGCAGACGGCCGGAGAGTTCGCCAAATCCCTCGATCATGGCCTCCGTCCCGTCCATTTCCGACAATCGGGCTTTGATGTCCTTGAGCCAGGCCAGATTGGCCTCGCTCGCGTCCTCGCCCAAGGCAAGCTCGGCGTCCTTTAGCTCCCTAAGTAAGGAGTGGTATTGGCGATGCAAGGAGACGAGCTGGTGCCAGGTGGAAAGAACATCCTCCCGCGCCGCGCCGGCCTTCGCACCCCACACCGCAGGGGTCGTGATCACCCCTTCAAGCCTTTGAAGTTCCTTTGAAAAACCTGCCTTAACGAGGTCCGCGCGAAGCTTCTCGCTTTGCTCGGCAACGTCAGGCGAATGGTGATGGTCGGCCGCAAAGGCGGCGATGATTCCAGCGCGGAGCCGGTGCGCTTCCTGGTGGGGCAGTTCGAGCGCGGCCGCCTCCTCCAGATGGTCGTGCAGCAGCCAGGGGTGGTTGATCAGGCATTGCAGGATCAGCGCCTCGCGGCGGGACATCGCGCTGCGCTGGCCGCGGAGCAGCGGGCTTGCCGCGAGCTGCGAACTCGCCGCCTGATAGGGGCCGCGCAAGGCGGCGCCAGGACCCTGTGGACGGCCGCCCGAGCGGGGGTCGAACCGGCCGGCGTTTTGGCCTGCGCGGGGAGCAAAACGGCGGGGTGATTCGCCGTAAGCACCCCTGCCCTGACCGCCGCCATAAGGCGATCGCACCACCTCGGGGGCGAACATCCGCGACAGACGCTCCGAAAAATCCTGGCGATAATAGCGCCGCACCACCTCGTCGCGGACGGAATTGGCGATCTCGCCGATGCGCTTTTCCAGCGCGGCCCGCCGCTCGGGCGTCGCAAAATTTCCGCCCTCGATCTCGCGCGCCCAGATCATGTCGGCAAGACCGCGCGAGGCTGCGATCACGTCCTCGATCGCGGCGCGGCCGCCTGATCGGGCGAGATCGTCGGGGTCCTGGCCTTCCGGGAGGATCGCAAAGCGCAGGCTCTTGCCGGGCGCAAGATGCGGTAGCGCGAGATCGGCGGCGCGCCACGCCGCTTTCTGTCCGGCGCGATCGCCGTCGAAACACAGGATCGGCTCGTCCGCCATCTTCCAGAGCAGCGTGAGCTGGTTTTCGGTGAGCGCGGTGCCGAGCGGGGCGACGCTTGCCGGATATCCGACGCCGACCATCGCGATGACATCGACATAGCCTTCGACCACCACGATGGGGCTGCCGTCATGCGCGGCCTGCCGCGCGGTCGCGATGTTGTAGAGATTGTCGCCCTTGTGAAACAGCGGTGTTTCCGGCGAGTTCAGGTATTTCGCCGGCACGTCCTTTTCGAGCGCGCGGCCGCCGAACGCGATCACGCGGCCCCGCGCGTCCGTGATCGGAAACATCACGCGATCGCGGAAACGATCGTAAGGCACGGGAATATCGTCGCCGCCGATCAGAAGGCCGGTCTCGATCATGTCCTCGACCGAAATGCCCTGATTGCCGAGATTCTCTTTCAACGCAAAGCGATCCGGCGGCGCATAGCCGAGGCGGAACTGTAATTGCGTCGCCGGCGTGATCGCGCGATCGGCGAGATAGCCGCGCGCCTTGGCGCCATTGCGTGACGCCAATGTGTCGGCGAAGAATTTCGCCGCAAGTTCCATGACGTCATGCAGCGTCTTGCGCCGCGCCTCAAAGCGCGCCGCGTCCGGCGTCACCGCCGGCAGCGAAAGACCCGCCATCGATGCGAGCCGTTCGACCGCTTCGGGGAACGACACGCCCTCTGTCTCCATGACGAAGTCGAAGATGTTGCCGTGCTTGCCGGTCGAGAAGTCGTGATAAAACTGCTTCTGGTCGTTGACCGTGAACGACGGTGTCTTCTCTTGTTGAAATGGCGACAGTCCCTTGAACTCGCGGCCAGCCTTCTTCAGCTTCACGCGCCGGCCCACGACTTCCGAAACCAGAAGGCGAGCTTTCAGCTCTTCGAGAAATTGGGGCGTAAAGCGCATGGGCCGATTCTAGCGCGGGTTTTGAGTCGGAACGAAGGATTACGGATATAGGGTGGGCCGCCGAAATTACGAAGATAATTGGCCTTCTTGCCGTTATTCACAGGGCGCCAAACTAACAGTCGTCACGGCCGGGCATAGCCGTTCGAAGAACGGCGTCGCTTCCGCTCGCCTATGACCCGGCCATCCACGTCTTTGTGTCCCAGAGAAGAAAGTAAGACGTGGATGCCCGGCACAAGGCCGGGCATGACGACCGGGACTGCCTCTCCAATTTGTTCCTACAAAAACCGCCCCGACTCGATTCTAGTCAGCGCCGCGACCGGCCAGTTGTAGATGTAGGTCCAGGCGTCGCTCTTGGCTCCGTCCGCGAGCGTGACGGGCAGCATCTGCCGCACATATTGCGTCGGTTCCGGAAAACCCTCGCCGCAGGCCTCGTACATGTCGAACTCGCGCAGAAGGTCTTCGGCCGCGCGCAAGCGATAGAGTTCGCCGCAAACGATATCAGCCGCCTCGTTCGACAGCACGAGGCCGGGATAATGCTTCACCTTGTAGAGTTTTCCGCGGCAGCTCGCTTCGCCGATAAAGTCGGCATTGGCCGACAACAGCCGCGCCATCGGATGCGAATAGCCGCGCATCAACGTGCCATAGACGAAAAGGAGGTCGGAGGTCATGGGTTTCTCTTACACCGTCATTGCGAGCGAAGCGAAGTAATCCAGCCCCAATCTCACCTCGTCATGCCCGGCCTTGTGCCGGGCATCCACGTCTTCCTTTTCTTTCGGTAACAAAGACGTGGATGGCCGGGTCAAGCCCGGCCATGACGGAAGGTGAAGCTCTCGCGGAAAAAGATTCAAGCCGCCGTCACCTCGTCGCTGACGACAGAAAATTTGGCGAGGTTCATCCGCCCGAAACTCGTCGACAGCGCCACGTCGGCCGCGTCGCGGCCCGTCGCCATCAGGATGCGGCCGATCCGCGGAACGACATGGCGCGCATCGAACGTGTACCACCTGCCGGACAGATACGCCTCGAACCAGCCGGAGAAATCCATCGGGAACGGCTCGGGCGGAATGCCGATGTCGCCGAGATAGCCGGTGCAATAGCGCGCCGGGATGCCCATGCAGCGACAGAGCGTCAGCGCCAGATGTGCGAAATCGCGGCAGACGCCGGAGCGCTGCGCGTGGGCATCGAAGGCGGACTTCATGTGATGAGCGTGCTCGTAGCCGAAGGTGATGCGCTCGTTCACATATCGGCAGATCGCCATCACGCGCGCCCACCCGGGCCTGGTGTTGCCGAACTGCGACCAGGCGAGATCGGCGAGCTTGTCGGTCTCGCAGTAGCGGCTCGCCATCAGATAAAGGATCACGTCATCCGGCAACTGCTCGATCGGAATTTGCTCGGCATCCTCGGCGACCTCATCGGGTCGACCTGAATCGCGCACCAGCGCATTGCCGCGCAGCGCTACGCCACCGGTGGGCGCGATCAGCCGCCCGCAAATATTGCCGAAGGAGTCATTGTAATAGCGGATGGGAACGTCGGGCTCGGCGACGATGGTCTCGGCCCCGATGATGTCGTGGCGGCGCGAGGGATGGATCGAGAGCATGATCACCATCGGCGTTGCCTGTGGCGCGGCGTAAGCGATGTCGAATCCGACCTTGATATGCATTACGTTTCTACTGCCTCGTCGGCCGAGACGACACGGATCTCGACCTCCATGCCGACGAAGGCGTCGGCTGGCCCAAGATAAGTGCCGTGCAGCGGGATCGCTTGACGCGGATCGCGCGCCACCGCGACGCGAATGAGATCGCGCGTGCCGACGATGCCGTTGGTGGGATCGAACTCGATCCATCCCGCGCTCGGCAAATAGACCTGCACCCAGGCATGGGTCGAACCGCCGCCGAAATGGCCGCTGTCCGATGGCACGAACAGATAGCCCGACACGAAGCGCGCGGCGATCCCGAGCTGACGCAGCGCCTCGATCATCAAAAGCGCATAGTCGCGGCAGGTGCCAGAGCCCGTTTGCAGCGTGTCGAGCGGATGCTGGGTGCCGTGCTCGTGGCGGCTGCGATAGGCGAAGGCCTCGCGGATGCCATGCGTCATCTGCGTGAGAATCTTGTAGGTGGGCGTCGGCGCCTCGGCATCGAGGAAGCCCCGCGCCCATGTGGACAGTTCGCCGTTCGGATCTGAGTATTGCGGCGTGATGAACCGGAGCAGGTCCGGAAACTCCTCCGGGTCATAGAGAAACGGATAGAAATAAGCGGGGTCGTCCGGCGTCAGCGCGAATTCCTCGGCCGGATTGTGATCGACCGTCGCAGTCCAGGTGAAGCTCAGGACGTCGGAGCGCTCGTCGAAGGTCGCAATCGCCACGCTGTTGCCGAACACGTCGTGGATCCAGCGTAGCCGCATCGGCTCCGGCACGATCTTGAGATCGCCGGAAACGACGCGCAAATCATGCCCGTCGCGGGGCCGCAGCATGATCCGGTGCTCGCCGAACGCGACGGGGCGCGCATAGCGATATTCGGTCTTGTGATGGATGGTCAGACGCGGCATCGTTGGGTTGCAACTATCGTGACTCTGTAAGGTGTAATCTATACCGGTCACCGGACATTTCGAGATCGCTAGTGGTCCAATTCTAACATTCGCATTCCTTCTCAGCGGCCACTTTTGCGAATGTTAGAATTAGAAGGACCACTAGCAAATATAAGTTTCTAGTGGAGTTTTGGATTTGACATTCGCTTGATGAACCCGCGGTTAGGTGGTTAGCGAATGTCTAATCCACTCCACTAGTGCCGCCTAAACAGGCAAATTGGGCAAGAAAAGATGGTCTTGGTTGACGCCGGCGACACATCGTTACTTCTCGGCAGCGCCGATGCGCCACCGGTCGTGGAGCAAAACCCGCTCGGCCGCTCGCCGTTCCTGCTCACGTCAGATCATTTCGGCCGCGCCATTCCGAAGCGCCTCGGCGATCTCGGCCTGCCAGAGAACGAATTGACGCGGCACATCGCGTGGGACATCGGCATCGCGGGCGTGGCGCGCGCGCTGTCCGAGCAACTCGATGCGCATCTGATCGCGCAAGCGTACTCGCGGCTTGTCATCGACTGCAATCGTCCCTTTGCCTCGCCTGGTTCGATCCCGCTGATCAGCGAGGCGACGACCGTTCCCGGCAATGAAGGCCTTACCCGCGAGGCGATCGCGGCGCGGCGGCGCGAGGTGTTCGATCCCTATCACCGCCACATCTCCGACGTGATCGATCGGCGGTCGCGCGACGGAATGCCGACGGTACTGCTGTCGCTGCACAGCTTCACGCCGGTCTATGCCGGCATCAAGCGGCCATGGCATGTCGGCACGCTCTATCAGGGCGACAATCGCCTGCCGCCGCTGCTCTTGAGCGCCTTACGCGCGCAAGGCGACCTCGTCGTCGGCGACAACGAGCCTTACGCGGTCTCCGACGAGACCGACTACACGATTCCCGTTCATGGCGAGGCGCGCGGCCTGATGAACACCGGCATCGAAATCCGCCAGGACCTGATCTCGGATCAGGCCGGCGAAGCCGCATGGGCGGAGCGGCTGGCGACAGTCTTTGCCGAGATCGAAGTGACGCTGCGCGCGCAGGCGTTGCTGCCGGCTTGAATTTTACCGCGCGCGCGTCAGCGCGAGCCAGACGCCGCCGCCGATCATGAAGCCGCCGGAGACGCGCGAGAGCATTCGCGTCCGCCGCGCCGAGAAGAACTTGCGCACGCGCCCTGCCAGCAGCGCGTAAGCGCCATCCGTCAAGCCCGCCACGATCATGAAGGTGACGCCGAGGATTGCGACCTGCGGCAGGTGATCCTGGCTCATGTCCACGAATTGCGGAATGAAGGCGCCGAAGAACACCAGCAGCTTGGGATTACTCAGCGCGACCAGAAAACCCTGCAGGAAAAACCCACCGCGCGGCGGCGGTGGCGCCTCGTCTGCCGTCACGCCCTGGACCGGATCGCGGATCAGCTTGATGCCGAGCCAGACCAGATAGATCGCGCCGGCAAACCGCACCCAGTCGAACCAGTAACCCATGGTGGCCATCAGCGACGTCAGGCCGATCGCGACCACGCCGATCACGATCAAGAGCGCCGCCTGCACGCCGGCGATATTGGTCAGCGCCGCGCGGGTGCCGTGGCGCAGGCCATTGGCGATCACGAGCGTCACGATCGGCCCGGGAAGGAGCGCCAAGGCAACGCAGGCGGCGATAAAAGCGAGGTAAAGCTGAAGGGACATGGGATTATCCTGAGGCGTGGACATGTACCTTACACGTCATTGCGAGCGAAGCGAAGCAATCCAGAGCCGCAAAAAAGACTGGATTGCTTCGTCGCTCCAACGCAAAATTGCTTTGCAATTTTGTCGCGGGCTCCTCGCAATGACGATCCCCCTTACGGCAGCCCAGCAATCTTCCGCGCATCGCCTGTCAGTTCCAGAATGTGCATGCCGGTGTTGGCGCGGTCGACGATATAGATGTAGCCGCGATCGTCGGTCTCGAGATTGTTGGTCTGGATCGCGACCTTGCAGCGATCCTTGCCGTCGATCTTGACGCAGCGCTTGTCGGTGTTCGCCGTGATCGACGGAATGAAGTAGCCGACCTCGGTCGGGTGATAGGGGTCGCGGATATCGAGCGCGCGGACGCCGGCGTTGAAGTAGGAGATGAACGCCATCTTCTTGTAGTAGACCGGCGCCATGCTCTCGTTGGAGGAATGGGCGCCGAAGCGCCCGCCCCGCTGACAGAAATTGCCATCCGCTTCCTTGGCCGTATAGCTCGAAATCACCATCGGCGTCGCCTCGATCGTGACGTCGACGAACCACACCATCTGCCGCGGCTCGGCGCATTCGTTGACGATCTCCTCGTCCACGATCATGACGATGTCGCGCGTCGGCTCCTTGTCGTGGGCGAATTCGGCGATTGGCATCTTCAGCATCGGAAACGTCGTATGCGCGCCGTTGAAGGCCGACATCGACATCCGCGAAATCTCCGGATAGCGCAGGTTCTCCGCGGTCGGCTCCTTCGGTCCGTTGAGCAGCTTGTCGCGATCGACGATTTGCAGGAAGCCGCCCTTGTCGGTGCCATAACCGAAATAGACACGATTGCCTTCGGGACCAGCCGAGATCGGCCCGTGCAGTTCGGTCGGCACCGCGCCGGTCGAACCCGGCTCCTGGCCGGGAAGCCCAAAATCCCTGATCTTCACTGGGTGCGCGGGATCGGAGAGATCGTAGATCATGGTCATGCGGCGCGTGCGCCAGTCGGGCTTGCCCGAAACGAGGTAGGCGACGCCGGTAGAGCATTCCCACCAGTTCTTGTGCGTGTCCTTCAGGCCTTCGCCGATGTGGCTGACCAGGACCGGATGCTCGGGATCGGCGACGTTCCAGATTTCATGCCCCGCGCTGCCGATCGCCCGCAGCAAGTAGACCGCATTCGGATCGCCCTTCGGCAACTGCTTGCCATCGCACACGCGCGCCATCTGCGCGCCGCCGCTCTCATACTTTCCTTCCTGCCCGGGAATGTGGTGCAGATATTTCGGATGCGCGGGATCGGTGACGTCGACGATCGACGTGCCGTTCGGCTCGGCCTTGCCGGTCAGGGGATTGACGGGATCGGGAATGTCGTCGGTGCCGCCATGATGGCCGATATAGGCGATCCAGCGATTGCCCTGGTGATGGATGGTCGGCTGGTAGGCGCTGCGCGCCTGCAGATCGTTGTAGCCGACGAGCCGCATATTGGAGGCTTCGGGCGGATCGCCGATCTTTTGCGCGTCCATCCTGTGTTCGGGCTGAGTGTCCGGGCTCTGCGCCTGCGCACCGCCGAAAAGAAGCAGGGTCGTGAAGAGAATTGCCGGCTTGACGTATCGGTTCATGTTTTTTCCACCCAGGTTTTCAAAACCAATCTTCGTTGGCTGATCGATCGATAACTAGCACAGCCTCACGCAGAGCCAAAACACCCCTCTTGACATGCAACCATTTGGTTGCCTATTATCAATCATGGAAATGGACGACGTGTTCAAGGCTCTTGCCGACGCATCGCGACGGTCGTTGCTCGACAGGCTGCACGCCAAAAACGGACAGACGCTGAACGAACTCTGCGAGGGGCTTGCCATGACGCGGCAGGCCGTCACTAAGCACCTTGTCATTCTCGAGGAGGCCAACCTTGTCACCGCCTACAAGCACGGCCGCGAGAAGCTGCACTACCTCAATCCCGTCCCGATCCATCAGATCGGCGAGCGCTGGATCAAGAAATTCGAGCGCGGAAAACTCACCGCGCTCAGCGAATTGAAACGACAGCTGGAGAAGCGCGATGAGTAAGCTGGAATTCGTCTACGTGACCTACATCGAAACCACGCCGGAGAAACTCTGGCAGGCCCTCACCGATGGCGACTTCACCGAGCGCTACTGGTTCGGCCATCGCATCGCCTCCGACTGGAACGTCGGCTCGCTTTATCGCTTCACCAAAGGCGGCGCACCGCACTCCGAGGGCGAGGTTCTGGTGTCTGATCCTCCGAAGCAGCTCGTCTATACGTTCGACGGCTGTACAGAGGAATCAAGACGCGAATCCACCTCGCGCGTGACCTTCGACATCGAACCGAGCGGCAAGTCCGTCAAGTTGACGGTGACGCATGACGATCTCGACGAAGGCGGCGTCACCTACTGCGACATTTCCGGCGGCTGGCCGATCGTGCTCTCCGGCCTGAAGAGCCTGTTGGAGAACGGCCGCGTACTTTCGGTCGATCTACCGCAGAAGGCAAAGGAGACTGTCGATGCCTAAGCCCGAATACATCTACGTGATCTATATCGAAGCGCCTTGCGAGAAGGTCTTCGATGCGCTGATCGATCCCGAGATGAACAAGGATTACTGGGGCGGACACTGCAACCTCTCCGACTGGAAGCGCGGTTCGGCCTGGCAGCACGTCGACTACGACGACCACGCGATCGTCAGGGTTGCCGGCACGGTGATCGAAAACGAGCGTCCGCATCGCCTCGTGCTGACGTGGGCGCATCCGAAAGACCTCGGCAATCCCGACAAGGTCTCGAAAGTCACGTTCGCGATCGACGAGCCGTTCGGATCGACCCGGCTCACCGTGACGCACAGCGAACTCGACGACGAGGCGCTGCGCGCGATCAGCGGCGGCTGGCCGCCGATCCTCTCCAGCCTGAAGACGATGCTGGAGACCGGCCAATCGCTGCCGATGACCCGCCGGCGCTGGAAGAGCGGAAACTGAAAACCGAGAACGAGTTAGGGAGTCACCATGTCCCGGCCAGAATTCATCTACGTGACCTACATCGAAACCACGCCGGAAAAACTCTGGCACGCGCTGACCGATGGCGATTTCACCGCGCGTTACTGGTTCGGCGCACGGCTGAGATCGGACTGGAAGGTCGGTTCTTCCTTTGAAATGGTTCGAAGTGACGGCGCCGTCTCGGATGCCGGCAAGGTCGTCGAATGCGATCCGCCGCGCAAGCTCGCCTACACTTTCATCAACCTGTCGGACAAATACAAGAACGAGTTCCCGGCGCTCGCGACCTTCGTGCTCGAACCCTTCGGCAAGCTCGTCAAGCTGACGTTGACGCATCAAGGTTTTGCGGAAGGCAGCAAGTTCTACTCTGGCATTTCAAAGGGATGGCCGGCGATCCTGTCGAGCCTGAAGAGCCTGCTCGAGACCGGCGAGCCACTGCAAATCCCGTTCGAAGCGCTGAAGATGGAAAGCTGAACCCTCATGAAGATCGACCACTTCAAGCCGCTCACTGTCTACACGATCTACGTCGCGTCCACGCCCGAAAAGGTGTGGCAGGCGCTGACTTCGGCCGAATTCAGCCGGAAATACTTCTTTGGCAATTCGGTTGAAGTCGAATTGAAGGTCGGGGGCAGCTACATCGTGCGAACGCCCGATGGCGCGCTCCACATCAGCGGCGAAGTGGCCGAATGCGTGCCCAACCGCAAGCTCACCTTCACGTTCAACGTGAACTGGCCCGACCTGCTCGAGAAGCTCGGTCCGACGCTCGTGAGCTACGAGATCGAGCCGGCCGGCGACGCGGTGCGGCTCACCATGACGGAGTCGCACGACCGGATACTCGACGACGACATTCTCTCCGGCGGACGCCAGGGCTGGCCCGCGATCCTCTCAAGCCTCAAGAGCCTGCTGGAGACCGGCGAGCCGCTCGTCGTCAAGATGGGACCGCCGGAGCGAATGCTGGCAGCGTTGCGGAAGCTCGGCATCAAGACGCCGTAACTGTCTTGTCACGCGTACGACTCGCTGGTGCTTCTTTCATCGCTCGCGCGGCACTGAGATCATATATGACGCCATCATTCGTCGGGATGGCGCCGTCAAAATGACCATGCATCGTCACGTTAGCACCGGTGGCGCTGCGTTTCGGATCGCATTTCAAGGCCGAAGGAACAAGAGCGGAATAATCGACGACCGCAGCGGTTTATCGACGAGTTGTCGCGTCTATCTGGACGCGGCTGCGGATGGAGTTCGCGCCATCCGAACTCGTGAAGTGACCCGTGCTGAGATTATACGTTCGTCGCTGCGTTCTGCTGGCCGCCTCCATCGCGCTGATCGCCAGCGATGCACGCGCCGAGACATGTCCGCAAGCGACGGAAGAAATTGCCACTGACCGGCCCGATGTCACCAATTCGAGCATCGTGGTTCCCGTCGGCAGTTTGCAAAACGAAAACGGCGTCAATACCAGCGCGCAAAACGGCAAACAGGGCTTTGACGGCAGCAACAGCCGCTGGCGGCTCGGAGTCGCGCCTTGTCTTGAATTTCTGGTCGATCTGCCGAGCTACGTCGTCAACGCGCACGGCAATACGCTGTCGGGTTTCAGCGACGTCTCGCCCGCCGTCAAATGGCAGATCAGTCCGGCGCCGGGCAAGATCGATCTGTCGATCGTCTCAGGCGTCGCGTTGCCGACCGGCACGACAGCGCTCGTGGGCCGAGGGCCGCAACCCTATGTGCAAATGCCGTGGTCTTCGGAACTGCACGATGGCTGGGGTATCAGCGGCATGCTCACGGAATTCTTCCGCCCTGATGATCGAACGACGAGGAGCATCACGGAGACGACGTTCGTTGTCGAAAAAAAGCTGACCGAACGTTTCAGCATGTTTACCGAATATGTCGGCGATTATCCGCAAGGGCAGTTGCCGATCCAGATGTGGAATTCCGGCGGCATGTATCATCTGACCAGAACCCAGCAGCTCGATTTTCATGTCGCGCTCGGGCTCAATCACAATGCGCCGACTTACACGGTCGGCCTCGGCTACTCGTTTCGCATCGACGGATTGTTTCGCTAGAGAGCGTCCTGACCCTTCCCGAACGATGCCGGGAAACGGCGGCAAGCCTGTATGTTACGGGAATGTGACATGCCGGACCCCTCGTTGCTCTTCCGAACGGGGTCGCATTGACATCTGCTCTCCCGCGATGACAGGAATGAACCCATCGTGGGGACGGTGGGCGGCCTTTGATTCCAGTTGCTGAAACAATCAATTTTGCACGCAGGACGTGCTGGCTCGGTGCATCCTGCGCCGTGCTCGCACTGTTTGCGGGCGATGCCTGCGCCGCCGATCTGCCGGTGAAGGCTCCGCCCGCGCAAGCTGGCTACGACTGGACCGGCTTTTATGTCGGCGGCCATATTGGCCTTGCAACCGGAAACTCGGGCTGGACGCTCGATCCAATTGGCGGCGGCGCGCCGGTGTCCGGCTCGTTCGGACTGTACCAGTCACCCAACGCATTCCGGGAGAGCGGCAGCTGGTTCGAGGGCGTGCAGGCCGGCTACAATTATATGCTGCGCAACCGCGTGGTGCTGGGCGTCGAGGCCGACGGCTCGTTTCCGACCTACCCCGACCCCATTTCGGGTCTCACCATCGGCGGGATATCGAACTTCAATTCTCCGACCTTCGGCGCGGGTAGTTTCAGCGAAACCGTGCTGGCGTCGGGCACGGTGCGCGGCCGCATCGGCTACGCGCCCGGCCACTGGCTGTTCTATGCCACCGGCGGCCTCGCCTGGAGTTACGACCAGCAGACGCTGACGCAGAATGCCAGCGGCAACACCGAGGACCGCTTTCTCTATCGCTTCGGCTGGGCGGCGGGCGTCGGCATCGAGACCGCGATCGCGCCGAGCTGGACCGTCCGCGGCGAGTATCTCTGGACCGATTTCCCCTCGATCAGCGAGAACTTCCCACTGTTTGGTCAGCGGGTCTCTTCCGGACTTTCTGAGCACCAGCTCCGCCTCGCGCTCAACTATCGCTTCGACGATCCCTCGCGGCCGGCGGCGCTCGCGCCATCACGCTTCGCGGGCGCGGGCGACAATTTCGCGGTGCATGGCCAGACAACGTTCACCGATCAAGGCTACCCGGCGTTCCGCTCACCCTTTGAAGGGCCCAACAGCCTCTCCGGCGGCGCGCAAAACAAAGAGACCTTCGACGCTACGCTGTCCGTCGGCGTCAAGCTGTGGAAGGGCGCGGAATTCTGGGCCAATCCGGAAATCGACCAGGGTTTTGGCCTCAGCGGGTCGCATGGCGTCGCCGGCTTCATGAGTGCCGAAGCCTACAAGCTCGGCCTCTCGACCCCTTACGCGAGGCTGCAACGCGCCTTCCTGCGCCAGACCATCAACCTTGGCGGCGAAACCGAAAAGATCGATGACGATTTCACCCAATTCAAGGGCACACGCTCGACCGACCGCCTGGTGCTGACGGTCGGCCGCTTCGGCATCAACGACATCTTCGACACCAACAAATATGCCAACAATCCGAAGAGCGATTTCCTCAACTGGTCGCTGGTCAACGCCGGCACCTTTGACTACGCCGGCGACGGCTGGGGCTATACCTACGGCGCAGCCGCAGAGTGGTACACGGGGCAGTGGACCTTTCGCGGCGGCCTGTTCGACCTCTCGGCCACTCCCGCAGGTGGCATAAGCCCACTCGGTGGCACCAACGATCCGACGTTCCAGCAATTCCAGGCCGTCGGCGAAATCGAGCGGCGTTACGAATTGTGGAGCCAGCCGGGCAAGATCAAGATCACAGGCTTTTTGAGTAACGGCAGAGCCGGCAATTTCAACGACGCGGTGGCGCTGGCGCAAATCACGGGATTGCCGGCCGACATCACGGCGGTGCGCGCTACGACGAGCCGTCCCGGCGTCAGCCTCAACGTCGAGCAACAAGTCACCGACACGCTCGGCGTATTTTTCCGCGCCGGCTGGGCCGACGGCCAGATCGAACCCTGGGATTTCACCGACATCGACCGCACCGTGTCCGGCGGCGTCTCTATATCAGGCAAATCGTGGGGCCGGCCCGACGACACCATCGGCATTGCCGGCGTTATCAATGGCATCTCCTCTGCCCATATCGCTTTCCTCAACGCCGGCGGGCTCGGCATCCTCGTCGGCGACGGTCAATTGACGAACTATGGCCTCGAGAAGATTTTCGAGGCCTATTACAGCTACGCGCTGACGTCCTCGACCAAGCTCACCTTCGATTATCAATTCGTCGCCAATCCCGGCTACAACGCCGACCGCGGCCCGGCCAACGTCTTCGCCGCCCGCGCGCACTGGCAGTTTTGACAGCGCCATGATTTGATGGCCGCCGTTTCCTTTGGGAGGTGGCAAAATGAAAAAACGTATCGTGGCCGTTTTGGTCACCTGTCTCGCCACGTCTTTTGCGGCATCTCCGGGCAATGCGATGGAAAAACTTGTTGTCATGATGTCGGGAGGATTTTCGCTGGCCTATCGCCAGGTCCTGCCGGAGTTCGAGCGCGCGACCGGCATCGCCGTGACCACGCTGTCCGGCGCATCCCAGGGAACAGGTCCGAAGACCATCAAGTCGCAGCTTGAGCAGGGCGCTGAGGTCGACATGGTCATCCTCTCGAAGGAGGGGCTCGGCGAGTTGATCGCGGCGGGACGGATCGCCGAGGGCTCGACAGTTGACCTCGCGAGCGTGCCAGTCGGCGCGGCCGTGCGTCAGGGAGCGCCCAAACCGGATGTCGCAAGCGTCGATGCGCTCAAGCAAACCTTGCTCAGCGCACATCTCGTGGCGATGGGCGCAAGCACGAGCGGCATCTTTATGAAGGATGTCGTGTTACCGAAGCTCGGCATCGCCGACAAAGTATCCTTGAAGATGGTGCAGCGGGGCACCGACTCCACTGCGATGTTGGCGGCTGGCGAAGCCGATCTGGTCATCGGACCGGTCAGCGAGCTAATCGGTCAACCCGGCGTCGAGCTCGCCGGCGTGCTACCCGACGCGGTGCAACTCATCCAGCCTTTCGCGGCGGCAGTGATCAAGACTGCTCATAATCCCGATCAGGCGAAAAAGCTGATCGCGTTCCTCGCCTCCGACCAGACCACGGCGGCGATCAAGAACTCCGGCATGCAGCCGCTCGGTGGTCGCAAATAGTAACGAGCTCGGCGATCAGCCGAGCGCGCGCAGCTCCCGCCGCAGAACTTTTCCGGTTGCCGTCATCGGCAGGCTATCTGCAAACTGCACGAAGCGCGGATATTCGTGGGCGGCGAGTTTGACCTTCACATAGTCCTGGATCTCGCGCGCGAGCGTTTCGCTTCCCACAAAGCCCGGCCGCAGCACGATCCAGGCCTTGATCGATTCGGTGCGGACCGGATCGGGAACGCCAACCACCGCCGACATCGCCACCGCCGGATGCTTGAGAAGACAATCCTCGATCTCCGACGGGCCGACGCGATAGCCGGCCGTGGTGATGACGTCGTCCTCACGGCTCAGGTACCAGAAGTAACCGTCCTCATCCTGCCGGCCGAGATCGCCGGTCAAAAGAAATCCGCCGGCGTATTTCTTGCGCGTCGCTTCCGGATTCTTCCAGTACTCGATCATGGTGACGGGATTGGGCTGGCGAACGCCGATGATGCCGCGCTCACCCCGCGGCAACTCGTTGCCCTTTTCGTCAATGATGCGCACGTCGAATCCCGGCGTCGCCTTGCCCATCGAACCTGGGCGGATCGGAAACAGTTTGGCGTTGTTGCCGACGGCAAGATTGCATTCGGTCTGGCCGTAGCCTTCATGGACTTCGATGCCGAAGGTTGAGCGCACCCAATCGAGCAGCTCCGCACCGAGGGCTTCGCCGCCGGAAAAGAGGCTGCGCAGCTTCACGCCCGGATGCTTGACCTCGGCCTGGCGCATCAGCTTCAGCGCAGTCGGCGGCAGGAACACATTGCGGATCTTGTGATCGGCCATCAGCTGCATGGCTGCATCAGGGTCGAACTTCTTGGCGCGATGCCCGACCACCGGCACGCCGTGATAGAGCGCTGGAAACAGCA
>Ga0070741_10011536_pt1 | contig 16297 bp, 19 predicted proteins | sample Coa_R1_4_FD_66440 | JGI IMG/M metagenome (GOLD analysis project Ga0070741, IMG submission 66440) | Surface soil microbial communities from Centralia Pennsylvania, which are recovering from an underground coalmine fire - Coalmine... | ecosystem: Environmental > Terrestrial > Soil > Unclassified ...
TCGTGACGCTGCTCGAGCGGTACGGGCAGGGAGGCGGGTGCGGTCACGAGCACCCCGACTTCACGTACCACAACAGCTTCCTCGTCGCCGATGCGCACGGTGCGTGGGTGCTCGAGACGGCAGGACGGCACTGGGCGGTCGAACAGGTCGTGTCCGGGGTGCGCACGATCTCGAACGGGCTGACGATCGAGCCGTTCGCGTCGCACCACGGTGATCGCCTCCGCGCCGCGGTGTCGGGCTGCGTCGCACGGCGGGCGTTGACGTCACGGCTGTCGCCTACCGCGACGGTCGCGGACGTGTGCGCGACGTTGCGGTCGCACGGTGCACGGCGCGTGCCGCGCTACTCGATCGTGAACGGCGCGCTGTCGGCGCCGTGCGCGCATGGCGGCGGTGTCCTCGCGGCGTCGCAGACCACCGCCTCATGGGTCTCGGACCTCCGTCCCGGCGACACGTTGCACTGGGTGACGGCGACGGCTGCGCCGTGCACGTCGCTCTACAAGCCCGTCCGTGTCGACCACCCGGTGGATCTCGGTGCCGCGCCCGACGACCACGACGACGGTGGCTCGCTGTGGTGGCGCCACGAGCGCTTGCACCGGGCCGCGATGCGGGATCCGTCGTCGGCGTTCCCCGTGTTCGCGGCCGAGCGCGACGCGGTGGAGGCGACGTGGCGGCGCGAGCCACCGACCAGCGAGGACGCCTTCGCCGAGGGCGACGCCTTGCTCGAGCGCTGGACTGGCGCGGTCGAGCGCGCCGTCCGGCGCGACACGCGGCCGTGGTTCGTCCGTCGCTACTGGCGGACGCGCGCGGCGCGCGCCCGGCGCGCTGTCGTCACACGGGGTTGATCGTCACCGTCGTGGTGAACGGCGGCACGACCGGCACGCCGATGACCGCCGCCGTGGGCACGTCGGGACCGAGCGGCACGAGCAGCGAGAGCCGGCCGGCGCCGTCGGCGCGCACGATCGTCGTCGTAGTGGCGAGCAAGCTCGCCGACTGCACGCGGTACAGCGCGCTCGGCGTGTACCGCGCCGGCGTGGTGACCGTGGCGGTGCCCGCACCCTGCAACGTGAACCCGCCAGGGCCCGCGTTGGTCAGCGCGCTGAACTGCTGCGGCGCGCTGCGTTGCAGGGTTACCGACCATCCCCACTGCGACCACGAGCTGTCGACGGACTGGTACGAAACGACCGAGGGCGGCGCGCCCGGATCGGCGAACGTCGCCATCAACGGCACGAGGTACTCGCGCAGGTCACGGGCCCAGTAGGGCCACGTGTGCGTGCCGAACGTGTAGTCCACGAGGTGGAACGGGACGCCTTGCTCCTGCGCGCGCTCGACGAAGCTCTCGGTCGAGCCGTGCGTCGCCGCCTCGATGGCGCCGGCGCCGGCGTTCGGCGAGTTCGGGTCGTCGAGCGGACCGGGCAGACCCGTGGCCGTGTACAACCACGTGTCGACGTCGCGCAGGTTCGTCACGAGGTCGGCGGGGTCATGACCCTGCCAGTTGATCTCGTTGGTCACCCGTGAGCCGAACATCGCCTCCGGCTGCACGCCGTCGAGGCCGAACGCCGTGCCCTCGATGATCACCGTGGCGCCGGCCGCGGTCACGGGGTTGTAGTCGATGTCGGGCGCGCCGGAGAACGAGGCCACCGACACGAACGTGTCGGGATGGCGGGCCGCGTACGTGGTCGAACCGAAGCCGCCCTGCGACAGCCCGGCCACCGCCCGTCCCGCGCGATCGGCGATCGTGTGCAGGTTCGCGTCGACCCACGGGATGAGCTGGCGGACGTGGAACGTCTCCCACTGCGACGGTCCGAGCACGGTCGTGGTGTCGACCCAGTCGGTGAACCAGCCGCCCCCGTCGCCGTCGAAGCCCGCGTCGGGCATCACCACGATGAGCGGGAGTCCGGCCGTGGCCGCCTCGGCGTCGCCGTGCGTGATCCAATCCGACGCCCGCCCGCTCGTGCCGTGGAAGAGGTAGAGCACGGGCAGGCGCGGGCCCAAGCCGTCGTACCCCTCGGGCACGAGGATGCGGACGTCGACGGCGCGCCCCAACGCGGGCGTGGTGACGTGCACGTCGTACTGGCGGTCGTCGAGTCGTTGCGACGACACCACCTGGATGCCGGCGCTGCTCACGAACGACACGTCGGTCGACGCGCGCGCGGTCGGTGCCAACAGGCCGGCGAGCACCACGACGAGGGCGCCGACCCCCACTCCCCAGCGAGGTCGCACGCCCGAGAGATTACGTGCCGGAGGGCACCGGCTCACAGACGACGACGGGGATCTCGCGGTCCGTGCCCTTCTGGTACTGCGCGTAGCCCTTGTACACACGCGTGACCTGCGCCCACAGCGCGGCACGCTCGTCGCCGGACGCGGTGCGAGCTCGCATCTTGCGAGTGCGGTCGCCGACGGTGATCTCGACATCGGGGTTGGCGACGATGTTCTTGTACCAGATGGGATCGTCGCGGGCGCCGCCCTTCGACGCGACGAGGACGATGCGATCCTCGTCGAGGATCGGCGCGGTCAGCATGGTGGAGCGCCGCTCGCCCGTCTTGCGTCCGATGGCGTGCAGCTCCACGGGCGCCATGCCCATCACCGTGCTCGGGTAGCGACCGCCGCTGACGACGCGCATGGCGCGGTGCCCGTTCTCGAGCACCCAGCACCCGATGTCGATCAGCGTCTCTCGTGGATCCATGCCGTCATCCTGCTCCGAGTGCCGACAGCGACGACTCCGTTGCCGGTTCGCCGGCGACGCGGGTGTGCAGCATGACGCGCGCCTCGGCGAGGTCCCACTCACACGCCCGGTGCAACACGCAGCGGTTGTCCCACACGACGAGATCACCCGGCTGCCAGCGGTGCAGGTAGCAACGCGGCGGCCGGCACGCGAACTCGAGGAGCTCCGCCAACAGCGCGTCGGACTCGTCCGGCGCGAGCCCGGGGATGGCGTGCGCGTGACGGCCGATGAACAACGACGGCCGGCCGGTGACGGGATGGATCTTGACGAGCGGCCGAAGCTGCGCCGGTTCCTCCATGCCGTAGCCGATCGTCGAGGTGAACCCGGCGCGAGCCTGCGAGTACGCGATCGAGTGGTGCGCGCACAGCGTCGCGATCCGTGACTTCGTCGCGTCGTCGAGCGCGTCGTAGGCGGCACGCATGTCCGCCCACTCCGTCTCACCACCGGTCGACGGTACGACGCGCGCCGAGAGCATGGACGCCTTGGCCGACACCGGCATGTACGAGCTGTCCGTGTGCCAACCCTGGTTGCCGCGGACCACCTGCATCACGGGATGGTCCGCCGCACGCACGGCACCGTGGCGGTCGACCGTGGAGATGGGCACGGCGTCGTACCCGTCGAGGATGACCTCGATGGCGCCGAAGCGGCGGGCGAAGGCCACCTGCTCGCCGGCTTCGAGGTGCTGTCCCGGGAACACGAGCACAGCGTGGTCGTGGAACTGGCGCTCGATGGCCTGCCATTCGCCGTCGGTCAGCGCCGCCAGCCGGACACCGGTGACGACGGCCCCGAGCGTGGCGTCGAGTCGTCGCACGTCCATGACGGCTGCGAGCGTACGACGCCGGCGACGGGCACGACGCCCGGGCGCCCGCACACGAACCGTGTGTCGAGGGCGCCCGGATGGCGGGGGACGTCAGCTGTTGGCGTCGACGACGACCGGACCGGTGTCCGGTGCCGGCGCGGGCTCGACGGGGATGCTGCCCGGGTCGAGGCCACCACCGTCGTACCGGAACGGCGGGTACTCGTCACGCAGCAGCGCGGCGTACGCCAGCACCCGGTAGCACCACCGGTTGAGACCCATGACGAAGTCGAACATCGTCTCCGGGTAACGCCCGGTGAAGAGCAACGTGACGCCGGCGATGAGCACGAGCAACGTGATGAGGCCACCGGTCGTGCCGACGTGCCAGCCACCGGAGAGCACGGCCACGACCAGGTAGTGCGGGATGGCCAGCAGCCACCACTTCACCAGCACGAGGCCGCGCGACAGGTGCTCCGGGTAGTCGACCTGGTAGTCGGCGGGGTAGTCGGGATCCGACCGCAGCCGGAACGGCGGGTACCTGTCGGTGGCGAGCGCGCCGAACGCGTAGAACGACACGCGCCACGTCCAGCGCATCACGCCGGTGTTGAAGTCGAAGATCGACCGCGGGTACCGGCCGGTGAAGAGGATCGAGAACCCGGCGACGATCGTCGTGCACAGCACCGCGATCCAGAGGAACGCGAGCACGACGACGTGGGGGATCACGAGGACGATCTTCACGAGCCACTTCCACCGGCTGAGACCGGGGTCGAGATGGCCGTCGAGGCGCGCCGGATACGCCCGGGGCGCCGGGGACGAAGTCACGGGATCCATCGGATCACCTCCTGCGCGGTTGTCCGCTCGATCCCACGATGCGCGATCGGATGACCCGGAGGTAGAGGCCAACGTCCCGTTCCGGCGGGACGGCCACGCCCTCAGCCCTGCGGCATGTCCGCCATCACCATCCACGGCGTGCCGAAGCGGTCGATGCACATGCCGAACGCAGGCGAGAAGAACGTGGCGCCGACCGGCATCTGGACCTCCCCGCCATCGGCGAGCGCGTCGAACACCCGCGTCGCCTCGTCCGCGTCGGGCAGGGAGCAATTCACGCACAGGCCCCGCACGTGGCCGTCGAAGCCGCCGCTCATGTCGTCGGCACCCATGAGCAGCTCCCCGCCCGCCATGAGCGCCGCGTGCATGACGGCGTCCTCGGCCACCCCGGGCGGGGGCGGCCCGGCGTCGGCCGGCGCGTCGGCCATCGTGAGCAGCACGAGCTCGCCGCCGAAGATCTCCTGGTAGCGGGTGAACGCCTCGCGGCAGTTGCCGGCGAAGGCGAGGTACGGATGGAACGCCATCGAAGTCTCCTCGTGTCTGGTCTCGCCGGTACCGACGATCGCGCCACCGGGAACTCATCGGTGGCGCGGGCAACGGTGCGGACCGCTTCGGCGCGCCCCGAACGGACGCGCCACGCGCCGCGTCAGGACGTGAAGTCGGGCATCACCTCGCGGGCGAAGCGCGCCACCTGCTCGTCGCCCGCCGCGGGCCAACCGCACACGAGGTAGCCGTAGTCGATGTCGCGCCACTTCCCGGCGTGCTTGCGCGCGGTGTCGAGGTCGTCGAGCGACAACGACGTGGCGCGCATGATCGCCTGCGGGTCGCGTCCCGCGGCCCGGGCGAGCTCGTCGACGCGTTCGTTCGCGGCGCGCAGGCTGTTCGGCGTGCCCCACGTGTGCCACACGTCGGCGTACCGCGCGACGAGGGGCAGCGTGCGGCGCGGGCCGCTGCCCCCGATCCAGATGGGCGGGTGCGGACGCTGCACCGGCGCGGGTCGCAGCTGGGCGTCGCGCAACGACACGACATGACCGTCGTAGGAGACCACCTCACCGGTGAAGAGGCGGTCGAGGATCTCCAGCGCGTCCTCGAGGAGGTCGAAGCGGCGGCCGGTCGACGGGAAGGGGATGCCGAGCTCGTGGTGCTCCTTGTCGAACCACGCCGCGCCCAGCGAGAGCTCGAGGCGCCCGTGCGACACGTGGTCGACCGTGACGGCCTCGGCGGCGAACACCGACGGATGGCGGTACGTCACACCGGTCACGAGCAGGCCGAGGCGGACGCGCGACGTCACCGCGGCGAGCGCGGCGAGCGTCGTCATCCCCTCGAAGGTCTCGCCCGGTCCGTCGCCGTACATCGGCTGGAAGTGATCGAAGCCCCACACGCCGTCGAAGCCCAGCTCCTCGGCGAGCTGCACGCGGCGCACGATCTCGTCCCACGGCAATCGTTGCTGCGCGACATCGAGTCCGAAACGCATGGACCGGAACACTTCCACACGCGGCCGGCGCCGGCCGCGCCCGGGCTCAACTGGCGAGCAGCTCCTTGAGGTCGCCGTGCGCGCCGAACAGCGTCGTGCGCCACTCGGCGATGAGCTCCGACGTGTCGCGATCGTTGGGATGGAAGCCGTGCTTCGTGTACTGCAGCAGTTGCCGCACGGCCCGCTTCGACGTGAAGGGCGAGTTGCGCAGCCGCCAGAAGCTGCGCAGCACCTTGCCGGGATGGCGGCGCGCCTCGTCGTCCATGGCGAGGGAGATCAACGTCCAGATCCCGGTCTCGAGCACGAACAACGCGTGCGTCATCCACATCGTGGCGATGCGCATGCGCTCGGATCCGCCGACGTAGCGGTACACGTCGAAGGCGACGGCCTTGTGCTCGGCCTCCTCGAGCGCGTGCCACATCAGCAACGAGCGCACGGCTTCGTCGCCCACCTCGGCGCGCGCCTCGGGCAGCTTGAGCAACGTCTCCGCCAGCGTCGCCGTGTAGTGCTCGAGCGCGGCCGTGAACGCGAGGTGCAGCCGTTCGTTCTTCAACCGCTCGCGGTTCTTGAACAGCCAGCGCACGTAGGCGCCGATCTGCTTCGACGGGTAGCCGAGCTCGGCGAGCCGGTCGTTGAGCAGGCGGTGCTCGCGGCCGTGCCACTCCTCCTGGCCGAGGAAGCCCTCGACGTCCTTGCGGAGCGCGGGGTCGGTCACGCGGTCGCGCACGCGCTCGACGGCGCGTACGAAGTAGTCCTCGCCGTCGGGGAACACCGAGGACAGCACCGCGAGGATGTGACTCATCACGATGTCGCCATCGATGGCGAAGTGGCGGGGCACGTGGTCGAAACGGTCGTCGAACTCCATCGGACGCGTCGGAACGGATGGAGCCGCTTCGTCGATGAGCGCCATACCGGCGCGTATGCCCATCGACCCGCACCCCTGAAACCCACCACCGCCCGCCATTTCCCTGCACCGGCGATCGATTCCGTGTCGGCCGTGCAGGAAGAACAGCGACGTCGCGCGAGGTCAGGCGACGGGTGACGAGTGGCGGTCAGGTGAGGCCGACGATGTCGGCGAGCAGGTCCATCGAGCGCAGCCACCCGTCGAGGTCCTTCTGCCACGGCGCCGCCACCATGTGCTGCACACCGGCCTCCTCGAAGGCGGCGTTCTCGTCTCGGATGACACCCGGGTCCATGCCCTGGGGATCCCAGCCGGTCCGTGCCGAGATGGTGAACGCCGGCTCGGGACGGTCGCGACGCAGCCGCGCCACGATCGGTGCGACCTCGGCCGGCTTCAACCCGACGAAGTGGAACCCGTCGCCCTTCTCGACGGCGCGCCGGTAGGCCGCCTCCACACCCCCGCCGATCCAGATCGGGATGTCGTGCGCGGGCTTGGGTTGGAAGCGAATGTCGGCGAAGTCGTAGAAGTCGCCGTGGAAGGACGCAGGATCGTCGCGCCACGCCGCTCGCAGCAGGTCGAGGATCTCGTCCATGCGCCGCCCGCGGTTCTCGAACGAGTAGCCGAGCGCCTCGTACTCGCGCTTGCTCCAGCCGACGCCGGCGCCGAGCACGACGCGCCCGCCGCTCATGGCGTCGAGGGTGGCGAGGTGGTTGGCGAGCCACAGGGGATTGTGCTGGGGAACGACCACGACGCTCGTACCGAGGCGCACGCGCTCGGTGACCGCGGCCGCCCACGTCAGCGTCGCGAACGGATCGAGGAGGAAGGGCGACGGGTAGCTCTGCTCGGCCGGGTGCACCACGTGGTCGCTGATCCACACGTCCGCGAACCCGAGCGCTTCCGCGTGCTGCGCTGCTCTCGTCACCGCATCGCCGCTCGCCACCCGGCCGTACTGCGGCAGGTGGATGCCGTAGGTCATCGTCATGTCGTGCGCAGGATAAGGCGGACGGCGCGACGCGCTCGCCTCAGCGAACGCGCCCACCGCCACCGCCCACCCCTGCGACCGCGAGATCGATCAGCGCGGCGGCCGCCGGCGCCAGCGGCCCACGACGATGGAGCACGCCGATGCGACGGGACACCGCCGGCCGCAAGGTGACCACGCGCGCGCCGCGCTGGCGGGCCTCGTCGGCAGTGGCGGACGGCAACAGCGCGGTCCCCGCGCCGGCGAGCACGAGGGGGACGATGGCGTCGCGCTGATCGGTCTCCACGACGATGTTCGGCTCGGCGTGCGCGCGGGCGAGCACCTGGTCGAGGAGGCGCCGCGTCGACGTTCCCTGCGGCGTGGCGATCAACGGCAGGGCGGCGAGCTGGTGGGGCGTCATGGGTCCGCGCACACCGGTCGTGCGCGGTGGGCACACCGCCACCACCTCCTGGCGGAACAACTCGACGCGCGCGAGGCCCCGGCCGCCCGTCGTGAGATCGGTGAGGCCGAGCTCGGCGCGACCGGAGGTGACCCAACGGTCGATGGCGCCCGCGTCCTCCGGTTCGTGGACACGGATCGTCACGCCGGGGTGGGCGGTGCGCATCTCGCCCAGCAACCGGGCGAGCGGGTCGACCGCCAGTGTGGGAAGCGCCACGATCTCGAGGCGACCGACGTGCACCCCGCGGATGTCCGCCGCCAGCGCGGCCAGGTCGGCGGTCTCCCGCAGCACCCGGCGCGCCCGCTCCGCCAGCTCCTCGCCGGCGGACGTGAGCCGCGCCGACCGCCCGGCCCGCACGAACAGCGCCACGCCGAGCTCGCGCTCGAGCCCGGCGATGGCCTGCGAGAGCGAGGGCTGCGCCACGTGCGCGGCGGCGGCGCCTCTCGTGAACCCACCGTGGTCGACGGCCGCGAGGAAGTACTCGAGCTGGCGGATGTCCATAGGGCAAGCCTATGGGAGATATGCGAACGATCCATTGGACCTCTGACTGTGCTCGCGGGATGCTCGATGCATGCCGGAGCGAGGGACGACATGACGCTGCTGTGGGTTGCGCTCGTCGGCGCCGGCATCGGTCTGCTCGGTGGCATGTTCGGCAAGGGCGGGTCGGCGGTGGCGACACCCCTGCTGCACGCGTTCGGTGTGCCGGCCATCATCGCGGTGGCATCACCGCTCCCCGCCACCATCCCGTCGACGTTGTCGGCGAGCTGGGCGTACTGGCGCGAGGACTTCGTCGACTGGCGGCTGGTGCGCTGGAGCATCGCGTTCGGCATCCCGGCGACGATCGCGGGCGCGGTCGCCACGAGATGGATCGACGGTGGCGCGCTCGTCAAGGTCACCGACGTCGTGCTCGTCGGCCTCGGCGCGCGCTTCGCCGTGCCACAGCGCAAGCGGCCGACGCGCCGGGGCGACGCACCGCGCCAGCACCCCGCCGCGCTCGCGGCGGTGGCGACGGTCGTCGGCGTCGCGTCGGGCCTGCTCGCCAACAGCGGCGGGTTCCTGCTCGCACCGCTGTACGTCGCGGTGTTGCGCCGCCCCATCAAGGTCGCGTTCGCGTCGTCGCTCGCCGTCGCTTCGGTGCTCGCCGTGCCCGGCACGATCGTGCACGTCGCCCTCGGTCACATCGACTGGAGTGTCGTTGCGGTGCTGGCGGTGACCTCGGTGCCGCTGTCGTTCGCGGGCGCCCGCCTCGCGCTGCGCACGGACCCCGCTCACCTCGAGCGGATCTACGGCATCGCGCTCGGCGTGCTCGGCGTCGCGTTCCTGATCGCCGGCTGACGCACGGCGGGGGGCGACACCTGCCGTCGCGGCATCAAGCCGCTCGCTCCTGCGGCACGTAACGGTCGGCGCGGGTGCGCGCGCCGGTGCGCCGCAACGTCGCCTCGAACGTGGCGCGGTTCACGGCCGGCGGCATCGCCTCGAACAGCGACCGCAGCAGCAGGGCCATGCGGTCGAGCCGTCGCTGGTCGTCGTCCGTCCAATCGAACCCGAGCCGCTCGCGGATGACGGGCGGCAGGTTGCCGATCGTGCTCAACCGCCCGTACCGACGCTGGATCGGCGCGGTGATGCGGTCGAGTGGACCGGCGACACCCGGCGGTGCGTCGCCGCGGTCGATCTGCAGGACGCGCTCGACCGCGTCGGTGATCTCCAGGCGCTCGTCACAGAACCGGTCGAACACCGTGCGGAACGCCGCCAACGTTGTGGGCACGGGTCGCATGCTCACGCCGTAGCGCTCGTACCACCCGACCGTGTCCGCGTAGAGGTGCTCGTAGCCGCGGTCGTCGAGATCGCCAGCGCGGTGGTAGCGCTCGACCGAACGGAGGATGAGGTGGGTGAACGTGGCGTGCGCCCACCAGAACGTCTCCGGCTCCAGCGCGCTGAACCGGCGCCCGTTGGCCACGCCTCGGATGTCGCGGTGCAGGTCGCGGATGCGACGGGCGCGGCGGTCGGCGTCGGGCGCCAGCATCGTCGCCCAGATCTGCGGGATCGAGCGGTAGATGCGGCCGAAGGGGTCGCCGAAGAACCCCGACTGCGTGGCGACGGCGGTGCCGAGCGGCGGATACATGAGCTGCAGGAGCCCGATCGACGTGCCCTCCAGGATGGAGCGCCAGTCACCGGCGTAGTGGCGCAGCAAGGTGCCGTCGCCCGGCGTCGACGTGCGGGCGACCTGGCGACCGGTGCGCCACGGGGTGAGGGCCGGTGCGACGAGATCGGCGGGCTTCATGCCACCTCGCAGAAAGTTGACGAACGACTTCGTCAGAATGGTTGCATCTGACGAACGACTTCGTCAACATCGGCGGTGTGGGAACCTCCGCCACCGCCCGCTCCTACGGCGGCGTCAGCGCCACCGAGCGGGTCGCCGCCCGCCGGGCCCGGCTCGTCGACGCCGCCATCGAGCTCTACGGCACACGCGGCTACGCCGCCACCGGGATCAAGGACATCTGCCGGACGGCAGGGCTCACCGACCGCTACTTCTACGAGTCGTTCCCCACCCAGGCCGCGCTGTTCGTGGCCGCCTTCCACCGGTCGAGCGAAGCGCTGCTGGCATCGGTCGCCGCCGCGGTCGCGGCGGCGCCAGCCGAACCCGAGGTGCAGGCGCGCCGCGCCGTCGAGACGTTCGTGCACGCGCTGGTCGACGACCCGCGGGTCGCCCGCCTGTTGTTCTTCGAAGCCGTCGCCGTCGGCGGCGAGGTGGAACGCGAGGTGCGGGCCTCCATCCGCCGCTTCGCCGACCTCGTCGCCGCCACCGCGCGTCCGCACGTGCCCGACGTGCCCGACCACTTCGTTCGCATGGGCGCACTCTCGCTCGTCGGCGCGATCCAGTACGTCCTCATCGAGTGGCTCGACGGCAATCTCGACGCGAGCGTCGACGAGATGACGGCGTACTTCGTCGAGATGTTGCGCACGGCCGCGTCGGCCAAGCCGGTACGGTCGCAGCGTGACACCGGAGGAGCTCGCCGACCTGGCGCACCTTCGCCGGGCACGCGATCTCATCGATCGTGAGTACGCGCAGCCGCTCGACGTCCCCGCGATCGCGCGCGCGGCGTTGATGTCGCCTGCTCACTTCTCGCGGAAGTTCCGTGCCGCGTACGGCGAAACGCCGTACGCCTACCTGATGACGCGGCGCATCGAGCGCGCCAAGGCGCTGCTCCGCCAAGGCATGTCCGTCACCGCGACGTGCGTCACCGTCGGGTGCACCTCGCTCGGCTCGTTCAGCTCGCGGTTCACCGAGATCGTCGGCGTCACACCGTCGGAGTACCGCGCCCGCGACCACCGATCCCACGAGTCGGTGCCGCCGTGCGTGAGCAAGATCGCGACGCGGCCCCGGCGGCGCACCACGGTCGACGCCTGACGACGACCGCGCGAGCAGGATCGAAGAAGCGCGCCGGCGAGCGGTGCTCGTACGGTCGGCACATGGCACTCCGCGTCTCCACGATGTTCATCCCCGTCCACGATCCCGACGCCGCGCTCGTCTTCTACCGCGACGCGCTCGGTCTCGAGGTCCGCAACGACGTCGCCGCCGGCGGCTTCCGCTGGGTCACGATCGGCGCGCCCGACCAGGACGTCGACATCGTGCTGTTCCAACCCCACGGCGGCCGGTCGCAGGCGGAGGGCGACGCGCTCCTCACGCTCGTGACGCAGGGCTCGCTCCAAGCGGCCATCTTCCGCGCCGAGGACCTCGACGAGACGTTCGAGAAGGTGCGGGCCTCCGGCGCCGAGGTGCTCCAGGAACCGGTGGCGCAACCGTGGGGCGCCCGCGACTGCGCGTTCCGAGATCCCTCCGGCAACCTCGTGCGCATCGCGCAGGCATAGCGGTACCGCTGTCGCTCCCCGGCTGGCGGTCGCCGACCACGCAGCAACTACTGTCCGGACGCTGCGGTCGTGGGGCGTGCGAGCAGGGGGATGGTGGTGGAGCGCTTCGAGACGCTGTTGTACGAGGAACGAGACGGCGTCGCCGTCGTCACGCTCAACCGACCCGACGTCTACAACGCGTTCAACATCCAGATGCAACAGGAGTTGCGCGAGGTCTGGCAGGAGCTGCGGAGCAACGACGACGTGCGCGCGGTGATATGGACGGGCGCGGGCGACAAGGCGTTCTGCGTCGGCATCGACCGCGAGGAGTCGATCGGCACGTACCTCGACGACCCGACGGGCAAGAAGCGCGACCCGGTCAAGTCGGGACGGGTCTCGACGCCGTTCATGTTCAACGACCCCGGGTGGAACATCAACCCGAAGAACAACGACATGTGGAAGCCGGTCATCACCGCGGTGAACGGCATGGCGTGCGGCGGCGCCCTCTACATGCTCGGCGAGTCCGACATCATCATCGCCGCGGAACACGCGACGTTCTTCGACCCGCACGTCACCTACGGCATGGTGCTCGGCTTCGAGGGTGTGCACCTGCTGCAGAAGCTCCCCCTGGGTGAGACGCTGCGTCTCGCGCTCCTCGGTGCCCACGAGCGGATGTCGGCACAGCGCGCGTGCGAGATGGGTCTCGTCTCCGAGGTCGTGCCCGCGGACCAGTTGCTGGAGCGGGCGTGGTGGATCGCGGAGCGCATCGCGTCCGCTCCCCCGCTCGCCGTGCAGGGAACGGTCCGCGCCATCTGGCTCGCGCACGAATTGTCGCGTCGGGAGGCCTTGAGCCAGATCTCGACGATCGTGTCGCTCGGCACGCACTACGACAACATCAAGGCGGGGCAGGACAGCTTCCACTCCCAGCGCGAGAAGCCCCGCATCCGCTGATCGACGCGACGGTGCGGCGCGGCGGCGGGCTCAGCGCGCCAGGATGCGATCGATCTCCTCGGCCCGCGCCACGCCCTCTTCCGCGACAGCGACGTCGAACGTGGCCGCGGTGACGTCGTCCGGCCACGTGTCGACCACCGTGGTGGCCCACGTCACCCAGCGCGCCACCGTCGCGTAGAACTCCGTGAGGAAGCGGCCGGGCAGCTGGTTCAGCGCGGCACGCTCCGGGAACGCGCCCTCGCCCGCGAGATACGCGCGCGCGGTGGCGAGGTTCTCCTCGTTCTGCTCGAGCACCCACGCGCGCGCGGCTTCGAGGTTGGCGACGACGTCGGCCTTGCTCCCGCTGTCGGCGAAGTGGATCTTGACCAACTGCTCGAACTCGAGCACCGGGCCGGCACCGGGCTCCCGCAGCCACGCCGCCAGGGCGCGGCGGCCCTTGGCGGTGATCGTGTAGCGCGTGCGCCGCCGCCGTCCGACAGGGTCGTCCTTGGCGGTCGCGTACCCGTGGGCGACGAGCTTCTTCGGCTCCTCGTACAGCTTGCTCTGGGCCCGGGGCCACAGCCGGCGCAGGCTCCGGTCGACCTGCTGCACCAGCTCGTGGGTCGTCCACGGCCGCACGGCCAGCAGACCGAGGATCGCGTACGAGGTGCTCGTCATCGGCGGCGCGCTTGACACTTTTCTCCCTTTGGGACAATAGTGAACTCCCAATGGGAGATCATAGCGAAAGGGGTGTGTCCGATGACGACCACCGACGCCGTGCACGTTGACGACACGAACCGCGAGCAGCTGCACGCCTGGGACGGCGACGAGGGCGCGTACTGGGCGGCGCACCCGGCGCACTTCGACCGGTCCGTGGCTGCGTACCACGCCGTCCTCATGGAGGCGGCCGCCATCGGGCGCAGCGACCGGGTGCTCGACGTCGGGTGCGGCACCGGTGAGGTGGCGCTCGACGCCGCCCGTCTCGCGCCCGCGGGCCACGCGCTCGGCGTCGACCTGTCGAGCGCCATGCTCGAGGTCGCTCGCCGGCGGGCGGCGGACGCGCACCTGTCCAACGTCACCTTCGAGCAGGCGGACGCGCAGGTCCATGGCTTCGCCAACGAGGCGTTCGACATCGCGCTGAGTCGCACCGGCGCGATGTTCTTCGGCGACAGGCTCGCCGCGTTCCGCAACATCGCGCGCGGGCTGCGTCCCGGTGGCCGACTGATCCTCGTCACGTGGCAGCCGTTGCCCGAGAACGAGTGGGTCCGGGAGTTCTCGGCCGCGATGGCCGCAGGCCGCGACCTGCCGGCTCCCCCGCCCGACGGGCCCGGGCCGTTCTCGCTCGCCGATCCCGCACAGCTGCGCGCCCTGCTCACCGAGGCCGGCTACACCGCTGTCACCGTCGACGGCACGGCGGCGCCGATGTGGTTCGGCGAGGATGCCGACGACGCGTTCGACCTCGTGTTCGGCCTGCTCGGCTGGATGCTCGAGGGCCTCGACGACGCCGGGCGGGCCCGGGCCGAAGCGGCGCTGCGGGCGAGCATCGCCGCCCACGAGACCGCCGACGGCGTCTGCTACCGGTCGGCGGCATGGACGACACAGGCCGTGCGCGTCTGACGGTCGCGGGCCCGGTCCTGCGCGCGTAACGGCGACGGCCCGCGGCGGGACTGGTCGCGAGTAGGTCGTCACAGGAGGCCCGAGTGCTGGTCGACGCCATCCACGCCGGCGATGGTGCCGTCGTAGTGTGCTCGGCCGTGGACGGCGACGCCGCGCTCGTCGAGCGGGTGCGCGGCGGTGACGAAGCGGCGTTCGCCGAGCTCGTGCGGCGCTACCAACCGCGGCTCCTCCGGCTCGCAGAGGCGACGGTCGGCAACCGCGCCGTCGCGGAGGAGGCGTGCCAGGACACGTGGCTGGCGGTCGTGCGAGGCGTCGACCGGTTCGAAGGTCGCTCGTCGTTCAAGACGTGGCTGTTCCGCGTGCTGCTCAACCGCGCCCGCACGAACGCGACCCGTGAGCAGCGCGCCGGGCACGCGACACGTGGCGACGTCGACGTCGAGGAGTTCGACGCCAACGGCGCGTGGGCGGTGCCGCCGGTGCCGTGGTCCGACCAGGTCGACGACCGGCTCGTCGCCGAGCATCTCGCCCAGCGGGTGCATGACCTGCTGCCCGCGCTCCCCGACCAGCAACGCCAGGTGGTCGTGCTCCGCGACGTCGAGGGGCTCGACGCCGCCGACGTCGCCCACCTGCTCGGCATCACCGACGGCAACCAGCGCGTGCTGCTGCACCGCGGACGGGCGCGGCTGCGCGAGCTCCTCGCCGCGGAGATGGGACGCGTCCGATGATGCGGCTCGGTCGTCGCCGTCGACGCGCGCTCGTGTGCCGCGACGCGGTCGCGTTGATGACGGCCTATCTCGACGGCGAGCTCGCCGGTCGCGACCGCGACCGTCTCGACGCGCACCTCGCCGGCTGCCCGCACTGCGCGGAGTACCTCGCCCAGTTGCGGGTCACGATCGACGCGCTGGGCCGCGCCGACGTCGAGGACCTCGGCGACGACGCCCTCCGCGAGTTCGTCGGCCTCTACCGCCGGTGGCAGGCGGGCTGACGCGTCGCGATCCGCTGTCGGCTAGGGAAGTGCACATGACCGAGGCCAACCGGGACCAGATCGAGCACTGGAACGACACCGCGTCCATCGGGCACTGGATCACCGAGCAGGCCCGCTACGACGAGATGCTGGCGCCGTTCACCGACCTCGTCATCGCAGGTGCCCGGCTGGTCGCCGGTGACCACGTGCTCGACGTCGGGTGCGGTTGCGGCGCGACCACGAGGGCAGCGGCGCGGACGATCGCGCCCGGCCGGGCGGTCGGCGTCGATCTCTCCGACCCGATGCTCGAGCGTGCTCGCGCCGTGGCAGCCGAGGAAGGGATCGTCAACGTCTCGTTCGAGCGCGCCGACGCGCAGACGCACGCGTTCGCGACCGCCGCGTTCGACGCGGTCATCTCGCGGTTCGGGATCATGTTCTTCGACGACCCGGTGGCCGCGTTCACGAACATCCGGCGCGGCACCGCGGATCGTGGACGTCTCGCGTTCGTCTGCTGGCAGCCGCTGGCGGTGAACGAGTGGTTCCGCGTACCCGCGGCGGCACTCGCGCAACACGCGACGCCTGCGGACGTCGGCAACCAGAGCGGGCCCGGGATGTTCGCGTTCGCCGACCCGACGCGACCGACCGACGTCCTCGCGCGAGCGGGGTGGCAGGCGATCGACGCCGCCGACCGCCACGTCCCGATCCACGTCGGTGGTCGAGGGAGCGTCGACGACGCGGTCGAGTTCCTGTGCGTCGGGTCCTTGGGGCGAACGATGCTTGCCGGCATCGACGCCGGCA
>Ga0070741_10011537_pt1 | contig 16297 bp, 16 predicted proteins | sample Coa_R1_4_FD_66440 | JGI IMG/M metagenome (GOLD analysis project Ga0070741, IMG submission 66440) | Surface soil microbial communities from Centralia Pennsylvania, which are recovering from an underground coalmine fire - Coalmine... | ecosystem: Environmental > Terrestrial > Soil > Unclassified ...
TCAGTCGCCGGGTCCAGTTGCGACCAGGAGGCCGCTCCTGCGAAGATGTACCGCCTGAACTGGCAGCTATTGATGTATACTCCTCCATACGTCGCTCCCTTCTCTTCGTTTGCCCGCGTGTTCAATCCCTTTGGGATGGGAAGCCGTCGTTTTATTTCCATTTAGAGACGAAAAAGTCATGCTCGTCGGGTAGAGGGAGATCATAGTATCAAAATGTAAATGCTGGGAGTGATACTCCCGGACATTTTACAACCTGCTACGCAAAAGCGTTATTTGCTCTGATGTGGTATATTTTTGGAAAATGGGTGAGCCGCGATAGAGAAAGGATGCGTATTGCCATGATGGAACCTGGAGCACAACGCGATGGGGAGCCGCAAAGTCCTCATGCCCTTTTTCAGAACAAGGTCTTCACGGCTATTTTCGGTCATAACACGACTTCGCTTGTCATGCGGCTGACCGTGATTGTGCTTTGCGTCGGAACATTGCTGATCATCGCTCTAGGATTATTTTCCCCTAATGCGCCTGCTGTTCCTGCTGTTGCTTCCCATAATGGGTCGCAGACTCTTGTGGGGCTCCATGTCGGCGATGCCGCTCCCAACTTCACGCTTGCCACCCTCAACGGCCAACGGGTGAGCCTGAGCGATTATCGCGGGCAACCTGTTCTGCTCAATTTCTGGTACGCCTCCTGTCCTGGCTGTGAAGTGGAAACTCCTGATATGCAGCATTTTTATGCAGCTCAGCACGCGGCAGGCAAGGATCTGGTCATTCTGGGCGTAAATACCATTGATGACGTTTCGACCGCGCAACAGTTTGTACGCCAGCAAGGTCTGACCTATCAGGTGGTGCTGGATAATCACCAGGCTGTATCGACGCTCTATAACCTGGGGGGAACGCCCACCTCTTATTTTATTGATCGCCGGGGGATTATCCGCTCGGTGGTGGTTGGCCCCGTTGATGATGCGACGTTGCAACAGGATGTAGCTGCGCTCCATTAGATATCGTTCTATGTTCAAGGTTTGAACGTCAGTTTATAGATCGGCTCCTGATCTAACTCCTCGCCCGTTGGCTGAAATCCGACACGCTTATAAAGATGTAGAGCACGCTCATTTTCAGGATGAACGGTTAATTGCAGCGCCTCGCATTGAGGATGATGCTCTCTAAGGAACTGGAGGAACAGTCGTAATGCCTGATTGCCATATCCCTGCCCTTGATAGCGGTGGTCGATAAAGAAATGGCCGAGCCAGTAATTCTCACTGCTGCCCGGCTCGTAAGCCAGGGCGGTAAACCCGATCATCTCTTCTGCCCTATAAAACGCGTATGGAGCCCAGGTAAGGCCGGCTGGACGAATATAAGCTTTTGCCAGTGCGAGCAGGGCAATGGGAGCATAACCCGCGACAAAGCGTTGTTGTTCGGGATGGACAGCAAGCCCAAGAGCGGCCCGCCAGTTTTTGCGCGTCACTTCATGCAAAGATAATTCAGTCACCTGTTTCTCTCCATATTGCTGTGATATTTCTATTACTGATACGTTATATATGATACCTGGTTTTTGTTGTTATCTTCCATCGCATATAGTTTTGTCAGATTATGTTGGGGAAATAATAACATGCATTTTTTGTAGGAGGAATATATTGTATAGTCTTGGTCGTTTACTTTTTCGTGCGCTGGCGGGAAAGCCGCTGGCTCAGCTTATTGTGGGTATTGTCCTGATCCCGGCAGGTGGATTACTGTCGTTTGCGGCTATGTCCGGCGACTATATTTACCCGTACTGGATCGTCGCCGGTATCGTCTTTGCTATTATTGGCGTTATCTTGATTATTCGCGGCGCTGTAGCCCTGTTCAGGCCGAAGCCTTCTGTGCAGCAAGCCTACTTCGCCAGCCAGGGACAGTATCCGCCCCAGGCTCCCTATGGACAGCCGCAATATCCGCAGGCTCCGTACGGTCAGCCACCATCGGCCTATCCCCCGCAGGCATACGGGCAACCGCAGAATCAACAAGTCCCCTACGGGCAGCCGCAATATCCGCAGGCTCCCTACGGCCAGCAGGGGCAGTATCCTCAGCAGTAGGCAATTCCTTAAAGCAAGTGGGCATACCGGGAAGGTATTGCCCACTTTTTGTTCCTGGCTGTGAGCACTGGGTATTTGACAATGCTGCCCTTAATCTTTACAATGCTTCTATATGCCAGGCTTCTTTCAGTTGGCAAAATGTAGGGCTGGCGCAACAAGGGCTGCATCACGAGGATTCAGAGCTGAGGCTAATCAGGAAAGGACGTTAGGCAATGGTCGCTCAGCCATATCGTCGGCACATGAGCGTTGAGGACTATCTAACGCTTGACAGGAGCAGTGACGAGGTTCGCTACGAGTATATTGACGGCAATGCTTATATGCTGGCGGGGGGAAGCGCGAACCATTCCCTCATCAGCTCCAATCTGATCCGTGAGCTGAGTATGGCTTTGCGCGGCAGCTCATGCCTTGTCTATACCTCTGATATGCGCGTGCGCCTCTCAGAGCAACGCTACGTCTATCCCGATGTTGCTGTGAGCTGCGATCCGCGTGATCGCGGCAGCGTTGAATCGTTGCAATATCCACGCCTGATCGTTGAGGTTCTCTCCCCTGGCACCGAAGCCTATGATCGCGGGAAGAAGTTCGGTTTTTATCGTACCTGCCCTTCTATTAAAGAATACGTCCTGGTAGACAGCTTACAACCATCAGTCGAGATTTACCGGCATGAGCAAGGAGTTTTCTGGGTGTTGCATCCTCTAGGCATGAGCGACCAGGTTGAGTTGCGCAGCCTGGGCGTAAGCTTTCCTGTGGCCGCGATCTACGAAAATATTCTTTTCCCGGAAGATGTATAGGGAAAATAGCACTTATGCTATTCCTTCGCCTCTGGTTTCCTGATTATCAGTCATCAGTACAGGGGCATCTTCCGCAAGATGCGCATGAGATGCCCACTGTTTTAGCTGGCCCGTGATAGTGTCGTCGCCGGTCAGCAGCTCTATCTCCGTGATTGCGCAGTTGCGTTGCCGGTGGCGGATCAACTCCTTATAGTCAACATTCGTGCAGATATCTTTCAGTGTGATAGTAAAGATGCCCGCGTGCCCGACAATAATAATGTTCTGTCCATTACGGCCAGCCGTGGCCTCCTCCAACCCCTTGCGCATGCGGCCAAGCAAGCTATGATAGTCTTCGCCCTCTGGAAACGTTACCTCTGGCCGTCCCTGAAACCATTCTGTCACGATGCGGTTATGCCATTCCCAGTTTTCGCGCGTTGGTGGCAGCGTTTCCAGCGTGCCGACGTTCACCTCGCGAAACTGTTCAAGCACCGTTACCTCAAGCTCAAGCGCCTCTGCGATGATGTGCGCGGTCTCTTGCGCTCTTTTAAGGGGGGAGGCATAGATTGCGTGGATATTCTTGTCGCGAAAAAATTCCGCCGTCTGCCGGGCCTGTTCGATGCCCTTCCTGGTCAATGAATAATCAATCAGTCGATGAGAAAACTCTCTGGTCAGATTGGCAACATTCTCGCCATGCCGCACCAGATACACCGTGTTTAGCTTGCTCGTCGTCACGTTTACTCCTTGCAGCCCGGCTGCTCAAGGGAGGGGGTGAGGCCGTTAGGTATGCCTTTCCTCTAGCCGAGCTTTGGAGTAATTATACGACATAGCTAGTTTTAACTATCATCCAGGTTCTTCTAGCGATGGGAAAAGAGAGTTTGCGGGAAGTTTAGCCGCATCCAACTCAGGGGGTGGCTGCGCTTTCCGCTCGCGAGCGGGGGGTATCGCTTTCCGCTTGACAACGCGTTTCTTGCCATTTTTTCGCACTGTGTCTACTGCTTCGTCAGTGTCAGGTGTATCTGCAACAACCATGCCGGCCTGTGTCTGGTGGCTGGCTACAGGGGGTCGCCAGAAGTCCAGTAAATACTCGAATGTGGTGCCCATCGTGATATAGTTGCTGGGCCAGCCAAAGATGCCAATGTTATTGACGATATTGGTACGGTCCCAGATAATAGTATTGCGCAACTCATAGCCAACGGAACGTAACGCTTCAATCACCGCGACGTGAATAGTGATACGCTTATTTTCCCACCACATATCAGGCACATTAATCACGCAATGCCCCTTTTTCTTCAACAGTGGCAGCAGCTTGCCAAAGATTTCTGCCATTGCTGCGGCGTAAGCATCAAGCTCCAATGTGCCCAGGTCTTCTGGACGCTGGCTATACTGCTCCACTTTCTTATATTGATCGTTCTTGCGCTCCAGGCCCCGGCGGCTCTTATTCAGTCGCTCTCTATTGAGCAGATTGGCATACGGCGGCGAGGTGACGATACAGGCGATGCTCTCTTCATCGAGGTACGCGGCAATGGTTCTGGCATCGGCAAGCACTGGAATTTGTTTCGTGTTCTCAAATAAGGTATGCTGGCTCAGCCGCTCTTGCGTCAGAGCAATGTAGTCGGGATGAATATCGAAGCCGACCGCATTTCTATACACATCTCGGGCGGCTACCAGCGTGGTGCCACTGCCCATAAAGGGATCAACCACCAGTTCCCCCTGATGAGAGAAGAGTTCAATACACTTACGCGCCAGCGAAATGGGATAGGTAGCGGGATGTTTTGTCTTATCGCGAATATCACGCCCTTCATAGCCAAACTGCCATACCCCCAACTGGCATTTAATCCAATCTTTCGCCGTCAGGCAATTACTATGAGTCGGTTCACACTCACAGGTCCTGCTCGTACCAATGTCCAATTTCCGGCTCTTTATTGCTACTCCAGACACCCTGCCATCCGTATCTCTGAGCACTGCTTTCCCTCTACCACGCTCTATCAGGCTCGTCTGGTGGAGCGATATATTGTAAAATGCGCCGTTGAATTTGTTGTAAGATCGCCTGACTTTCTGGCGGCAGATAGGTATTGAACCTGAGCGTCATGTTAATGGCGGCGTTGATCGTGATGGCTTCCAGGTGGGTTACTGGCAGGATAATCTCTTGCTTGAGCTGAGGATTATGCATTGATCACCTCGCTAGGAAAAAGTAAAATGTTCAACTCGTTCTGACTGGAATCAGCGCGAGCGCGCAGGCATTGACGAAAACAGATTGTGCCATCGGGCAGCGTGATGCGATAGCGACTCTCAAAGGTGCGAGGACGTACCTCGCGCTCGGTGGTGCCTTCTGGAAAGGTGACGAGGTCATGACCCGTCGAAGAAGAGACCACACAGCCATGTTGCTGTAAATACTCAATTATTTCGGCATAGGTCCCCGAGAGACATTTGACGCTTTGAATGGGTGATACAGGCCCTTCGATCATGCGACCCTCCCTCCGGTCCAAGAGTGATCTGTATGTACTATTACTAAGATACATGGTGGCAAGAAGAGCGAGAAGGGCGTTCTCTAGCCGAGTAATAATCGTCTTTAATCTACTCCTTGAAATATGATATACTTCCCTTTGAAAGAGCTCATGAGGGTATGTCAGGAGAAGAAGTGGTATGGATGCTGGCAACAGGCCCAATACGCGACTGAAGCGCCACCGGCAACTGCGAGGCTTCTCTCAAAAGAAGCTGGGGGAGCTGATCGGGGCAGATCAAAATGCGATCAGCCGGTGGGAGCGCGGCGAACGCGAGACCAGCCCGTACTATCAGGAAAAGCTCTGTGACCTCTTCGGCAAGACTGCCGAGGAGCTGGGCTTTTTAGATACGACAAAAGCGATGGCTGAATCTGCTGTGCCGCCGCAAAATATGCCGACGTCCCGCCCCTCACAGGGAAATGAGGCGCTTCCTTTGCTTGCTCAGGCGATTTCCCAGGGCATACAGGCCGCGCTAACCGAGTCAGGAGAAGATCAGACGATGGACAAGTTACGCCGACAATTGATGGAGCTAGCAGTGAGCCTGGCAGGCACGACCTTGCTTCTCCCTATCCAAACCTCCATTGCTGCTGAAGAGTTCTTACCTCAGTGCGCCGCCAGTATCAAGGGGTGCTGGCAACTCTCACGGGGAAAAGATCTGGCTTTAGCAGAAGAAATGCTCGCAACAATGCTGCCTGAACTCACAAAGCTCGCCAGCTATCCTTCAAAATATCAGCAGACGGCAGCCGGTCTGGCCGCTCAAGGCAAAATTCTCCAGGCTGTTTTAGCTATGCACCGCCTGAATTTTGTCGGCAGAGAGATGTATTGCCTTGAAGCGGTTCAATGGGGGCAGCTTTCAGGAGTGCGTAATCTTGAAGCAGCCGCACTCTGTAGGCTTGCTTATACCTACAAAGTTTGTCCTCCTGAGAGGCCAGAAAAGGCGATAGATATCTATCAGGCAGCGTTATATGCGCTTGGTGATGAGCCATCTCTGATAAAAAGCGATATTACGATGGGATTAGCCGATGCCTACGCTCAATGTAAAGAAGAGCGAAAGGCGTTGGAGACGATAGAGGCGGCCAAAGCGCATTTTCCCGCTCATCCCGAACAAGACCCAAGCTTTTTATATGCTGATTGTGGCTGGTCCAAATTATATATGTTGGAAGGGCAGACGTATCTGGATCTGGCCCGTCACTACCCGGACCGGGGCTACTATCAGAAAGCATACGCCATTTTTTCGCATAGTTCTACTGTTCAAGCAGTTGCTGAACGTATAACGAGCGAAACCCTGATTTATCAGGCTGATGCGGCACGCGGATCAGGGGATTTAGACCTCTTCGCTGCTTGCCTGAAAGATGGCACGCTGATGGCCCTCTCGCTGGGCAGTCAAAAGCGGTACAACGAGGCGTGGACTGTTTTTCAAGGGACGCCGCAAAAGTGGCTGGGTGAGCGGCAAATACAAGAGCTAGCCGGCACCGTTTTCGTGCAGCCGGAGAGGAAGCTCGGCTAACGCAGCGCACTAATTTCCTATAAAAACATCTCTTAATATTTTTACTTGACATAGAGCAATAATACCGCGTTACTTCTCCTATAACTGCGCGGGGAGCCGGTGAAGATTCCTCAACCTCATCCTTGCTAATCATCGGTTCTATCGCTCGATTCATTTTGCAGATCATAGCCCTGCATGCCCTGAAATCGCGCTTTGCCACGTCATCTCTCCCTACGCTTGCCATCGAGCGAGCGTAGTACTTTTGTGTGGGAGCGTAGATGTTGTACCAGTATGTGATTTTGGCTGTTACTAACGTTCCTTTAGTACGTCGTGGGGAATAGAACTGCTTATGTATAAATATTTTTGAGGGATAGTCTATTCTACGCTGGCTCGTTATGAATACATTATTTTTGGTTAATAAATTAACAATGATCTATTTATCGATCTTGAGCTGACCTAAGTCTGGTATTTGAGATTTTATCCTCGAATCCGGTCTATCACTTTTTATCTGTAAAGACTACGTTTTGAGTAAGCTTTGTAGTTCTTGGGAGGGAATAGTATGCGATGGAATCTGGTACGGACCCTTGTGGCGGTCACGATAATTCTCGCAGTGGTAGGGGCTAGCCTGATTACGATTCGTAATCTGGGCATGGATCAGACCACGCGTTCTTTTGCGGCGATGAACGACCCGCATGCTCTTGGCTCGTTTGTGCCCATTAGCAATCAGCCTGCGCCTCTTTTGCATCGGGCTCAGTATATGCGCCCCACTCGTCCTGATCAATCTCTCTCTCTCTCGGTTGGCTTGCAACCGCGCAACCAGCAAGAGCTGAGCGATCTGGCGCAGGCCGTTCGCAATCCCAAATCGCCGCTCTATCGTCATTTTTTGACGCCTGAGCAGTTCAAAGAGCTTTTTGCTCCCACTGCCGACCAGGTGCAGCAGGTTGTACAGTTTTTGCAAAGCCAGGGGCTGACCATCAAAAATGTTGCATCGAACAATCTGCTCATCGATGTTACCGGCACAGTTTCGCAGGCTCAGCAGGCATTTAAAGTGCAGGTGAACGATTATCAACTGGGGAGGCAAACATTTTATGCCAATGCGACGCAGCCACAAATACCACAGAAGCTCCACTCTCTGGTTGCATCGTTAAGTGGCTTGGATAGCAGCGTCCGTTTTCATTCGCATCATATCGTGCGTACCAATAGCCCGAAATTGTTGAGCGGTTTTACGCCGCAAGGCCTGGCTGCCGCTTACGATTTTGCTCCATTGCAGAATGGCAATATTGATGGCGATAATCAGTCCATCGCCTTTCTTGAACTGGATGGGTATCTGCTCAGCGATGTGCAACAATATGCAAGCAACTTTAATCTCGGCTCTATCAACGCCTCTACTATTCTGGTAGATGGCTATAGTGGCGCTGCTGGCTCCAATGCCGTTGAGGTGGAGCTGGATATGGAGGTCGCGGCGGCGGTCGCGCCCCACGCTCAGCAGCTTGTTTATGAAGGCCCGAATACTGCTCAGGGGTTTAGTGACACCATCAATCGCATTGTGACGGATAATAGAACGACGACTGTCAGTATTAGCTGGGGATCGTGTGAATCAGTCACCGGGAGCGCCAATATGCAGACGCTCGATACAATTTTTGCGCAAGGGGCTGTGCAGGGGATGTCATTTTTTGCGGCCTCCGGCGACTCTGGCGCCTATGGTTGCCAGGATTCGAACCTTGCGGTAGACTATCCTGCCAGCGATCCCAACGTTACCGGCGTAGGAGGAACCTCGCTGAGCGTGAACTCCGACGGCTCTTATAAAAGCGAGTCGGTCTGGTCGAATCCGCTTGATCTGTTGCATGGCCTGAAAGGAGCGGGCAGCGGCGGCGGTCTCAGCAGCACCTGGCAGATGCCTGCCTGGCAGAGCGGCCCAGGCGTGCAAAATTCCTATAGTAATGGGAAACGGGAGGTGCCGGATATTTCGGCGGACGCCGATCCAGGGATCGGTTACGCAGTCTACTGCACGGTGTCGCTGTCGAGCTGTCTTCTCAGTGGGTGGCTAACTGTTGGTGGCACGAGTGCGGCTGCCCCGTTACTGGCAGCCAGTGCCGCGCTGATCAATCAGTATTTACTCTCTCAGGGCAAATCTCCCCTCGGGCTGGTCAATCCATTGTTGTATGCGCTGTATAGCTCGCAGCAGGCATATCCTGCCTTCCATAGCATCAGCACAGGCAATAACCTCTACTACCCTGCTACAGGCGTCTATAGCCTGGCGACCGGGCTGGGAACGCCGGATGTCTATAATATCGCTCGCGATTTGGTGATGGGCGATTTGCTGGCGCAAGATACCTTCCAGCGAGCCAATCAGACCTACTGGGGAACGGCCTCCGATGGGCATGTCTGGCAGGGTGACGCGAGCAATAACGCCGCCTTCTCCATTGTGAACAACACGGGCCAGATATCCGGTTCCGGCATCTATAATGCGCAGTTGGGGCCAGTCGTCCAGAATGCGGAGATTGTCTTTACCAGCTCGATCACCAGTTTTAACGGTTCTAGTATTGGCGCTTCACTCCATTGGGTGGATGCCAATAACTGGTATAAGGCCGGGCTTACCGGTAGCATGCTTGTGCTACAGAAAAAGCTGAATGGGATGACCTACTCGCTGGGTAGCGTCGCATTTACGGCCTCCCCCAATACCGCCTATACGATGCGCTTCCGTATGGTCAACTCCATGCTCTATGTCAGAGTATGGGTTGCAGGCCAACCAGAGCCGACAGGGTGGCAGCTCACGGTTGCGGATAGCTCATTCCAGACGGGGTATTGTGGCTTGCGCACACTGATGCAGTCTGGCTCTGTGCAGACGGTCACCTCGTTTCAAGTGACAGCCGTACAATAAAGCGTGCTTATGTGGCGAGCGGCAGGGTAAACCAGAAGGTTGAACCCTGCCCCGGCGCGCTCTGCACGCCGACCTGTCCCTGGTGATGCTCGATAATAGTGCGACAAATGTAGAGACCAAGCCCGAGTCCGACGCTAAAGCTGCCCTGGGCGATCATGCCAGGGACGCGGTAAAAGCGTTGCCAGAGGCGTTTTTGCTCTTCAGTGCTCAGCCCCGGCCCTTTATCGCTAACGGAAAAGCGCGCTGTGCCATCGATTACCTCAACACGAACCTCGATTGGCAGTTCCGCCGGCGAATACTTCAGGGCGTTCGTCAGGTAGTTGGATACAACCTGGCTGATGCGGTCTCCATCGGCAAGAATAGGGGTCGTAATACCCTCTGCTATTTCCAGGTTGATGGTACGTGAAGGCGTGACGGCCCGCAGGTCTTCGAGCGTTGTACGCACAATCTCAATCAGCTCGCAATCATGCAGGCGCAGGTGCAGCCGGTTGGCCTGAATGCGCGAAACGTCCAGGAGATCGCTGACCAGCCTGTTCTGAATTTGTACCTGGTGCTGCGCGCGGCTGAGCAGCTCCTGCACGCCATCAAGATGATCAATAATGTCCGCTGCTAGATTATCGGGCAGGGAAAGGAGATTGAGGCGGCGCTTGGCTAACTGGAGATTGCCGTTAATGGTGGTCAGAGGGTTGCGCAGTTCGTGACTGGCGATGCTCAAAAACTCGTCCATGCGCTGAGCGGCCTCAAGCAGAGCCAACCTGCTTGCCTGCGCCTCCGCTCGCTCTAATACCAGAACGGTAAGCTTTGCCATAGCCTCGGCCAGGGCCATTTCTTCGCGGCTGAAGCTGTGAGGCTCGTTGCCGTAGTCCAACGATAACAGCCCTATCAGGCGTGAGCCAGAATGCATTGGGACAAGGAGGTAGTGCTGCGCTGCAAAGAGCCTGTTGCGCTTTGGGAGATCGAGTATGGTTAGTTTACCTGCTCGTATGCTATTGAGTATTTGCTGGTCCGCGATATGGTCGCCTAGAAGGGTTGTATCTATGCGGCTACGCCAGTATTGCTGCTCTTGAGGGGAAGCGCCAACAACTGCGACCAGGTGCAACTCTTCCGTTTTTGGGTCAATCTGGGTGACGCTGTAACGCTTACATCCCAGGATATGGCGAGCAAGCTCCACCAGCCGCTGTACCGTCTGGCTAATCGAAGGTCCTGGCGCTTCTGCCAAACGTTCGGTCGTATCCGTATGATGGGCATGGCGGGAGTCCTGAGCGATCTCCTCAGCCATAGCAAGCAGGGCAGTCAGCGCCTCGTATGTGCGCTGTTCCAGTTTGCGCTGTTCGGTAACGTCATGAAAGTTCGCCACGGCCCCAATAATCTGACCATATTCGTTGCGCAGAGGCGCACCGCTGATGCAAACTCGAATTTCCCGCTGATCCTGCGTAAAAAGGGTAATATCGGTCGTATTGTTCCCGCTGAGGACCTCTCCCTGTAAGATGCGATAGATGGGCCATTGTTCGGGAGGTAGCGTCTTCCCTTCAGCGTCACGGATAGCGTTGCCATTGTTCTGCTCATCCATTGCTTGTAGGAGGTAATGCGGTTGTGTGGTTGTGCTGATAAGTCGATAGAATGCGCTATTTGTCCGTATCACTCGTCCGGCAGCGTCATAAACGACAATCGCATCGGTGAGAGTCTCGAAGGCCACTTCTAGCTCTTCGGCTGTAGGCGCGGAGGGAATCTGCTCCAGTCCAATCGGCTGCCCCGCCGTAAGCTGTTCCAATTCGTGTACACGCTTACGCAGCCTGTAGAGTTCTTCCAGGAGTGCCTGTTCTGTCTGGACTGAACCTTCCAAGTGTTCTCTCCTTTGGATTAGCGTTTGCCGATGTAAAAAAATGTACTCCAGGCGTGAAAAAGTTCAAGCGAGAACGCTCTTTTACAACCATCCTCTTATCATCATGCTCAGTATTATACACTAACGTAGAGTATTTTGGTATGGTTATTTATACGGATGACATAACATGCTGTAAGCGGGTAAAATGGTCAGGGCAAAAGTGAATTTCAAGGTTGCATAAAGAGAGCCGGAAACAGCGCGCCAGAGCAACAATAGCTGTTGGCGCAGGGGTTTCCGGCTCTCCTTACGATGGTTGTGCTATTGTATTTGAAACAACTCTTCTAGCCTTTTGATCTGCTGCTCATTGCCCCATTTTGCATGCATGCTCTCGTACACTTTGTACGCTTCGGTGATGCGCAATTGATTGCCCATCGTCCGAGCTGCTGTCACTGTCGAGGCGATACAGGCGCAGGTCTGATCTCGGTCGCCGAGCGCGAAAGCGACTTCAGCCTGGCGAACGGTCAACTCGACGCGGTTGGGAATAGCGCCGGTGGGCATCGTTTTATCTATCTGAGAGAACGTTTCCCATGCCTTCTCTGGTTGCTTGAGATGTAAAAACATCATCCCTTCAAATGAGAAGAGGGACCAGTGGTTGAAATGGGTATAGGAGAAATTCGGGTCTGCCGTACAGTGTTCGGGGAAGGTTTTATGGGCAAGATCCAGGAATTGCCGCGCTTCCCTCTCCTGGCCGAGCTTACTATGCGTTTCGGCCAGGCCGCTATACACACGCCCCTGTAAAAGCGGCGAGGTGTGGTCCATATACTGTGCTGCCCGCGTGTATGTTTGCAGGCGTAACCTGGGGTGTCTGAGATATAAATGGACCTGCGCCTGTCGGATCAGAGCAGTGGTCTGAAGGTTGGGATCGTCGGCCAGCGTGCCGTAATCAAAAGCCTTGCTGGCGTATCTATGCGCGGTCCCAAAGTTCTGATACTGCGCTTCCAGCAAGGAGGCCAGTTGATAGCCCTGGGATGCCAGGCTGGCGGCGCGTCTCTGGTAGCGAGAAGGCTGCTGGGTCAATGTTGTGAGCTGGGAGAGATAGCCGGGAAGAATACGTTCAACCTCGGCGAGTCCCCCTTCAAAATACAGTTGCCAGGATAAAGGAATATTCACTGTACAAAGCGCAAGCACTTCTTCTGGATGCAACAAGATCGGATTTGCCCCCTGCGTTATGCCAAAAACTGCGGCTGGTGTGCTGATCAAAGCGGCAATCGCTTGCCGACGCGAGACTCTCTCGTTCTCGTCTGCCCGTTGTGGGTCCTGGTATATCCCCCTACTCATGCTCTCAAGGCTCCTTTGTGCCTGCTCAATGCAGGCGGCTAATTCGTTGATCGGCTGCTGATGTGTAATGATAAGTGATGGGGGTCCGGCCTCGACGGGAGCCGGTGTGGATACCAGGGTCGCCGGGGAGAAACAAGCAATCGCTGCGTTATCGGCCTCAGCTTGCTTTTGTCGCGCGGATCTTGATCGCCTCTTAGCACTGATTGCTTGCTCAAAACCTAACTCTTCAGGAGAGAGGCCAAATGCTTTGCACACCTGGTCAAGCGTGCCCAGTTGTGGCACCTGTAATCCTCGCTCCCACCGGTTGAAGGTATTGACACTCACCCCAGCTTTCTCACTTGCCACCGCAATGCTCCAACGCTTGCACATCCTCGCGGATTCTAATTTGTTATTCGGTGTCGCCATATTCCCTCACAAAATCACTGCATACACAACTACTTATATGGTAATAACATTGTAAAGACTTATTTGTTGCATTGTCAAGCCCTCGCAATAAAATGTGATAAAACGTGAATAAATGATAGCATAACGTACCAATAAGTGAGGAAAGGAGGCCAGCATTGATCATAAAACGTGAGTTTTAGATCAACGGATGAGCTATGTTTGATCCAATGGACGTGTTATAACTCTGTTATTAGGAGGGGACGTTCTGAAAGAAGTGGAAAGGGTCATATGGGTCAAAGTGAGATTGCTCAGTTGCGCCGGCAAATCGCGGCTGAGTATGTTGCGATGCGATCTGCCATTTCCGGCCTGTCTCAAGGAATGGCTAATCACGACTTTATTCGTGCTCGCTTTAAGAATGTTGGCGCTTGCTGCGACCGCCTGGAAAGGCACGTTGGCGAGCAAGAGGCTACCACGATTATGTGCGAATTGTATGAAGCGATTATGCAGTAGAACAGTACATTTGATGCTTTACATGTAATATCTAGTGTAAAAACATTTCAAGCTCGATTTCGTCGCGTAACGGGATACCATCATTGCCCAGCAGCGGTATCTGCGGTTTGAGCTTGCGTGCCTGCTCCAGCGCATTCTTATGGATGGCTGCCAGGGTGAAGCCGCGTTTTTGGTAGAAGCGCAATGCGTTCAGATTATCATTGGTGGTGATGAGCCACAGCCGCCGACATGCCGACCGGGCGGCAACGCTTTTGACAGCCTCTATCAAGGCTGTGCCGATGCCCAGGCCCGGCTGGGTGCTATCAAGCGTGACAATCTCGCATCCGTCCCCCTGAAGCATATAAGTGGTCAGTCCCACTCGTCTTTCACGTTCCTTTGACTTACCTTGCTCGATTGCTACAAAACCTGGCAGATTAGCCGGCGTGTAGCTCACTCCATGCGCTATTATAGTTGCTGCTCCCCAATGCGTGATGACGAAATTGGCTACCCAATCGCTATCGCTGCCGGTGAGCGAGCGGATCTGGATATGTGACAACCAGGCCCTCCTTTGACAAAAGCTGACTCTTGAGCATACTACCCCTCTACTCTACCAACGATAGAGGCCGGCAATTTTGACAGCTACGCGCCATTTTTAGGAGGTGTTCTGTCGTTGACATGTGTCTTTATCTTCGATTACACTGATTAGGAGGTTATCATGAGCAGTTTAACTCTTCTAGGGACCGGGACCTGCCAGATCGAATGTGAGCGGCGGGCCTCCAGCGTCCTGCTTGACCTGGAGGGGCTGTACATCCTGTTTGACTGTGGGCACGGCGTTGTCCAGCGTCTTTTAGAGGCAGGCGTGCAGCATTACCAGGTGCAGCATATTGTCCTCTCGCATTTCCATCCCGACCACGTCTCGGATCTTGTGCCGTTCCTCCAGGCGGGCGCGTGGTCACGGCGCACTCCCCGCAGCCAGGATGTCCATATTTATGGGCCTGCTGGCGTTCAGCGCGTGGTGAGCGGATTGATGAACGTTTTCGGTACTAGCAGCCTGCAACAGCCTTCGTACGCGGTGATTGTGCATGAGGTGACGGACGGGCAGTTTGCTATTGGCCCGCACCATTTCGAGTTTCTGAGCCTGCCTCCTGCCGGCAATCACGGCCTGCGTTTTGCCTGGCGCGGTCAGACCTATGCCCTCACAGGCGATTCCTATTTTCATGCTGAGGAAATCGCTTTTCTGGAGCATACTGATCTGGCAGTCATCGATTCGGGCCATATCCAGGATAGCGAGATTGTCGATCTGGCGGTGGCATCGCAGGCCAGGTGCATCGTCTGCTCGCATCTTTATCGAGAGATCAACGCCTCCCATCTCCAGCGCCTCGCCGCTCAGCAAGGCTATGAAGGGACGATCCTGGTTGGACGCGATCTCATGTCATTTGTGCTGTAGGGACCTGATTGATCGCGTCCGGTTTGCCGCCCATCTCATCATGGGACGCGCTCAAGCTCGTCGCCACGAAGCCGCAGGTCATCTCGACCCGCTTGAGGATGCTGAAACATTACTCGACAATGCGCCCATCCTGGATTTGTAGGATGCGGTCGGCGACGTTGACCACCGTCTGATCGTGGGTTGCGATCAACAGGCCGATGTTGGCCTCGTGCGAAATCGAGCGCAGCAGCTTGGTGATGTCGCGACCGGTGAGCGAGTCAAGGTTGCCCGTTGGCTCGTCAGCAACGATGAAACGCGGCTGATGGACGAGCGCCCGCGCCAGAGCCACGCGCTGCTGTTCGCCTCCTGAAAGCTCCAACCCCCGATGATGCGCGCGTTTGCCCAATCCCACCTGCTCCAGCGCCTCCAGTGCTCGCCTGGTCCGTTCAGCGGAAGCCACGCGCGCCAGCCGCAGCGGCACCTCAACATTTTCCTGCGCTGTGAGCGAGGGGAAGAGATGGGCGTTCTGGAACATCATGCCAATGCTCTCGCGGCGCAACCTGGCGCGTTCGCTTTCGTTCATCTTTGCCAGGTCATGTTCCAGGATAAAGACCTGTCCTGCGGTGGGGTTGTCCAGCCCGATCAAAATATTGAGCAGCGTCGTTTTGCCTGAGCCTGAACGTCCGCGCAAAGCAACCAGTTCGCCAGGGTGGATACGCAGATCGATGCCGCGCAGCGCGTGTACCACACCTCCGCCCGAATGATACTCGCGTGTCACCCCACGCGCCTCTGCGATGACCGAAGTTGCTACTGTTGGCTGCATTATTTTTCCTCCTGCGTGATCTGCTGGTGCTGCTCCGTTCGCCCATTGCTTGCGCTGTTGCCATTCGTCGGCATGATGATGGGCCATAGCTCTACATGATCATCGGTGATGCGTACTTCGGCGCGCCCATTAAAGGGAAATTTCTCGATGGCCTCTTTGGGGAGCTGGAGGCGTCCGGCGCGGTCAATCAGAATCGATTCGCGGTGCGTCTCCGTTGGCAGGCCGATGACCGCGCTGGCGGCAGGCATATGGGCCTCGACGCTCTCCAGCGCCGTTTCGCGGCGAATCGTCTCGGTGCTGGTGCGCCCATCTCTGAT
>Ga0070741_10011538_pt1 | contig 16296 bp, 12 predicted proteins | sample Coa_R1_4_FD_66440 | JGI IMG/M metagenome (GOLD analysis project Ga0070741, IMG submission 66440) | Surface soil microbial communities from Centralia Pennsylvania, which are recovering from an underground coalmine fire - Coalmine... | ecosystem: Environmental > Terrestrial > Soil > Unclassified ...
CGACGTGCTCGCGGTGATGCGCGCCGCCGGGTCCGAGCGTGCGACGATCTACGGGTGGTCGGAGGGCGGCCAGCTCTCGCTCGAGCTCGCCGCGTCGCATCCCGAGCGCGTGTCGGGGCTCGTGCTCTACGGGAGCTACCCGTCGATCGACGTGCCGCGCGACGACTACGACTGGTTCGTGGAGCATCTGGTCGCCCACTGGGGCGAAGGCGTGCTGGTCGCCGTGAACGCGCCGAGTCGGCGAAACGACGAGGCGTTCGTCCAATGGTTCGGGCGGCTCGAGCGTGCGGTGGCGAGCCCCGGGGCCATTCGCGCGCTCATGCGCGCGAACTACGCGATCGACGCCCGTCCGCGGCTGCCGTCCATCGCGGTCCCGACGCTGATCCTCCATCGCGCGGGCGACCTCCTCGTCCCCGTCGCGCGGGGTCGCTTCATGGCGGAGCGCATTCCGGGTGCGAAGTACGTCGAGCTCCCCGGCGTGGATCACATGCTTCAGGCCCTCGATCAGGAGCTTCTCGACGTGCTCATCGACGAGATCGAGGCGTTCGTCACGGGCGTGCGCCCGCGGCGGGCGGGCCCCGCGACGTCCCTTCCGTCCGGCGCCTCGTCGGACGGCGCGAACGACGCGATCGCGGAGCTCGAGCGGTGCCGCGAGATCCTCGCCTGCGGCGAGGACGGGCCGGGGCTCGCCGGCGTCGTCGCGCGCGCGGAGGCGGTCGCCGCGGCGGCGCGCGGATCGTGGAGCGAGGCCGAAGCCGAGTTCGTCAAGGCGGCCGACACGTTCCGCCGTCACGGGATGGTCTGGCAGGAGGCGCAGACGTTCCAGAGCTGGCGCTCGGCGCTCCGGGCCGGCGCCGGAAGTCGGGGCGCGATCGAGAAGCTCGACGCGGCGATCGACATCTACCGCCGGCACGCCGGAACCGGCGAAGCGGCCGACGGCGCGGCCGCCTCCTCCGCGCCCGAGGCCGTCTTCCGGCGCGAGGGCGACTACTGGACGGTGTCGTGGCAGGGGAACGTCGTTCACCTGAAGCATGCCAAGGGCCTCGGCTACATCGCCCACCTCCTGGCGCATCCCGGCCGCGACGTGCTCGCCTCGGACCTCGCGGCCGCGGGAGCGGCGCGGGGGCGGGGCGGGAGCGGCGCGGCCGCGGACCTCGGCGACGCGGGCGCCGTGATCGATGGCAGAGCCCGGGAAGAATACCGGCGCCGCATCGCAGCGCTCCGCGAGGAGCTCGACGAAGCCGTCGGGTTCAACGACACGTTGCGCGCGTCGCGCCTGCGCGCCGAGGTCGAGGCGCTCCGGGAGCAGATCGCCGGGGCGGTGGGGCTCGGGGGCCGGCACCGGAAGGCGGCGTCGCACGCCGAGCGGGCCCGCCTCATGGTGACGAAGGCGATCAAGGCGGCGCTCGCGAACATCCGGACCCGGGACGCCGCGCTCGGCCGCCATCTCGCGACGTCGATCAAGACGGGCCACTGCTGCGTGTACGATCCCGGCGCGCCGCCTGCCGTCGTCTGGCGGCTCTAGTATCCGCGATTCGTGCCGGCCGGCGGCACGTCGTCCCGTCGTCCTTCACGCCTCAGGGGCAGAACGATCCACTTCGGCCGGCTCCGGATTCCGCGCCGGCCGCAACGCCCAGGAGGAGATCATGAGGCACAGGACGACGCCGCTCATTCTGCTCGCCGGGGCCGTCATCTGCGCCGGCGCGACACGCGCCGCCGCCGACGGCGACCGGCCGCGCCACGCGCAGATCGTCGCATTGGACGAGTGCGACCCGGTCACGTTCAACCCGGCCGTGGGCCCGGACGGGACGGGCTTCTGCCACAACGTCACGCTGTACGGCCTCGGTCTGCATTACGAGACGCCGCTCGGCACGCTGATCGGGGAGGCGAACGCGGGCACGCCCGATCCCGGCTGGGACTTCGAGCCCGACGAGATGACCGTCGACAGGGGCACCACGCTCTCGGTCGTCGACCAGGGCGGCGAGCCCCATACCTTCACCGAGGTGGCGCACTTCGGCGGCGGCTTCGTCGAGCCGCTGAACGCCGGCCAGCCGACGGTTCCCGAGTGCGCCGGCGGCTTCAAGAACGTCGCCGTCGCGCGGACGCGGATCCTGCAGGGGAGCCGCCTCGACGTCACGGGCCTCTCGAAGGGGAAGCACCTCTTCCAGTGCTGCATCCATCCGTGGATGCACGTCGAAGTGAACGTGAAGTGAGATACGGCGCGCGCGGGTCGACGGGGTCCCCGTCGACCCGGCGCCGATCACGCCTCGAGCGTCTCGATGTCGCGGACCTCGTCGGGCTGCAGCGCGAAGTCGTAGACCCCGAGGTCCTCCGCCATGTGCGTCGCCGACGTCGTCCCGGTGAGCGGAATCATCCCGACGTCGAGCGCGAAGCGGAAGATCACCTGCGGGATGGTGGCGCCCGCTCTCGCCGCGATCGCGTGCACGCGCGGATGGCGCAGGACGTCCGGGTTGGCCGTCAGGAGCGAGAAGCCCTGGTAGGCGATGTCGTGCTCGCTGCAGAACTCCCGCACTGCGCGATCCCAGCCCATCGCCGCGAAGCACCGGTTCTGCACCATCGCCGGCGTCGTCGCGGCCCCGGCGCACAGCTCGGCGAGCTGCCGGACGCTGACGTTCGAGACGCCGAGAAGCCGGGTCTTCCCTGCGGCGTGGAGCCGCTCCATCGCCTGCCACGTCTGCCAGTGGGCGTCGCCGAGACCCTGGCGGACCGACGGGCCGTGGAGCACGTAGGAGTCGAGCCGGTCGACGCCGAGGTGCTCGAGCGAGCTCGCGAACGACTGCTCGACCTGCGTCGCGAGCGGCGCGCGCGGGTCGTAGGGCAGGCGGTGGTCCTGTCCGCCGACGTAGGTGAACTTCGTCTGGAGGAAGACGTCGTCGCGGCGGAGGCGGCCGGACCCGAGCGCGTCCTTCAGCGCCTCGCCGACGCCGGCCTCGTGGTAGTGGCGACGCTGGTTCGCCGTGTCGATGCCCCGGAAGCCGGCGTCGAGCGCCGTCCGGGTGAGCCCGGCAGTCGCGTCCTCCTTCCAGGCGGTGCCGTAGAGGAAGGTCGGGACGCGGACGCCGCGGACGACGGTGTATCGCTCCTGCGCCATGACGGATGGTCGTAGCACCGTGTCGCCGGTAAGCCGAGCCGGCGCTCGCCTCAGTGCGCGTATTCGCGGCGCGACGCGCGCACCGCGCGATGGAGCGCCCAGTTCCGGATCTGCTCGACCTGCTCCTTCATCGTCTTCGAGAGCGGGACGGCCTTCATCGTCGTCTTCATGAGATCGTCCTCGGTGACGTCCCGGTCCGCGAGGCGCGCGGCGATGAGCGCCGAGACGACCGACTGCTCGATCTCGGCGCCCGTCCAGCCGCGCGTGAGCTTCGTCAGCGGCTCGAGGTTGAAGCGCGACGGATCGACGCCGCGGCGCGCGAGGTGGACGCGGAAGATGTCGATCCGCTCGTCGTCGAGCGGCAGGTCGACGAAGAACACCTCGTCGAAGCGGCCCTTGCGGATCATCTCCGCGGGGAGGAGGTCGATCCGGTTCGCGGTCGCGCCGACGAAGAGCCCGCGCGCCTTCTCCTGCATCCAGGTGAGGAAGAAGCCGAAGATGCGGCCGAGCTCGCCTTCCTTCGCCTGGGAGTTGATGCCGGCCTCGATCTCGTCGAACCAGACGACCGCCGGCGCCATCGACTCGAGCATGCGGCACGCGCGGACGAAGGCGCCCTCCGGCTTCCCGTAGCGCCCGGAGAAGATCTCGATCATGTCGATCCGGTAGAGCGGGAGATCGAAGCACGACGCGATCGCCTTGATGGAGAGGCTCTTGCCGCAGCCCGAGATGCCCATGACGAGCACGCCCTTCGGCACGATCTCGGCGCTGATCTCGTCGCGCATGAGGAAGAGCTTCCGCCGGTCGAGGAGCCACGCCTTCATGATCTCGAGCCCGCCGACCTGGTCGATCCGGGTGTCGGTCGGGATGTACTCGACCATGCCGGTCCGGTTGACGAGGAGCTGCTTCTCCTCGAGGAGCGACGGCAGCGAGTCCTGGTCGAGCGTGCCGCGCGTCGCGATCGCGCGGCGGATCGCGTGGCGGGCGTCGTCGAGCGTGAGCCCCTGGAGCGCGCGCGCGAGCTGGAAGAGCGTCGTCTCGCTCGTGTCGACGGTGCGGCCCGCGGCGCGCAGCGCAGCCGCCTCCCGCCCGACGAAGGCGACCAGCTCGGCGAGATCGGGCAGGAGGAGCTCCAGGTAGACGAGGCTCCCCTCGATGTCCTCCGGCAGGAACTTGAGCGGCGACGAGACGACCACCAGCTTCTGCCGGTCGAGGCAGAGCTCGTACAGGTCGCGAAGCCGGCGCCGGACGTCGGGCTCGCGGAGCGCGTCGTGGAAGTCCGCGAGAAGGAAGACCCCCGGCCCGTCGTGGCTCGCGATGAAGTCGAGCGCCGCGCGCGGCGAAAGCGGCTGGCCAGCGGTGTCGCCCTCGCGCCGCATGCCGTCGGTGAGGCTCCAGAGGAAGATCGGCGCGCCGGGCGCGAGGAAGCCCGTGGCCTCGCGGAGGAGCGCGATCACGCGCTGCTCCTCCGGCGACCGGATGTACACGAGCGGCCGTCCGGACTGGACGACGTCGCGCATGGCGCGGAGCGCGTGGCTCTCGGTCGCGTCGGCCATCGGCGCCGACCATCCATAGTGGGCCGGTGGATCGTGTCAACCGCGCCTGCGACGAATCAGCGGACGTTCGCCCGACGGTACGAACGCTGCCGCGCGCGCGCCAGACCGGGCGCGCGTGCGAGGGCGGTCGCCGCGGCCGCGGCGATCAGCGCGCGTCGCCGAGCGTCTCGAGCGGTCCGTGAACCGCGTCGAGCAGCGCGGTGGCGCGCAGCACGAAGACGACCTCGCCGCGCGGCCCGATCGTCGCCGCGCGCGACAGCTGATGATGCGAGAGGAGGCCGTCGACCGGCCGGAGCACCATGAGCCGGGGCGGGTCCGCGCCCGTCACGAGCAACGCGAAGCGCACGCCGCGGACGCGTACGACGGCCGCCACCGACGGCGTCGCCGGGGCGATGGCGCCGAGGCAGCGGCCGAGATCGAGCGCCGTCACCGATTCACCGTCGAACGACATCGTGGCCCGGCCGGCGTCGTCGACGGACAGGCCCGGCGGAACGGCGACCACGCGCTCGACGTGCTCGGTCGCGATCCCGTAGGACGCCTCCCCGACCGTCAGGAGGACCAGCGGCTCGAGCGCGGCGGCACGGGGGTCGACGGTCCGCACCCAGCGATGCACCTCGATCGCCGCCCGCGCGAGCGCGCGGGCGGGCTCCGCGCGCGCGGCGAGCGCGTCGGCGACGCGCCGGACGAGCGGCGAATCGTTCGCGTCGCTCCGATCGAGCGCCGCCGCGAGCACGTCGATCTCGCGCTCGACGCCCCCGAGCTGCGTCTCGGCGACCAGGAGATCGGTGAGTGCGGCGACGAGGCCGGCCGCGGCGCCGCCCGGGACGCGGCCGTTCGCGCCGTGGGCGACCGTCGTCGCGGCCGGGTCGTCGACGGCGGTTCGCAGGATCGCGCGGTCGCCGGGCGCGAAGCGATCGAGCGCCCGCGCGAGGAGCGCGCTCTGCGCCGCGTCGCCGGCTTCGAGGCAGACGTCGAGCAGGCGCTCGAGCTCCTGGAAGCTCGCGCGCAGCGCGGCGACGGTCGCCCGGGCCGCCGGCACGTCGCCCGGCACGCGCTCCGCGGCGAGCTCGGCCGCGCGCACGATCAGGATGCCCGCCCGGCTGACGACGCCGAGGCCGACGAGCGCCCCGCTTCCCTTGAGCGCGACGCCGTCGGCGACCACGTCGCCGAGACCGGCCGCGTCCGGAAGCTGGCCCTCGACGTACGTCACCCGGCGGCGGAGACGCCCGAGGATCGTGCGGGCCTCGTCACGGAAGAGGTCGCGCATGCCGAGCAGGTCCGCCGGTCGTTCGTCGAGCGCGATCATGGAGCCGCCTCCAGCAGCCGCCGCGCCTCGCGGCGCGCCGCGGTGAGCGCCCCGGTCGCGCGGGCGAGCTCGCTGCCGACGCGCTGCGCGAGCCCGGTCCAGGTCTGCAGCTCGTCCGCGAGCTGGCTCGCGTCGAGTCGTGCCGCGAGGCGCGCCGTCGCCTGCGCCCGGCTCTCGCTGATCGCGGAGAGCGCGGTTGCGAGCTCGGAGAGATGCGACGGGAGCGCCTGGATCCAGGCGAGCGCCTCGTCGAGGTCCGGGTCGGTCGCCCCGTCGAGCCGCCGGCCGGGATCGCCGGCACCGAGGAGCGCGACCATGCCCTGCTCGCACGTCACGACCGCTTCGGTGACCTGCGCGAGCCGCCGCGTGACGCCGTGCGCGAGCTCGTCGGCCTCCGCCGCGACGCGCGCGAACTCGTCCCGCGCGTCGTGCTCGCGTCCCACCGCGAGCGCCGCGTTGACCGCGAGGATGCGCGTCGTGTCGGCGACGCGCACGACCTCGTCGAGCCCGGTCCGGAGCGTCGCCCAGCGTGCGCCCGACGTCCGTGCCGCGCGCGCGATGCCGTCCGCCTCGCCCGCGAGATCGGTGAGGCTCGCGCGGAGCTGCCCCACCGCGCGCTGACACGCGGACACGGCGGACCGCGATTGCTCCGCCAGCGTTATCACCGTCTCGCACTGGCCGGCGAAGCGGTCGTCGCCGGCGCGCAGCGCGGCGACGGCGTCGGCGGCCGCTCCGTTCTCCGTCGCCGTGAGCGCCCGCCGCTCGAGGTCGATGCCCAGGTCCTGGACCTGGACGACCGCCGCGTCGAGCTCCTCGACGGTCCGCAGGCCGACACCCGCGAGCGCGTCGAGCGCACGCGCGCGGCCCTCCGCCTCGGCGCGGGGGCCGCGGAAATGCGCGACCATCTCGTCGAGGAGCCGGTTCACGGCCGCTTCGACCTCGCCGCCCGCGGGCAGGCGGGCCTGGATCTCGCCGTCGCGGAAGCTCTGGAGCAGCTCGTCGATGCCGATGAGGACGCGCGCGTTCCGCTTCTGCGCGCGCCGGAGACGCCACCACACCAACACGGCGAGCGGGGCGACGAGCACGGCGATCGGCAACGCGATCAGGACCGGCGTGGGGAGCGACGTCATGCGGAGATGGCGATCGGGCGTTGCAAGCGTCGTACCTTTTCTTTCACGGCTCCTCTCTGCGCCATCGAGCCCGCCGAGCGCCAGCGTCGCGCGCGAAAAATTTGCTCGATTTTTGTGGCGGAATCCGCGCCGGTGGCATAGCACTTGCTGGGTCGGTCCCGCTGAGATGCCGAAGGTTATGGTCGTCGACGACTCGTTCTCCGAGCTCAAGGTGATCGAGTCGATTCTCCGGAGCGCGGGCTTCGAGGTGCTCACCTACACGGACGGCGAAGGGCTCGAGGACAAGGTCGCGGCGGAGAAGCCCGACGTCCTCCTGCTCGACATCGTCATGCCGAAGCGCAACGGCTACGAGATCCTGCGCGGGGTGAAGCGCGACGAGCGGACGAAGCACACGCCGGTCGTGCTGGTCAGCCAGAAGAACCAGCCGACCGACGAGCGCTGGGGCCGGCGCCAGGGCGCGGACGACTACGTGACGAAGCCGTTCGCGGAGAGCGCGCTCACCGACACCGTGCGGCGGCTGGTCCGCTGAGTCCCATGCCGCCGGCCGCCACCGCCACCACCGCTCGCGCGAGCCGCCTTCTCTTCTTCGTCCTCGGTGGCGAGCATCTCGCCGTCGACATCCGGTGGCTCCGCGGGGTCGTGGCGATCGAGGACTGCACGATCGTCCCGTCGGCGCCGGCCCGGCTGCTCGGTCTGGCGAACCTGCGCGGGTCGGCGCTGCCGATCCTCGACGCGGGTCCGGCGCTCGGACTCCCCGGCCGGACCGCCGGGGGGCGGATGCTCGTGCTCGTCGTCGCCGCGGGCGACGCGCAGATTGGACTGGCCATCGACTCCGTCCTCGGGCTAGAGGACGCGGGAAGCGTCGTCCCCTTCGGCGAAGGCGCCCCGAGGCCACAGCAGGACCTCGGGATCGGGCTCGTTCGCCGCGGCGACGGCGTCGCGCTGCTGCTGGATGTTGCGAAGCTGCTGCACACGCTGAGACTGAGCGCCCGCTGGGCGCTGTAGATCGGACGAAGGGAGTCCCCAGATGTCGACCAAGCGCGTACGGGTCGTGCGCGAGCTCTCCGTCGGCGCGAAGCTCGGATTGATCGGCGTCGCGTTCGGGATCCCGATCCTCGTGCTGCTCTATCTGCTCGTCACGCAGCAGAACGTCGCGATCGCGCTCGCGCGGCAGGAGCGCCAGGGCCTCGAGCTGGTGGCGCCGCTCCGCGCCGTGCTCGCGCGGATGCAGGACTACCGGAACGCGAGCGTCGCCGCGCTGGCCCACGACGAGGCGCTCGGCCAGCAGCCCGACGTCGCCAAGGTCGAGGCCGCACTCGGCGCCGCCGACGCCGCGGACAAGCGGATCGGCGCCGCCTACGGCGCCGGCGACGGGCTTCGCACGCTCCGCCAGAAGTGGGAGGAGCTCCGCGCGCGTCCGCTGGACCTCCGGAGCACGTACGACGAGCACACCTGGCTCGTCGAGAACGACGCCGCCGGGCTGATGGTCGAGGTCGGCAACTCGGCGAAGATCATTCGCGATCCCGACGTCGACACCTACTGGCTGATGGACGTGGTCGTCCTCAAGATGCCGGTGCTGCGGGAGACGCTCAGCAAGGTCCGCGCGCTCACCGCGATCGCCCTCTCGGACGAGGGCTCGGTCGCCTGGCGGACCCTGGCGCGCTCGCAGGCGGACACGATCCCCGAGATGGTCGACGGGATCGAGCGTGCGCTCGGGTTCGTCATGCGCGCCACGCCGGCGCTCGCCGCCCCGCTGCAGACCCGGATGCAGGCGCTGCGGGACCTGACGGACGAGTACGGCGGCTACATCGACACGCAGTTCGCGGGCGAGACGGCCGCCCCCGAGGGACGATGGCTGCTCCAGTTCTCGAGCAGCGCCGACCGCACCCTCGAAGCCGCCGATCAGCTCGCCGACCTCGCCCATGCCCAGCTCGACGCCCGGCTCGGCGACCGGATCACGCGCCTCGATCGGGGACGCCTCGCGACGCTCGCCTCCGTCCTCGTGATCATCGCGCTCGCGTCCGGGCTCCTCGTCTGGCTCGCGCGGGCGATCACGCGCCCGGTGACCCGGCTCGCGGAAGCCGCGGCGCACCTCAGCACCGGCGACCTCTCGGTCCAGGTGCCCGTCACCTCCGGCGACGAGATCGGACGGCTCTCCGCCACCTTCAACGAGACCGTCCAGAAGCTCCGCGGGCAGGTCCAGACGGAGGCCGAGCGCGATCGGGAGAAGGCGCAGCGCGAAGAGCTGCAGCACAACATCGGCCGCTTCCTCGACACGGTCATGGACGTCGCCGGCGGCGACCTCACCCGGCGCGGCGAGGTGACGGCGGACGTCCTCGGGAGCGTCGTCGACGCGATCAACGTGATGCTCGACGAGATCTCGGGCGTGCTCGGCTCGGCGCAGGCCGCGGCGGAGCACGTCTCGAGCGGCGCCGCCGCGCTGGCCGCGTCGGCGGAGCGTCTGGCGCAGGGCGCGCGGACGCAGTCGCGGGACGCCGTCGGCGTGAGCACCGCGCTCGAGCAGATGTCGCGCTCGGTGCGTCAGGTCGCGGGCGGCGCCGAGGCCTCCAGCGCGGCGGCGCAGCGGGTGCAGGAGGCGGCGGACCTCGGGAATCAGGCCGTCACCGACAGCCTCGAGGGCATGCACCGCATCCGCGCGCAGGTCCAGACGATCGCCAAGAAGATCAAGGGCCTCGGCGAGCGCTCGCTCGACATCTCGGAGATCGTCGACACGATCGACGACATCGCCTCGCAGACGAACCTCCTCGCGCTGAACGCGACGATCGAGGCCGCCGGCGCCGGCGAGGCCGGGCTCCGCTTCGGCGTCGTCGCCGACGAGGTCCGCAAGCTCGCCGAGCGCTCGGCGAGCGCGGCCAGGGAGATCACCACCCTCATCAAGAACGTGCAGGCCGAGACGCAGGAAACGATCGTCGCGACGGAGGAAGGTACGAGCGAGGTCGAGAGCGGCTACACGATCACCGTCCGTGCCGGCGACAGCCTCCGGGAGATCAGCGGCATCGCCCGGACGTCGGCCGGCCTCGCCCGCGACATCTCGCTCGCCACGAGCGAGCAGGTCCGGAGCGCCGACGACGTCGCGAAGGCGGTGCAGTCGATCGCCGATCTCGCGACGCAGGCCGAGCGGAGCGTGCTCGAGACGCGACGCACGGTCGACGACCTCGCCGCGCTCGCGGCCGCGCTGACCCGGACCCTCGGCCGCTTCACGCTCCCGCACGCGGGCGACGGCAAGCCGAACGGCGCCGAGGCGGCGTCCAACGGCGCGAACGGGTGGTCCGAGCCCGAGCCCGCCGGGTCCGAGGCGCGCGCAGCCGGCTGAACGCGTCGCGATGGATCAGAGCGAGCAGGCGTTCCTGCGCAGCGTCTTCCTGATGGAGGCGTGGGACGCGGTCGGCGCGATGGAGGGCGCGCTCGGCGCCCTGTCTCAGGCCGAGCGGCCGACGATCGGCGACGACCACCCGCTCGTGATGCTCTCGCACAAGCTCCAGGGCGCGGCGGCGGTCCAGGGGCTGACGGACGTCGCCGGCCTCGCCGCCGCCCTCGAGGAGCGCGTCACGAAGGTCGTCGGCGTCCGCACCCCGGCCCTCGCGCCGGACGTCGGCGACATCGTCGAGGCGATCAAGCGGAGCCTCGACGACGTCGGCCGCGCCACGTCGGCGGGCGACGGCGGCTCGCGGCGGACGGCCGAGGCGAGCGCCGACGACATCCTCGACTACTTCGCGGCCGAGGCGGCCGAGCACCTCGACACGATGACGAAGTGCCTCCTCGCGCTCGAGGAGGCTCCGAGCGACGGCGAGATCGCGACGCTCTTCCGCGCCGTCCATACGCTCAAGGGCGCGGCGCTGACGGTCGGGTGCCGGTCCATCGGCGAGCTCGCGCACCGCATCGAGGACGTCATCATGGCGGTGCGCGACGGCGTCGTGCCGCTCGGCCCGGCCGTGATCGAAGCGGTGTTCGCGGGGACCGACGCGCTCCGGCTGCTTCTCGCGCAGCCGGAGGACGAGACGGAGCACCTGGCGACGACGCGCCGCCACGCCGAGCACACGCTGGTCGAGCTGCTGCCCGCGACGAACGGCGCGTCCCCGGACGCCGTGCCCGCGAGCGTGCCGGTCGGGGAGACGGCGCCCGAGCCGGCGCCGCCGGTCGCGCCGGCGGAGGACGTCGTGCCGGTCGCGGCTCCCGTCCTCGCGCCGCCGGACCCGGCCAGGCGCCCGGCGCGACGGGCGAGCATCCGCGTCGGCGTCGAGCGGCTCGACTCGCTGATGGCGGTCGTCGGCGAGCTCGTGATCGCGCGCCGCGGCCTCGAAGGCCGGCTCGCGCAGATCGATCAGGTCGCCGACGTGCTGCTCGCGAGCCGCAAGCGCCTCGTCCAGGCCGTCGGCGACTTCGAGCGGAAGTACGCGTACCCGCAGCTCCGGAAGGTCGAGCGCGCGGAGGACGCGTCCTCCGAGTTCAGCGAGCTCGAGCTCGACCGCTACGACGACTTCAACATCCTGGCGCGGAGCCTCGCCGAGATCGCCGCCGACGTCTACGAAGGGCGCGCCGAGCTCGCGGGCCTCGTCCGGACCGTGCGCGACGACGCGGCACACATCCGTCGCCTGACGGGCGAGCTGCGGGCCGAGGTCACGCACGCGCGAATGGTCCCGATCGGCACGCTGTTCGCGCGCTTCGCGCGGCCGGTCCGCGAAGCCGCCAAGGCGGCGGGCCGGCACGTCGTCCTCCAGACGAGCGGCGAATCGGCCGAGCTCGACAACGCGATCATCGAGCAGATCGCCGATCCGATGCTCCACCTGGTGCAGAACGCCGTCTGGCACGGGATCGAGCCGCCCGCCGAGCGCGAGCGGACCGGAAAGCCCGCGACGGGCACGGTCCGGCTGAACGCGCGCCATCGCGGCAGCTTCGTCTACGTCGAGGTCGAGGACGACGGCCGCGGCATCGACGTCGAGGCGCTGAAGGCGGGCGCGGTCGCGAAGGGCCTCCTCGGCGCGGACGCCGCCGCGGCGCTCGCACCGGAGAAGGCGCTCGACCTCGTCTTCCTTCCCGGGCTCAGCACGGCCGGGGCCGTCTCGCTCGGTGCGGGGCGCGGCGTCGGCATGGACGTCGTGCGGACGAACGTGAGCCGGCTGAACGGCGAGATCGAGGTCGAGAGCCAGGCGGGCGTCGGCACGCGCGTGACGCTCAAGCTACCGCTGACGGTCGTCATCTCCGACGCGCTCCTGGTCCGCGTCGGCGGCGAGACGCTGGCCATCCCGCAGCCCGCGATCCGCCGCATCGTCGCGCTCCGCGAGCCCGACGTGCAGCGCGTCGGCGGCTCCGAGTTCCTGGAGGTCGACGGCGAGTGGCTCGACTTCCTCCGCCTCGACGCCGTGCTCGGCCTCGACGCGCGTCCCGTCGGCCGGAAGACGGCGGCGCTGGTGCTGCGCGCCGGCGGCCGCTCGCTCGTCGTCACGGTCGACGAGCTCCTCCACAAGGAGGAGATCGTCATCAAGGACCTCGGCGCGTTCCTCGAAGGCGTCGGCCCGTTCAGCGGGACGACGATCTCCGGCGACGGCCGCCTGACGCTCGTCCTCGATCCGTCGGCGCTCGGCGCGGCCGCGCGCGCGGGGGCCGGCGCGCGGACCCCCGCACCGCCCCGGCGCGTCGAGCCGGCGAGCCGCGGCGTCGTGCTGCTGGTCGACGACTCGGTGAGCGTCCGGAAGGTGGTCGGCGGCATGCTCGCGCGGGCGGGCTTCACCGTCCACACCGCGGTCGACGGCGCCGACGCGCTCGAGCAGCTCGGCGAGCGGCCGGTCGACGCCGTCGTCACAGACCTCGAGCTCCCTCGCCTGAACGGCTACGAGCTCGTCGAGGCGATCCGCCGGCGGCCCGCGACGCGTGCCCTGCCGGTGATCGTCCTCTCGTCGCGGACCGGCGAGAAGCACGTGCAGGCCGCGCGCCGGCTCGGCGTGAGCCATCACGTCACCAAGCCGGTGAGCGAAGCGACGTTCGTCCGGCTCGTGGCCTCGCTGCTCGATGCGCCGCGCGCGGTCGCGGCCGGGGAGAACGGCCACCGATGACGCTCCCCCGGCGCGACGCGGCGGAGGCGCGCAGGGCCCCGAGCCCGGTGCGGCCGCACGTCGTATTCACGAGCGGCGGGGTGCCGTTCGCGTTCGACGCGGCGCACGCGCGCCACGTCCTCCGCGCCGCGGCCGGCGACGAGGTCCGCTTTCTCGACCAGCCGTATCCGCTCGTGGACGTGCGCCGCGCCTTCGGGCATCCGGCGGGGGACGCGGGGTTCGTCGTGCTCGTCGAGTCGCGCGGGCGGGCGGGGCTGCAGGTCGACGAGCTCCGCGGGATCGCCGCGATCGATCCCGGCGCGCTCGCGCCGCTGCCGGCGGTCTACCGCGGGACCGAGCGGCGATGGATCGCCGGCCTCCACCCGACCGACGACGGCGTGACCGTGGTCGTCCGCGTCGCCGAGCTGCTGGAGACGCTCGGAGCCGTGCCATGAGCGAGCTGCCGCGGCGCACGACGTCGCAGAACGGCACGGCCATCCGGACCGCGCTCGTCTTCCGCCTCGGGGAGGCGCGCCTCGCGCTCGCGGCCGATCAGGTCGCGAGCGTCGCCGAGGTGCGCAGCTGTACGCGGGTTCCGAGCGGCGATCGGACGTTGCTCGGCGTGGCGCGCGTCGGTCGCGAGCTCATGCCGCTGATCGACGCGCACCGCCGGATGGGTGTCGCGTCGCCCCCGCCTGCGGGGTTCCCGTGGACCTGTCTGGTCGTCAAGTCGTCGCTCGGCGACGTCGCGTTCCGCGTCGACGAGGTCCTGGGATTGCAGGCTGCGGTGGACGGGCTGGCGCCGCCCGGCTGCACGCTGATGCCGCTCGAGGGACTGATCGAAGGCGCCGCCAGGGAAGGATGAGCCATGGGTGAAGCAGCAGTCAGGCGGGTCCTCGTCGCGGACGACAGCGTCACGGTCCGCAAGATGGTCGAGCAGATGCTCGCCTCGCGCGGCGTGCAGGTGCTGTCGGCGCCGTCGGGGAGGGCCGCCATCGAGCAGATCGAGCGCGAGCGGCCGGACCTCGTCATCTCCGACGTCGTCATGCCCGACAAGAGCGGCTACGACATCTGCACGTTCGTCCGCGAGCACCCCGAGCTGTCGTCGACCCCCGTCCTCCTCATCTCCGGCGTGATGAACGAGGCGGTCCGCGAGCAGGCGGCGCGCGTCCGGTCGGACGACGTGATCGCTAAGCCGTTCTCGGCGAGCGAGCTCGGCGGCAAGGTGGATCACCTCCTCGGGCTCGGTCCGTCGGCGACGCGCCTGCCGCCGCGACGGGCGGAGACCCCGGCGCCGGCGTTCGTCGCGCCCGCGCGCGAGGAGGCGAGACCGCCCGCGCCGGCGCCGCCGCCACGCGAAGACACGAGGCCGCCGGCAGTCGCCGCGCCCGCGGGGGAGATCGCGACGGCGCTGAAGGCCTGGGTCGCCCAGGTCGGCGCGATGACGGGCGTCGACCTCGCGCTCGTCACCGATCGTCAGGGCCTGCTGCTCGAAGCGTCCGGCAAGGACGGCGCGGCGCGGACCGAGCTCGTCGCCGCGGGCGTCGCGGCGTGCTGCGCGGAGGCGTCGCAGGGAATCGGCGACGCCGCCGGAAGCGGGATGCTGGAGGGAATGATCCTCGAGCTCGAGCGCGGGATCCTCCTCGCGCGGTACGTCGGAGACACGGCGATCCTCGGCGTGCTGCTGCGGGATCCGGCGTATCTCGGGAAGATGCGCTACCTGCTGAAGCGGGCGGCGGTCGACCTGGCCGGGGTCCCGGCGGTTCGCTGACGCGCGCCGATGCGACACGCGGTCGCGCCGGAGGGCGGTGATCCTCCGGCGCGACCGACGTGTGCCATTCCGGCGTGCGTGACCTACCGGCCGAGGCCGTTCGGCCAGAGCCGAAGCACCTCACCGCGCGCGTAGTCCGGGAGGATCACCGAGCCGTTGGCCGCGGCGTTGGCGCCGAAGAACGACGGCGCGGCGTTGTGACGCGACGGATCGCCGACCGTGTCGAGCCCGCTGAGGAACGTGCCCGGCCCCCAGTTGTTCGTGTCGACGTACCCGACCGTCAGCGCGAGCGGATCGACGAACTCGTTGCCGTCGCGGCCGAGCGTGAACCAGAGCCGGCCGGTCGGGCCGAGCGAGAGCATGTATCCGCCGAGCTCGTTCGTCGCGAGCGGGACGAATATCTGCTCGATGCACGGATTGTTGCCGTTGACCAACGTCGTACACCCGCCGGGCACGGCGGCCATGGCCTTGTTGAAGCGGTTGACGGTGCCGTCGCGCGCGCCGCCGTAGTAGACGTAGTTGGCGTCCGCGGCGAGGCTCGTCGCGATGTTGCCGAAGACGGCGTTCGCGCCCGCGACACGATGCGTGGCGTTCACGGGGTACCGCGTGACGGCCCCCGTCGCGACGTCGTACCGGTCGAGCGCGCCGTCGAATTCGCCGATCCAGACCGACGTGCCGTCGTAGACGGGGTACGCCGCCTGGATCGCATTGGGGAGGACGGTGAGATGGAAGCACCCGACGTCGCTCGGGCTCGCGCAGTAGTGCGACGGGGTGTCGTTCGACGTGAAGTCGAAGTCGTTGCCGCACGCGAACTCGCTCGGGATGAACCACGTGAGCGCCGAGTTCAGGTGCGGCCGGTACTCGACGAAGTACACGCGGTTCCCCGCGGTCGTCACCCCGAACGCGTTCGTGTTGTACACGTAGCTGCCGGTGGTGCCGCTCGTGGCCGGTACGTTGTACGTGCAGAACCGTTCGTCGTTCACGGTGCTCGGGTCATCCGTGCCGGCGGGGTCGAAGCTGACGATACGGCTGTGGTTCGTCGTCGTGACGACGAAACCGCCGTCACCGCCCTGCGCAAACCAGAGCTTCCCGCTCGCGTCGGTGCCGACCTCTTCGGTGAAGACCGAGAACGCGGCTGGCACCGTCGCACCAAACGTCGCGGTGAACGGGTTCACCTCCTGGCGGTAGACCCGGCCGGTTACGGTCGACGTCGTGTCCTTGCGCAGGATCGGCACGTCGTGAGCCGCCGTGATCGCCAGCGTGGTCGGCATGTCCGCGATACCGCGGCTGAACTCCCCGATCGTGTAGACCGTGTTGTTCGCCGTCGCCGCAGACCAGATCGGCGCGCCGAGATTCGGGTCCTGCCACGTCGCC